>Ga0335075_10000779_pt1 | contig 54044 bp, 42 predicted proteins | sample Lox_Sample_24_FD_206723 | JGI IMG/M metagenome (GOLD analysis project Ga0335075, IMG submission 206723) | Soil microbial communities from Loxahatchee National Wildlife Refuge, Florida, United States - Lox_Sample_2.4 | ecosystem: Environmental > Terrestrial > Soil > Wetlands | place: USA... | reverse complement strand
GCCGCGTCGACCGCGTACTTCAGCGCCCACTCGGCGTACAGGTTCGCGGGCTGGGACTGCGAGGCGTCGGTGGTCCCGTGGCCGATGTCGCACATCTCGAACGGGACCCCGTCGTCGCTGACCACGAGCACCTTGCCGGTCAGGCCCTTCTGCTTGAGCAGCGGCAGGACGCCGGTGTCCGGGCTGCTCCACTGCGCGTAGATCGCCTTGAGCTTGCTGCCGTAGGCGTTGACCGCGTTCTGGGCGTCGGTCACCGCTGTCGCGTCGACCCAGACCGTCGGGTCCTTCAGGATCGTGACGCCCGGGTCGTTCGCGGCCATGCAGGCGTTGAACGCGTTGGTCCGGTCCGCGCCGTTGGATGAGGTCAGGTCGCCCTCGAGGTCGAGCACGTAGCCGGACTTCACCCGGGAGCTGATGTAGGCGCAGGCGTCCAGGCCGTAGATGAGGTTGGACGCGCGCACGACCATGTACACCTTGCCGACCCCGACGATGGTGTCGACCGAGATCAGCTTCACGTGGTGCGCGGCCGCGTAAGAGATCGCCGGGCCGAGGCTGGTCGCGGTCTCCGGGTTGACGACGACCGCCTTGGCGCCCTCGTTGACCAGCTCCTCGATCTGCTGGTTCTGCAGGCTGGCGTTGGCCGCGGCCAGCAGCGGGCCGATCAGCTTGATGTGCAGCTGCTTGGCGTACTGCGACTCGTAGTTGATGTAGGCGGCCCAGAACGCGGTGTTGTTGTAGGTCAGATCGACTCCGATGGGGATCGTCGCCGAGCTGGATGACGAGCTGGCCTTGGAACCCGGGCTCGAGCTGGAGCCGCAGGCGGCCATGCCCGTGATGAGCGCCGCGGCCGCCAGGCCGGCCACGGCTGATGCGCCGAAGCGTCTGCGAAACACCATCGGTCCTCCTGTGCCGGGGCTGCGCGCCTGCCCGCACGTCTCGCCCGAGCGGGCAGGCGCTCACACGTGCCTGGAAAATAGATCCGATGTCTGGAGATGTCAACGGGCGGCCGGGATCGTGCGCCGTACCGTCACCGAAACGATATCCGGCGCTTTACGGGCGTTTTCTGACTCCGGACCGTTCACCAGGCGCGTCGCCAGATCGGCAAGTCATCCGATCTATCGCTGGCCCGGTGGCCGGACGCGCAGGCCCAGCATGCCGCCGTCGATGGGAAGGGCCACGCCGGTGACCGCCGCCGCTAGCGGGCTGGCCAGGTACGCGATCGCCCCCGCTACCTCGTCGGCCGACACCAGCCGGCCTGCCGGCTGGCGCGCGGTGAGCGCCGCGCGCTCGGCCGCCGGGTCGGGCGCGGCCTGGAGCAGCCGGCCCACCCACGGCGTATCGACCGTGCCCGGGGTGACGCACGTGACCCTGATCTGCTCGCGGACGTGGTCGGCCGCCATGGCCAGGGTCAGCGCGTAGATCGCGCCCTTGGTCGCCGAGTACAGCGCGCGCTGCGGCAGGCCGGCCACGCCCGCGATCGAGCAGGTGTTGACGATGGCGGCGGTGCCACGGCGGGCGGCGGCCGCGCGCAGCGCGGGCAGCGCGGCCCGCGTGGCGCGGACCACGCCGAGCACGTTCACGTCCAGGACGTGCCGCCATTCGCCGAGGTCGTTGTCCTCGACCGTGCCGGCCGCGCCGATGCCCGCGTTGTTGACCAGGATGTCCAGGCCCCCGAGCGCCTCGGCCGCGTCGGCCACCCCGGAGCGGACCGCGTCGTCGTCGGTGACGTCGGCCAGCACGGGGTGCAAGCCCCCGCCGGCCAGCACGTTGCTGGGTATCTCGCGGTCGAGGATCGCCACCCGCGCGCCGCGTGCCTGCATCAGCCGCGCCGTGGCCAGGCCGATCCCGGAGGCGCCGCCGGTGACGAGGGCCGCGAGCCCGCCGAGTTCCTCCGGGTAGGACGTAGACATTGGGCCGCCTTTCCTTTCGAATGGGCGTGGCGTCCCCCGGAACGGCCGGGGGCGCGCATATATCCTGCGGGTCGGCACCAGCGATGGGAAGGACGGCCGGGCGGATGACCGAGAATGAGGGCGGCGGCGCGTCGGCGGTCGACACCTCCGTGGCGCGGCAGGCGCGGATCTACGACTACCTGCTCGGCGGCAAGGACAACTTTGCCGTGGACCGCGAGGCCGCCGACCAGGCGCTCGCGGCTTTTCCCGGGCTGGTCACCTGGGCTCGGCAGAACCGCGCGTTCCTGGCCCGGGCCGTGAACTACCTGGTCGCCGACCAGGGCATCCGCCAGTTCCTGGACATCGGGACCGGGCTGCCCACCGCGAGCAACACCCATGAGGTGGCGCAGCGCATCGCGCCCGAGACCCGCGTGGTGTACGTGGACAACGACCCGGTCGTGCTGGTACACGCGCAGAGCCTGCTCGTCGGCACCCCGGAGGGAGCCACCGCCTACATCCAGGCCGACCTGCGCGATCCGGAGACGATCCTGGCCCAGGCAAGGCAGACGCTCGACTTCTCCCGGCCGGTGGCGCTGATGCTGCTGGCGATCCTGCATGTCATTCCCGACGACGATGACCCGTGGGACGTGGTGGGGCGGCTGATGGCCGCGCTGCCTTCGGGCAGCTACCTGGTGATCTCGCACCCGGCCCGCGACATCCACCCCGAGCAGATCGCCGAGATGACCAACCGCTTCAACCAGCGCCTCGGGAGCGTGGTGTCCCACGGGCGCACCCGCGACGAGGTGGCCCGGTTCTTTGCCGGCCTCGACCTGGTCGAGCCGGGGATCGTGTCCACCCCGCGCTGGCGACCGGGGACCGGCCTCGATCCGGCCGAAGACCCGGCCTACGCCGTGGTGGCGCGCAAGCCGTGAGAGGAGCCGGCGATGTCGTTTGAGGGCTGGCCCGCCGAGGCGCTCGACTTCTATGACGGACTCGGGGCCGACAACTCGAAGGCCTACTGGACCGAGCACAAGGCGCTCTACGAGGAGGCGGTGCTGGGCCCGATGACCGACCTCCTCGAGGAGCTCGCGCCCGAGTTCGGCGAGGGCCGGGTCTTCCGGCCGTACCGGGACATCAGGTTCAGCAAGGACAAGTCGCCGTACAAGACCCATATCGCCGCGACCCTGGGCGTGGGATACATCCAGCTGTCGGCGGACGGCCTCGCCGTGGGCAGCGGGATGTACGGCATGGCCCCGGACCAGCTGGACCGGTACCGGCGCGCGGTGGCGGGCGAGGTGGCCGGACCCGACCTCGAGCTCGTGATCGCCGCCATTGAGCGCCAGGGGATCGGGGTGCACGGCCGTGACGTGCTGAAGACCGCGCCCCGGGGCTACCCCGCCGACCACCCCCGGATCGGGCTGCTGCGCTACAAGGGGCTGGTCGCCTGGCAGCACTGGCCGGTCGAGCCCTGGCTCGGGACGCGGGCGGCCAGGGAGCGCGTGGCCGGGTTCCTCACCGCCAGCATCCCGCTCCGCGAATGGCTCGCCAAGCACGTCGGGGAGTCGGCCGCCGAGCGCTAGCCCTTGGAGCAGTCCGGGCACAGCCCGAACAGCTCGACCGTGTGGCCGACGTCGGTAAAGCCGGCCTCTGCGGCCACCTGCTCGGCCCACCGCTCGACCGCTCGCCCCTCGACCTCCACGCTCTTCCCGCAGTTGCGGCAGGTGAGGTGGTGGTGATGCGCGTCGGTGCGGCACTTGCGGTAGAGCGTCTCGCCGTTGGCGTCGCGGATCGCGTCGACCCGGCCGTCCTCGCTGAGCACCTGCAGGTGCCGGTAGACCGTGGTCAGCCCGACGTGCTCGCCGCGGTTGCGCAGCTCAGCGTGGATCTGCTGGGCGCTGCAGAATCCGGGCAGGCCGTCCAGCACCGCTGACAGGGCCTCGGCCTGCCGGGTGCCCCGCACCCGGGTGCCGCGGCCGAGCGGTGACGGAGCCGGCCTGGAAGTGGTCACACACGCACGGTAGCAGCCTTCGCCAGGTTTTCCGCCGACCCGCATCCCGGTACCCCGGCAGCTCCCGGGGGAAGATGGGGGTATGGCTGAGCGGCTGAGGAACGCGACGAGCCCGTACCTGCTGCAGCACGCGGACAATCCGGTGGACTGGTGGCCCTGGGGCGACGAGGCGTTCGCGGCGGCGCGCGACCGCGGGGTCCCGGTGCTGCTTTCCGTCGGGTATTCCGCGTGCCACTGGTGTCACGTGATGGCGCACGAGTCGTTTGAGGATGACGCCACAGCGGCGCTGATGAACGAGAACCTGGTGTCGATCAAGGTGGACCGCGAGGAGCGGCCGGACGTGGACGCGGTCTACATGACCGCGACCCAGATCATGACCAACCAGGGCGGCTGGCCGATGACGGTGTTCATGACCCCGGACCGCGAGCCCTTCTACTGCGGCACGTACTTCACGCGTGATCAGCTGCAGCACCTCGTCGCCACGGTGGCCGACGCCTGGCGCAAGGACCAGGGGGCCGTCACCGGCCAGGCGAAGCGGATCGCCGGGGCACTGGCCGAGCAGATGGCAGGCGGAGGGCACGGCGAGGCGCCGGCCGCCGGCGCGCTGGCCAGCTCGATCGAGGCGGCCGTGACGGGACTGCAGGGCGACTACGACGCGCGGCTGGGCGGCTTCGGCGGGGCGCCGAAGTTCCCGCCGTCGATGGTGCTGGAGTTCCTGCTGCGCCACCGCGAGCGCGACGGCGGGCCGTCCGGCGAATCGGCGCTGCGGATGGCGGCCGGGACGCTGGAGGCGATGGCGCGCGGCGGCATGTACGACCAGCTCGCCGGCGGATTCGCGCGCTATTCGGTGGACGCCGGCTGGGTGGTCCCGCACTTCGAGAAGATGCTCTACGACAACGCGCTGCTGGCCCGGGTCTACGCGCACTGGTGGCGCCGGAGCGGATCCCCGCTGGCGCGCCGGGTGGCCGCCGACACCTGCGCCTGGATGCTGGCCGAGCTGGGCACGGCCGAGGGCGGCTTCGCCTCGGCCCTGGACGCCGACAGCGAGGGCGAGGAGGGCAAGTTCTACGTCTGGACGCCCGCTCAGCTGCGCGAGGTGCTCGGCCCGGCGGACGGGCAGTACGCGGCCGAGGTGTTCGGCGTGACCGGCGACGGCACGTTTGAGCACGGTTCCTCGGTGCTGCAACTGCGGGCCGACCCGGCCGACGCCGAGCGGTTCGAGGGGATCCAGGCCGCGCTGCTGGCCGCGCGGGAGCAGCGGGTCAGGCCGGGGCGGGACGACAAGGTCGTCGCCGCCTGGAACGGCCTGGCCATCGCCGCCCTGGCCGAGGTGGGCCTGCTGCTGGAGCGTCCCGGGTTCGTTGAGGCGGCCACCGGCGCGGCCGAGCTGCTGGCACGGACGCACCTGTCCGGCGGGCGGCTGCTGCGGACCTCGCGGGACGGGGTGCCGGGCACCGGCGCCGGCGTGCTCGAGGACTACGCCAGCGTCGCCGAGGGGTACCTGGCTCTGTCCGGGGTCACCGGCGACGGCCGCTGGGTGACCCTTGCCGGGGAGCTGCTGGAGACCGCGCTGGACCGGTTCGGGGACGAGGGCGGCGGCTTCTTCGACACAGCGGATGACGGCGAGCGGCTGATCTTCCGTCCGGCCGACCCCGCCGACGGGCCGAGCCCGTCGGGGACGTTCGCGGTGGCCGGGGCGCTGCTCAGCTACGCCGCGCTGACCGGATCGGCCCGGCACCGCGAGGCGGCCGCCGGGGCGCTCGGCCCGCTGCCCGCGGTCGCCTCGCGGTACCCGCGCTTCGCGGGCTGGGGCCTGGCCGTCGCCGAGGCCATGGTCAGCGGGCCGGCCGAGATTGCCGTCGTCGGGCCGCCCGGCGACGAGCGCACCGAGTCGCTGCACCGGATGGCGCTGTACGCGGCGCCGCCGGGAGCGGTGATCGCGCTCGGCAGCGGCCAGCCCGACGGCCAGGCCGACGGTCGGGACGACGGCGCGGCCGCGGTGCCGCTGCTGGCCGGCCGCGAGCCGGTCGGGGGCGCGCCCGCCGCCTACGTCTGCCGCGACTTCGCCTGCCGGCTGCCGGTCACGGAGCCGGACCAGCTGCGCGCCGAGCTGGCGGAGGCCGGCGGCCCCGCCAATTCACCAACCTGACAGCTCCATTTACCGCTAACGGCGGTAGACACCCGCGCGGCATTTGCGACATGGTGTATTAGTGCACCGCGAGGACGAAGGCCGGGTCAACGAAGACGGAGCGACGTAGTGCGGCTGCCTGAAATGGCGCGGCTGCGCGGAGCGCGCCGCATGGCGGTCCCGTTGGGTGCCGGCCTGGCGTTCCTGACCTTGCTGGCCGTGGCGGCGGGCGACGCCTCTCCGGCAGTGGCCTCCGCCGCCGGCGGCGCCACGCCGGCCGGCGTGCACGGCCCGGCCGGCGGCGGCTCGGGAAGCCAGAGCAGCGTCGGGGAGCCAGTCCTGCCCGGGCTAGTGCGTAATGGACCCTTGAATGTCGCGGTCTCGCACTTCGGAAAAGCTTCGTCGGCTCCCGCCATGCCCGCGCTGGGCAAGCTGCAGCCCGCCGACCTGTTCGTGGTGGCGCCCACGACGCTCAGCCCAGCCCTGTCCACGGCGGTGCGACGGCTGCCCGGGGTGACGGCTGCGCTGCCGCTCGACGCGGCCCGGATCGACATGGACGGCAACCTCACCGCGACGCTCGGGGTCGACCCGGCGGCGTTCCGGGTGTTCGCCGCCGGGCCCACCGCGCGCGCGGCCGGGCTATGGCAGAACGTGGCCGCCGGCGGCGTGGCGATGTCGTACACGATGGGCAAGCTGGACCGGGTACCGATGGGCCGGGACGTGCGGGTCACCGGCCGCAAGGTCGAGGAACTGCCGCTGGCCGGCCTCGGCACGGTCGGGATCGGCGGGGTCGACGCCGTCGTATCGGACGCCGTGGCGCGCTCGCTCGGCATGCCGGCGGGCAACGCGATCGTGATCAGCGCGCCGCACGCCGACCTGAGCACGCTGATGCGCCGAATCAAGAAGGTGCTGCCGAAGGGCGCTGCCATCGCGCCGCTGGTGGCCCAGGCCTCGTCCGGCGTCGCGGCCGCGACCGGCTCGGCGGGCACGGCCGGCGCGACGGGCTCGGCGGGGCTGAGCGAGTCGCAGCTGATCAGGTTCCTGACCGCTGCCGAGAGCCGGCTCGGCATGCCTTATGTATGGGGGGCCGCCGGGCCGTTCCAGTTCGACTGCTCCGGGCTGGTGCAGTGGTCGATGGCGCAGGCCGGGGTGGTCATGCCGCGGGTGGCCGCCGACCAGGCACTGACCGGGCCGCTCGTGCCGGTCAGCGAGCTGGCCGCTGGCGACCTGCTCTTCTACCACACCGATCCGACCGCTCCCGGCTACATTTCGCACGTGGCCATCTACCTGGGCGGCGGGAAGATGCTGCAGGCGCCCGAGCCGGGCCTGGACGTCGAGGTCGTGCCGGCGTCGTTCGGCTCCGAGTTCGCCGGGGCGATCCGGGTGGACCCGGCGGTCGCCGCCGCCGTCGCCGGCGATCCGGCGGGCTGACCGCGGGGCGTTCTCATACCTGGGTATGACACTCCGCAGCGGGACGACGGGGAACCGCCGCGGGCCCTAGCGTGGGCCGGGTGAATCGCAGGAAGCCATTCTCCCACCGCCGCGTGCGCGTTCCCCGGCTCCGTTTCCTGGTGCCGATCGCGGTGCTGGTGGTCGGCGGTTCCGTGGGCGGCTGGCTGTTCACCCGGTCCACGGCCTCGGCCGGCCCGTCCTATCGCCTGGTGCCGGTGAGCGCGACCACCATGCAGCAGACGCTCTCGTCCAGCGGGACCATCGAGCCGACCACGACCGGGACGCTCTCCTTCGCGGCGGCGGGGCAGGTCACGGCCGTCGACGTGACGGTGGGGCAGCACGTCACCGAGGGCCAGGACCTGGCCACCATGGACTCCCCGACGCTGCAGGCGCAGGTGGCGCAGGCGAAGGCCACGCTCGCCGGCGACGAGTCGCGGCTGTCGGGCGACGAGTCAAGCGACGCGTCGAGCGCCCAGATCGACGCCGACGAGGCGGCCGTCAACGCCGACCAGTCGTCGCTGGACAGCGCGAACACCGCGCTGGCCGGGGCGACGCTCACCTCCCCGACCGACGGCATCGTGGCCACGGTCGGTTACACGGTGGGTGAGCAGGTGGGCGGGGGCGGCGCTTCGGGTGGTTCCGGCGGGTCGGGCGGATCCGGCGACGACGGCGGCGGGTCCGGGGGGTCCGGCGGATCCGGTGGGTCCGGCTCCGGCGACGACGGGTCGGGTTCGAGCGGATCCGGCGGCAGCGGCTCGAGCGGGTCCACCGACCAGATCACGGTCGTGAGCAGCAGCGACGTGATCGACGCGAACGTGGACGCCAGCGTCGTCGACAAGATCAAGGACGGCGACCAGGTCGTGATCACCGCCCAGGGCGCGCCCGGCGCGGTCACGGGCACGGTGGCATCGATCGGCCTGACCGCCAACACGAGCTCGGGCGTGGCCACCTTCCCGGTGACCATCAACGTCACCGGCAGCACGTCCGGCCTGTACGCGGGGGCTTCGGCCTCGGTGTCGATCATCTACAACCAGCTGAAGAACGTCCTCGCGGTGCCGTCCGCCGCGGTTGTCCCGGGCCCGAACGGGTCCCAGGTGGCGGTGATGATCCACGGGCACCAGGTCCTGAAGCACGTCACCACCGGGATCACGACGGGCGGGCTGACCCAGATCACCGGCGGGCTGACCGCCGGTCAGCAGGTGGTCGTGAACATCGTCAAGCTCGGCGGGGTGCCGGGCCAGTTCGGCGGCCCCGGCGGGTTCTTCATCCGCGGCGGCCCGGGCGGGATCACCAAGCAGATCGTGATCAACGGCGGCGGCTGACCCATGGCCCTCATCGAGCTGACCGACGTCTGCAAGACCTACCGCACGGGCTCAGTCAAGGTGCCCGCGCTGGCCGGGATCACGCTGAGCGTCGAGGAGGGGGAGTACGTCGCGGTCATGGGACCGTCCGGCTCCGGCAAGTCCACGCTCATGCACATCCTGGGCTGCCTCGACGTGCCGACATCCGGCAGCTACCGGCTGGCCGGCGAGGACGTCGGCGAGATGTCTGAGGCCCAGCTCGCCGACGTGCGCAACCGGCGGGTCGGGTTCGTGTTCCAGCAGTTCAACCTGCTCGCGTCGATGCCGGCGTGGCGCAACGTCGAGCTGCCGCTGACCTACCGCGGCGGCAGCCGCGCCGAGCGGCGCGAGCGGGCCATCACCGCGCTGAACCGGGTCGGCCTCGGGGACCGGGTCCAGCACCGGCCGGGCGAGCTGTCCGGCGGCGAGCAGCAGCGGGTGGCGATCGCCAGGGCACTGGTCACCCAGCCGGACCTGCTGCTCGCCGACGAGCCGACCGGCAACCTCGACTCGGCCTCCACCGCCGAGATCCTCGGCCTGCTGGACGAGCTGCACGGCAGCGAGCGCACGGTCGTGGTGATCACCCATGAGGCCGACGTCGCCTGCCGGTCACAGCGCACTGTGCGCATGCTCGACGGCCTGGTGTCTGATGACGCCCCGACCGCGGCGGTGGGCCGGTGAACTGGGCGCAGACGCTGCGGACCGGGCTGGAGGCGGTGCGGGCGCACCGGCTGCGGTCGGCGCTGACCATGCTCGGCATCCTGATCGGGATCGCGGCGGTGATCCTCACCGTGGGGTTCGGCGAGGGTGCCTCTTCCTCGATCCGGGACCAGATCAACTCTCTCGGCACCAACTTGCTCATCATCACCCCCGGCAGCTCCACGAGCTCGGGCGGCGTGAACGGGCCGCTGGGTTCGGCGACCACGCTGACCGTCCAGGACGCCGACGCGCTGGGCTCGAAGGCTGTGGCGCCGGACATCGCGGCGGTGGCACCCGTGTCGCAGTCGGTGGACACGTTCACCGCGGGCACGGCGAACTGGACCACCAGCGTGGTGGGCACCACGCCGAGCTGGCTGCAGGCCCGGGCCCGGACGGTGGCCGAGGGGCGGTTCCTGACCCAGGCCGATGAGAAGAACGTGGCCGACGTCGCCGTGCTCGGCCCGGTCACGGCGCAGAAGCTGTTCGGGAAATCGGACCCGCTCGGCCAGACGGTCGACGTCAACGGGCTCCCGCTGGAAGTCGTCGGCGTGCTGAGCTCTGCGGGGGCGTCGGCCAGTGCCACCAACGAGGACGACCAGGCCATCGTGCCGCTGACCACGCTCGCGCAGCAGATCGGCGGCGCGTCGCGGACGTCGGTGGACACGATCTACGCGGAGGCAACCTCGCCGTCCGCGCTGTCCGCGGCCTACCAGGAGGCGAACACCCTGCTGCTCAACCTGCACGGGGTCACCGCGTCCGATCCGGACTTCACGATCAACACGCAGCAGTCGCTGCTGTCCACGGCCGGCTCGGTGAACAAGACGCTGACGATCCTGCTCGCCGGGATCGCCGCGATCTCCCTGCTCGTCGGCGGCATCGGCGTGATGAACATCATGCTGGTCTCGGTCACCGAGCGGATCCGCGAGATCGGCCTGCGCAAGGCGCTCGGCGCGACGCCGCGGCTGATCCGGCGCCAGTTCCTGGTCGAGGCCACGCTGCTGGGCCTGGCCGGCGGCGTGCTCGGAGCGGGCGTCGGGCTGGCCGGCGCGGTCGTGCTGCCGCACCTGGTCTCCAACTCCATCGCCATCTCGCCGGCCGCCACTGTCGGCGCGATCGCCGTCGCCATGCTGATCGGCCTGGTCTTCGGCGTGTACCCGGCCGGCCGCGCGGCGCGGCTGGCTCCGATCGACGCCCTGCGCACCGAATGAGCTGCGGCCCGCGGATGAGCCGCGCACTGGTGCACCGGATGAGGAGGCGCTCCGGATGAGGAGCCCACGGCATGCGTAATCGGTTCTGGCGGATCGCCGCGCTGGTCGCGGGCGTCGCCGTGGTTGCGGGCGGCGCCGGCACGGCCTACGCGGCGATGTCGGGCTCCGGCCCGTCTTACCGCCTGGCCGCGGCCACGGGCGCGAACGTGACCGCGACCCTGCAGACGGTGGGGACGTTCGAGCCGGTCAATCAGGCGGACGTCGGGTTCGCCGTGCCCGGCACGGTTAAATCGGTCGACGTGGTTCCCGGCCAGCACGTGGCGGCCGGGCAGAAGCTCGGCTCGCTTGACGCCACGGCGCTCACGGGCAGCCTGAACAGCGCCAAGCAGGCCCTGGCCAACGCGAACCTCCAGGTCAGCAACGACCTGGCCAGCGAGGATAGCGCGGGGTCTGGTTCCGGGCCGGGGTCCGGGTCGTCGGCCTCGTCGCCTGGGGCGGGCTCCTCGCCCGGGTCTGCCTCGTCCCCCTCGCCGTCGTCGCTGGCCGCGGAGCTGCGTCCGTTCCAGCGGGCGGTGCTGGCGGCTCAGCGCCGGGTGGACGGCGCGCTGGCGCGGGCGAAGGCCGCGCTCGCCGAGGCCAAGACGGTCTGCGCCGCGCCGCCCGGATCCGGCCCCAGCCCGGCGCCGACTCCGACTCCGACTCCCACTCCGGCACCTACCCCGACGTCCACGCACAGGCATAGCCGGGCATCGGCGTCCGCGTCCGGCTCCTCGCTTTCGGCGGACGGTGCCGGGGCCGGCCCCGGCACCGAACCGTCGCCATCGGTCACGTGCGCCGCCGCTACCAGCCAGGTGCTCGACGACGAGACCTCCGTGCTCGGCACCGAGCAGGCGTTGTCGCGGGCGCTCACCGCGCTCGACCAGGCGCTGGCCAAGGCGATCGCCGGAGGCGCAGGAAACGGGGCAGGCGGCGGCAAGGGAGCGGCGGGCGGAAGCGGCTCGAGCGGCTCGAGCGGCTCGAGCGGCTCGACCGGCGACGCCGCGGCTGATGACAGCGGGGCCGGTGCCGGCAACGGCAACGGCAACGGCGGCGGTGGCGGAACCGGCGGCGCCGCGGTCAGCGCGGCCCAGCTCGCCGCCGACCAGGCCTCGGCCGACGCTGCGGCGGCGCAGGTCACGGTGGCCGAGGCCAACCTGGCCGACGCCAAGGTGGTCAGCCCGATCGCCGGCACCGTGCTCTCGGTCAGCGCGTCCGTGGGCGAGATCGAGACCGGCAGCGGCACCGCGTTCGTGGTCGCCGGGCTGCACAGTTACGAGGTGACGGCCGACGTCCCGGTGACCGAAATGCCAGCGCTCAAGGTCGGCGACCCGGCCAGTGCGACGGCGGACGGTTCGAGCACGCCGCTGGCCGGATCCGTCGTCTCGATCGGGCTGATCCCGGACTCGACAGGGGACTACCCCGTGACGGTCGGCCTCAGCGGTCAGCCCGCCGGGCTGCACCCCGACGGCCTCGCCACGGTCACGATCACCACCGCGCATTCCAGCGGGGTCAGCGTGCCCACCTCGGCCGTCCACGGCTCGGGCAAGAAGGCGACGGTCACGGTGCTCACCGGCGGCAAGGCCCGGTCGGTCAAGGTCAGGATCGGAACCATGGGGCCGGTGATGACCCGGATCACCTCCGGCCTCACGGCCGGCGAGCAGGTGGTCCTGGCGAACCTGAACCAGCCGCTGCCCAGCAACAACCCGTCCAACCAGGGCCCGGGTGGCCCCGGCCCGGGGTTCGTCGCCCGCCTCGCCCCCGGCGTCCGCGTGTTCGGCGGCTGACGCCCGCGGGGTCCGCACCCGCACCCGCACCAGCCGAAATGTGGGCCCAAGTGGTCGTGAAAACAACCGCCTGGGCCCACGTTGGCGGGCGTTTGTCGCTAACAGGTGCGGGGGCGGCGGGGGGGCGGCGGGGGCGGGGGGCGGCGGGGGCGGCCGGGGCTCCCCGTGGCGTTCAGGGGTTGCAGCGGGCGAGCAAGCGTGTAATCCTCATTACATGAGTACAGATACTTCTGGTTCGTCGGCGGAGAAGCTCCGCGGGTGGTTCAGCGGGCGGATGCCGGCCGAGTGGTTCGACGAGGCGCCGGAGATAACGCTCGACCGCGAGGAAATCACCGTCATCGGCCTTCTCACGGCGCCGGATACCGCCGAAGGCGCCTCCGACGCGGAGCGCGCCGCCGCGGCCGAGGGCCGCAGCCGCAGGTTCCGGGAGGACACGCGGCAGCAGCGGATCGAGATCGCCCGCGAGGCCGAGCACCGGTTCGGCCGGAAGGTCTCCTGGGGCGTGATCTGCAACGAAAAGAAGGTGATGTTCACCACATTCTCGGTGCCGGTCATGACCAGGCTGCGCCAGCAGGAACGGCTCGTGCTCGACACGCTGGTCGACGCCGGCGTGGCCCGCAGCCGCAGCGACGCCCTCGCCTGGTGCGTCAAGCTGGTCGGCGAGCACGAGGACACCTGGCTCGCCGACCTCAGGGAAGCGCTGCGCCATGTCGAGCAGGTCCGCTCCGAGGGTCCCGGCTCGTCCTGACCGCGCCCGGCGCGAACGCGCTCAGTCGGTGTCGTCGAGCTCAGCGGCGACCCGGCGGTGCGCCTGCCAGATCTCCTCCGGCAGGTTGGGGAACTGTGACAGGTGCTCCTCGCGGTGCTTCATCTCTTCCTTCCACCGATGCGTGTCGATGGTCAGGAGCGTCTCTAGTTCCTGCGGCGCGATCGAGATGTCGTCCAGGTCGAGCTCGTCCTTCTCCGGGACGATGCCGACCGGCGTCGGCCGGCCGGTGACCTCGCCGGCCTGCAGGCGCAGCAGCCACAGCAGCGGCCGCAGGTTCTCCCGGTAGCCCGGCCACAGATAGTGCCCGTCCTCGGTGTCGCGCTGGAACCAGTTGACGTGGGCGAAGATCGGCTGGGTCGACGCCGAGCCGATGACCTTCAGCCAGTGCGCTGCGTAGGCCCCCTCGGGGTAGGCCATGAACGGGCGCATGGACATCGGGTCGTAACGCAGCATCCCGTCCACACCCTCGGCGGCGAACGTGGCCTCGGCCCCGAGCGTCAGGCCGTCATAGACGCCCTCGGCCAGGTCGGTGATGGCGCGGATGAGCGGCTCGCGGTCGCTGGCCCGGCCGCCGAAGATGATCGCGTCGATCGGCACGCCCTTCGGGTCATCGAAGTCCGGGGCGATGTTCGGCACGTTCGCCAGCGTGGTGGTGAACCGGCTGTTCGGGTGTGCCCACGGGGCGCCGGCCTCGTCGGCGGAACGCTCGGAGATGAGCTCGCCGGTCCAGTCGCGCCAGCCGGTGACGTCCGCCGGGGGCTCGGGCGTGCGGCCCTCCCACCACACCTCCTCGGTCGTCTCGTTGTAGGCGACGTTGGTGAGCAGCGTGCCGGTTCCCGGCGCCAGCGACGCGAGCGCGATCGGGTTGGTCTTCTCGTTGGTGTCCTTGGCCACGCCGAACACGCCGAACTCGGGGTTCATCGCGTAGATCTTGCCGTCCGCCGGGTCGACGCGCAGCCAGGCGATGTCGTCGCCGTAGAAGTCGACCCGGTACCGGTCGTTGATGTCGTCGGGCGGGAGCATCATTGCGAGGTTCGTCTTGCCCGAGGCGCTCGGGAAGCCGCCGCAGATGTGATAGCGCTTGCCGGTCACCTTGTCGAGGATGCCGATCAGCATGAACTGCTCGGCCAGGAACTCGCCCGACGCCCAGCCGTCGTAGGCGGCCTGCCGCAGCCCGTGCGCGATCTTGCCGAGCAGCGCGTTGCCGCCGTAGGACGAGCCGAAGTGCAGGATCGTGCGCTCGTCGGCGATCGTGACGAAGTAACGCTGGTCGTCAGGCGTGCCCTGGCCGAGGTTCTCCAGGTCGCCGGTGACGTGCACGGCGCGGACGAAGCTGTCGGGGTCGGCGAGGTTGTTGATGTACTCCACGCCCACGCGCGCCATCCGGATCATGTGCAGCGCGACCGTGCGGCAGTCGGTCAGCTCGACGCCCGCGGCGTACCGCTCGAGCGGCGAGCCGGCCGGCGCCATCAGGTACGGCACGACGTACATCGTCTTGCCGGCCGATGCGCCGCGCATCCGCTCTTCCAGGAGCGGGCGCATCTCGGCGGACGGGCGCCAGTTGTTGTAGACGCCCTTGTCGGCGGGATTGCTCGTCGCGACGACCGTGCGCTCCTCCGAGCGCGCGGTGTCCTTGACGTAGCTGCGCGAGTAGTACCGTCCCTCGCCGGCGGGCTGGATCTCTCCCGCGTCCAGCGCCTCGGCGATGAGCCGCGCGTCATCGGACGCGCTGACGACCTCGATCCGTGCCGCGCCAGTGTGCTCGGCCCAGTGCCGTACATACTCGCGGACGTGAACGTTGCTCAGTTCCGCCCTGTCCAGCACCGCCTGCACGTCGAGCATTTTTATTCTCCTGCTCCTTGACGAGGTGTTCAAACTCCGGATATTGGGAGAAGGATAATCAGTACCGAGTGGCCGCCCGATGCCGGCACCGTTGTGGCAGGCCAGGGCACCGGCCCCGCGGGGCGCTTCGACCAGGCTGCCTCGGGGCGGCCGAGAGCGCAAGAGATGCTGGTCAGCGCGGTATGCGGGCTCGCAGAGGACATAGCAGGGCCCGTCAGCCCGGCGAAACGCGACACCGGCGTTGTCCCTTTCGGAACCGAGGCTGTTAACGTTCCGTTATGGTACAACTACGCTGCGTAGATGGGTCCATTCTTACCGTGGTCGCGAACGCCGTGCGCGACCGGGCCGGTGAACCGTACGAGATCACCCTTGAGCTCTGGCGCGGCCGGCAGCGGTTCGCCTCGGTCGGCGAGCCATGCGGCTTCCGGCTGGCCCGGCTCGCCGCCGGGGTGAGCGCGGCCCGGGAGGATCCGGCGCAGACGGCGGCGTGGCCCGATCCGGCCGACCGGTTCCCCGAACCGGAGAGGCGCGCGGACGAGGGCTCCCGCCCGGCAGATGAGGGGTTCCGGCCGCGGGAACGCGAGTACTTCGCGCTTCGCTCCCGGGACCGCAGCGACCGGCCGGGCAGCGGCGAGCTCCGCTGCGTGCTGCGCGACGCGGCGGAGTGGCGGGGCGGGCGCTTCCCTGCCGGGCCGAGGCCCGGTGGCTGGTGCCTGACCCGCCGCGCGATCATTGAGGCGTGGGGGACGGATGGTACGGGTCTGCGAGCCGTCCTGACCTCGGACGAACTGGTGTCATTCTTGGATACGGTGCTTAGAGAACCCGGCAGTACCGCGGTCGCGGGCTGGGCGCCGACCGGCGCGAAGGCGACGGCCTCCGGGATGAGGCTCTCCGGTATGGGCAGGTCGTCCTGGCGGCAGCGAGGAAAGGTGCGGGATGAGGGTACGCGGTCTCGCCTACCGGTTCTACGAGCACAGGATCGAAAAGTCGCTTTCGCCTCAGGCGATCCCGCGGCACGTCGGGGTGATGTGCGACGGTAACCGGCGCTGGGCACGGTCGGCCGGACTGGCCGACATCAGCAGCGGCCATCAGGCCGGCGCCGACAAGATCTTCGAGGTGCTGCAGTGGTGCCGCCAGACGGGCGTCGAGGTGGTCACGCTCTGGCTGCTGTCCACCGACAACCTCGCCCGCCCGGCCGCCGAGCTCGAACCCCTGCTCCGGATCATCGAGGAGACCGTCCGCGACCTCGTCGCGCAGAACTGGCACGTGAACCCGATGGGCGCGCTCGACCTGCTGCCGGCCGACACCGCCCGGGTGCTCAAGGACGCCGGGGAGGCCACCGCGACGCAAAAGGGCCTCCTGGTCAACGTCGCCGTCGGCTACGGCGGCCGGCGCGAGATCGCCGATGCCGTCCGCTCGCTGCTGCAGGACCACGCCACCCGGGGCACCACGATCGAGGAGCTCGCCGAGATCCTCGACGTCGAGCACATCTCCGAGCACCTCTACACCGCCGGGCAGCCCGACCCCGACCTCGTCATCCGGACCTCCGGCGAGCAGCGCCTGGGCGGATTCCTGCTCTGGCAGAGCGCCCACTCCGAGTTCTACTTCTGCGACGCCTACTGGCCCGCGTTCCGGCGGGTTGATTTCCTCCGCGCGCTGCGCTCCTATGCCGCGCGGCACCGCCGGTTCGGCGCCTGACGCCGGCCGCGCCTCAAAACCAGGAATATCTTTAACGCCCCGTTCCCCGCCGCATGCGGTGCGGCAGCGGGAGGCGGGCGCGGGCGATGCCCCCGGGGCTTATCCGGTCGACAGCGGTCAACCCGGTGTCGGGCACGTTAACAGCCTGTCGTGCTACTTCCGGGAAACGGCTGACCAAGGGTAACGTCTGAGGTGATGGGCGGTGCCGAGCCGCCCCTCGGGAAGGCCCTCGAGATCCTCGAGCTTCGCGTCCTGGCACGCAGGCGAGATGAGCGAAGGGCCGGTGCCCGGTCCGTCGCTGGCCGGTCCCGGTCCCGCCGACACGACTGTGTCCGAACACGGCGCCTCACGCGCCCAGGGGAGAGCGAGTGGCCAGTTCCTCATCGCGTCGTACCTACGTACTCGACACCAGCGTCCTGCTTGCCGACCCGGCGGCGATCGGCAGATTCGCCGAGCACCGGATCGTCCTGCCGGTCGTGGTCATCACCGAGCTGGAGGCCAAGCGCCACCACCCGGAGCTTGGCTATTTCGCCCGGCAGGCCCTGCGCTACCTGGACGATCTGCGTGTGGAGTACGGCAGGCTGGACGCCGACCTCCCGGTCGGCGACGAGGGAGGCACGGTTCGCGTCGAGCTGAACCACGCCGACCCGTCGGTACTCCCGGCCGGGTTCCGCCTGGGTGACAACGACACCCGGATCTTGTCCGTGGCCCGCAGCCTGGCGGCTGAGGGCGACGACGTGGTGCTGGTCAGCAAGGACCTGCCGCTGCGGGTCAAGGCCGCCGCGATCGGGCTCACCGCCCAGGAGTACCGCGCCGAGCTGCCGGCCGACTCCGGCTGGACCGGGATGCGGGAGGTCGACGTCACGGCGGCGGAGATCGACGAGCTGTACGCGAACGGGCACCTGGACTGCCCGGCGGCCCGGGAGCTGCCCTGCCACACCGGGCTGGTGCTCGTGTCCGGGGCCTCCGGCGCCGGCAGCGCGCTCGGCCGGGTGCAGCCGGACAAGTCGGTGCGCCTGGTCCGCGGCGACCGGGAGGTGTTCGGGCTGCGCGGCCGCAGCGCCGAGCAGCGGGTGGCGCTCGACCTGCTGCTCGATCAGGAGGTGGGGATCGTATCGCTCGGCGGCCGGGCCGGGACAGGCAAGTCGGCGCTGGCGCTGTGCGCGGGCCTGGAGGCCGTGATGGACCGGCGCCAGCACCGCAAGCTGGTGGTATTCCGCCCGCTGTACGCGGTGGGCGGCCAGGAGCTGGGCTACCTGCCCGGCTCCGAGGCGGACAAGATGAACCCCTGGTCGCAGGCGGTGTACGACACGCTGTCCGCCGTCACATCCCAGGACGTCATCGACGAGGTGCTGGGCCGGGACATGCTCGAGGTGCTCCCGCTCACCCACATCCGCGGGCGGTCGCTGCACGACTCGTTCGTGATCGTGGACGAGGCGCAGTCCCTGGAGCGCGGCGTGCTGCTGACCGTTCTGTCACGGATCGGCTCCGGGTCCCGGGTGGTGCTCACCCACGACATCGCGCAGCGCGACAACCTCAGGGTCGGCCGGCATGACGGCGTGGTCGCGGTGATCGAGAAGCTCAAGGGCCATCCGCTCTTCGCTCACGTAACGCTTGTCCGGTCGGAGCGTTCGCCGATTGCGGCCCTGGTGACCGAGATGCTGGAGGATGCTGTCCTCTAAGTAATTGCCCGATTACGGGTAGCGATAAGGGCCTGGTCAGGTACGGTGCGATACCGTGATTCGGGTCATGGTCCATTCACCTGGAGTTCGAGCTGAGGCCAGCCGGGCGGGGGCCCCGGCCGCCGAGGCCATCTCCGTCGTGATGCCGGTCAGGGACGAGGAGCGCAACCTGGCCGAGTCGGTCGCCAGCGTGCTCGGCCAGGACTATCAGGGCGACCTGGAGGTCGTGCTGGCGATCGGCCCGTCGCGGGACCGGACGCTCGAGCTCTCTCAGGAGCTGGCCGCGGCCGACCCGCGGATCACCGTGGTTCCCAACCCGGCCGGCCACATCCCGTGCGCGGTCAACGCCGCGATCAAGGCGTCGCGGCACTCGGTCGTGGCCAGGCTCGACGGGCACTCGGTGCTGCCGCCGCAATACCTGCGCACCGCGGTCAGGGAGCTGCAGCAGACCGGGGCTGACAACGTCGGCGGGATCATGGCCGCCGAGGGCATCACGCCGTTCCAGCAGGCGGTGGCCTGGGCCATGACCTCCGCGTTCGGCGTGGGCGCTGCCAAGTTTCATACCGGGGGCAGGCCGGGGCCGGTCGACACGGTCTACCTCGGCGTGTACCGGCGCGCTGCGATCGAGCGGGTGGGCGGCTACGACGAGACGTACTTGCGGGCCGAGGACTGGGAGCTCAACCACCGGATCCGGCTGGCCGGGGGGCTGATCTGGTTCCAGCCCGAGCTGCGGGTGACCTACCGGCCGCGGGCCAGCGTGCGCGCGCTCGCCCGGCAGTACTTCCACTACGGCCGCTGGCGCCGGGTCATAGCCCGGCAGCACTCCGGCACGATCAACCCCCGCTACCTCGCCCCGCCGGCCGCCGTCGTGATCATGCTGGCCGGGCTGCTGGCAGGCCTGGCCGGGCTCGGCTGGCTGCTCGATGGCGCGGCCGGGATCTGGCCTGCGGTCGCGACCTGCGGCTTCGCGATCCCGGCGCTCTACGCGCTCGGCATCGTCGGCGTGGCGGTCGCCTCCGCCCGCCGGCTGCGGCTGCGGGTCGCCGCCCGGCTGCCGGCCGCGCTGGCGACCATGCACGTCGCCTGGGGGATCGGCTTTCTCACGAGCCCGCGCAGCCTGATCCCCGGGCACATCGCCCGCCGCCGCGCGTCCCGCCCGCCCGGGGCGGGTGACTAGCCGTGCACCGCTTAGCCACGTCGCGGCAAAGACTTGGCCGGCCCGGTCGTGCGGCCCCGCCTGGCGCCCTAGCTACGTCGCAGCAAAGCTTCGGCAACTTCCAGGTCATGCGGGTAGGTGATCTTGATGTTGCGCTCGCTGCCCGCCACCATCCGGACCGGGATCTCGGGGAGGTAGCGGTGCACGATGCCGCAGTCGTCGGTGGCGGGGCGCTCGGCGAAGCCGGGATCGGCGTCGGCGACCTGGTAGGCCCGCCTGATCACCGAGAGCCGGAATCCCTGCGGCGTCTGGCAGCGCGCGAGCGCGTCCCGTCGCGGCATGCCGGTCACCAGGCCGTCGCTAACCTCGACGATTGTGTCGGAGGACGGGACGGCCACCCCGATGGCCAGGTCGGTGCCGAGCGCGGCGACGCAGTCGGCGATGATCCGCTGCTCGAGCAGCGGCCGCGCCGCGTCATGGAACAGCACGTTGCACTCGCCGTCGCCGAGCGCGGCGATCGCGCACCGCGTCGAGTCGGTGCGGGTCACTCCGCCCTCGATTACCCCGGTCACCTTCGGGTAAGCGGTAACGGCCGTGAACAGCTCCCTGGCTTCGCCGTCCAGGCTTGCCGGCATCACCACGATGATCGCGTCGACCCCGGGCGCCTGGTCGAACGCCGCCACAGAGTGCTCGACCAGGGTCCGCCCGGCCAGCCGGTACAGCTGCTTGGGCATGCCGCCGCCGAACCGCTGCCCGATACCGCCGGCCAGCACGACCGCCACCGTCCGCATGAGGGGACCTTACCCGGACGGCCGTCGTGGAGGCCCCGGGCCTGGGGCCCCCGAGCCGCTGGCAGGCCCGCCGGCCGGGCCGCCGGCGGGCGTGGCCGGCGCGCGATCGGGAGGCAGGTCTGCCTCCCAGGCTGCGTGGGTACAGAGAGGTACGTTAGGTCACTGGGCGGACTCGTGCAGTACTGGGAGCCGGATGAGCCGGAGGGCGGCCTGGCCGGGTGCTTGGCCCACGGGAGCGCGGGCGTGAGCGTGCCGCAAACGCTCGACGATCTGCCGCGCCGCCTGACCGGCTGGGCGGCCAACCGGTCCCTGGCCCCGACCTCGGTGACCGGCATCTCGCTCGCGCTCGGCGTGTGCGCCGCGGCCTGGTTCAGCGCGGGCACCAGGCCGGACAACGTCCGCGGCGCGCTCGCGCTGTCCGCCGCCTACCTGGCCTCGTGTGGCGCCCGGCGGCTGGCCGGCTCGAGCGCCCACGCGACCTCGCTGGCCGATCTGGGCGGCGCGCTCTCGGAGATCTTCGTCTATGCCGGCCTCGCGGTCGGGGGTTACGAGGCGCACTGGGGCGGGACCTGGCAACTCGCCACCGCTGTGCTGATCGTGCTCGCGGTCCGCAGGGCCGTGGTGGCCTGCGCCGAGCCCGCCGACGACCTCAACGACCGGAGCCCGGTGGCACGGCCGATCCTGACGTTCCTGACCTGCCCGCCCGGCGGGCGGATCGCGCTGATCGCCCTGGCAGCGCCGATCTGGGGCCCCCGGGCGACGCTGATGGTCCTGCTGGAGTGGGGGATTATCGCGGCCGGCTACGCGGTCACCGGCCGCGGCCCGTACCGGGCCCGCCCTGTGGAACCGCCCGCGTCACCGGCGGTCGGCACGCCCGAGACGGCGGGGATCGTCGTGGGGTCGCCCGTCCCGGTGGAGTCAGCCGTGCCGGTGAAGTCGGCGGCGCCGGTCGAGTCGGCCGCCTGGGTGGAGTCGGCGGCCTGGGTCGAGCCCGCCGCGAGAGTCGATCCCGGAGCGCGGCTGGAGTCGGCCGGGCGGGTCGAGCCCGCCGGCCGGGTGGAGTCCGCCGGGCGCGTCGAACCGGCCGGCCTGGCCAAGGCGGACGGCTTCGCCGAGGCGGACGACTTCGCCGAGGCGGAAGGGCTCCTGGAGGCCGACGAACTCGGGGACGCGGACGACCTGGCCAGCACCGGAGAGCTGGACGCCATCGGCGAGCTGGCCGACCGCGACGGGCTGGCCGACGGCGGCGAGCCGGGGGACAACACCATGGTGCTAGACCTGCTGATGCCCGCCGAGGTGAGCGAACCCAAGCCCCCCGCTCCGGTCGTGGATCCGAGCGCCAAGACGACCATGGTCGCGTGCCGGGACGACGGCTCGGTATCGATCTGGCTCGGCCAGGTCGTCCGCGGGCAGTTCGTGCCGCTGCCGCCCGCCGTCGCGGGGCTCGCCGCGACGGCCCTGCTGGCCTGGCTCGGCATGCGCAACCTGCCCGGGCTGCTGCTGCTGACCCCGCTGATCGTCATGCTGCTGGCCGGGTTCGGCTCCACCCACGCGCACACCGGTCGCCTGGACTGGCTGACGCCGGCGGTGCTGCTGGCCGGGCAGCTTGTTTACGTGGCCGCGGTCGGCTTCGCGTTCGCCGTGCCGCCCCCGCTGACGTTCGCGCTGTGCGCCCTGATCTCGCTGCGCTACGTCGAGCTCGCGGCGCGCGGCCGGCGGCTCCGGTGGCAGGCTCCCGACAGCCGGCTGGGCTGGGAGGGGCGCATGCTCATCGTCGGCTTCGGGGCGATGCTGGGGGTGGGGCTCGTCGCCTACGTAGCTCTGTCGGCCTACCTGGCGGTGCTCATCCTCGCGCGAGCCGCGGAAGGCTACCTCGCGCCCGAGCCGGGGTGGCGCCGGTGATCGGCCTGGTCCTCGCGGCAGGTGCCGGCCGGCGGTTGCGGCCGGACACCGACAACCTGCCCAAGGCTCTCCTCCCGGTGGCGGGCGACACCACGATCCTGGACATCGCGCTGCGCAACCTGGCCGCCGTCGGCCTGCGCGAGGTCGTGATCGTCGTCGGGCACGCTGCGCATGAGATCGCCGAACGCGCCGCGGGCCTGGAGGCTGCCCATGCGGTCACGCTGCACCTCGTGCACAACGACCGGGCACTGGAGTGGAACAACGCCTACTCGCTCTGGCTCGCGCGCGAGTACCTCGCCAGGGGAGCGCTGCTGGTCAACGGCGACACCGTGCACCCGGTCAGCGTGGAGAAGACGCTGCTGGCCGCCCGCGAAACGGCCGGGGGCGGCGTGGTCATCGCCGTCGACAACGTCAAGCCGCTGGCACACGAGGAGATGAAGGTCGTCCTCGACTCTCGGGGGGTCCTCACCCGGATCTCCAAGCAGCTCGACCCCGGCCTGGCCTACGGCGAGTACATCGGGGCCACGCTGATCGACGCGGAGGCCGCGCTGCCGCTGGCCGACGCGCTCGAGACGACGTGGCGACGGGACCCCGGGCTGTACTACGAGGACGGCTACCAGGAACTCGCGGACCGCGGCGGCGAGATCACGGCCGCGCCGATCGGCGCCGTGGACTGGGTGGAGGTCGACGATCACCGGGACCTGCGCCGGGCGCGCGAGATCGCTTCTCACTGTTAGTAAGTCTTCGCTCACTGCTAGTCTCGCGGCATGCCGTTGCTGGCCAGGATGCTCACCGCGCCGCTGGTCGTCGACGTACGGCCCGGCGCCGTGGCCGGCCTGGGAGCACTGCTGGCCGACCGGCGCATCGCCACCGAGGGCCGGGTAGCGGTCGCGGTGGGCCCGGGCCAGGGAGACGGCATCGTCGCCGAGCTCGATATCGGGGCCGCGGAGGTGTTCCGGGTCACCGACGGCGGCCACGACGGCGCGGTGACGCTGGGCAAGCGACTGCGCTCCGGGGCTTATGAGGCCGTGGCCGGGATCGGTGGCGGCCGGACCCTCGACGTGACGAAGTTCTCGGCGCACATGGCCGGGATCCCGATGGTGGCGGTGGCCACGAACCTCGCCCACGACGGCATCGCCTCGCCGGTCAGCTCGCTGGAGCACGAGTCCGGCAAGGGCTCCTACGGCGTGGCGCCGCCGGTCGCCGTCATCGTGGACCTGGACCGGGTGCGCTGCGCGCCGCACCCGATGGTCGCGGGCGGCATCGGCGACGTGGTCAGCGACCTGTCGGCGATCGCGGACTGGCAGCTCGCCGCGGCGGACACCGGCGAGCCGGTGGACGGCCTTGCGGTCACGATGGCCAGGACGGCGGCCCACGCGGTGCTGCACCAGCCGGGTGACATCGGCGACGAGACGTTTCTCGCGGTGCTGGCCGAGGCCCTGGTGCTGTCCGGCATGGCCATGTCGGTGGCCGGCTCGAGCCGGCCGTGCAGCGGCGGCGATCACGAGATCATGCACGCGATCGACCAGCTGTACCCGGGCACCGCCGGTCACGGCGAGCTGGCCGGCGTCGGCGCCCTGTTCTGCACGCACCTGCGCGGCGACCTGGCTCAAGCCGGGCTTCTCGCCGAATGCCTGGCCCGGCATCGTCTGCCGCGCTCCCCCCTGGAACTCGGGCTATCGGCCGAGGACTTCGCCAAGGCCGTGTCCCGCGCGCCGGGCACCCGCCCGGGCCGTTACACGATCCTCGAGCGTCTTGGCATGTCGGAGGCGGAGACGGCAGACCGAGTGGAGGAGTATGTCCGGGCCTACGCTGGCTGAGCTGAGGGCCCAGGGCCAGCCTCAGTCGGTGATCGACCGGCTGAACGACGAGCACTGGGCCGGCCGCCTCTACATGCGGAAGGTCTCGCCGCGCGCGACGTGGGTCTTTGCCCGGCTCGGCTGGTCTCCCAACGCGGTCACCTGGGCGTTCATCGTGTGCGGCGTTGCGGCCGGGGTCGTGGTCGCGTTCGGCGGGTTGTGGAGCGCGGTCGTGGCCGCGGCGCTGATCCAGGCTTACCTGCTCTTCGACTGCTCGGACGGCGAGCTGGCCCGCTGGAGCAAGCGCACCTCGGCCAGCGGCGTTTACCTGGACGGGATCGGTCACTACCTCGGCGAGGCCGCCCTGCTGACCGGGCTCGGCATCCGGGCGCAGGGGCACCTGACGCCGCCCGGCGGCTACGTCAGCGCGGGCCTGGCCGCCGCGCTGCTCGCGGCGATCGTCAAGGCCGAGACCGACAACGTGACGGTCGCCAGGGCCAAGGCCGGCCTGCCCGGCGGCTCGTCCGACGAGGCGCTCGCGCCGCGCTCGGGACGGCTGGCCCTGGCCCGCCACCTGGCCAGCGTGCTGCGGGTGCACCGGATCACCCAGGCCGTCGAGCTCTCGCTGCTGATCCTGGCCGCCGCGATCGCCGATTGGGTCAGGGGCGGGCTCACCGCGACCCGGGTGCTGGTCATCGCGTGCCTGGCGGTGGCGGCGGTGATGGTCATCGCGCACCTGGCCGCGATCCTCGCGTCGAGGCGGCTGCGGTGAAACTGTCCTGCGTGATCCTGACCATGGCCGACCGGCCGGCCGAACTGGCCCGGGCGGTAGCCAGCGCCATCGCGCTCGGGGACGGCGGCGGGAACGCCAGCGTCGACATCGTGGTGGTCGGCAACGGCGCCGACGTGCCGCCGGTGCCGCCCGGCGTGAACACGGTCCGGCTGCCCGAGAACGTGGGCGTGGCCGCGGGGCGCAACGCGGGGGTCGGCGCGTGCGGCGGGGACGTCGTCCTTTTCCTGGACGACGACGGGTGGTACCCCGACCCCGGCCTGGCCCAGCACGTCGCGGGCCGGTTCGCGGCCGACCCCGGCCTGGCGGTGCTGTCGTTCCGGGTGGTCGACCCCGAGGGCGGGCCCGGCGGGCGCTGGTACGTGCCCCGGCTACGGGCCGACGATCCCGGCCGGTCGTCGCCCGTGACCACGTTCGCCGGCGGTGCCTGCGCGATCAGGCGGTCGGCGTTCGAGGAAGCCGGCGGCCTGCCAGCGCAGTTCTTCTACGCCCACGAGGAGACCGACCTGGCCTGGCGGCTGATCGAGCTCGGCTACCGGCTCGAGTACGACGCCTCGGCCCGGATGTGCCACCCGGCCCTGCCGAACAAACGGCACGCGACCTGGTTCCGGCTGGACGGGCGGAACCGGGTGCTGCTCGCGCGCCGGAATCTGCCTTGGGTCCTGGCCTGCGCGTACCTGCTGGACTGGCTGGCCCTGACCATCGTGCGGGAGCGCTCGTCGAGCGCGGTGCAGTCCTGGCTGCGCGGGTTTGCCGAGGGGTGGCGGATAGACGCCGGAGGGCGCCAGCCGATCTCGGCCCGGGCCGCCTGGCGGATGACCCGGACCGGGCGGCCCCCCGTGATCTGATATGGCGGTGCGCCGCTTTAGGGCGACCGTGAGTAGCTTTACCAGCGGCGTGAAGGTGCTTTACCAGGCCATGGCCATAGGAAACTCGCTCCAGGTAGCGACGTTTCCCGCGATAGGCTGTGAGTCAGTGGAGGATTCTCTCTGAAAATGCTTTCGTTGAAGGCAGCGCCGCCGAGCAGCGCGCCGGGTCCCGGGACCGGGTGGCTGTCGCCCGTCAGCGTCCCCAAATACTGGACCGCGGCCGCCTTCGTTGTCTGCGCCGGGTTCGCCGGCGGCGTGGCCTTGTTCAGCTCCAACGACCTGCACCGCCTCTGGGGGCTGATCGCCTGCTGCTCGTACGTCGGGGCCGCGATGGCCGTCCTTGGCTGGCGGACGTGGGGGCTCGACCTCGCCTTGACGCTGAGCGTCGGCGGAGCCCTGATCACGCCGCTGTTCTGGAACGCCGCCGACGGCCAGAAGCAGCCCGAGGTGGGCGTCATCACGCGGTCGGCGGGGCAGCTTGTGCACGACCACTCGCCCTATCAGAGCGTGGCCTCGCTCGCCTCGACCCACGATCCGAACGCCTACAACCCCTACCTTCCGGTCATGGCTCTGTTTGGCGTGCCGAGAGCCTTGTTCGGCTCCCATGTGATCACCGATCCCCGGGTCTGGTTCGGCCTGGCATTCGTGGTCATATTCTGGCTCGCGCTCAAGGCCGCCGGTGCCCGGAACTGCGTTCGCTGGACGGTGTTCATCGCGGCGTCACCCGTGATCGCTTTCGAGCTCGCCGTTGGCGGCACGGACGTGCCGATCCTGGCCCTGATGTGCCTGGGGTTCGCGCTGCTGTGGCGGCGTCCCAGGTTCATCCTCGCCGGGGTCGCGCTCGGGCTGGCCTCGGCGGCCAAGGCCACGGCCTGGCCAGCCGTGATCGTCGCCGCGGTGCTCATCGGCACGCGTGACGGCAAGAAGATGGTGCTGACGTTCCTGGCCTCGACCCTGATCTCGTGCGCGGTGATCGTCGGGCCGGTCGCGATCCTGTGGCCGGGCGCCCTGCTCGATAACACAATCCTGTTCCCGCTCGGGCTGGCTGACATCCGGTCGGCCGCTGCCAGCCCGCTGCCCGGGCACGTGCTGGCCGACACCGGGCACCTCGGGCACATGATCGCCATCGGGCTGCTGGTCCTGGCCGGGGCCGGGATCGCCGCATCGCTCGTGATCCGGCCGCCGAAGACCGTTCCTTCCGCGGTCTGGCGCCTCATCATCGGCCTGGCGCTGATGTTCACCCTGGCGCCCGCGACCCGGTTCGGCTACTTCATCTACCCGGCGTCGTTGCTGCTGTGGCTGGAGGTGTCTCGGTTCGGGCTGGCCCAGGCCGCGGCCGAGAAGGTCTTTGGCCGCGACGACGAGCTGACCCGGGAGCTGATGCCCGGCTCGGCCTAGCCGGGCCGGGCTGTAACGGGCCCGGCCGATAACGGATTGGGGAAGTTGGCTGGCGCGTCGCCGCCGGTGAAGGCCCCCTGGTCGTGGCAGGCCTGGGCGCTGCCGTTGATGCCGCCGTACTTCTTGTTCAGGCCCGACGAAGAAGGCGAGGGTGATCCCGACGGCCGGGCCGAAGGCTGGGAACGGGCGGACGGCGACGAGTCAGCGGAACCGGTGTGCCGCGGCCCGGATTTCGCGTCCCGGGCCGGTCCGGGAGAAGTCTGATCGTAAGAGACTGCTCTGAAGAGTTCGCTCGCCTGCGGCTGTTCGAACATGACCTCAGCCTGAGGATCGCCCGGGTAAGGGATCTCGGGGACCTGTACGAACTGCACGGCGTTGGTGGACACGCCCCGCAGGCTCTCGGCGATCCGCAGCATCGTGCTGAGGTCGAGCCCGGTGTCGGTGGTCATCGCGCCGGCCGCATCGACCACGACCGAGTAGATCCTGGACGGGCTGCCGAGGATATCGCTGTGGGAGAGCCCCTGCAGGAGCGAGGCCATGAGGTACTGGTCGCGCTCGATCCGCTGGAGGTCCGAGCCGGTGCCGATGTGGCGCTCGCGCCAGAATGCGAGTGCCTCGGCGCCGCCGACGTGGTGCAGGCCCGCCGCCAGGCGCAGCCCGGAGTCGGGGTCATCCACCGCCTCGGGCAGGCAGACGTTGACCCCGCCGATGTCGTTGATGATGCGTTCGAAGCCGGTGAACGTCAACTCGATGAAGTGATCGATGTGGATACCGGTCTCATGCTCGACAGTTTTCCACAGGCAGACCGGGCCGCCGTTCGCGAACGTCGCGTTGATCCGCTCGGTCTGGCCGGGGGCGGCCTGCTGGCCCGGTGCACCCGGCCCGGCCGGCGGGCATGAGAGGTACGGGACCATCGAGTCGCGCGGGATGCTGATGACGGTGGCGCCGCGGTGCCCGGCGGAGATGTGCAAGATCATGATGGTGTCGGAGCGCTGGCCCGAGATGCCGGCGCCGAACCGGCTGTTCGCCCCGCCGCGCGAGTCCGACCCGATCAGCAGGATGTTGAGGGCGTTGGTGTTGTACTGCGGGGGGCGCTTGCCCAGGCCGGTGACCGGGACCCTGTGAATGCTGTTCCAGACGTCCCGGTACTTGATGTAGGCGGTCAGCGAGCCCGCCACGAGGACCAGGACAAGGACGCCCGCGACCCAGCCGGTCACCGTCCAGGCGGTGTGGTGCCGGCCTGGCGGGCGGCTGCGGTTGCGGCTTCGGCTCCGGGGCAGCGGCCACCGGCGCGGCGGGTCTCCGCCGCCCGAACGCGGATCACCCTTACCGATCATGGCCTCCCAAGGCATGATCCTTGCTAGGCGTGATCCTTGCCTGGTGACGGGGCATCAAACCGGCAGCGAATCGCAAACTGGGCGGCCCGCTGGCGGAGGCGCCGTCCACCCGCGACCCGGAGGCAATCCAGGGTTTCGGTCATGCGGCTATGAGCGTGGATGGCGCCACCGCTGTCGCTGTTCGCGCCACGGCGGACCGCCGACGCTATCGGCGGCGCCACGACCCCGGTGGCGGCTCCGTCTGGAAGGCTGACCGGACTGGCGGCGCGCCACGGCCGAGCTTGGGCGGGCCGCTTGCATGCCGAGGCCGTGTCCGATTCCCGGGCGCTGTCCTTAACGCTCGGGCCGCGATCATACGTCGTCGGCAGTATCGGGCCGGGCGGTCAGCCCTCGGTATCCGGGCCGACGAATGCCTGCTGGTCCTGGCAGATGTGGGTGCTTCCGGCCAGCGCCCCGGCCGCCGAGGTAGCGCTCTGAATCGAGGGGGCGGGCGACGAGGACGGGGACGGCGTGGGCGACGCGGAGAGCCCGGAGAACTCCGAGCCGATGATCAGCTGCAGGGTGCCAGGGGCCAGCGACGGGTCCGCGATCATCTGGGTGTCGCTGGGGAGCAGGGCCTTGAGGCTGTTGGCGGCCGACAGGGTGGAGTAATAGATCACCGCGCTGCTGTAGTCGAAGTTGTTGGCGTCGCCGGTCGAGATCACCTGGAAGCCCTTTGCGGTCAGGTCGCTGCCGGCCTGACCAGCCTCACCCGACGTGCCCGATCCGTTCTCGACCTCGACCTTGATCGTGGCGGGGGTTGTGTCCACCGCGGGCTTGGTGGCCGGCTTCTTGGCCTTCTTCCCCTTGGCCGCTGTCGGCAGCGCGGAGTCGTGCGCGATCGCGTTGAACAGATCGTCGGCCTGCGGCTGCTCGAACACCACGTCGTTGACGTTCTCCGTGTCTGGGACGTTGGGCGAGGTGACGAACGACACGTCGGACGACTTGATGCCCCGCAGGCTGTCGGCGATCTGCAGCATCGCCGGCTGGTCCAGCGTGCTGTCGGTGGTCATCGCGCCGCTCGCGTCGGTGACGACGTGGAGGACCTTGCTCGGGCTGGAGAGCAGGTCGCTCTTCTCGATGCCCTGCACCAGGGCCACCATGAGGTACTGGTCCCGAAGGATCCGCTGGGTGTCGGAGCCGAAGCCCAGGCCCTCGCGGGTGCGCCAGAACGCGAGCGCCTCCGTGCCAAAGACGTGGTGCTCGCCCTTTGTCAGGTGCAGGCCGGACTGCGGAATGTCGACGGGGAACGGAAGACAGATGTTTACCCCGCCAAGGTCGTCGATTACTTTTTCGAATCCGGTAAAATCAAGCTCGATGAAGTGGTCGATATGTATGCCGGTGACGCTCGCGAAGGTCTTCCAGGTACAGGCCGGCCCGCCGGCGGACAGGGTGGCGTTGATCAGCTCAGTCTGACCCTGCTCGGCCTGCTGGCCGGGGGTGCCGTCGCTCGCCGCGCACGCCATGACCGGGACCATGGTCTCGCGCGGGACGCTCATCACGGTGATCCGGTGATGGCCCGGCGAGATGTGCAGCAGCATGATGGTGTCCGAGCAGCCGCAGCCGACCGACGAGTTCCCGCCGATGCCGCCCTGGCCGACGCGGGTGTCCGTGCCGAGTACCAGGATGTTCTCAGCGTTGGTGTACTTGGGCGGCTGGTCGCCGATGAGTCCGGCCACGTCGACGCGCTTGATGCTGTCCCAGATCGACCGGTACTTGCCGTAGGCCACGAGGGAACCGGCCACGAGCACGCCGACTAGGACCACCGACGTCCAGGCGGCAACCTTGTAGCCCATGGAGTGTGCTGCCGCGCGCCCCGCCCGGCCCGCGGGCCGGGACCGATGCCCGCGGCGCCTGCTCCTGGGTTGCTGGTTCCAGCCCGTGTCGTCCCCGTCGTTGTGGCGGCTCATCGCTCCTCCGGGCCAGGATCCTCATCGACCGGCTCGTTAAGTCTGGCCGTTAGGTCGCGCCCATAATACGTGCAGTAAATGTGAGTATTCGTATGTAGTTGGCAAAACTCCTGGTTAGCACTGGTGTCGGGGCAGCGCGAACCCCCTGTTGTGCGCGAAGTGCACCGCCGGGCCCGGTGCCGGCGCCCGCCGGGCACGGCGACCCGGTGCCCCCAGGCTGGCCGTCACCCGTACAGTGGGACCCGTGCGCTCTGGCGACCGCCCGATCGGCAATACCGCCGCGACTGACCAGTCGTCGACGCCTCCGGGGGGTACCAGCAATCATGAGGATATCGACGACACCGAGTCGGTGACGGCAGTTCAGCCGACTGATGTTACGCCCGGTGATCAGACGGCTACCGATCTGGATGGCCTGGGAGACGGGCCGGACGGGTCGGGTGCGCTGGGCGAGCCGGCCGACCCGGGTGATGCCGAGGGCGGCACGCCCGAGACCGGCGCGGCGCGGGGTGCCGCGGCGGGCGAGGTCGGCGCAGGCGCAGGCGCAGGCGCCGTCGCAGGCGCAGGCGCAGTGGCAGGGGCGGGCGAGGCGCGGGGCGCGGCAGGCCAGGCTGGCGTTGGCACGAGGCGGCGCGGCTCCAAGCACCGGGCGACGTCGATCGCGGCCATGCCCTGGCTCGGTTCCGTGCTGGCCAGCCTGGTCCAGATGCCGCTGCAGTCTGCCCGGCGCCGCGGCAACGGGAACGCGACCGCGGGCGGGACGGGGTTCGCCCGGCTGACCACGTTGCCGACGATCTTGGTCGCTGCCTGGCTGCTGGTCGGCGTGCCGCTGCTGGCGGGCCGGGCGTTTTCGCCCGCGCCGATGCTGCTTATTACAGTGCCGGTGGCGATCGCGCTGGCCACGGGCCTGCGCCGGGTGCCGGCCGTCTGGCCCCGCGCGCTGCCCGGCACCGGCGGCGCGGCTCGTGATTCCGGGATGTCCGCCTGGTGGGGGCTCGCGGGCACCGTGATCGTTGCGGCCGGGTTCGCGGCCTGGCAGTTCTGGTTCAACTCCGAGAGCCTGATCGTGCTGCGCGACCCCGGAGCGTACCTGCAGACCGGCTACTGGATCGCCCAGCACGGCTCGCTTCCGATCCCGCAGTCGCTGGCGTCGTTCGGCGGCGCGCATTCGGGCCTTGGCTTCGCCAGCACCGGCTTTGCCGCCAGCGGCACGTCCGTCGTGCCTAAGCTCATGTCGGGCCTGCCATTAATCCTGGCCGGCGCGTTCTGGGTGCACGGAACGGCCGCGGCAGCGGCGATGGGCCCGATTCTCGGCGGCCTGGCCGTGCTGGCGTTCGGAGGCCTGACCGGGCGGCTGGTCGGGCTGCGATGGGCCCCGGCCGGGGCGCTGGTACTGGCGCTGACGCTGCCCGAGCAGTACACCAGCCGAGCGTCCTTCAGCGAGACAGCCGCTCAGGTGCTGCTGTTCGGCGGGCTGAGCCTGATCGCGGACGCGCTCGCGCTGCGAGGTCAGCGTCGCGCCTCGGCAGCGGGTCAGGGCGCGGCGTCGGGAGACCGTCCGGCTGGCGGTTCGGCTGGCGGTTCGGCTGACGGGCAGGACGGGGCGCCGGGCGCTGAGTCCCGGCCGGCCGACGAGCAAGTCACGGGTCCGGGCGCCGAGCCAGGTACCCGGGTGCTCGGCGATCTGCGCGTGGGCGCGCCTGGCCGGCCGGTGAGATCAGGAGTAGCCGGCAGCTGGACCCGGTGGCTCAGGCCGCTCGTCCGCGGCCGCCGGCAGGAGCCGGGGTGGGCGCTGATGGCGCTGGGCGCGCTGGCCCTCGGCCTCACGGCCGTCGTGCGATTCGAAGGCCTGCTGGACATCCTGCCCGCGATCCCGTTCATCGGCGTGCTGGTCATCCGGCGCAGCCCGGCCGCCAGGCCGCTTGCCTTCGGCGTGGTCGTCGGAGCCGGATACGGCCTGATCGATGCCTACGTGCTGGCCCGGCCGCTGGTCGACTCGCTGCAGCCGGTCCCGGAACTGATCGGGCTGATCGCCGCCTGGCTGGCGGCGCTGACGCTGGCCGCGGTCGAGCTGATGCGCTTGCCCGGATTCCGGCAGGGGATGCGTGCGCTGCGGTCCGGCCGGCTGGTGCGCTGGCTGCCTGAGTTCGCGGGAACCCTCACGGCGCTGGCGCTGATCGCCCTCATCGTCCGCCCCTACTTGCAGACGGTCCGCGGCCCTGCGAGCGGTGGTGCGGCCGCGTTCGTTGCCAGCCTGCAACGCCTCGAGCATCTGCCGGTCGATCCGGGTCGGCTCTACGCCGAGGACACCCTGTACTGGGTCATCTGGTACATCGGCCTGCCGACGATCCTGCTGGGCGGGTTCGGCCTGGTGCTGCTCGTGCGCCGGTGCCTGCGCGCCCTGGTCTCCTGGCGGGATCCCTCCGGTGCCGCTCGCATCTGGGTGCTTCCGCTCGCGGTCATCTGCTGCGGCTCGGCAGCCGTGCTGTGGCAGCCGCACACCGTTCCCGACCAGCCCTGGGCCAGCCGGCGCCTGGTGCCGCTGGTGATCCCGGGCCTGATCCTGTTCGCGCTCTGGGCGTCGGCGTGGCTGCGGGCCCGGGGCCGGTCACGCGGGGCCGGGCGCACGGCCGCGTCGCTGGTCGGCGTGTGCTGTATCGGCGCGATGCTCGTGCCCACCGTGGCGACCTCGTTCGGCATCGACCTCAGCCATTCGGGCGACCACGGCGGGCTGGCGCCGTCGGCCAACGGGCTGGCGCTGAAACGGACCGGCCCGGGGGAGGACGGGGCCGTCGCCCGGCTGTGCTCGTCGATCGGTCCCAATGCCTCGGTCGTGATCGTCGACCGGGTCATAGCCGAAGAGTTCAGCCAGGTGATCCGGGGGATGTGCGCGGTTCCCACGGCCTCGATGATCGGGCAGCCCGTGGGCAGCGCCCAGGCCATCGTCGGCGGCATCATCCGCGCCGGACGGCGTCCGGTGCTGCTCGGCGCGCGGCCGTCGCAGCTGGACGCCTACGGCGGCGGCGGCGCGACCCAGGTCCTCAACCTGTCGACCTCTCAGGACGCGCACACGCTGACCCAGCCGCCGACCACGCTGTCGCCGGCCCGCTACGTCATCTGGATGTCGTCGGTCGGGCCGGTTGGGACGAGGGTTTGAGCGTCGGCCGGCCTGGGGTGCTTGGCGGCGGCGCATTGCGCGGGCGGCGTCGGCAGGCGCCCCGACCTGCGGCGCGGCAGGTAATTTGCCTGTCGGCTGACGAGGCCCTAAAGTGAAAGGGCTTTCGACGCGGGGTGGAGCAGTTCGGTAGCTCGCTGGGCTCATAACCCAGAGGTCGCAGGTTCAAATCCTGCCCCCGCTACCATGTGATCTCTCGGGACATAGGAATGACCCCGGACCCACGTCAGGGTCCGGGGTTTTTCCGTGGGCGGGGTGTTCCGGGCGGGGGCCCGGGTGGCCGGCCGGTGGGCTGGTAGTTGCGGCTGGGATCCAGGGTGAGCTGGCGGAGGAGTTCGCCGGTGGCGGCGTTGATGATGCGGACGTCGAGGTCCTGGACGAGCAGGATGACGTGGGTTCGGGCGTAGGTCCGGCCGACTCCGATGTGGTAGAGGCGGCCGTCGTGGCGCAGGGTGACGGTCCCGGTTTTGCCGATGGTGTCGGTGCGGACGCGGTCGTGGGTGTCGGCGGTCCGGTCGCCGGGGACGGCTTTGGGCCGGGCGGTGTAGGCGGTGGCGGGGGTGGCCCGGCGGGACAGGGAGCGGTGCGGCCGCTGGTGGTTGTAGCAGCCGGTGAAGGCGTCGAGCTGAGCTTGGAGCTGGGCCAGGTCAGCGGGCTGGGGATGCTGGGCGGCTAGCCACTTCTTCAGGGTTTGCTGGAACCGCTCGACTTTGCCCTGGGTCTGGGGGTGGTTCGGTTTCCCGTTCTTCTGTTTGATTCCGCGGCGGCGTAACTCGTTCTCCAGGCCGTTGCGGCCGCCGCGGCCGCCGGAGAAGCGGGTGGTGAACACCATGCCGTTGTCGGTCAGCGTGGCGGCCGGGGCGCCGTGGGCAGCGGCGGCGGCACGGAAGGCGGCTAGCACGACGGGGCCCGTGACCCGGTGGTGCGCGGTCACGCTGAGGGCGTACCGGGAGTGGTCACCGGGACCAGGTCAAGATCTCGGTCTCCGCGCCGCCGGCGAGGGGGTAGTGGGTGAAGTCGGACTGCCAGCACTCGTTGGGCTGCTCGGCGACGAACCGCAGGTAGGACGACCTGGGCCGTTTGCGCGGCTCGGGAACCACCAGCCCGGCCCGGGTCAGGTACCGGCTGATGGTCGCCGCGGACACCGTGATCCGGTGATGATGTTCCAGGTGCCAGCAGATGGTCTCCGGCCCGGCGTCCAGGCCCTGCCCGGCCAGGTCCTTGCGCAGCTCGATGATCAGATCGGCCGCCTGGTCGCTGATCGCGTTCGGTGAGGTCTTCGGCCGCCGGGACCGCGGCTCGAACGCGGCCTCGCCCTCGGCCCGGTACCGGGCCACCAGCCGGGACACCCAGCCCTGGGACACCCCGTACGCCCGGGCCGCCTCGCCCTGGGACCGGCCCTCCGTCACGACAGCGGTGATAACTAAGCGCGCCTTCGACATCCACAGACCCTGCCGGCCAGCCCATTCCGATGTCCTGAGACACGCCGCGCCAGCGACCCAGATCACGCCGCTCGTTCACCGCGGCCAGCCCGGCCAGGCTGACCTCCCCAGCGGCGGGCAGGCCGGGCCAGTCACACCGGCCCGGGCACACGCCAGCCATGATCACGACACGTCCCGGGCGGCCACCAGCCGTGATCACCGCGGTATTCCTATGTCCTGAGACACCCCATTCGCATGTCCTGAGGCCGGGCACTGCCCCCGCTACCAAGTTAGTGCAGGTCGGAGGCCTGATCGCCGGACACGGCGGTCGGGCCTTTTGATCATCCGTTGACGGTTCGTTGGCGGGAGGGCACCCGGAGCACCCGGAGCGCTGTCATCGAGGGGCAGCGGCGTGCTCGATGGTCTGATGCCGAGATGATCACCCCGTCGGGCAGTGGAACGTGCTCGGTGAGAGTGCCCGCGCTGCGATGCCAAACCGGATTCTGCCGAATGGCGGAAGGCAGCAGCGGGCGTTCCGGTTGACGGACACGGCGGAGCGGAACAACTCTGGATTGCGACGATCAGCTCCCTGATGAACTCGGCCCGTTGGCCGCGCCATCGGCGGGCCCGGCGGCCTGGTCTTGCTGCCGGGCGGCCTGGGGGGATCGGTGAGCGAGGACGACGATGCCTATGGTCATCACCAGGAGCGACCCTGCCTGTCCGGCGATCTGCGCTGGGCCGCTGGCGAGTTTTTCGTTGAGGAAGAGCCAGGCCAGGCCGACGTCGCCGATGGTGTCGGTGATGGTGATGATGGCGAGGACCGGCGCGAGCAGGGTGCCGGCCTGGAAGGCGTTCTGGTTGAGCACGAAGCCGATCGGGCCGATGATGGCGACGGCGTAGATCGGCCAGTGGGTGAACAGGTCGGCTAGGCCGCCGCTGAGTTGCGCGGTCGCGAGCTTGATCGAGAAGTCGGTGACGGCGTAGGCGGCGCCGCAGGCCAGGGCGAGCGCGAGCGGCCGTACCGTGCGGTTGAACCGGGAAAGGGCCAGGCAGCCGGCCAGCACCGCCGCGAACCCGGCCAGCAGCGTGAGGGCTTCGATGAGGCCGATAGCCTGCCGCCCGGGCGACGGCCGGGCGATGGCGAGGAACCCGGCGACCCCGCCGGCGCAGGCGAGGACTCCCGCGCCCGTGACCAGGTCCGCGTGCTTTTTCAGGGCCGCAGTGATCAGGCCGGCGAATATCAGGTCGCACACGAGGATCGGCTCGACCAGCGCGAGCGGCCCGAATCGCAGCGCGACGACCTGCAGGATAAAGCTGGCCACGTTGGCGGCGATTCCGGCCAGCCACAGCGGCTGCTTGATCAGGTCCAGCAGCAGTTGCGGCGACAGCGCGCGGCGGCGCTCGACGCGGTGGGTACTGAGCTGCTCGGTGACCGCCGTTACCGCGTATGCCAGCGAGGAGCCTAGGGCGGCCACCACGGCAATCAGCGGGAACAACGGCCCGCCGGTCCGCTCGGCCCGGCTGGCCCGGCGGCAGCGGGGGGACCAGGGTCGTGTCTGCGGCGTGGCTTCCCCTGGACCATCGACGCGACGGGGCTGAACCGGCTGCAGCCGCGGGCCGTTCGGGCCAACGCCCGCAGCAGCGGGGCTGGCCGTTGATTCATGTCGCGTTCATGCATCCTGGGCACGCGCTGCGCCCGGCCCCCCAGCCGGCCCGCTGCAACGCCGGGCCGGTCCCGCCGGGGATCGGCGGCCCGCCCTGGGGCGCCGGCCGGCCTGCGGCGATCAGCCGGTGACGCGGACGTCGTCGCGGACGTCCGAGACGCCGATACCCATCCACGCGGCGTCGATCACCGCGTCGTGCTCCAGCCAGCTGCGGACATGGCCGGCGAGTGTTATCGTGCCGTCGCTGGCGTCCACCGTAACTTCGCTGTCGTCAGCAAACAGCCCGTAGCGGTCCAGCGCTTCCTGAACCAGGTCGGTGACGTCGGCTGCTTCCTCCTCTTCGGTACGGATCTCAATGTCGTCGGTGACGTTGCGGACGCCGGTCAGCGAGGCCACGGTCATCTCGGCTGCTTTGCGCTGGGCACCGTGGCGAACAGTGCCGGTCAGCCAGAGGTTGCCGTCGCTGGCCGTCGCTTCGACGCCCTCCGGCACGGTGATGTTGAGCGCGAGGGCGTTGTTCGCCGCCGTGGTGAGCATGGGGTCGTCTCGGTAGTCGCGGGGCGGGAGCATGACCATCAGGTGATTGTGCACGCTGGTCACGCCGTGGACGCGCTGCGCCGCCGCGGCTGCCTCCCGGTACTGTGGGTAGCTGGGCACCGTGCCGTTGAGCGCCACGTCCCCGTTCATGTTCTTGATAGTGATATCCGATGCGTCGACGAGCGGGTCGAAGTCGAGCTCAGCTTTGACTGCCTCGCGGATGTCCTTGGTTTTCGTTGCCATGGCGTGGTCCCCCTGAGCAGACGAATGGGCGGCCGACTGCCGCTCATTGCCTTGTACCCGAGACGGCCGCGGCCAGTACACCCGTCCTCAACTACCGCTGTGACAGGAGATGCCCGACGCCCACCCCGAGGGGCTGCCAGGTCCGCTGCCGCCAAGTCTCCGAAATCACCGGTTGCTGCGCCACCGACTCGACAGCCTCCGATTCGGAGACATCACCTCCATCTGGCCGGGCACTATGAGGCAGCCCATCCGGACGGCCAAATGCCCGGAATCCGTGCCGGGATGTGAAGGGCGCTCAAACACAGGCACTCGGCTGCACAGGCAGGGGCGGCCGCCGCCTCGCGCATCCACAGTCCCATGGCCATAGTTGTCATGATTTATCGAAATTTGGTTCTTTGGGTAATCTACGGATCCATGATCTGGCGGCCAAATGCTGCGAACGGCGTACCGCAAGGCAGGCGCCGCTGGCAGTCGGTGACAATGTCCGGATACGGCGCCGGGAGCGAGAGAGGATAGGGCCCTGCGCTCGGCCTGGCCGCTCCGGGTGCCCGCGGATCACAGACGTACGGGCCGAAGGGCGGCCAGCCGCCGGGGCCGGTCGTCCGTGTGATATGTCCGCCGCGCCCCGCACCACCGGCAGAAAACGACCACTGCGACCTGTTATGGCAGGGATTCACCAGTTTGGCGCAGGACTGTCGGGCCCAGCCATTGGCTGGCGAGCAAGGCCAGCTCAACATCCAGGCGGTTGTCGCCGATGGGACGGCCGAGGCTCTCCTCGGCCTTGCGCACCCGGTACTGGACGGTGTTCTTGTGTAGCGTGAGCCTCTCGGCGGTCGCCTTGAAGCTCCCGTTCTCTTGCAAGAAGACGCGGAGGGTGTCGCGCAGCCGGAAGTTGTGTTCGTCGTCGGCGGCGAGCGAGCCGAGCGTCTCGATGACCCAGGCCCGAACCAGGTCGATCGAGCCCGACATCAGCGCCAGCGGCGCGATATCGCCAAAGCTGGTCAAGACCTGTGCGGACGCGCCTGCGGCCAGGGCCACGCCGTACGCGCCCAGGGCCTGCTGATGGGTGCGCCGGAAACCGCGGGCACCGGAGGCGGCAGTACCGAAGGCGAACCGCGTCCCGGCGGCCTCGACGGTGCCTGAAAGGGACGCGGCATCGAAGCTGCCTCTAGCCCCGAGCGGGAGCCAGGCCCACGCACTGGACTCATCTTGGGGAAGGAACAACGGCCGCGCTTCGCAACCGGCCCGGCGTGCTACCTCCGCCACGCTGAGTTCCAGCCGCCCGAGAGTGCCACCGGCAGTCGCCGCATCGTCAACCCAGCACACCGCGCCGACATGGCGCTGCCTGAGCCGGTATCCGAGGATGGTTTCGGAGGAATCTATGTCGACTGGCTCGTTGCCCAGCAGCGCCCGGACACGGGCGGCCCGGGCCGCGCCGAGATTGCGCAGCCAGTTCTCCTTCTCGGCTTCATAGGCGGATACGACCTCTTCTGAAACCCGGTCGATGTAGGAAGCAATGAGTTCCGCGATGTGCAAGCCAGTCTCGCTGACGATCGATGCCCCATCGGTGTGCCGTCCGAGTTCCTGAAGGCATCGGTCCTGAAACCGGGCCGAGCCGATGCGATAGGCACGCAGCAGCGCCACGACCGGCACACCGCGCTGCGCCAGGCGGCGCGCGTATTCCTCGGCCGCCGAAGGCGCGTGTACCTTTTCCAGGTCGATGCAGTGCTGGAGAACATGCAGCAAGGTGGCGATATTTTCGCCGACGCTGGCCTCCAGCAGCATCAGCACCCGCTTGTCGCTGCGTAGTTGCGGGATATCCCGCACGATGAGCTCGTAGATATCCGCCGACAGCTCGTCGGCGTCGGGCGCGAGCGCGCGGGAGACGCCTTCGGCACGCTGCGTGACGGCCGCGCTGGCCCCGTGCACCGGCACGTGGTAGGCCGGTAGCTCTGGAGCTGCCCGGTCTCCGGGCACGGTCGCGTTCACATCATTTGGCGGAGCAGTGGCCGTTTCGGGTGATTGGCATAGGATCTCCCCACATATCTAGCCGGCCGTCAACGCCCTTACCTGTCCTGTAATCTACGACGGCGCGTCATCAGCAAGGAAGAGCGCAGTCCTGGCTGCCCAGCGGAGGCATGGCTGGCGCCGGTTACGCCAGTGCGGCTGCCCGTCCATTCCGGCCGGTCCCGTTAGTGCCGCCAACACGGATGTTGGCAGGCATCATCAGAAGGATCTGGTCATGACCGCCGTGAAACGGCCACAGGCCGTCGAGCTCAGCTCGGGCGATGTGGCCCGGATCCGCCCGGTTCGGCCCGGAGATGAGCGCGAACTCAGCGAGGAGTAGGCGCGAGCCAGCGCGGGATGGTACGGCAGGCACAAAATAACGGAAACCGCATACATCGACGGTGATCACATCACCTACCCGCGTTCTCTTGGGCAGCTTGCCCGGGTACCGGACACTGCCGTCGTCCCGACCGCCCTGAATGGGCTCACCAGGCACTCAGCGGTACGTTCGGGGTGACTTGACGCGCAGCAGATCTGGCTATCCGGCGGAGGTGCCCAGTCATGCCACGAGAAATCAACTCGGCGCCGTCGTAGGTGGCGGGCTCATGGGAGCGGGCATCGCCGAGGTGTCCGCGGTCGCGGGCATGCTCGTTGTCGTCCGCGATCTGCCGCAGTACCTCGCTGCCGCCCGGAGTCGAGTGGAGAAGTCGCTGGCTGCGCGGTCAAACGTGGCAAGATCGAGCAGGCTAAGCGCGACGAGGTGCTCGCCCGCATCACCTTCACCCCGGACCTGAAAGACGTCGCGCGCGCGGACATCGTTATCGAGGCGGTCCCGGAGATCCTTGATCTCAAGGCCTCGCTGATCAAGGAACTCGACGAGCTGGTCAGCCCGGGCAACGTAATCGCCACGAACACCTCGTCCTTCCCGATCGCCGAGCTGGCGGCCAGGGTGCAGCATCCTGGACGGGTGGTTGGAGTCCATTTCTTCTCGCCAGTTCCGGTGATGAAGCTGGTCGAGATCGTGGCCGCGCTGGATACCGACCCGGAGACGGCAGACACCGCGTTCGCGTTCGCGGAAAGGCTGGGCAAGCACCCCATCCGGGCCAAGGACCGGTCGGGCTTCATCGTCAATTTCCTGCTTGTCGGGTACGTCATGGCAGCCATCCGAATGTACGAGGAAGGTTTCGCCAGCAGGGAGGACATCGACGCAGGCATGCGCCTCGGTGCCGGTCACCCCATGGGTCCTCTGACGGTAGCCGACATGGTCGGCCTGGACATCGTCTGCTCCATCGGCAACTCGATGTACGAGGAGTTCAAGCGCGAGGAGTATGCGCCGCCGCCCTTGCTCAGACGGATGATCGCAGCCGGCCGGCTCGGCCGCAAGTCCGGGCAAGGTTTCTACGAGTACGAGACATAGCGCCGCTGACCTCGTGCGACGCGTGTCGTGGAGCGCGACGCCGGTGGCTGTCGGCCATGTTGCTGGTGAGCGTTATGGCCGAGTCCTCACCGAACGGCGTCTGAAGGGCCGGAGATTTGTCAACCCAAGGCTCGGACCTGCTTCATCACGGCTTCGGGGTCGGCCTCGGCGGGGACGACGGCGAGCACGAGGTCAGCTTCGGCGACCGGGCTTTCGCCAGCCCAGAAGCCCGGGCCTGTAGCCGCGCCCCAGCGGCCGGATGGTTCACCCGGCCCGGCCGTGCCGATCCAGAGGAAGACACCGGGGACGGGACCGTGCGGCCAGGCTGCGGCGGCATCGGTCTGGATGAGCACCGGCCATTCGTAATGGTCGGCGATGTTCAGCACGGAACGGTACGCCTCGGGCTGCACCAGCGCGGCGGGCACTCGTCCCTCGTCCAGGAGCAGCCCGTCCACCCCGAGGCCCGCGAAGGTCCTCAGGACGTCAGCGACGTACATCGCGGCGGTCTCGGTCCGGTCCGCACCGGCCGGCCCGGAATCCGGCAGCGCCTGCTCAGCGGCCGCGTCGAGCCAGCGGCCGGGGGTGGGCACGGCCAGGATCAGCGGGACCGCGGCATTGGTGGCGGCTAGAGCCACGACCGCCTCGGCCGCGGCGGTGCGTGCTTGCTCGTCGGCGAGCAGCGTCCGCAGGGCGTAGCCGGGCCGGGTGCGCGCGGCCATCGCGGCCCGCAGGCTGGCGTCGGCGACGGCCCGCTGCGCGAACAGGTCGGCCACGTCGACCAGGACAGCGTCGGAGCGGAACATGCCCTGCAGCTTGGCGAAAAAGGCGGTGAGCTCGGCCGGAGCGCCCCACGGCACCGCCCCGCCGGCCAGCAGCTTGGCCCGGCCGTAATTCGTGGCATCGAACCAGATCGGGCGCCCTCTACCGGACGGCGGTGCGTCCAGGCTGGGCAGCAGGCCGCTCATTGGCCCTCCATCTCCCTCAGCCGGGCCTCGAGTTCGGCGATCCGCGCCTGCTGGAGCGAAAGGGTCAGCATGTTCGGGTCGGGCAGCAGGATCTGCGGGATCTGGCTCATCGGCGCGGCCACTTGGACAGGCCCGTGCGTGGTCCAGGCGGTGGCGTGGATGACGCTGGTGTCATCACCCCAGGAGCCGTAATAAGGCAGATGGGCCGGCGGCTCTGGCTTCACCCAATCGTCGACGAACTCCCGGTACGGCCTGCCCCGCCGGAGGCGGGCCTGGCGCTCGCCGGCCCGCGCGGCCTCCGTTGCCCCAGCGTCGACGGCGAGCGTGGCGGGATCGTAGACGACGAAGTAGATTTCCCGGGCCGTCTCATCCGACAGGTAGCCGGCCTCGACGTCAGCCATGACTGCCTCGGGGTCACGCTCGAGAACGTCGCCGTACCCGCCGCCGGAGCCCTGGCAGATCATGTACACCTCGCCCTCGTCGGCGAGTTCGAACGCCATGCCCATGTGATGCGTGGAGTACCGGGCGCCGGGGAAGGGCTGGGCGTTCATCAGCGTCTCGAAGTCGAAGGACCACTCCTGCGGCGCTCTTTGCATCTGCTCGAAGACGTTGACGCCCTTGATCTTCGCCAGCGGGTAGGCCGGGCAGCCGTACCCGCCGAACAGGCCCGGGATCGCCGGGAATTTAGAGCCGCTCGACACTGTGGCGAATCCCCACAGCGGGGTGCCCCGGGCGGCCACCGCGATCTCGTAGCCCATGCCGCCGCGGTGCTTGCCGAAGCCCTGCCCGTCGCGCTTGATCTTCTTGGAGATGAGCTGAAGGAACGGTACGTCGTCCTCGATGATCTCCTGCTCGCCGATGTCGGCCATCGCGGCGAAGAACGGGGCCATGGAATGCTCGCCGTCACGATGCGCGCGCGCGCCGCCGCCCATGCCGTTCAGGTCGGCGCAGACGTTGCCGACGAACTCCCCGTGCTGGGTGACGCCGCCGAACAGGAACGTGTTGATCTGGTTGAACCAGGGCGCGATCACCGACCCGTACTTCTCCGGGCAGGAGTACTGCATCTTGGCGAACAGGGCCTGGGTGACCCCGAAGGTCTTGAAGATGCCCTGCAGGCTCTGCCCGAGCGGGGCATCGACACCGGGGTTGACGCAGCTGCCCTCGTCGGTCAGGACCTCGATCGGGTTCATGACGCTGATCCCGCGGGGCAGGTCGGGCCAGAAGAACCCGAGAAACGCCTGGTTCATCCCGCACTTCGATGAGCCGAGCGTCGAGTTGAAGGCCCGGTTCATGATCTGCGGCGCGGCGCCGCGCCAGTCGAGGGTCAGCTCATCGCCCTTCACCGTGATCGCGCACGGGTACTTCAGCAGGACGTTCTCCCGCAGCGTGGAATCGGAGAAGAGATTGACCCGGTAGGTGCCGTCGGGCAGCTCGGCGATCCGCCGCCGCGCCTCCGCCTCGATGTCCTCCAGCGACTTGCGCAGCGCAACGATGAACGCGTTCCGGCCGACCTCGTCCACCAGCGCGAGCACCCGCTCCTTGATCCGCAGCGCGGAGTACAGCTTCACCTTCAGGTCCTGGTACTGCAGCTTCGGCTCGCGTACCGAGTTCTGCAGGAAGGTCAGCAGGTCTCGCCGGATCACGCCGCCTTCCACGATCTTGAACGGGCTCATCCGGATGCCGTCGTCGTAGGCCGATTCGGAGCTGGACGGCATGCCGCCGGGTTCCTTGGCGCCGTTCTCGCCCTCGTGGATGATCGTCGCCACCCAGGCGATCAGCTCGCCGCCGTAGAACACCGGCAGGATCATGCTCTGATCGGTGTTGTGGATGTTGCCGTAGCGGGCGTCGTTATGGATGAACGCGTCGCCGTCGTGAACGCCGACGCTCGGGTCGTTGATCCAGTGCTTGTTGATGAAGCGCACCGGGTAGTGCAGCACGGAGGCGAAGGCCAGCACCCCTCCGGTGCTGATGTGGATCAGGTCGCCGGACGCTGAATACACCGCGCTGGTCAGGTCGCCCCACTTCGCGCCGGGGGCGGCGCCGGTCTGCTCCATCATCTCGAACGCTTCGTCCAGTCCCGCCACGATGCGCTTGCGGACCCGGTCCAGGTCGTTCGCGTCGATCGGGCCGGATAGCAGCCGGTCCTCATCCGCCGTCCTCGGGGCCATCCGGTGGTCGTTCATGATCTGCGGGTCCGGTCCCAGGAAGAGAGTCGTCTCGGCGAGGAACGCGTCGACCCACTCCTGCTCCTCCGGGGTGAACTGGGTAGCCTCCGCGTCGCTCATCGCCGTTCCTCCTGTTCGCGCGAGTTGGCCAGGAACCAGATGGCGCCGTGCGCGCCGGTCTCGATCCGCCAGCCGGGTTCGACAAGGTAGGTGGTGGTGGGCGTGGTCACGATGGCCGGGCCTGGGACGAGCCGGCCGGGCCCGAGCGCGCTCTCGTCGTAGACGCCCGTGTCCACCGGCCCGGCGATCCCGGTGAAGAAGCAGCGACGGGATCCGGTCGGCGTTGACGTGGCCGCGTTCGCGGCCGGCCGGGTGGTGTCGAATTCTACGGTCTCGCCCTGGACGTACGATGCGACGCGCAGCGTCGTGACCCGGATGCCGGCCTCGGGGGACTGGCTGCCCTGACCGAACCGGCGGCCGTAGTCGTCGGCGAACAGCCGCATGAGGTCGACCACGTCGCGGATTCCCTCCAGCCGCGCCTTGTGGGCGACGACGGCCATCGTGACCAGTTGGTTGCCGTAGCGCATGTCCAGCTCGAGCCGGTGCCGGACTGCGCTTTCGGGTAGGCCCTGGCGGCGCAGATCGGCCCGGCCCTTGTCTTCGAGCTCGGCGACGATCGCGTTGAACTTGCCGAAGTCCGTGAATATCGACCCCGCGGTGGGGTCGTAGAACACCAGCGGGACCGAGCGCTCGTGGATGTGGAGCTGGGGCATGTTGCCGGCGCCGAGGGCCGAGAACACCGAGCTGTAGGGGGGAGCGAGGACGCGGCCGATGCCGAGGTGGCGCGCGATCCCGCAGCAGTGCAGCGGGCCGTTGCCGCCGTAGGCGAGCATCGTGAACTCCTCGGGCAGATACCCGCGGATGCGCAGCTCCTTCGCCATCCCGTTGGCCATCTGCTCGTCGACTTCGGCCCGGATCAGCCTGGCCACCTCGACCGGTTCCAGGTCGAGGAAGTCGCCGAACTCCTCGTCGACTGCGAACTCGGCCCGCGGTCGGCTGAGCTTGATCTGCCCCCCGGCGTAGCGTTCCGGCGTCAGGTAGCCGAGCAGCAGGTCCGCGTCGGTGACCGTCGGGCGTAGCCCGCCGCGGTCGTAGCAGGCGGGTCCCGGGTCAGATCCGGCGCTGCGGGGGCCGACGGACACGGACTGGTGCAGCCGGTTGTAGCTGGCGATCGACCCGCCGCCGGCGCCGAGGGTGACCAGGTGGATCATCGGCACGCTGACCAGCCACCGGTCGATCACGGGCATGAAGTCGTAGTGCTTGACGCCGTCGGCCGGGACCAGGCCGATGTCGAAGCTGGTGCCGCCCATATCGGTCGCGACCACGTTGCCAAGGGCCGCCTGGGCGGCCAGGTGCTCGCTGGCCGAGATGCCGGCTACCGGACCGGAGTGGATGGTCTGCAGCGCGTCGGTCGAGTTGAGCTGGGCCATGCCGCCGGAGTTGTGGATGACCAGCATCGGACGGGCGTAGCCGTGGTCGCGCAGGTTCTGCTCCAGTTCCGACAGCGCGTGATACATGGTTTCGTGCAGGAAGGCGTCGACGATGGCCGAGGTGGCACGGACGTACTCGCCCTTGCGCCCAGACAGCTGGTGGCTGAGCAGCATCGGGATCGCGCCGAGCTGGTGCGCTGGGTACTCGGCCAGGAAGATCTCCTGGACTCGCAGCTCGTGCACCGGGTTCTCGACCGCGTTGGTCAGGCAGACCACCAGCGCCTCGGCGCCCGCGTCGACGAGTTCGCGCAGCGCCTGGCGGACATCGTCGCGGCTGAGCTCCATCAAGACGGTGCCGGAATAGTCGACGCGCTCGTTCACCGAGCGGATCAAGGTCTGCGGCACGAGCGGGTCCGGCCGGGTGCCGCTGGACATGTCGTTTTTGGCCAGCTCGTCCAGACCCTCCCCGTAGCCGCGGCCGCGCGACAGGGGGATCGTGGCCTCGAACCCAGCGGTGACGATGGCCCCCACCTGCGGCCCGCGGCGCTCGATCAGCGCGTTCGTGCCCAGCGTGGTCGCATAGCGCACCGAGTCGACTTCGGCCAGGACGCTGTCGCGTGGCAGTTCCAGAGTGGTGCAGGCGTGGTCAAGTGCCTCGTTGAAGCCCTGCGCGAGGTTGTGGTGGGTGGTCAGGGCCTTGGCCTGGATGTAGCGGCCCTCCCAGGCCACGAAGCAGTCGGTGAAGGTGCCGCCGATGTCAACCGAGATCCGCTTCACGTCCGGTTCCCTTCTCGCGTCCCATCGGTGCGCAGGGGCGGGGCGGCGACGTCCCGCCCGAGCGGGATCACCGTGCCGGGCGGTCGGGCGGCCCACTGCGCCTTGAGCGCGTCGACATCTATTTCCATGTCGTAGGTCGGCGGGTGGCCGGGCGGCAGGTACTCGGCCTCGATCTGGGTTCCGCAGCCGGGGCAGTAGAACTCGAGGATCCGGCACCAGGCCGGGTCGGGGGCGAACGTGAACTCGTACCGCGCCGGGTCGAGGAGCGGACGGTGGATCTCGCGCGGGTCACGGTCGTAGACCAGCGTGCCTTCTTTATAGTTCCCGCGCGCCGATCCGAGGTCATGGCCGCAGTGCCGGCACCGCCAGCCCTCGTTCTCCAGGTCGATCTCGAGGTACTCGGTCATCGGGATGCGCATCACAGCCCCTTGTCGGTCAGCCTCAGGTCGCCCGCGGCGGTGGTGTCGAACTGCCATCCCCCGGGGACCAGCATGGTGAAAAACGGACCTTCGATTACCGCCGGCCCTGACGCCTGCGCGCCGGGCGGTTGGCTCAGCAGGAGGTACACCGGCGCCTCGGTCGTTCCGCCCCGGCTGTCCCGCAGCCGCCGGTGCCCGCTGGGCCGGGCTGGCGTCGCCGGCGTGTCGTCGGCCCGGCCCAGCGTGACATGTGGGAGCGGCGCCAGCAGCACGAGCTCCAGCGACGCGCGGTCCCCGGGCCGAAGGTGCGCTGCGGCATCGTGCGGGTCATCGAGGTCGATCACGGCTTCGGTGTCGTCGCGCTCGACCGTGATCCGGTACTGGGTCGTGCACCGGCTCGGGTCGACGCCCTCGGCGTACAGGTCTCTAGCGCCCATCTGCAGCAGCCGCTCGCTGACCGCGTCGATGGTGGCGTGATCCGCGGCGGGCAGGGGCTGCTCGTAGTGCTGGGACAGGTCCGAAAACCCGATCCCGAACGCGCTGAACACCGCGGCCATCCGGGGAATGAGCACGTAGCGGGCACCGGCCTTCCTAGCGGCGGCGCACACGGTCATCGGCCCGGCGCCGCCGAACGCGGCGATCACGGTGTCCTCGGTCACGGTTGTCGTTGCCGCCAGGGCCTCCGCGATCGCCCCGGCGTGCGCGTCCTGCATCCGCCTGAGCGCCTCGTCGACGCTGAGGGCCAGCGGCTTGGCGATCTTGCGCTCGATCGCCGTCGCGCTCCGGTCGGGGTGCAGTTCGAGCGTGCCCTCCAGGTAGGTCGCCGGCTCGAGCAGGCCTGTGAGCAGCAGCACGTCGGTGATCGTGGCCTCGTCACCGCCCAGCCCGAAGCAGGCGGGTCCCGGCGCGGCGCCGACGCTGTCCGGGCCGAGCCGGATCTGGCCCTCGGCCACGCGGAACACCGAGCTCCCGCCGATGCCGTAGCTGGTGATGGCGGCCAGCTCCAGCGAACTCGGCGCGTGATCGATGAGCCCGCGCCGGTCGACGTGGATGGTGCCGTCCGTGACGACCCCGATGTCGGTGGTGGTGCCGCCAACGTCGACCATTACCACATGGCGCAGGCCGTACTGGCTGGACAGCGCCCGGGTGCCCTCCAGGCCGCCGCGCGGCCCCGAGCTGTAGGTCTTGAGCGCCGCAGACTTCGAGACCCGCGATGACCCGCCGTCGTTGCGGAAGATCCGCAGCGGCTGGCGGGCTCGCGCGTCCCGAAGCCGCTTGTCGGCGTTGAACAGGAATAGCTCCATGGCCGGGTGCAGGAACGCGTTGAGCAGGCTCGACCAGGTGCGGCGGACATCGTCGGGGTCGGCGACCAGCTCCCAGGAGAACAGCAGCGGCACCGCGCCGAGCAGGTGCCGCGGATAGAGCCGCAGCAACACGCTCTTGATCCGGTCCTCCTCGCCCGCGCCGTCCTCGCCGGTCACCGCGACGACCAGCCGTCGGGCGCCCCGCGCCGACAGGTCGTTGACCCGCGCGACGAGCTCGCGACTCAGCGTCTCGTCGTCGTTGTCCAGGCTGACGACCGCCCACCGGTCGCCGACCAGCGCGCCGAGCAGGTCCTCCTGGGCCTGGGTGGCGGCCAGGCCCTCGATAAGCGTGGAATCGGTAAGGAGCAGGCCCAGGCGGGGCCCGGCCCGCTGCACCAGCGCGTTCGTGCCCTGCGTGGTCGAGTAACGGATGTAGTCCGTGGACTGCAGCAGGGCCGCGAGCCTGGGCTGCGAGTACAGCAGCTCCGAGACCTTGCCCAGGCCGTCGAACAGGCACCGGCTCAGGTCGTAGGGCGTGGTCAGGGTCTTGGTATAGCGCACCTCGCCGCCATCGACCAGGCAGAAGTCGGTCAGCGTCCCGCCGTTATCGATGTTGATCAGTCGTGTCATCGCCCACGCGTCCCGTCCGAGGCGCCTACCCGCCGGCCATCGGCCCGGCAGGCACCTCATCGCTCGCCGTGATCGCAGCGTATGGACGCGGGCGATGCCGCGGCATCGTGGCGCGGACACGACAAATCACGCGGGTCATGGCCCGCGAGGACAACGGCGCGCGCCCGGTGGCGGGATATGTGCGCGGGGCACGATCCCGCCCTGGGGCTTCGTCACCCCCGCCCAATGGCAAGTCAGCGCGGCGGCCCTAGCGTCGGGACAGAACAGAAAGGTGCGCCATGATCGCAGCCGCCATTCCCGAAAACCGTGCGCTGCGGGATCCGGTAGGACCTTGCATCGCTGACGAGCGCCAGGAACTCGACAACACGCACTTCGCCCAGACGGTGTCGGCGGTCGCTGCCCTGCTCGCGGCGGCGGGCCTGGGCCCCGGCGACGTGCTGGCGATCATGCTGCCGAACCGGGTCGAGCTGGTCACCAGCATCTTCGCCGCCTGGCGGCTCGGAGCCGCGGTGACCCCGGTCAATCCGGCCCTTACGGACCAGGAGGCGCGGTACCAGATCGATGACGCGGGCGCGACCCTGGTGATCGCGGACAGCGCGTCCGCGCAGAAGCTGCAGGGCGGCGGGCGGCGGATTGTCCCGGTGGAGGACGTGACGTCGCCAGGGCCGCCGGACGAGCCACCGCCGATGTCCGCCGCACCCGGCACGCTGGCGCTGCTGATCTACACGAGCGGCACGACGGGCAGGCCCAAGGGCGTCATGCTGGACCACGCCAACATCGGCGCCACGGCCGAACGCCTCGTCGCCTGGTTCGACATGGATCACGACACCCGCTGCCTGCTGGTGCTGCCACTGTTTCACGTCAACGGAATCATGGTCAGCGTGGTGTCGCCGCTCCTGGCGGGCGGCTCGACGTTCATCGCCGAGCGTTTCGACGCGGCCTCCTTCTGGCAAACGGTCAAGCGGGCGGCGGCCACGTTCTTCTCGGCGGTGCCGACCATCTACGCCCTGCTGGTGTCACGGCCGGGCGCGCAGCCCGACGCCCGGACCCTGCGTTTCGCGGTCTGCGGCGCCGCGCCCATGCCGCGTGAGCTGATCGGCGAGTTCGAGCAGCAGTACGGGGTGCCCGTCGTGGAAGGATACGGCCTGTCGGAATGCACGGTGTGTTGCACGCTTAACCCGCTGCACGGCGTGCGCAAAGCGGGCACCGTCGGGCGGCCGCTGCCTGGAATCGACGTCGCAGTCGTCGACAAGCAGGACCGCCTGCTGCCGACCGGGCAAGCCGGCGAGGTGGTCGTGCGCGGGCCGAACGTTATGCGCGGCTACCTGCGCAGGCCGGAGGAGACGGCAGAGGTGCTGCGCGGCGGCTGGCTGCACACCGGCGACGTCGGCCGGTTCGACGAGGACGGGTACCTGACGCTCGTGGACCGGGTCAAAGACCTGATCATCCGGGGCGGGGAGAACATTTACCCCAAGGAGATCGAGGACGTCCTCCATGGGCATCCCGCCGTGCTTGAGGCCGCGGTCGTCGGGCAGCCGGATCCGGTCTTCGGCGAGCAGCCCGTGGCGTTTGTGACACTGCGCCCTGGCCGCAGCGCCTTGCCCGACGACCTCATCGAGCACTGCCGCGGCTCCCTGGCGCGGTACAAGGTGCCGCGCGCGGTGTACGTCGAGGAGGCGTTGCCCAAGAATCCGGTCGGCAAGATCGCCAAGCCGGTGCTCAGAGAACGATTCAAGGAAACGCCGACATGACCGCGCCCTTTTCAGCGGGCGGCTTGGGCTCGCCGCGGTCGGCCCGGAGCCCGCGGGCTGCCGACGGGCAGCCTTTAATCCCCTGGAATTCGGCTACATAACGAGAGAAGCCCGCGGCGAGAGGAACGCAGCGATGATCAACCTGCCCGGGATCGTGCGCGAAGCGGGGGAAACACGCGGCGAGTTTCTGGCGCCGCGGCAGGCCGAGCGGGCGCTGCCGAAGGGCCTGACCGGCAAGATCCTGCGCCGCGAGATCCGGCCGCAGGCCGAGGACAGCGCGTGACCCCGCCAGACGGCGGCGGCCGCCGCGCCGAGGACGCTGCCGCCGCAGCCGAGGCCGCGGCGCCGCTTGACCTGCTGCTGTCGGACGCGGCCCTCGGCCAGCTGCGCTGGCTGCGGCCGAATGCGTCTCTGCTACGGCTGGGCCTGAGACCGGGCCGCCGGCCGCGGACGGTGGCCCGGCGGGCGGCGGCGCTGGCGGGCGAGCTCGGAAGGATCGCGGCCGGGCACTCGGCCGCCGCGGCCGCCCCGCGCGACCGGCGGTTCGCGGACCAGGCGTGGACGAGCAGTCCGATCCTCAGGCGAATCCAGCAGGCTTACCTGGCAGTCGATACGCTGATCGAGTCCCTGCTCGCCGACGCGGATCTCGGCTGGCGCGACGTCGAGCGGGCCGGGTTCGTCGTGCGCAACCTCGTGGACGCTGCGGCGCCCAGCAACAACCCGCTGATCAACCCGCTCACGTGGAAGGCGCTGATCGACACCGGGGGGCTGAGCGCGGTGCGCGGGCTCCGCGCGCTGGCATCCGACGTGGCCACGGCACCGCGGATCCCGGCCATGGTTGCGCCGGGCGCGTTCGAGGTCGGCCGCGATCTGGCCGTGAGCCCCGGTGCAGTGGTGCGGCGGACGGACATCTTCGAGCTGATCCAGTACGAGCCGGCCACGCCGCGGGTACGCCAGTTCCCACTGGTGATCGTGCCGCCGATGATCAATAAGTTCTACATCTGCGACCTGGCGCCGGGCCGGAGCATGATCGAGTACCTGGTGTCGCAAGGACATCAGGTGTTCGCGATCTCGTGGCGCAAACCCCGACGCCCGGCACCGGGGCTGGGGCCTGGACGCCTACGGGCAGGCAGTCGTCGATGCGCTGCACACCGCGCGAACGATCTGCCGGGCACCGAAGGCCAGCATCTGCGCGCTGTGCTCGGGTGGGATCGTGTCGTCGATGGTCGCCGCACACCTGAGCGAGACCGGCCGCCTGGGCGAGCTGGCTTCGCTGTGCCTGGGCGTGACGGTGCTAGACCAGACGGAGGAGGGCACCGCGGCCGCGCTGGCCGACGAGCGGGCCGCGGCGCTGGCCGTCGCGGTTTCGCGCGCCCGCGGCTACCTCGACGGCGCGACGCTGGCCGAGGTCTTCGCCTGGCTGCGGGCCAACGACCTGATCTGGAACTACTGGGTCAACAACTATCTGCAGGGAAAGAAGCCGCGGCCGTTCGACATCCTGTACTGGAACGCCGACACCACCCGGATGCCGGCGGCCTTGCACCGAGAATTCATCTACCTCACCCTGGCCAAGGCCCTGGCCAAGCCCGACGCGGCGATCATGCTCGGCTCGCCGGTCGACCTGCGGACGGTTGACGTGGACTCGTACCTGCTGGCCGGCGTCGCGGATCACCTGTGCCCGTGGCAGTCCTGCTACCGGAGCACCCAGCTGCTCGGCGGAGAGGTCCGGTTCGTGCTGTCCACGAGCGGGCACATCGCATCGATGGTCAACCCGCCGGGCAACCCGAAGGCCCGGTTCCAGGTGGCGCCGAGCCCGCCGCCCGGCGGGGCCATGGCACGTCCGGACAACCCCCTCGACCCGAGCGACTGGCTGCGTGCCGCCAGACCCGGCCGGGCAGCTGGTGGCCGGACTACTCGTCATGGCTGGCGGAGCGCAGCGGTGGCGAGCACAACCGCCGGGCCACGCTGGGCGGCGGCGGGTTCGAGCCGATGGAGCCCGCTCCGGGCCTGTACGTCCTGGACCGGTAACATGCACGGCGCTGGTCCGGGCCAGCTCGAAGACCGATCCAGCGCGGTTAGCCCCGACACCCCAGGGGGTGGCAGAGCCTATGCCGATGAGCGTTCGAAGGCGGGCAGCGCAGCAGACGACGCGCAGCATCGTGGTCGGCGGCCGGCGGCTGCGCGTCACCGTCCGCACCGGGCGTGCCGGGTCGGGCCGCGCGTCCCGCGTGCCCCTGCTGTTGGTCAACGGCATCGGCGCGAGCCTGGAACTGCTGCAGCCGTTCGTCGACGAGCTCGATCCCGCGCTGGAGGTCATCCGGTTCGACGTTCCCGGCGTCGGCGGCTCGCCGCTGCCGTCCCGGCCATACCGGTTCACCGGCTTGTGCCGGCTGATCGCCCACCTGCTGGCCGTGCTCGGGCACGGCCAGGCCGACGTGCTCGGCATCTCGTGGGGCGGCGGGGTCGCGCAGCACTTCGCCGCGCTCCAGCGCCCACATTGCCGTCGCCTGGTGCCGGCGAGCACCGCGACCGGCTTGCTCATGATCCCGGCCCGGCCGGGCGTACTGGCCCGGATGGTGACTCCGCGCCGCTACCTGGACCGCGGATACCTGCGGCAGGTCGCCGGCCACCTGTACGGCGGGTCGGCGCGCAGCCAGCCCGACCGCGTCAGCGAGATCATGCACGCCGAGAGCCGGGTCGGCTCGCCGCGGGGCTACCTCTATCAGCTCGCGGCCGGCGCGGGCTGGACCAGCCTTCCGTTCCTGCCGCTGATACGCTTGCCCACGCTGATCCTGGCGGGCGACGACGACCCGCTGATCCTGCTGCCCAACGCCCGGCTGATGCACGCATTGATCCCCCACTCGCAGCTGCACGTGTACCACGGCGGACATACCGGCCTGATCACCGAGGCAGCCGAGCTCGCGCCGGTGGTGGCGCGGTTCCTCACCACAGACGCGCCCGACCGGGTTTCCGGCGCCGGCGGTCGCGCCGAGCAGAACGGCAGGTCGGGCTGGCGTCGGGCATCGCGGCAGGAGGACCCTCGTGACAACCGCTGAGGCTGACTTCCACGGTCTCGAGCAGTTGCTTGATGACACGGGCCGGGACGCGGTGAGGCGTACCCGGGAGTTCATGACCAAGGGAGATTGAGCCGGTCATCAACCGGTACTGGACCCGAGAAGAGTTCCCGTACGAAAAGATCCCGGGGTTCGCCGCGCTCGGCATCACGGGCATGACCTACGAGGGCTACGGCTGCTCAGGCGGCGGAGCGCTGCTGGACGGCATGATCGCGATGGAGCCGGCCCGGGTCGACCCGCCGATATCCACGTTCAGCAGCGTGCACCGCGGCCTGGCGATGGGGTCGATCTACCTGTGCACGCGCTGGGGCACCCACGGTTACGTCTGCTCTTGTGCCGCGAGACCCTCAGGCCCAACCGAGTTTGTGCTGCGGAGCCCTTGGCCGGTGCCGTCCGGGCCGACCAGAATTTTGGGTAAGCAGGCTTGACCGGTAAGCCAAACCGCCCGCTGCTGATGACACCGCGTCTGCGCAGTGTCT
>Ga0335075_10000778_pt1 | contig 54132 bp, 52 predicted proteins | sample Lox_Sample_24_FD_206723 | JGI IMG/M metagenome (GOLD analysis project Ga0335075, IMG submission 206723) | Soil microbial communities from Loxahatchee National Wildlife Refuge, Florida, United States - Lox_Sample_2.4 | ecosystem: Environmental > Terrestrial > Soil > Wetlands | place: USA... | reverse complement strand
AGGCTCGTGATGATCAAGATCACTGACAATGCGACAGTCACTGCGGTATCTCGTCTCTCTATGCTCGGCGGCGCCGCGGAGTGCCTGGCGGGCGGTTCACCGGGGCCCCGCCTCCCGCCGGGAGGCGCAGCCTTTGGGGGTCACAGGGGATTTACCCCCGTGGCTCACGATACCGGCAGATTCTGACGAACTCACCGGCATCCAGGCTCGCGCCGCCGACTAGTGCCCCGTCCACGTCCTGCTCGGCCATGATCGCGGGCATGTTGTCAGGCTTCACTGACCCGCCATACAGGATACGCGCACTCTTCCCCGTCGCGTCCCCGTGAATGGCGGAAATGCGGGCCCGGATGGCGCCGCAGACCTCCTGGGCATTCTCCGGAGTGGCCACTTTCCCCGTTCCGATGGCCCACACCGGCTCGTAGGCGACGACGATCGCGGCGACCTGCTCGGCTGACAGGCCTGCCAGGCCCCCGTCCAGCTGACTGACCGTGAATTCCAGTTGCTGGTCAGCCTCCCGGACTTCAAGCGGCTCGCCGACGCAGAGCACGGGGGTCATGCCGCCCGAGAAAATGGCCCTGACCTTCGCGTTGACCAGGGCGTCGTCCTCGTGATGGTACTGGCGGCGCTCGGAGTGCCCGGCCACCACGAACCGGCAGCCGAGTTTGGCGAGCATCCGCGCTGAAATGTCGCCTGTGTAGGCGCCGTCCTCGTGCGGCGAGACATCCTGCGCCCCGTACAGCAGCCGGAGCTTGTCGCCGTCAATCAGGGTCTGCACGCTGCGCAGCGCGGTGAACGGCGGCAGGACCCCGATGTCGGTGGCGACGAAGTCCTTGTCGACCAGCGAGAATCCGAGCTTCTGGGTGAGCGCGATCGCCTCGAAGTGATTGCAGTGCATCTTCCAGTTGCCGAGAATCAGCGGCTTCCGGGCCACCGCAGCGGTCACCTGGAGTCGCCCGCCGCGGCTGCGTCATCGGCGAGTGCTGCGAGCCCAGGCAGCGTCGTTCCCTCCAGGTACTCGAGGCTGGCCCCGCCACCGGTGGAGATGTGGCTGAAGCCGTCCTCAGGGATCCCGAGCCGACGCACTGCCGCGGCCGAGTCGCCGCCGCCCACGACAGTCAAGCCGGGCAGCTTGCTGATCGCTTCGGCTACGGCCTTGGTGCCGGCCGAGAATGCCGGGAACTCGAACACGCCCACCGGGCCGTTCCAGAAAACGGTCGCGGCGTCGGCCAGCTTCGCGGCGAACAGCTCCCTGGTGGCCGGACCGATGTCGACGCCCTCACGGTCGGCCGGGAAGTCCGTTACCGGGTAGACCTCGTGCTCGGCGTCGGGTGCGAAGCTCGCCGCGCCCACCAGGTCGACCGGGAGCACCAGATCGATCCCGCGCGCCTGCGCGTCGGCCATGACCCGGGTGACTTCGTCGATCTTGTCGGCCTCCAGTAGCGATTTCCCGACCTCGTAGCCGTTGGCCTTCAGGAACGTGTAGGACATGCCACCGCCGATCAAGATCCGGTCGGCCTTGTTCAGCAGGTTCGAGATGACCGCCAGCTTGTCCGAGGGCTTAGAGCCGCCAAGCACGACCACGTAGGGACGAGCCGGGTCCGCGGTGAGCCGCTCCAGCACCGCAACTTCAGCCACGACCAGGTCCCCGGCCGCGTGCGGCAGCAGACCAGGCAGGTCGTAAACGCTGGCGTGCCTGCGGTGCAGGGCACCAAAGCCGTCTGCCACGTACAGCGTGGCCAGTTCGGCCAGCCGCTGGGCGAGCTCGGCCCGCTCGGCCGGGTCCTTGCTGGTCTCGGCAGGCTCGAACCGGATGTTCTCCAGTAGCGCCACATCGCCATTGGCCAGGCCTGCCGCGATCGCGGCGGCTGACTCCCCGGCCACGTCCGCTGCCAGGGGTACGGGCACGCCAAGGAGCTCAGCGAGCCTGGCCGCAATTGGGGCTAGTGAGGGGCCGCCTGCAGCCCGGTCGGCGTAGCTGTCGCCCTTAGGCCGCCCCAGGTGCGCGGCGATCAGCACCCTGGCGCCCTGTTCCCGCAGTTTGTTGATGGTCGGAAGGCTCGCCCTGATGCGGCCGTCGTCAGTGATCGTGCTGCCGTCCAAGGGCACGTTGAGGTCCGCCCGCAGCAGGACGACCTGTCCCGCGACATCCAGTCCGGCTATCCCCTTCATCCGCGGCACTCAGGACCGGGCGGGCAGGGTGTTGCCGACTAGTGCGGCCAGATCGGCCAGCCGGTTGGAGTAGCCCCACTCGTTGTCGTACCAGCCGACGACCTTGACCTGGTCACCGAAAGCCATCGTGAGCAGCGAGTCGAACGTGCACGAATACGGCGTGCCGACGATGTCGGAGGACACGATCGGGTCAGTGGTGTAGTGCAGGTAGCCCTTGAGCGGCCCGTCAGCGGCAGCACGGTAGGCAGCGTTGACCTCGTCGACGGTAACCTCCCGGTCCAGCTGGACGACCAGGTCGGTCACTGAGCCGTCCATCACCGGGACTCGCATGGCCAGCCCGTCCAGCTTGCCCTTGAGCTCAGGCAGCACCAGGGCCGTGGCCTTTGCCGCGCCCGTGGTGGTCGGGATGATGTTCTGCGCAGCCGCCCTGGCCCGCCGCAGGTCCTTGTGCGGGAAGTCGAGTATCACCTGGTCGTTGGTGTAGGCGTGAATGGTCGTCATCAGCCCCTTGCGGATGCCGAAGCTGTCGCTGAGGACCTTGGCCATTGGCGCCACGCAGTTCGTCGTGCAGGACGCGTTGGAGATGATGTTGTGCCGCGCCGGGTCGTAGGACTCGTCATTGACGCCCATCACGACAGTGATGTCCTCGCTCTTGGCAGGGGCCGAGATGATGACCTTCCGGGCACCACCCGCCAGGTGCTTCCCGGCATCGCCGGCGGTGGTGAACCGGCCGGTGGACTCGATGACGACGTCGACTCCGAGCTCACCCCATGGCAGGGCTGCTGGGTCCCGCTCGGCCAGCATCTTGATCGAATGGCTGCCGACGCGGAGGACGTCGCCGTCCGCGGTCACGTCGACGTCGAGCGTGCCTAGGACTGTGTCGTACTTCAGCAAATGAGCGAACGTAGGGAGGTCGCCTAGGTCGTTCGCCGCGACGATCTCGATGTCGCCTCCGGCGCCGGCGTGCACGGCCCGCCAGAAATTCCGCCCAATTCGACCAAAACCGTTAATTCCCACCCGGACACTCACTGCAGTACACTCCCCTAGTCTCTCGCCCGTCCGCAGCTGGCGGTCGCAACCCTACCTGAACCGCCATCGCCGACGTTATTGAGCCGCCTTGGCGACCCCCGAGCTGGCCTATGCTGGCTGCCGTTGCCTCGCCGGCCGGGCGCCGGCGCGAAGGAGATCATCATGATCGACGGCGTCAGCCGGACGCCTTCCCGGCCTGCCGGGACGGCCAGCACCCTTCTCGCGCTGGGCCTCGCGATTGTCGCCGCAGTTGCCGGTGCCGTGCTCTGGGGGCTTGCTGCCCTGGTCATCCACCGCCAGTTGTCGCTGATCGGCCTGCTCATCGGCCTCGGCGCTGGCTCGGCGGTGGCCAGGTTCCGGCCCGGTCACCGGCCAACGGTTGTAGCGGGCGCGGTAATTGCCGTGGCTGGCTGCGCGCTCGGCACCTTTCTGGCGATCGTTTTCACCCTGCTCGACCAGCAGGTCAGCGTCAGCACGATCATCTCGAACCTGAACGTCATCCTCCACAGTTACCCGAGCGCGGTCGGCGGCCTCGGGCTGCTCTTCTGGCTGATCGCGGCGTACGCTGCGGTCCGCGTCCCGCTTCGCAGCCAGCGAGCTGCAGGGCTGCCTGCCAAGGCGCCTGGGCAGGCGGCAGCCACTCAGCCACTGACCTGGCAGGTACCGGGCGCGCAGGCATCAGATGGCGACCCGGCAGCAGACGCCTCGGGCGCAGACGCCTCGGGCGCAGACGCTCCGGCAGCAAGCAACCCAGCAAGAGAAGTTCCGGAAGCAGACGGCACGGCTCCGGCGACGCTGGCGCCGATGACGGACACTGCGCCAGGCGCGGACGGAGAGCAAGACGCCGACGCAGCGCCGACGGGCGGCTACGGAACAGCGGCCGACCCGGCGAGTTGAGGCGGACCGGCAGTTGCGCCGCCGACCCGGCCAGTTGAGGCGGACCGGCAACTGCGCCTCCGACCCAGCCAGTTGATTAGCGCGGGCTCTGGGGCGCGAGTTAGCTACTGACGCCCCTCTCTAAGGGCGTCACTAGATTAAGTCGCGCCCCGTGAGCACGGCCTGGGCACCAGCCGGAGCGGCACGAAGCGGGGCAAAAATGCACGCGTTACGGCATTCACCCCTGTCCGCGGGGCGTCTGTGCGCGACCGGGCCGGCTATGACCGGCCCAGCCAAACACAGAGCAGCGAGCTCTCCGCTCAGGGCGGGCGACGGTCAGCCGCGCGTGAGTGTCAGCGCTGTGTCGCCGCGCGCCAGACCCTCGTTTGCTGCATGTCACCTACTCCCGAGACGACGATGGCTGGACTCCGCACCGTCACGTCATCGGCATGAGCGACGGCTACGACCCGATCGCCAACCCCGGCAGCTTGCGGGACCTGGGCGGCAGCGCCATGGTGACTGGCGGCGGCACAGAAACCGAGCCGCACGCCCGCGCATCGCCCGCGGTCAAGTACATCGCTCTTATCCAGGACGGCCGGGAGGACCTCCGCCCGATGGAGTCACACTTCAGCTTCTGGGTGGTCTCCACCGAGGAGAGCGCCCCGTTCCACCTCGAAGGACGCGACGCCGACGGTAATGTTCTCGCTCGCATCTCCTACGACCCGGAGGACCATCGGTAAGTCGACAGGGTCGGGCCAATGCCGACCAGCGGTCGTTAGGGCACCAGCATGTCCGCGGTCAGGGTCGCTTCGGTGTTCGGTACGCCCAGCTCCATGGCGCGGCGGTCTGCTAGCGCCAGCAGGCGCCTGATCCGGCCGGCAATCGCATCCTTGGTCAGCGCCGGCTCGGCTAGCTGGCCGAGTTCCTCCAGACTCGCCTGCCGGTGCTTGATCCGCAGTTCGCCTGCCATGATCAGGTGGTCAGGTGCCTCGCTGCCGAGGATCTCCAGGGCGCGCTCGACCCGCGCGCCAGCGGCGACTGCGGCACGCGCGCTCCGCCGCAGGTTAGCGTCATCAAAGTTGGCGAGCCGGTTCGCGGTGGCCCTGACCTCGCGACGGATGCGGCGCTCCTCCCATGCGAGCACACTGTCGTGCGCGCCCAAGCGGGTCAGCAGGGCACTGATGGAGTCACCGTCCCGGACGACGACGCGATCTACCCCTCGGACGTCGCGCGCCTTGGCATGAATCTTAAGGCGCCTGGCGGCGCCGACCATTGCCAGCGCGGCCTCCGGGCCCGGGCACGTCACCTCAAGGGACATGGAACGGCCAGGCTCGGTCAGGCTGCCGTGCGCGAGGAACGCGCCACGCCAGGCTGCCTCGCAGTCGCACGTCGTGCCCGAGACCACTTGCCGGGGCAATCCGCGGACCGGGCGGCCGTGGTTGTCCACCAGACCAGACTGCCGGGCCAGGCTGTCGCCATCGGTGTGCACGCGGACGACGTATCGGTTGCCCTTGCGCAAGCCGCCGGGAGCCAGCACGACGAGATCGGAAGCGTGACCGAACACCTCGGCAATGTCCTTGCGCAAGCGGCGTGCAGCCGCGCCGGTGTCCAGCTCGGCCTCCACGACGATTCGACCGGCCGCTAGGTGTAGCCCGCCCGCGAACCGCAGGATGGTCGACACCTCGGCCTTGCGGCAGCATGGCTTCAGCACGTTCACTCTGCTGAGCTCATCCTTGACCAGGCCGGTGAGCGCCATGGGTCTCACTCCCCCTCAAATATCTGCGCGAACGCGCCTGCCAGTCGCCTCGGATCATGCCGTGGTGACCCGTCGTCGACGGCTAGATCGGCGAGCACGAGGCGGGCGCCCAACAGACCAGCAGCCTTCTCCAGATCGGTCGTCGCTCCGCCGGCCGCGGCACGGTCGGCAAGCACGACGTCAATCGCCAGATCAGGTGCATGCTCGGCCAGGACCTCCAGATGGGTATGCGGCGAGAAACCCTCCGTCTCACCGGGTTGCGGCGCCAGATTCAGCGCTACCAGCCTCCGCGCTCGAGTCCCAACCAGCGCCGCAGCCAGCTCCGGCACCAGCAGGTGCGGTAGCACGCTGGTGAACCACGAGCCAGGTCCGAGCACCACCCAGTCCGCCGCCCCGATCGCCTGCACGGCCTCCGGGCACGCGGGCGGGTCAGCGGGTATCAGTGATACCGACCGTACCCGTCCTGTCGTCTCCGCGCAGGCCACCTGACCCCGAACCGTGCTCACCTCGTCCGGCCTGTCCGGATCTGCCCCCTCAACTTCTGCCACCAGGTCCAGCGGCACCGCCGCCATCGGCAGCACACGGCCATGCGCACCGAGCAATCTGGCGACCCACTCCAGACCCTGGACGGTGTCGCCGAGCAGTTCCCACAGCGCCACGATGAGCACATTGCCGACGGCATGCCCGGTGAGACCCTCTTCGCCCTGCAAGTCGCCGCCGCCGGCAAACCGATGCTGGATCACCCGGCTCCACGTCGTCCCCCAGGCGTCGTCGCCGCACAGCGCCGCCAGCGCCATGCGCAGATCGCCGGGCGGTAGCACGCCGAATTCCCGTCGGAGCCTGCCGCTCGACCCGCCATCGTCGGCGACGGTGACGACGGCAGTCAGGTCCCTGGTGACACGCCGCAGGCCTGACAGCGACGCGTAAAGGCCGTGCCCGCCGCCGAGCGCGACCACCTTGCGATTCTGCGGCCTGCCGGGCGTTGTGGCGGATTCGCTCATGCTGACACGCGGCCGGCCTACTCGCGGCCCAGGTCGCGGTGCGCGACCTGGATACCGGGCCAGTTCCGTGACAGCCTGGCCGCCATCTCATCCGCCATGACGACACTGCGGTGCTTGCCGCCGGTGCAGCCGACAGCCAGCAGGACGAAGTGCCTCCCGCTCTGGTCGTAGCCGGCCAGTGCGACCTCGACCGCGCGCACGAATGCGTCCAGGAACTCGGTTGCGCCTGGCTGGCTGAGCACGTATTCGATCACCGGAGCATCGCGACCTGTCTGCGGGGCCAGGTCCGGTATCCAGTGCGGATTCGGCAGGAACCGGCAGTCGGCCACCATGTCCGCGTCCATCGGCAGGCCGTACTTGAACCCGAACGAGACAACGCTGACGCGCAGCGCAGATTCAGCCTCGGTGGCGAACGCGTCACGCATCCTGGCGCGCAGTTCGTGCACGTTCAGCGCGCTGGTGTCAATGATCAGATCGGCCTCTGCACGCATGCCCTGCAGCAGCTCGCGCTCTGCCGCGATGCCGTCGACGATCCGACCGCTGCCCTGCAGCGGGTGCGGCCGCGCGACACTGTCAAACCTGCGCACTAGCGTCTCGTCCGCGGCCTCAAGGAAGACCACGTACGGCCGGACACCGCGCACGTTGAGATCGCTGATCGCCGACTTCAGGTCCGTGGAGAAGGCGCGGCTGCGGATGTCGACGACAGCGGCCAGCCGCGGCACAGATCCCCCCGCCCGCCTGGCCAGGTCTGCCATCGTGGGCAGCATGTCGGCGGGCAGATTATCGGCGACGAACCAGTCCAGGTCCTCCAGCGACTTGGCCGCTGTGCTCCGCCCGGCGCCAGACAGCCCAGTGATAATGACGATTTCCTGCTGCGGCATCCCGTCCGCGTTCATGCTGCCCCGCCCCCATCAGCACCATCGGTATGCGCATTGCCCTCGTTCCCGCCCGCACTGCCGTTCCCGCCCGCACTGCCGTTCTGGTGCAGGGCCTGATATACCGCCTCAGCCGTCCGCGGGCCAAAGCCCTCAACGGCGGCAATCTCTTGCACTGTCGCCGCGCCGAGCTTGCGCACTGAGCCGAACTGGCGTAGCAGCGTAGCCCGCCGGGCCGGGCCCAGGCCGGGGATGTCATCGAGTTCGCTGGCGGTCAGGGCGGCCCCGCGCTTCGCCCGGTGATAAGCAATCGCGAACCTGTGCGCCTCGTCGCGAACACGCTGCAGCAAGTAGAGACCCTCGCTGCTGCGCGGCAGAATCACCGGCCCGTCCTCGCCTGGCAACCAGACCTCCTCCAGCCGTTTGGCCAGGCCGCAGACGGCCACATCCACGATGCCAAGCTCGTCCAGCGCCCGTACGGCCGCGGCGACCTGAGCCGGGCCGCCGTCAATCACGAGCAGATTTGGCGGGTAGGCGAATTTATGCCGCGCCTGCGCATCGGCGCCCGTCCCCACCTGCCCGGCCGTCTCAAGGCTGCCTGCGCCACCACCGGATTCGGCTGTGGCGGATTGGCCAGCCACCCGCTCGTCAAGGTAACGACGGAAGCGCCTGCTGATCACCTCATGGATCGCAGCGACGTCATCCGTGCCGTCCAGGCCCTTGATCGCGAACCGGCGGTACTCAGATTTCCTGGCCAGGCCGTCCTCGAAGACGACCATTGACGCCACCACGTGCGTTCCCTGCAGGTTCGAGACGTCGTAGCTCTCGATCCGCAGCGGTGCTTCGTCCAGCCCGAGTGACTCCTGAATCTCGTTCAGGGCGACGCTGCGCGTAGTGAGGTCACTGGCCCGGCGCATCTTGTGTTGCGCGAGTGACTCACCCGCATTCCGTGCCACGGTGTCCAGGAGTGCCTTCTTGTCACCGCGCTGTGGCACCCGCAGGCTAACCCGGCCGCCCCTCTTGACAGTGAGCCACTCCTCGACCGTGGCCTGATCTGGTGGCAGGACGGGCACCAGCACCTCGCGCGGGATGGCCGATGGCCCGTCGGCATCCGACCGGCTGCGGCCGGCTCGGCTCGAGGCCCCGGCCCGCGCGATCGGCCGGTCCGACGCCACCGGATCGGAGCCGTAAACCTGCCCGAGGAAATGCTCGACAAGCTCGGCAGTGCTGACGTCCTCGACCTTCTCCAGGACCCACCCGCGCTGCCCACGAACCCGGCCGCCGCGCACGTAGAACACCTGCACCGCCGCCTCTAGCTGGTCTTCAGCAAGCGCGATCACGTCACAGTCCGTGCCGTCGGGCAGCACGACCGCCTGCTTCTCCAGCGCGCGCTGCAGCGCCTGGATGTCGTCGCGCAGCCTGGCGGCCCGCTCGTACTCCTCGGCCGCAGATGCCGCGCGCATCTGCGCTTCCAGCCGCCGGGTGAACTTGCCCGTCTGGCCGGCCATGAAATCGCAGAACTCCTCAGCGAGCGCCCGGTGCTCGGCGGCGTCGATCCGGCCGACGCACGGAGCCGAGCACTTGCCGATGTAGCCGAGCAGGCATGGCCGGCCGATCTGGCCGGCGCGCTTGAATACCCCGGCGGAGCACGTCCGGACGGGGAACACCCGAAGCAGGGTGTCAACGGTGTCCCTGATCGCCCAGGCGTGCGAGTAAGGCCCGAAGTACCGGACGCCGCGTCGCTTGGCCCCGCGCATAACCTGAACCCGCGGGAACTCCTCGTCCATGGTGACGGCCAGGTACGGGTAGCTCTTGTCGTCGCGGTAGCGGACGTTGAACCTGGGATCGAACTCCTTGATCCAGGAGTACTCGAGCTGCAGGGCCTCGACCTCAGTGCTCACCACCGTCCAGTCCACCTGCGCGGCGGCCAGCAGCATCGACTGGGTGCGCGGGTGCAAGCCGGCGAAGTCGGCGAAGTAAGAGTTGAGCCGGGATCGCAGATTCTTAGCCTTGCCGACGTACACGACCCGGCCCCGGCCATCACGGAACCGGTAGACACCAGGCGACTCCGGGATTGAGCCGGGCGCCGGACGGTAGCTCGCCGGATCTGCCACAGGGCAACTCTATGCACTAGCGGAGACAGTGTTCTCCTAGGTCCAGACGGGATCCCAGGGCTCTGGCCCGGCTGCCACGGACCGTCACCCTGCCTGCGGCTGCTTGACAAACGCCGCAGCTACTCCCCGGCCACTACCCCAGGCCGTTACTCCCCGGTCCCTACTTGGCCTGCCGCCTCAGTGTGCGCGGCGCGCAGCAGCGCCAGCACTTCGCTCTCGCGGTACCGGCGATGCCCGCCGAGCGTCCGGACCGATGTGAGGCGCCCGTCGCGCGCCCAGCGCGTCACGGTCTTGGGGTCGACCCGGAACATTGCCGCCACTTCGGCGGGAGTCAGGAGCCTCTCGGCATCCGGGACTGTCCTGCCGCTCATCCCGACCGCCTCCTGCCCCAGGCCGGCCGGAGCCAGTCCCGGATTTGTTTCGATCCCTTTACCCACTGTAGCGCTAACTTCTTAATACGGGCAAAACAACGTCCGGCCGTAGCCCTGGGTGTTGGCCGGCCGCCGGGGTAACCGGGAACCGGAGCAGCTGAGCCCTCTGCCGCCCGTCAGCGCGACCGCGAGTACTCGGCAGGGGCAAAGATCACGACCACGGCAAGATCCTCGGTTATATCGGTGAACCTGTGTACTTCCCCGGCTGGGACGTAAATAACAGCGCCGCGACCGACTGGCACCTGGATGCCGCCCGACTCGAGCGTCGCCTGGCCGGCTGTTACCAGGTAAATCTCGTCCTCGGTGTGCGGTGCCTGGCCGTCGAGGCCAGCCGCCGGGATCGAGTACGTGCCGACGCTGAGGTCTGTGACCCGGAGGTGCTCGACCCACGCCACCTGTTCCCCCGCGCTTGGGCTGCTGAACTGGCCGGCTCCCGTGATGACCTGCATCGGCGTTGCTCCTTCTGGCTTCCCCGTCGTGCTGCTGCCCATCAGGCTTCTTCGGGCTGCGGCTCTCGCCACATCAGCCAGAACGTCGGTCCGCCGCCGGGAGTGGTGAGCTCGCCCGTGACCCGGAAGCCGTGGCGCTGGTAGAACGGCACGTTGGCTTCGTTGCTGGATTCCAGGTAGGCCGCTTCCCCGGCGGCATCGCACCGGACTAGCCGTGAGCGCATCAGCTCGCTGCCGACACCAGTGCCCTGGGCAGGCGGATCGGTCCCGATTCCCGACAGGTACCAGTGCGGACGTTCCGGATGAACTCGCTGCAAGGCGCCATAAGTCACGCTGGCCACGGGAAGCCGGGATCGGAGCCGGAACATGACGGACGGCAGAGCCGCGAGCTGCCGCCGCAACGGCGGCCGCCAGGTTCCCGGTGCCATCCAGATCGCGCAGCCCTGCACCTGTCCAGCGGCTACAACTACCTCGGTGCCCTCGCAATGCAGGCCGGTGCTGCGCAGCGCCGAAGCAAAGAATGGCGGCAGCCTGCGCCCACGCATCCGATCGTCCGGGAAGATCCACTTCATTACCGGATCGTCAAGGAATGCCCTGGTCAGCGCCGCAACTGCGCTATTCAGGTCGGCGCGAACGAGCGGCCGAACGGTTCGTGCGGCACCGCTCGTCTGAGCCACCTTGGCAGGGTATCAGCCACCCATCCAGACGGCAGCCTCCCGGTTTCGCAGCCGCAGAATGGCCTGCTCCGCACCCGCAGAATGGCCACCCGGCCGAGGCGGAATGCACAAACCGGCCCACCAGATTAGCCAGTTTGGTGAATGTGGGCCGACCTGCCCAGTTGCGTGCTGATCAGCCAGTAATGCTCCGTGACGGCAAACGCCGCCGACACGGACGCTAGGCGCGGTCAGTGAGGACGAACGACGCGCGCCCCTCCTCGTCAAGCTGCGCATCGAGCTGCCGGTCTTCGACGACGCTTGCGGCGTCGTGCTGCACATATACGCGGGCGCCGGCGTCTTCGATCACGGCGTCATCGGGCTGGCGGCCCTCCAGGGACAGCGCCAGCCTGCCCTCATCGCTGCCCTGCATAGACATGCGAAGTCCGGCATCGGCCGGAACACCAGGCTGGGACGTCAGCGCACGGATCGTGTCGGCGGCCCTGTCGGTTAGCGTCAGCACACTCACACCTCGCTCGGGTAGGTAACGGTGGAACGGCTGATGACCCTGCCCCGCTGCCGCTGGCTCAAACGACTGAGTGGCGGCAAATCAGGACGCCAGTTGGCTCCGGCCTAGGTCGACAGCCGCCGGCGGCGGATCGCGAGACCTGCGGCAGCCCCACCTGCGATGGCCCCGGCGCCGGCGGCAGCCAGAAACACGATCGCCGTTGCGCGGCGGCCCGACCGGAACTCATGCACCGGCCAGCCGCGGCGCTCTGCCTCGGCGCGAAGACGCCGGTCGGGATTAACCACGTTCGGGTGCCCGACCAGGCTCAGCATCGGCAGGTCATTGGCCGAATCGCTGTATGCCGTGCACCTGGTCAGGTCGAGCCCCTCGCGCTCGGCCAGCGCCCGGATTGCGGTGGCCTTGGCCTCTTTGTGCAGCAGGCCGCCCACCAAGCGACCGGTGTACACGCCGTCTTCGATTTCGGCAATGGTCCCCAGCGCGCCGGTAAGCCCGAGCTCCCGGGCAAGTATCTCAGCCAGCTCGATGGGCGTGGCGGTGACAAGCCAGACCTGCTCGCCGGCGGCGAGGTGACGCTCGGTCAGCTCCCTGGTGCCTTCCCAGATCCGGCTCGCGATCGTCTCGTGATAGATCTCCTCGCCGAGCTGGACCAGATCTGCGACGCGCCGGCCGGCCACAAACGCCAGCGCCGCCTGGCGCACGGCATCGACCTGGCTCAGGTCCTCTGTGCCATGCACCCGGAACGAGAGGTGCCGCACGGTCATCCGGGCCACGTCGGCCGGACTAAAAAGGTTGCGGGCGGCGAGACCGCGAGCGAAATGGTAGATCGATGCTCCGCGGACGAGCGTGTTGTCGACGTCAAAGAACGCGGCAACCGGCACAGTGAGATTGACCGGACCATGGTCCCGCTCTGGGATTCCCGGATCGTCGGGCACTGGCAACGTCGTCATCGAAGCGCCGTTCGGGCAGGCGGCAGACGCACGAAGGCCCCGGTAGCCGCACCCCTACGGTGGGCTGACGCTCGTCGGTCGCGACGGTCAGGATAGCTGCGCATCTCACTGTGACAGTCGGCCCCTTTGCTCACACTGTTACACCTGTGGACGGCCATGTCACGCTTGCGGAGTGAAGTCGTCCGGTTGCGCAGGGAGATATTCAGCGATCAGGCGGTAACCAGGATGACCTCTAGCGTGCGCGGACCGTGCACGCCCTCGACTCGCTGCAGCTCGATGTCGCTGGTCGCCGACGGGCCGCTGATCCAGGTCAGCGGCCTGTTGGCAGAAGCCGCAAGCCGCGCCACCGCCTCAGGCACCAAGTGCACGACCTGATCCGCGGCCACGATGCACAGGTGATAGTCGGGAACGAGGGATATGGCTCTCCGACCTTGGTCCGGCGAGCCATCAAGGATGATCGTGCCGGTTTCGGCGATGGCTACCGCCGCGCGAGTGATGACGGCGTCGAAGGAGTCCAGTTCCGCAGCGGTGAGCCTGTCATCCACGGTAACTTGCGCAAAATCCGGCAGCGGCAGTCCAAGCTCCGGCGGCGCAACGACGGTCCGAGCGTCGCGGTGCTGCAAGGCCGAGGCGAGCTCATCAGTCAGCGTCGCCGCCGTGGCGAGGCGCACCAGGGCGCGATAGTCCGTCAGCCGTTCGGCTAGCAGGCCGAGTAGCGCCTCGCCGGCCAGGTCGCCCCGCTCGCGGATCGGGCCCGCCAGGAAGGGAGCACACACGGTGGGCTCGGCTCCCCGTGGGCCCCCCGAAAACCCGGCGCCGCCGTTCCCGCTCGCAGCCCGGATCCTGGCCAGTACCTCCTCGCGAGCACTCACGGCGCATCCCGGTGCTCGCTATGCCACCACTGCCGGAATGTCTGCGACGGTGGCAGGGGCGCGTCCCGCGCTCTGGTCCACGCGGCAAGCGGCGGGGGCAGGGTGGTGATCTTGCCGCGCCTGCCCAGGACGCGCCCAGCTCGGCCGGCAGACTGCGCTGCCGCAAAACGGCGAGGGTCTGACATCACCCACGACGCGGCAGCCATCGTGATCGCCTCGGCCGACGGCATCCGGTGCGCACGGCGGAACTCCTCGACGTGCCTGGCACGCAAGTGAACCAGCAGCGAGGGGATGTTGATCTTCACGGGGCAGACGTCGTAGCAGGCACCGCACAACGACGACGCGTACGGCAGTGACGCGTTGTCCTCGATGCCGGTCAGCTGCGGGGAGAGCACCGCACCGATAGGTCCCGGGTAGACCGATCCGTAAGCGTGACCACCGGTGCGCTCGTATACCGGACACACGTTCAGGCACGCGGAACAGCGGATGCAGTGCAGCGCCTCCCGGCCGACCGGATCGGCCAGCGCCGCGGTCCGGCCATTATCCAGTAGCACCAGGTGCACCGACTGCGGCCCGTCACCCGGTGTCACGCCTGTCCACATCGAGGTGTAGGGGTTCATCCGCTCGCCAGTCGACGAACGCGGCAGCAACTGCAGGAACACCCCGAGGTCAGCCCAGGTGGGGATCACTTTCTCGATGCCCATCACGGTGATCAGCGTCTGCGGAAGCGTCAGGCACATCCGGCCGTTACCCTCGGATTCCACCACGCACAGCGTGCCAGTCTCGGCGACTGCGAAGTTCGCGCCGCTGATCCCGACGGTGGCCGACAGGAACTTGCGCCGCAAGTGCCGCCGCGCCGCCTCGGCCAGCGCGGCCGGGTCGTCGGTCAGGGCCGGGTCCACGCCGGCCATCTCACGCAGGAAGATGTCGCGGATCTCCGACCGGTTCTTGTGGATGGCTGGAACCAGGATGTGCGATGGCCGGTCATGCCCTAGCTGCACGATCAGCTCGGCCAGGTCAGTCTCGTAGGCCGAAATGCCGGCGCGTGCCAGCGCATCGTTCAGGCCGATCTCATCGGTGGCCAGCGACTTGACCTTGACCACCTCGGTGGCGCGAGCCTGGCGAACCAGCTCGGTGACGATGTCGTTGGCCTGCGTCGCGTCGGCGGCCCAGTGCACGGTGCCGCCCCGCGCAGTGACCGAGGCCTCTAGCTGCTGCAGGTAGCGGCCGAGATCGGCCATCGTGGCGGCCTTGATCGCCTGGCCCGCCGCACGCAGCTCCTCCCAGTCCGGCAGCTCGCCCACGACTGCCGCCCGCTTCGCGCGGATGTGGGAGGTCGCCTTGCCGAGATTGCGGCGCAGCTGGCTGTCCCCGAGGGCGCGCCGGGCCGCGATCGGGAACGGCTCTTCCTGACGCAGATGCCCGACGCCGGGCGGCGCAGTCGGCAGGCCAAGGAACGTGGTCACCGGCCCGCTCCCGCGATCGAACCGGCGCTTTCCGTGGAGGCGAGGATCTCGGCCAGGTGGACCGTCCTGACCCCGGCGCGCAGCCGGGACAGGCCGCCGCCGATATGCATGAGGCAGGAGGAGTCGCCCGCCGTACAGATCTCGGCTCCCGTGTCCAGCACGCTACGCATCTTGTCGGCCAGCATCGCGGTCGAGACGTCGGCGTTCTTGACCGCGAACGTTCCGCCAAAGCCGCAGCAGGCGTCCGCCGCAGGCAACGGCACCAGATCGATACCGGACACGCGCCGCAGCAGGCGCAGCGGGCGGTCGCCAACCCGCAGCATCCGCAGCGAGTGACAGGTGGGGTGGTAAGTCACCCGGTGCGGGTAGTGCGCGCCGACATCCTCGACGCCGAGCACGTCGACCAGTAGCTGCGACAGCTCGTACGTGCGCGCAGCCACCGCCGCGGCCCGGACGGCGAGCAGCTCGTCCCCGAGCCTCCGTGCCACCATCGCATGCTGGTGGGTTATGGAGCCAACACACGAGCCTGATGGAGCCACGATCAGCTCGTGCGGTTCGAAGGTTTCCACGTAACGGCGGATCAGGGGCAGCGCCTCCCGCTGGTACCCGGTATTGACGTGCATCTGCCCGCAGCATGTCTGCTCCTCCGGGAACACCACCTCGTGCCCGAGCCGTTCGAGAATGGTCACGGTCGCCTTGGCCGCGTCCGGGAACAGCGTGTCAGCCAGGCAGGTAGCAAACAGCGCGATCCTCGTCACAGCTCTCAAGATAGAGTGCACTGCCTGACGGCCGTAGCACGACCGGCCAGCATCATGGGGAGGTAGCCGTCGTTACCGTCTGCGTGCTCGCGTCGGCCGCTGCCCTGGCCTGGCTCTACCTGCTAACGTGCCACGGCGGCTACTGGCGTACCGGCCAGCGGCTGCCTGCGGTGCCGTCGGCACCCGACCCGCTGCCCGCGATCACTGCCGTGATACCGGCCAGGAACGAGGCGGGGATTCTCCCGGCCTGTCTGCCCAGCCTCCTCGGTCAGGAATATGCCAGCCGCCTCAGCGTGATCGTGGTTGACGATGACAGCAGCGACGGGACTGCCAAGACCGCGGCCGAACTCGGTGAGGCAACAGCCAGTCACGATCTCGCGGTCGTCAGCGCCCGCCCGACTCCCGACGCCTGGGCCGGCAAGGTCTGGGCAATGTCGGAAGGCGTGCGGGCTGCAACGTCAAATACTCCAGCCGACCCCGCCGGTCCTGGCTCCGACCGTCCTGGCTTCGACCGTCCTGACGCCGCCGGTCCAAACCTCGCCGGTTCTGGCTCCGACCGTCCCGACTCCGAATACTTTCTGTTCACCGACGCTGACATCGCTTACTCGCCCGGCACTGTCGAAAAGCTCGCCCGGTCAGCAGCCGGAGGTCAGTTCGCGCTGGTGTCCCAGATGGCTCTACTGCGCACCGGCAACCGGGCAGAGAGGCTGCTGATCCCTGCCTTCGTGTACTTCTTCGCCCAGCTGTACCCGTTCCGGCGGGTCAACCGCGGATCGAGGACGGCAGCGGCGGCAGGCGGATGCATGCTGGTCCGCGCGGACACGCTGGCCGCCGCCGGCGGGCTGGCGCAGATTTGCAGCGCGCGGATCGACGACGTCGCCCTCGCCCGGCTGATCAAGGACGCCGGCGGGCGCACTTGGCTCGGGCTGACCACGGATGTCGTTAGCCAACGGCCCTACCACCGGCTGGCCGACATCTGGGACATGGTCGCGCGTTCGGCCTACACGCAGCTCGGCTACTCACTTGCGCTGACAGTCGGGACGATCGTCGGGATTGGCTGGCTCTATGTGCTGCCGCCGGTCGCGGCCGTGGTCGGCCTAGCCGTACTGGCCGCAGGAAAACCGGTGGCGGCAGCTAGCTTGCTCGCCGCTACCTGGCTGGCCGCGTCCGGCCTGGTTGGCTGGCTCGTCATGTCGGTTACGTACGTGCCGATGCTCCGCTTCTACGGCTTGTCGCCGCTGCGGGCGCCAAGCCTGCCGCTGATTGCCTCCATGTACGCGGCCATGACCGCGGACTCGGCCCGCCGGCATCACCTCGGCCGCGGCGGCGAGTGGAAGGGCCGCGTCATCAGGGCAAACGGCGGCCGACAACCCGACGCCACGACTAAAGGAGACCGCTAACTCCACCCGCGAGCACACGGCGACCGAAAACGTCAAAATCTTGCCCGTATTGTCGCTTTTGTTTGCCATTATCGGTCGCTATAGCTCTGAAGCACTAGGCTCCAGGAGAACCCGGGGAGAAGAGCGAGCATGAACGAGCCTGGCGTTACCCGTGTCGCGGTCTACATCGACTTCGACAACATCGTGATCTCGCGGTACGACCAGGTTCATGGCCGCGGCCAGTTCCAGCGTGACAAGGCCCGGCTCAACCGCGCGGACCGATCGGCCAGCCGCGAAATCGCCGAGAAGCTCGACCCAGCCACCGTGGACATCGGCGCCGTAATCGACTTCGCCTCGTCGTTCGGGACCCTGGTGCTCACCCGTGCCTATGCGGACTGGTCGACTCCGGTAAATGCCGACTACAAGGGTCAGCTGGTCAGCCGCGCCGTCGACCTGGTGCAGCTTTTTCCCACCGCCGCCTACGCCAAGAATGGTGCCGACATCAGGCTGGCCGTGGACGCGGTCGAAGACATGTTCCGCCTGCCCGATCTGACCCACATCGTGATCGTGGCCGGTGACTCCGATTACATTGCCCTGGCCCAGCGATGTAAGCGCCTGGGCCGGTACGTCGTGGGGGTGGGGGTAGCGGGGTCCACGAGCCGGGCCCTGGCAGCAGCGTGCGACGAGCTCGTAACCTATGACGCGCTTCCCGGCATCTCCGCCGAGCCGCAGGCAGCAGGCCGGGCCAACGGGACCCAGCCGGACGGCCAGGAGCCGGGCAGCCTGGCGCCCGTGCGGAGCTCGCGACGCCGCCGCCAGCCCGCTGTCACCGAAGCCGGCGAGGCCGAGCAGAGCGAGGAGACCGACCAGAGCGACGAGACCGACCTGGGCACCGGGAACCCTCAGCAGGAGGCGACTCGCCTGCTCGAACGGGCCCTGCGGCTGGGCCAGGAAAAAGAAGACACGGACTGGCTGCACAGCTCGACGGTGAAAAGCCAGATGCGGCGCATGGATCCGTCATTCAGCGAGCGAGCCCTCGGCTATCGCTCATTCTCCGACTTCGTAAAGTCGCGGGCGGCCATCGCCGAACTCGACGAGAGCGACCCGGTGCGGCTCGTGCGGCTCGTGCCGAACCTGACCGCGTAGGCAAGACACGACGGCACGGCGGGCCTGTCAGAACTGAACCGCTAACCAGTCCGTCCGTTCGTCGTCGGCGGTCGGATCGCCGCTCGGCCTTGCAACGGCATGATCTGCGCCAGGTCAGCGACCGGCAATGCGGGTCAGGCCGGCCAGGGCCACCATCGGTCGCCAGTATTAGCCTGCGCTGTGTAGTTGCAGGCACTGCGCAGTTGTAGGCACTGCGCACCTGTAGGTACCGCCCAGACCGACTGGTGATGGGGGAACAACACATGGCCGAGAACATCATCACAGCGCTGCAGCACTCGGATCAGATCGACATTACGGTGACGGGCCGGAACACCGGTCGCCAGATCACCCTTCCGGTCTGGTTCGTGACCGAAGGAGGACAGCTCTATCTCGTGCCGGTGAGGGGCTCTGACAGCGACTGGTACAAGAACCTCCTCGCCACACCGCGCATGCAGGTCACTGGCGACGGGCAGCGCGTGACGGCTACTGCCAAACCGATGAGCCCTGATCGCGTGCAAGCGATGGTCGATAAGTTCCGCGAGAAGTACGGCGCCGACCAGGTCGCTGCGTACTATCCGAAGACGGACGTAGCAGTTGAGGTTGACCTGCCGGCCTAGGCCCGTTAGCAACCTCATCTCGGCTGGTTCGCCGACCATCCGCTCTGCCTGCGGTCAGCGATTAACCAGCCGAAATGTGCCCTACGTTCACTTAGGGATCACCCGGCGTTCGCGCCGACGCTGCCGTGATGATCACAGCCCTGCATAGCCTCGGGACCGCACAATCCCTACGCTCCGAAAGGTTATTCAGGGTGTTCCCTGACATGGGCGACCTGGGGTGCGATGGCCCCGATCAGCGCGGCACCGAGCGACCTGGAGACCACGCCGTCGCAACGGCACAGGCCAGATGGGCCGACCGCTCGCGGATGATCGCCGTCATCCCCGAGACAATTCACGGCCGGTACCTCCCTGCCATCCCGGCGGACAGCGAGGACCGGATCAGCGATTAGCCGGTCAGGCCAGCCGGGGACGCGCCCAGCCTGGCCAGCCTCTCAAGCGAGCGAAGACTCCAGATCAGCCCTCGAACGCCTCCGGCGGCGGGCAAGCGCACATGAGGTTCCGGTCGCCGTAGGCCTGATCGATCCGCCGCACCGGCGGCCAGTACTTGGAGCGCCGGTCCGCGCTAGTCGGGTAGGCCGCGGTCTCCCGGTCGTAGCCGTGCTTCCAGTCACCGGTGATCAGCATGCTCGCCGTGTGCGGAGCGTTCTTCAGCGGATTGTCCGCCAGGTCCCAGTCCCCGGATGCGACCAGGTCGATCTCATGCCGGATGGCGATCATCGCGTCGCAGAACCGGTCCAGCTCGGCCAGGTCCTCACTCTCAGTCGGCTCCACCATGAGCGTGCCGGCCACCGGGAACGACATCGTCGGGGCGTGGAACCCGTAGTCGATCAGCCGCTTGGCCACGTCCTCGGCGGTAATCCCGGTCTGCGCGGTAATCGGCCGCAGGTCGAGGATGCACTCGTGGGCTACGAGCCCGCCGCGCCCGGTGTACAAGACCGGGTAGTGCTCAGTCAGCCGCCGCGCCACATAGTTCGCCGACAGGATCGCGACTCCAGTCGCACGGCGCAGCCCTTCAGCCCCCATCATCTTGATGTACGCCCACGAGATCGGCAGGATGCCCGCCGACCCGTAGGGCGCCGCCGCGACCGGGTGGCCCTGCCCCTCCCCAGTTCCTGGGGGGTATGCCGGACCGGGCAGGAATGGGGCCAGGTGCGCCCGCGCCGCAACCGGGCCGACGCCAGGACCGCCGCCACCGTGCGGGATGCAGAAGGTCTTGTGCAGGTTCAGATGAGAGACGTCGGCCCCAAACTTGCCCGGCTTGGCCAGCCCGACGAGCGCGTTCAGGTTAGCGCCGTCCACGTAGACCTGCCCGCCCGCCTCGTGCACGGCTTCGCACACCGCGCCGATCGTCTCCTCGAACACGCCGTTCGTAGACGGGTAAGTCACCATGATCGCGGCCACCTTGCCGCGGTGCAGGTCCAGCTTCGCGCGCAGGTCATTAAGGTCGATAGCGCCATCGGAGCCACACTTGACCACAACAACCGCTAGGCCCGCCAGGACCGCGCTGGCCGCGTTGGTGCCATGCGCCGACTCGGGGATGAGGCATGCCGTCCGCTCTGGCTCGCCGACGGAACGGTGGTAGGCCCGGATCGCGAGCAGGCCCGCTAGCTCTCCCTGCGAGCCGGCATTCGGCTGCAGGCTGATCGCGTCGTAACCGGTGATCTCCAGCAGCGCGGCCGACAGCTCCGCGATCAGCTGGTGGTAGCCGGCCGCTTGCTCGGCGGGCGCGAACGGGTGCAGCCCGGCGAACTCTGGCCAGCTGATGGCCTCCATCTCGGCAGCCGCGTTCAGCTTCATAGTGCACGAGCCGAGCGGGATCATCGAGCGATCGAGGGCAATATCACGGTCAGCGAGCGAGCGCAGGTACCGCAACATGGCGGTCTCACTGCGATACTCATGAAAGACCGGATGGGCAAGGAACGGGGTGGTCCGCGCCAATCCGGCCGGCAGGGCCTCGGCCGCCCGTGGTTCCGAGAACCGTGGTTCCGAGAACCGTGGTTCCGAGAACCGTGCTCCGGAGAACCGTGTCTCGGAAGCCGCTGCGGGCACCACCACTGGCCGGTCGGCCAGCGCGCTGGCTACGGCGGCGACCTGCTCGTCGGTGGTCGTCTCGTCGAAGGCAACCCCGACTGAATCTGGGCCGGCCAGGTAGACGTTGATGCCCGCGGCGGCTGCGCGCGCTGCTGCGGCGGCGGCCTGGCCAGGCATGACAAGCCGGACGGTGTCAAAGAAGTCCGTTGCGCCCGTTTCATAGCCAAGTGCGGTCATTGCGCGGGCGAACCCGACCGCCTTGCTGTGCACCGAACGGGCAATGGAGGTGAGTCCGTCCGGCCCGTGGTATGCCGCGTACATGGCCGCGATGACGGCGAGCAAGACCTGCGCCGTGCAGATGTTGCTGGTCGCCTTCTCGCGCCGGATGTGCTGCTCGCGGGCCTGCAGCGCGAGCCGGTAGGCCGGGCGCCCGTCAGCGTCGACAGAGACGCCCACCAGGCGGCCGGGCAGCTGCCGCTTCAGTGCGTCCTGCACGCAGATGTAGCCGGCGTGCGGGCCGCCGTAACCCATCGGCACGCCAAACCGCTGCGTGCTGCCCACCGCTATATCCGCGCCGAGCTCGCCGGGCGGGGTCAGCAGCGTCATGGCCAGGAGGTCGGCGGCCACTACGGCCAGCGCACCTGCGTCGTGCGCCGCCGCGATCGACGGGACCAGGTTACGCACCTCGCCGCTGGCGCCGGGGTACTGCATCAGCACGCCGAACAGCTCGCCGGCCTGCTGCGCCGCGATCAGCTCGGGCGTAACCCGTCCGGTCACCAGCGTGATGCCGAGCGGCTCAGCCCTGGTGGCCAGTACGGACAAGGTCTGCGGCAGGCAGTCGGCGTCAGCGAGGAACACGCTGCCCTTGCCACGCGCCCGTCGTGCTAGCGTCATCGCCTCGGCGGCCGCGGTGGCCTCGTCCAGCATCGAGGCCCCGGCCACCGGCAGCGCGGTCAGGTCCTCGACCATGGTCTGGAAGTTCAGCAGTGCCTCAAGGCGGCCCTGCGATATCTCCGGCTGATATGGCGTGTAGGCGGTGTACCAGCCGGGGTTCTCGAGCACATTGCGCCTGATCACGGCGGGGGTGTGAGTGCCGTAGTAGCCGAGGCCGATCATCGACGTAGCAACGGTGTTCAGGCTGCCCAGCCGTCGCAGTTCGGCAAGCGCCTGCGCCTCGGAGACCGCCTCGGGCAGGCTCAGCTCGGCATCACCAAGGCCGCCCGGCAGCGCGGCGCGGGTGAGCCCGTCGAGCGAGGGGTAACCAACGACTTCTAGCATCCGGGCCTGAGCAACCTCAGCGGGCCCAATATGACGCTGACTGAATTCCACGGGAGCCTCCCAGAAGGTGACGAAACTCCCCCTCTGTCAACCGCAACCCCGCGGGCTTCAGAGTGTGCACACTGCCCGGTCCGCTTGCCTGAGAGGTTCCGGGGAGGTTGCCCCTTCGGCGCCTCGCGCTGGCTGCGCGAAGTCTCTCCCGGCCAGTGTGTTTGGCCTTCAGAGCATCGAGACTACCCGAGCGGCGCACGATTGCGGGCCCGCTGGGTAAGTAATCACGCAGGCAGTCTGGGTCAACTGGTCGGGGGGACTTGAATGCCTGCCGGACGGATGGCTGTGGCGCGAAGTTTCTCCGCGATCACGGCCCTAGCCGGGCTGTTGCTCTCCGGCTGCGGCCTGTCCCTCAACAGCTCCGGTGGCGAGCAGTCCTGGCACAGCGGCTACGTGGCCGGGGCTGCCGCCAGGGCCCATCACAACTTCGGCCACAGGCCGACCAGGTTGCACGTGACGGCCTTCTGCCTGGAAAAGGCCGTCACCGACGTCCGCGCCATCAAGGGCCCGGTGGTGCAGTGGACCGAGGGGTTCGAAAAGGGCTGCACGCGCAGCTGAGCGATCAGCCGGTCTTGCGGGCCCGCCGGCTCGCCAGCTCATCGGCTGTCGCCGGTCCCGACTCGTCGCCTGCCCGCTCGGCGGGGAGCTCAGCCAGGGTGCCCTCGATCTCCATCCAGACCCGGCCGAGCGCGATGCCGAACACGCCCTGCCCGCCCGCCAGCAGGTCAACGACCTCGTCAGGGGAGGTGCACTCGTACACGCTCACTCCGTCGCTCATGAGCGTCACTTGCGCTAGATCGGCCGTACCGTGGTCACGCAGGTAGGCCACAGCCCCCCGGATCTGCTGGAGCGAGATGCCGGTGTCCAGGAGCCGCTTTACTACCTTAAGTACCAGAATGTCACGGAAGCCATAAAGCCGCTGGGTGCCCGACCCGCTGGCGGACCGGATACTCGGCTCCACCAGCCCGGTCCTGGCCCAGTAGTCGAGCTGCCGGTAGGTAATGCCTGCGGCCGCGCAGGCCGTCGGCCCGCGGTAGCCGAGGTCCGACTGCGGCTCGGCGGTTTCGCCGAAAAGCAGCTCCTGCTGCCCGGCCGGCAGGCTCCCAGCACGCGCGCGCTTGGGCGCCGCCCGCTCGCCGGCAGGCACTGTGCTCCGCTTCACCGCCACACCCACCTCCGGCCCAGGGCGCGGGTTGCCCAGGTACACCTCTCGCACGTTAGGCCGCTGAGAGTGGCGACGTCAACGATCTCGGACGGCGCGTCGCGGTCCCGGTCAGGCGGCATATGGTCGGTCATAACGGCGCGTCATGGCGGCTCAGGTAGACCGGCCGAAGTCCTCGGGCGTGATCGAGTCGAGGAACTCCCGGAACTTCTCGACCTCATCCTCCTGCTCGTCGGGAATGGCTACCCCGGCCTCGTCAAGGATCTCATCGCGGACGTAGATCGCGGCGCCCGTGCGCAGGGCTAGTGCGATCGAGTCCGATGGCCGGGCGCTGACCTCTCGGCCGTTGGAAAAGATGAGATCCGCGAAGAAGATTCCGTCCCGCAGCGCGGTGATGTTCACAGTGGTCAGCCGGATCTCTAGCGCCTCAAGCATGTCTCGCATCAGGTCATGCGTCAGTGGCCGCTGCGGCACCATGCCCTGCTGCGCAAAGGCAATAGCCGTAGCTTCATTCGGCCCGATCCAGATCGGCAGGTAGCGCTCGCCCTCGGTCTCCTTCAGCAGGACGATCGGGTTGTTCGTGGCCATCTCCACCCGGACGCCGACGACCTCCATCTGCCTCACGGCGGCTCCGTCCATATCCGCGCCTGCGCGCTGCGGTCACTTGCGGATCTGCCTACTGGCATTCCCCTTCGGCCTGCAGGCACTCCCTTTGTCAAAGTACACCCGCAATCGCAGCAGGCCAGCCCTCGGCCGGTGGCATGGCGAGCGCTGAAAGCGGCCCGGCTTGACGCAGCGGACACGCTCATGCGCTGGCTCCCGCCGCGCCTGCTGTCTGATCGGTGCCAACCGGCCCCAAGCGGCTTGCGCCGGCGAGCCCGTCATGGAGACCGCCCTGGCCGAGACCGCCCTGAGGGAGAATGCCCTCGACCAGCCCTGCCTCGGCCAGCGCACCCTCAACCAGCGCCGCGTGCAACCCGAGGACCAGTTCGGCAAGCTCGCCTGCGGTGCGAGCGGCGAGTTCTCTCGCGCCCGCTCCCCGCTGCCGGAGAATCGGCGCAACGAGGCTCTCGATCATTGTCGTCTCGCGCTCGGCCGCCGCCCGCACAGCCCGCAGGTGGCGCGCCTCAACGCCATAAGCCGTCAGCGCCACTGCCGTCCTGGCAACTCGCAAGGCGTCCGGAGCGTAATGCCTCCCAATCCGCCTGAGCAGGCCGAACGTCTCCAGCTCAGTCAGCAGCGCGTCGGTCAGGCCGGCCGCTTCAACCAGTTCTCGCCTGCTCAGCGGCTGGCCGGGCTGGAGGTCCGCGCCGGAACTCTGGCCTGCGCGAGGGCGCGGGGACCGCGGCCCCGCCGCGGCCGGCTGGCCGGCCATGGATTCGGCCGCCGCCGCTTCGAGCCTGGCGAGCCGATCTCTGATCACCCGCAGCGGCAGGTACTGATCGCGCTGGGCGGCGAGAATGTACCTCAGACGGTCCACGTCCGCCGCGGAGAACCGGCGGTATCCGCTCGGTGACCGGGCCGGCGTCAGCAGCCCCTCGGTCTCCAGGAACCTGATCTTGGAGACGCTGACATCCGGGAAGTCAGCGCGGAGCTGCGCCAGGACCTCGCTGATGCCGAAGAGTCCGTGCTGAGGCTGGCCGCTCATCCCCCGACCCGCGAGCCTCCGCCGTACTCGGCCGCAGGCCCTGGCCCGAGCAGGAAGACCAGCCGGAACTTGCCGACCTGGACCTCGTCGCCCTCGTGCAGATCGGTCTCCTCGATCCGTTCGCGGTTGACGTAGGTGCCGTTCAGGCTTCCCACGTCACGTACCACAAACCGGCCGCCCTGCCGGTAGAACTCAGCATGCCGCCTCGACACCGTCACGTCGTCCAGAAAGATGTCGCTGTCGGGATGGCGGCCTACCAGGGTCAGGTCGCTGTCCAGCAGGAAGCGGCTGCCCGCGTTGGGGCCGCGCAGGACGGCAAGCAGCGCCGTACCCGGCGGCAGCGTTGCCACCACCGCGGCGTCGTCGGCGGCGAGTTCGACGCCGGCATCGGTATCCAGGTCGCTACCGGCCAGCGAGATGGTCGACGTGGTGTCCGCCGCCCGGTCGGCTGGCAGCCGGACCAGTGCGGTGCCGCAGTGCGCGCAGAACCGGGCACCTTCCGGATTCTCTGCACCGCACGCTGTGCAGAAGACGCTGGGCATCAGATCGCCGAGCCTCCCATTCGTCTGATGAATGCCGGAAGCCGAAGGAGCACCCGCCGCGGCAGGGATTCGCGCTAGATCCGGCGCCACCTCCCACGCTACCTGCGGGGAACGCTGAGGGTCCATGCGCCGTACGCGCCGCGGGCGGAAGCGCCCTGGGCCCCACCCCGTGCGCCGTCCAGACCATTCGGAGCCGCGCTCAGCATCGTCGCGACGCCTTCGCCACATTTTGGCCCGCACCTCCGCCGTGCTGCTCGGGACTGCCGCCTGGCATCCGCTACCCGGAGCAAACCTGAGCGGCGATTGTCTCACGCCTAACGGCATCCCCGCCGCCAGTCGGGCCAGGCCGGTAGCTATAGAGGCCTGTGCGGCATTAGTGGCTAGTGCGGATCAGCGGCCGGCCCGCTCCACGACAGCGCCCCACTCATCAAGCAGAGCGTGCGCCGTATCGGCGTCCGGTCCTTCAGCCCACAAGTGCGTGACGGCTTCGGATGGATCGGGCAGCACCAGCACCCACCCCTTGCCCGGCTCGATCACCCGGACACCGTCGGTCGTGTCGAGCTCCCGGTCGCCCGCAGCCTCGACCACTGTCCGCATGACCATGCCCTTAGCCGCCCAGGGCGTCGGCATCGAGCGCTTGAGCAGGTTAGCCTCCGGGATCCGGGCGCCGATCTGACTCAGGGTCAGTCTGGTCCGCGCGACCAGGCCGAGTAGCTGGGCAAAGGCTGCTATCCCGTCGATCGACCGGCTAAAGCCAGGGACGACAAAACCGCCCTTGCCGTCCGCGGCGAAGATCACGTCCGGCGCGGATGCGGCCTCATAGAGTGCGTGCAGAGAGGTCGCTGTCCAGATCACCTCGACTCCGTGATACTGGCACACTTCCTCGGCAACCCTGGTGGTGGTGACGGGCAGGGCCACCCGCCCGTGATGGAGTTCGGCTGCGATCAGATCCAGCACGATCAGCAGCGCCCGGTCGTCACTGACCAGCGAGCCCTTGTCGTCCACTAGCGCGATGCGCTCGCCGACCGGGTCAAACCTGACCCCGAAGGCCGCTCCGAACGACGAAACCAGCTCCGCCAGCCGGTGCATGTCCGCCCGCGCCGCCGCCACCGACTGGGTGGGCGACGACTCATCCAGCCGGTTGTTCACCGTCAGCACGTCGACGCCGATCTTCCCGAGCAGCCCGGGCAGGACCAGCGACGTTGTGCCACCGGCACAGTCGGCAACCACGCGCAGCCCGGCACCGAAGACCCCGGTCATGTCAATGGAGCCGAGCAACTCGTGCGTATAAGCCTCGATCACCCTTGGCGGGTAGGACAGCTCGGCGATCTCGCCGGGGAATGCCCGCCGGTATTCCTGCCGGGAGAACACCCGCTCCAGCTTGCGCTGGGCGGCCTCGGACAAGTCCGCGCCGCCTGCGTCCATGAAGATAATGTCCAGCGACTGCGGGTCGTCCGGCGTTGTCCGCAGCGCGATTCCGCCGCTGCAGTCGCTGCGCGCAGTCTCGAACCTGGCCAGCGGCATCGGCTGGGCCTCCAGGTCGACCACGTTGATCGCGCTGGCGTTGAGCGCGCCGTGCACGGCCCGCTTCAGCGCCCGGGCGGCCCTGGACGCATCCCTTGAGGTGGTGACGATCGAGCCCTTCTTTAGCGTGGTCGCGTACGCGCTAGCCAGCCGGACGCATAGTTCGGGGGTGATCTCGACGTTGACCAGGCCGGACACTCCGCGCGGGCCGAACAGCGTGCGCTGGCCGCGTGATTCCCAGATCACGCTGGTGTTCACGACCGCACCAGCCTCGATGGTCTTGAACGGATAGACCTTCACCCCGGCTGACACGTAGCTGTCCGGCTCGATCACGCACTCGTCGCCGACGACCGCGCCTTCCTCGATCCTGGCCTGGCTCATCACGTCGGTGTTCTTGCCGACCACGCATCCTCGCAGCGTGGTTCCGCGGCCGACGTACACATTGTTGTGCACCACGGCACGGTGCAGGAACGCGCCTTCCTTAACGATCACGTTGCTGCCGACGACCGTGAACTCCCGCAGCTGCGCCCCGCCCTCGATCTTGGCATAGTCACCAACGCACAGCGGTCCGGTCAGCACCGCCTCGGGGTCGACTTCGGCACCGTCCGCGATCCAGACGCCCGGCGACACCTCGAATCCGTCGATCTGCACGTTGACCTTGCCGGTCAGCACGTCGGCCTGAGCCTTCATGTAGCTCTCGTGCGAGCCGACATCCTCCCAGTACCCGTCGGCGATCCAGCCGTAGAGCGGTGCCCCGTTCTCGAGCAGCTTCGGGAAGACGTCGCCCGACCAGTCCACGACCTCACCAGGAGGCACGTGATCCAGTACCTCCGGCTCCATGACGTAGATGCCGGTGTTGACGGTGTCGGAGAACACCTGGCCCCAGGTCGGCTTCTCCAGGAAGCGCTGGATCTTCCCGTCGTCGTCAACGATCACGATGCCGAACTCCAGCGGATCGGGCACCCTGGCGAGAGCGACCGTCACCAGCGCATTGTTGTCCTTGTGGAAGGCGATCAGGTCGGACAGGTCGATGTCGGTGAGCGCATCGCCTGAGATCACCAGGAACGGCTCGTCCCGCAGCGCATCCTCGGCGTTCTTCACGCTGCCGGCAGTGCCGAGCGGCGTCTCCTCAGTCGCGTACTGGAGGCTCATGCCGAAGTCCTCGCCATCGCCGAAGTAGTTCCGCACCATGGAGGCGAGGAACTGCACGGTGACGACGGTCTCAGTCAGCCCGTGGCGGCGCAGCAGCCGCAAAACATGTTCCATGATAGGCCGGTTTGCCACAGGAAGCATGGGTTTAGGCTGATTTGCCGTCATAGGGCGCAGCCTAGTTCCCTCGCCGCCTGCCATGACCACAGCTTTCACGGCTCTACCACGGGCTTCACGGCCCCTAAGCCTCCTTACCTTCAGGCACCGGTCTACCTTGCGGAGGCGGCGCAGCGAGCAATCTCCTGGCCTGGACCACGTACAGGAGGGCCGCCCACCAGTACAGGGCACTTCCCCAGATAACGAAGGTCCAACCGGCCACCCTCGCAGTCTCGGCGTAGACGGCGACATGTGACCCCAGGAAGAGCAGCGGAAACGCGTACAGCAGGCAAAGGGTGGCTGTCTTCCCGACGAAGCTGACAGCGAGCGCACCCCACCCCCGCCGCCGCAAGACGGCTAGGACGACGGCCATCAGCAGTTCTCTGGCGGCCAGCAACCCCACGAGCCACCACGGGATGATGGCCCGCACCGCGAGCGCAATGACGGTGGCCACTATGTAGAGCCGGTCCGCGGCAGGATCCAGCATCTGGCCCAGCCTGCTCTGCTGGTTCAGCGCCCTGGCAATCTTGCCGTCCAGCCAGTCCGAGGCCCCGGCTGCGATCAGCAGCCCGACCGCCCACCAGTCGCGCGTCGGGCTGTGCCGGCCGAGCACGAGCCACAGGAACACCGGCACGCCGGCCAGCCGTGCCACACTGATGAGGTTCGGGATGGTCAGGACGCGGTCAGGCGGCTCATCCCCTGGCCGGATCGTCACTGCGGTGTAGCCGGTGACCCGCTGATCCTCGTTGGTCATCGGCCCCTCACATGCAGGTAACTCCCGCCGCTGACCTTACCCTGGCCGGTGCCGTTGGTGCAGACTGGCTCGGTGGTGACAGCGAGACCCTCGCAGGCCGAGCCACCCGCCCGCTCGCCGCGGAGCAACCGGTTGCCGCAGCTAGCCGGCCTTCTTCTGCTGCTGACCCTGGCCGCCTGCGCGGGCGGACCTTCGCGCCAGTCTGCTCCGACGCCGCTAGCCACCACCCCCACTGCCAATCCAGTTCCGGACGGTGCCGCGACGAACTGGCTCGAGTACCACGGGAACGCGGCCCGGACCGGGAATGTCGCCGGCCTGCCGGCGGCCGGCCGCCTGCGCCTGGCGTGGTCACGCAAGCTGGGTGGCGCCGTCTACGGGCAGCCGCTTGTCATCGGTAGCACGGTCGTCGCCGCGACCGAGCATGACGAGGTCTTTGGCCTGAAGCGGAGCACCGGCGCCGTGCTCTGGGAGACGAAGGTCGGTACGCCACTGCCGCTCGGTAAGCAGCCCTGCGGAAACATCAACCCGATCGGCGTGACCAGCACGCCGGTCTACGACCCCGAGACACAGCTTGTGTATGTCGTCGCTCAGTCGGGCGCGACCCGCCATGTGCTCGCCGCGATACGCGTGTCTGACGGCCACATCGCATTCACGCGATCCGTGCCATCGCCCGACCACAAGCCCTTCTACGACCAGCAGCGCGGCGCCCTCGCACTCACCGACCGTCACGTCTACGTGGTGTTCGGCGGCCACGACGGCGACTGCGGACCGTACATCGGCTCGGTCGTGGCAATGCCCGTCACCCGGAACGGGCCGATCTGGTCCTACCGGGTGCCGACCAGGAAGCAGGGCGGAATCTGGGCTTCCGGCGGCCCGGTAGTCGGCCCCGGCGGCACCGTCTACGTCAGCGTCGGCAACGGAGCCGTCGTCGCGCGTAAGTTCGACGACAGCGACTCGGTCACCGCGCTCACGCCAACGCTCCGCCCGATCGGCGTCTTTGCCCCGACGGACTGGCGCACTCTCAGCGCTGACGACCTCGACCTCGGCTCGACGTCACCGGCCCTGCTCAGCGACGGGCAGATCCTGCAGGTAGGCAAGAGCGGCGTCGGCTACCTGCTGAGCGCGGCACACCTGGGCGGGGTGGGCGGGCAGCTTGCAAAGGGCCAGGTCTGCGCCGCATGGGGCGGTCCCGCCGTGAGCGGCACGACGGTTTTCGTTCCGTGCCCGTTCGGCGGCGGGCTGACAGCGGTCAGCACGGCGGGGCGCCGGGTCAGGGTCATCTGGCGGGCGCGCAGTGAGATCGACGGCTCGCCGGTTATCGGCGGGAGCGCGGTCTGGGACGCCGCGACAAGCAGCGGCATCCTTTACGAGCTGACACCGAAGACGGGGCGTCTCAGGTACCAGATCCGTCTGCCCGTGAACGCCGGCGGGCAGCAGCTGCCTGACTTCGTCTCGCCGGCCCTATCGGGACGGCTGGTGCTGGTCGGCACGATGACCGGCGTTGTCGCCGTCTCAGGCGCCTAGCGGTCGACCGGCAGCACGTGCAGCTCCGCGTCGTGCACCAGCCTGGCTAGGTCGCGCAGCACGGGGTAGCGCCCGGCCGGATTCGGCTGGGCCCTGTTCAGTACGAGCTCGGTCGCCTGGTGGTGGCTGGCATAGTCGGCCAGCGCCGGTGCCGGGGCCGACCCGGTCAGCACGTCGAACTCCCCGCCCAGTTGTTCGGTCAGGGCCGCATAGCCCGCCAGCAGCTGGTCCTCGCCGCCGCCAGGACGCCAGACACGGACGGCCGCGACCCGGAACTCGCCGTCGACCTGAGCCGCCAGCGCTGCTGAACGCCGGATCAGCGACTCCATTCCCGGCCACGGGGCCACGCAGGCCAAGATTGACGGCCGTCGCTCGGTGTCCGCCACGTCAGCACCGGCGAAGTCGGCGGGCGCACCTGTGTAAGCGGCGAGCTGCCGCTCGCCGTGCTCGGCGACGAGCCGGAACGCGCGCTCTCGCTCGGCGGCAAGCGCGGGGAGGGCGAAGGTCGTCATGAGCGCATCCTCGAGCTGGTCCGGCGGCACGATCTCACGGCGCCGGACCCGGTCGCGCAGGATCGACGGCGATACATCCACAAGCTCAAGGTCATCGGCGAGCGCCAGCAGTGTGCCCTCGTCGAGGAAGGCATCCGCCCCGCTATCGCCGAGCTTGCCGAGCTGAACTGTACCGATGACCGTGATACCGGCCTCGGCAAGACGGCGGGCAGCAGCGAACCTCCGCTCGGCCGACGTCGTGCCGGCCGTCAGGTCGTCGATGCAGACCACCTCAGGGCGCCGGTCGAGTACGGCGGCCGTATCCAGGACAGTGCCGTCGCCGATCAGCTCCAGATGCTCAAGCTCGGCGGCAATGTCCTCCCGGTGCGGCGCGTCGACGGCGCCGACGATGACGTCACTGCCGCGAGAGCGGCGCCGGTTCGCCTCCTCCAGCATGACCGTGGTGGTCCCGCAGCCGGGTGCATAACCGAGGTAGACCCGGATCGCCCCGCGGCGGCGCTGCTGCGGTCGGCCGCTGACCTCAGCGCCGTCGTTCCCGGCACCATCGTGCTGCTGGCCGGCCGCAGCCTCGATATGCAGGTGCACGCGCGGTAGCTCGCCAGCGAGCCGCTCGAGCAGGGAGCCGCGCCAGCGCTCGAGCAGCCCGGCAGTAGGTACCGCGAGGACCAGGTGACGCGCCTCGAGTTCCTGGACCGCGGAGATAATTGCCGCGCCGACATCACGGCTGTCCCTGAACATGACCGAGGCGCCGCCGACGGCCGCGGCCGCTTCGACCCACTCCGAAAGGGTCTGCGCCGCCGGGCTGTGCGGGACGAGGCCAGGCTGGAGGGCGAGCGCGCTGCAGCGCGCGCCGCGGCGGCGAGCGAGCCGGACGCCCCGCTGAATGAGCGAATCGGCCTGGTCCGCGCGCCACACCGCGACCAGGACATCCTGCTTCCCGCGTTCGAGCGCGGCGCCCGGAGTACTTTGCCCGACTAGCCGCAGCCCGATCTCGCGCAGCGCGGCGAGCCGGGCCGGCTGAAACTCGGCATGCAGTGCCGCCTCGACTCTGTTCAGCGGGTAGATGTTGCCGTGCCCGAGTCGCTTGCGCAGTGCCTCGGGCGAGGAGTCCACAAACTGCAGAGCGTCGATGCTGGCCAGCACTTCGTCGGAGATCGTCGCCGGGGGCGGCGTACCGGTAACGGCCTCGACGTCAGCGGCCGTCCGCTGTATCTCGGTCACGTCTGCGGTGCTGATGACGTGGATGCCAGCGCTGCGCAGTGCCTCAACCCCGGCAAGATGCATCCCCAGGTCGTCGACGAGGGCGACCTCTGGCCGCCGGCCCAGGACGGCAGCGACGTACATCTGGCCGTCAGCGGGCGGCACAATCTCCAGGCCGCCGACCGCCTCTTGGGTATGCGGACGGCCGCGCGGGTCGGCGTAGCCGATGACGACGTCCTCGCCGAGGTCGCGCAGCTTGCAGCCTTCCCGCAGCATCGTGAAAGTCTTGCCCACGCCGGGCGCCGCGCCCAGGTAGACCGTCAGCGAGCCCCGGCTTGGCGGCTCGGGCGCATCGGCGATGGTCGCGCCGATGCCCTGCTCTTCACGGATGATTTGCCCGCGGGCCGCGTCATAGTCATAAAGCTCGGCGTACCGGCCCCAGTTGACAGCGACGTCGAGTTGCTGGCCGGCTTCTTCCTCGCCAAAGCTCGTCCGCAGAATGTCCATGAAGAAGCCAGAGGGCAGCGAGTTGTCGGCAGTGCCGCGCAGGCTGCGATAGATCGTCCGGACCAGCGGCGCACTCTGCAGGCAGGCCCTGGCGAAGATCTGCTTCGAGTCCTGGATGCTGGCACCGGCGAACACCTTCCCGGCGTCCGACAGCTCGAGCCGGTCATCGCGCAGGTCGGCGAAGCCAAGCAGGACCAGCGCGTCGACAAGGGGGAGCAAGTCGTCGACCTCAAGCCCGAGGCTCTCGGCCAGATCGGCCAGGTCGGCTGAACCGCCGTGCATCGCCAGCAGGATCTCCGCCAGCCCCGACAGGCCGTCGACGGTGGCGTGCGGCAGCGGGGTGTCGCTGATCGTACCCGGGCCGGGACCGCCCACGGCCGCTGGCTGCTCGTCTGGCTTGGTCATTAGCCGGTAGATCTGATCAACCAGTTCATCGAAGTCCGGGGTCCGGCGGCGGCGAGGTCGTGGCAGCGGATTCACGATGTCCGAGCGGATCCGGCCAGGGTTAGTGCCGAGCACCAGAATCCGGTCCGCAAGCAGCACGGCCTCTTCGATGTTGTGAGTCACCATCACGATGGTCTTGGTCGGGAACCTGTGCCCTTCCCACAGCTCCAGCAACTCGCCACGGAGGTTCTCAGAGGTCAGCACATCCAGCGCGCTGAACGGCTCGTCCATCAGCAGCGCAGCCGGCTCGACCACGAGTGCCCTGGCGAACCCGACGCGCTGCCGCATGCCACCGGAAAGCTCTTTAGGGTAGGCGGATTCATAGCCGTCTAGGCCGACAATGTCTATCGCGCGCAGCGCGCGGTCGGTCCGCTCGCTAGTCGGCACGCCGCGCGCTTCCAGGCCGAGTTCCACATTCTGCTGCACGGTCAGCCACGGCATCAGCGCAAAGGTCTGGAAGACCATCGAGGTCTCCCGGTTGGTCCCGGTCAGCCGCCTGCCCCGGAACAGCACCTCGCCGCTCGTCGGCGCCATCAGCCCGGCGATACACCGCAGCAGCGTGGACTTTCCGCTGCCGCTGCGGCCGAGCAGCGCGACGAACTCGCCCTCAGCCACATCCAGGTTGATGTTGTCCAGCACCGGAATCGGCCGGCCGCCAGGTCCGGAGAAAGACTTGCTCAGCGAGCGCACGCCGATCAGCGGTGTCGCCGGAGCCGCCTGGATGCTCATGCCAGGGCGAACTTCGTCTCGGCCAGCTTGTACATCCGGCGCCAGAGCAGCACGTTCAGCCCGGTCACGTAGAAGGACATCACCAGCAGCCCCGCGAACAGCTCGGGCAGGTGGGTGGTGCCGCTATTGAGCGAGATGAAGCTGCCGAGGCCCTTGGCGGTCAGCGTGCGGTGGTTGTACCTGACGATCTCGGCCACGATGGTGGCATTCCAGGCGCCACCCGCCGCGGTGATCGCGCCGGTGACATAGGCCGGGAAAATGGCGGGCAGGATCAGCCGTTTCCACCGGTCGACGCCCCGCACGCCCAGGTTGTCCATGGCTTCCTTCAGGTCAGACGGGACCGCGCTCGCTCCAGCGATGACATTGAACAGCACGTACCACTGCGTGCCGAGCGCCATCAGCACGATGGCACCGAAGTTCAGCGAAAGGCCGATGTCAAGGAAGATGACGATGGCGAACGGGAAGATGAAGTTCGCCGGGAAGCTCGCCAGTACCTGGACGATCGGCTGCATGAACTGGGCGACCCGCGGGTTGAAGCCGATCCAGACGCCGACCGGTACCCAGACGAGCGACGAGACGGCCACCACGACGGCTACCCGGAGGAAGGTCAGGAAGCCTTCGTAGAACGTGGTGCCGAAGACGGCCAGGCCGTCCGAGCCAGTCGCGATGAAGGCCAGCATGGCGTACAGGCCGTAGCCGAGCAGGAGCGCAACCACGACGGCGAACGCCACGTCGGCGGCCCGGCGCCGGGCCTCATGGCTCGCCAGGCTTCGGTCGTCGATGCCGGTCGCTCGCCCCATGACCTGATTGACAGGCTTGGCCAGAACCCGCTTGCCCCGGCCAAGGGCGGCCGGCCAGCTGGTGCTCCGCAGCGCGTTGAGAAACAGCGACTTGGCCTTCTGTTCCGATTCGGACTGCTCGACCCGGAACTTTTCCACATAGGCGACCAGCGGCCGCCAGAAGAAGAAGTTGACGACGAGAATGATGATGATCATGGTGATGATGCCGTACACGACTGCGCGCAGGTTGCCCTCGTTCTCTGCGACACCGACGTAGGAGCCGACGCCGGGCAGTGTGTATTTGCGGCCGTTCACTGCGATGAACTCCGAGGCTGTCAGGAAGAACCAGCTGCCGCCGAAGCTCATCATCCCGTTCCAGACCAGACCGATCGCGCCTCCCGGCACGTCGACGGTCCAGAACCGCTTCCACTTTGACAGGCCCATCAGCTTGCTGGCCTCGTCGAACTCCGGAGGCTGGCTGATCAGCGAATGGTAGAAGGAAAACGTGATGTTCCACGCTTGCGAGGTGAATACCGCGAATATCGCGGCACATTCGAAGCCGAGCTCGGATCCAGGGAAGAGCGCTACGAAGAGGGTCACGGTGATGGCGAGAAAGCCGAGCACCGGCACCGACTGGAGGATGTCCAGCGCCGGGATCAGCACCCGCCGCCAGCGCCTGCTCCGGGCCGCTACGTAGGCGTAGCTAAGGCTGAAGGCGTAGGCAAAGACCAGCGCGATGAACATCCGGAGCAGGCTGCGCGCTGCGTAGTAAGGCAGATTCGATGGTGCCAGGCTGATGGTAATCGACGGATGTGCTGGCGCCTTGGCCCCCGCGCCGACCCGCACCACCGCGTAGATCAGCAGCAGGACCAGGATGCCGACGCCGACATCGAGCGGGCGGAACCTGAGCCTGTCCAGGGTCTCCCGGCTGGGAAATGTCGGAGTCACGGCCACGAGACCAATCATGCAGGTCGACGGGCCGACTGGCGGCTGCGGCCCACCGGACAGCTTCTCGTCCGGGCATGGTGAGGCGCAAGGTGCGCAGACTCAGGAAAAACCCAGCTAAGTCCTAGGCTTCTGAAGCCGAAGTCCCGGCTTCGCTCCTTAGCGTTCAGCTTGCCTGCCGCGCCTGCGGCAGGCTCATCAACCACAGAACGCGAGGATCTACGATGCTCCACCGCTCGATGTCAAGGCTCGCGGTCGCGGCCGCAGCGGGCACGGTCTGTGCGCTCGTTGCTGCCGGCGCTGCCATGGCCGGGCCGCCGCCGCCCTGGTCAAAGAAGAACCCAGCGGTCCCGGACGCCTTCACTAACACCACCCCGGCCCTGTCCGAGATCCAGGTGAACGGCCGGCTCGGCACCTTCCTGGCCTGGAAGGGCCAGTTCGATAACAAGGTCCAGTACAAGTACAAGCTGAACGGGCACTGGTACGGCACCAAGGTCATCCCCGGTGCCCGAACCAACACCTCGCCGTCGGCCGCCCTGTACACGACGAAGCTGGGTAAAGAGGCCGTGCTGGTCGCCTGGAAGGGCCTCGGCAACGGCGGTCTGCACTCAATCAAGTACTCATCCGGCGTCGTCCACAACAACGGCAGCATCGGCTGGACCAAGCCGCACGTCCTGCCGGGCGGCCTGTACTCAGAGACCTCGGCATCGCCTGCCCTGCTGTTCCCGGCCGATGCCACGCACGCGCGAGTCATCCTGGCCTACCGCGGTCCCTACGACCACGTGCGGATCGCGATCGGAACCGAGACCGGCAGCGCAGGCCTGGGCTTCACCTGGGGCACCAAGAAGGTCAAGTCTGCATGGGTTAGCGGCACCGCCGCGGGCGAGACAAGCGGGCAGCCGGCCCTGGCCGAGATTCTCGGCGCTGGCGGCAATGGCACCGTGTACGTGTTCTGGACCGGCGAGGGCAAGTCGGCGGCCGAGCCCATCTACTACGCCACCACGCCCGATAGCGCGACTTCCGGACTCGACGGTGACGCCTCACTGATCTGGTCGGCACCAAGCACGGTCGCGGACGGCACGGGCCTGGCACAGACGACCGGCAGCCCGGCGGTCGCCTCGGCCGATGTGCACGGCGACGGCCCGCTGCTGCTCGCTTACAAGGGCCCGAGCGGGTTCTACATCCGCTACCAGACCTTCAGCGCAGGGGTCTGGGCGCCGCACCTGTTCGTTGGCGGCAACAACAACACCACCGGCCTGGGCCCAGCGCTGGTCCACGGCATCCTGGCCAACGTCTCCCGCACCACCGCCAGGATCTTCCTGCACCACTACCAGGGCTAACTAGCCCGCAGAATCAGGCTGAGCTGCAAGTAATTCAGCTATAGGCAACTGAGATGGGGCCCGGCATCATGCCGGGCCCCATCCGTTTTGCGGCTCAGCGTTGTCTCGGTGCTGCTGTTCCGTGCCGCAAGCGCCTCCGGGTTGCTCGGAACTATGTGAGATCGGCTGTTCGTATTAGGGGCACAATGGGCCTTGAGCGGTAGCAGCCGAAGGGAGCGCCCTGGATGCGGCGCAGCAATGGCCAGCCGGGCAGGCAGCTGGCGTGGCCGGCCAGCGTTCTCGCCTTAACCGCGGTATCGCTGCTCGCGGCAGCGTGCACGGCAACGCCTGCGGCGAGCGGGCACGGTAACAGCAGGGCGCATTCAGCCAGCCATGCCGCGCAGGCGGCGAGCGGGCCGCGAGTGATTATCACGCCGGGGAACGGCGTGACGGGCGCGAATCCGTCCGCGGGTATCACCGTTACGGCAGCTCACGGCACCTTGAAGAACGTCTCTGTGCGCACCGCCAGGGGCGCCGTGGCCGGCAGCCTGAGCAACGGCGGCACGGTCTGGCACTCCACCTGGGCGCTAGACGTCTCGCGGTCCTACACGGTGACCGCGACCGCGTCGAGCGGGGGCCGCGTCGTGACCGCGACGAGCGCCTTCAGGACGCTTACGCCCAGCCAGTCGTTCCGCACCGAGATCTTCGAGGGCTACCGCCAGGCATATGGCGTCGGGATGCCTGTCATCCTGACGTTCAGCCGGCCGATCATCGACAAGGCCGCGGTGGAGCGATCCCTTCAGCTGAGCACGTCGACCCCGGTGGTGGGCGCCTGGTACTGGGACGGCGACCAGACGGTGGACTTCCGGCCCAGGAACTACTGGCCAGCCGGAACGACGGTGAGTTTCACCGGGCACCTGAACGGCGTGCAGGGCGCGCCGGGGGTGTACGGAACGCACACCCTGACTCAGACGTTCCACATCGGCGCATCGCTGATCGCGATCGCGAACACGCGCACCCACTACACGAAGATCTACTACAACGGCAAGCTCCGCTATGACTGGCCGATCAGCACCGGCAAGCCTGGCGACAACACCCCGGACGGCAGCTATCTCACCATCGAGAAGCACAATCCGGTGCAGATGACCGGCCCTGGGTACAGCCTGTCTGTGCCGTGGTCGGTGCGGTTCACCTTTAGCGGCGACTACTACCACGACGCTTACTGGTCGGTGTCCGAGCAGGGCTTCGAGAATGTCAGTCACGGCTGCGTCAACCTGTCGCCAGCCCACGCCGAGACTTACTACAAGCTGGCCGTGCCTGGTGACCCTATTACCGTACGGGGCAGCCCCAAGGGTGGCACCTGGGATAACGGCTGGACCGAATGGTTCCTTAGCTGGCCCCAGTACTTGCGCGGCAGTGCATTGCACGAGGCTGTGCTGGCCGGGCCGAATGGCAGCACGTTCGTCAGCCCCGCGTCGGTCCCGGCATCAACCGCGAGCGCGCCGCTGCAGACCGCGCCCGCCGGAAATTCCAGAGCCGGCTAGCAGCACAGCGTCCGTGAATCTCGGCGCAGGACAATTTCCCCGATCAACCGGGAACGCGCCTCTTCTGGCCGGGAATGCCGCGACGGCAATGTGTGCCGTAGCGGACTTCTCACCGGGAGGCAACCATGAATAGCCGCACGCTCACCGCCCTGACAGCCCTCATTGCGTTCCTCGGCCTTGCCGAGCTTGCCGACTCTGTCGCCATCGGGCTGGGCAAAGACCCCGCTGGCGCCGGATTTGGCGTCGCGTTCGGCGTGTTCTTCCTGATATCAGCCTGGCTGCTGCGAACCGGACGAGTCACCTCGGGGGCGGTGTTCTCCGGCGTGCTGTGCGTGTTCGAGCTTATCGAGTTCCCTGCCTGGCCTAAGAGCAGCGTCCTGGAGTGGATTGTCCAGTCCGCGTTCGCGGTTCTCTCGCTGACGGGGCTCATTACCGGGATCGTCGTGCTGGCCGCCCGGCTGCGCCGCAATGCCGCGGCCTGACACCGGCGGTCCGGATAGATCTCCCCGGAGGCGACCGCGTAGTGCACCATGAGCCTATGGACGGCCCGTGGCCGAGCCCGCCCGGCAGGCGCACCACCGCGGTTGCCACCTGCGCTGCGATCGTCGTCGCGCTGATCGGCTCGGTCGTCGCGTGCGCCTACGAGCAGGCTCCCCCAGCTTCGTTCGCCGGTGCACTGACGGCCGGGGCGGCGATCGCGGCCCTCGCCGTAGTAGGCGGGATCATCACCCTCACGGTCCCCGGCAACAGAGTCGGCTGGCTGATGCTGGCCGCGGCGACGGTGACGGGTGTAGGCGTCGGGGCCACTGAGGCGGGCGTCCACGGGATCATCGCCGCGCCGGGGTCGGTGCCTGGCGCCACGTACCTGGCCGCGGTCGGTCCTGGGCTCCGCGCGGCGGGCATGCTGCTCGCCGTGCTCACCGTGCCGACCGTGTTTCCCGATGGCCACCTGCCCGGGCTGCGCTGGCGGTGGCTGGCGTGGTCAGCGGCTGGGGCGGTGACCTGCCTGTTCCTCGGCAACGTGCTCAGCCCGAATGCGCAGCTGGTCGCGCTGGCCCACTGGCATAGCCCCATTGGCCTGCCACTCCGTTACGGCTCAATCGCGGATGCCCTCAGTACGGTCGGCGCTGTGCTGGCCGTCGCTGTCGTGGCAGGCGCCATCGCCGGCCTGGTCACCCGATGGCGGCGGGGCGGGCCGCAAGTCCGCCAGCAGTTGCTGCTGCTGGCCGTGGCGTCCGGCCCGCCAGCAGCTCTGCTGCTCGCGGTGATTGTGACCAACGGCGTGCCCCAGTGGCTGTTCGGCGTGGTGATCTTGCCGCTACCAGCCGCGATCGTCGGCGCGGTACTCGGTCACGGGCTCTACGACCTTCGCCGGGCCGCGCACCGAACCGTTCTGTGGCTGATCATGTCTGGCACGGTTGTGGCCGTATACGCGATCGTCACAGGCTCGGCTGCCGCGCTCGCCCCAGGGCGGCTTGCGTGGTGGCCGTCCGCGCTGGCAGCTGGCGCGGCCGCGCTGGTGCTGATACCTCTGCGGGATGTATTGCAGCACGCGGTTACGAGGGTGGTGTACGGCCGCTGGAGCGAGCCCTATGAAGTCCTCGCTGACCTCGGCGAGCGCCTAGAAGGCGCTGCTGACATCGACCGGTTGCTGGATGCGGTCGTGGCGGAGCTGACGACTGGTCTCGACCTGCGCGGAGTGAGCGTCACCGCTTCGGACGGCACCGTCGTCGCAGGTGTCCCGAGCCACGCTGGCACAGCCGTTCCGCTCCTGGCATACGGCGCGCCAGTCGGGAAACTCATCTACCTCGCGCCAGCTGGCCCGCTGAGCGAAGCCGAGCAGAGGTTGCTTCGCGATCTCGCCCGTCACCTGGGCGGCGCTTTGCACGCCTGGCAGCTGCGCGAGGATCTGCGGCGCGCTAGGGAGCGGCTGGTGCTCGCGCGCGAGGAAGAGCGCCGTCGGCTTCGCCGCGATCTCCACGATGGCATCGGGCCAGCGCTGGCCGGCCTGACACTCAAGGCTGAGACGACGCGTTCGCTCCTGCCGCCAGGCAGTGATGCGGCATCGGCTCAGCTGCTCGGGCTAGCTGCGGAGATCCGCCAAACAGTACTCGACGTCCGGCGGCTCGTCGAAGGCCTGCGGCCCCCCGCGCTCGACGAACTCGGGCTTGCCGACGCCTGCATCCAGGCCGTTGAGCGCCTTACCACCGCCGCAGACATCGCGACTACTGTGATCGTGCCGCCAGACCTGCGCGCGCTGCCAGCAGCCGTCGAGGTTGCCGCGTACCGGATCGTAGTCGAGGCTGTCACTAACGCCGTCCGGCATGCGCGCGCCAGGACGTGCTGCGTTTCATTGTCGTGCTCGCCTGACGGCTTGTCGATCATTGTCACCGACGACGGCATCGGACTCACTGCAGCAGGCCTGACCACTGCGGACGGGCACGGAAGCGGAAATGGAATGGCCATCATGCGAGAGCGCGCCGTGGAGCTCGGCGGCACTATCCTGATCACAGCCGGACCCCCTGGCGTCAGGGTCGAGGCGCGCCTACCCGCAGCCGCGCGCGACGAGCGGCCCGCCGAGGCAGTACCCACATGACCAGGGTGCTGATAGTCGACGACCACCCGATCTTCCGGGACGGCATGAGCGGCCTGCTCACGACGCTGCCCGAGGTCGAAGTCATCGGCGCGGCGGGCTCGGCGGCCGAGGCGCTCACCGCCGTCAGCCAGGACCCGCCTGACGTCGTCCTGATGGACATCAACCTGCCGGGTACGTCGGGTGTCGAGGCAACCAGACAGGTTATCCAGGTGGCGCCCGCGACAGCAGTGCTCGTCGTCACCATGGTTGACGACGACGACACCGTGTTCTCCGCCCTGGCCGCTGGCGCCCGCGGCTACATCCTGAAGGGCGCGTCGGGCGACGAGATCGCCGCCGCTCTTCGGACGGTGTCATCGGGAGGAGCGGTGTTCGGCGCGGGCGTGGCGAATCGCTTGCTCACGGTCGGCACAACGCAGCGACCCATCGCGGGCGCACAAGCGCTCGAGGACCTGACCGCGCGTGAGCGCGAGGTGCTCCAGCTCCTCGCTGACGGCGCCAGCAATCGCGTCATCGCCCGGTCTCTAGGCCTCTCGCTCAAGACGGTTCAGAACCATGTCTCTCGCATTCTCGACAAGCTCCAGGCAGCTGACCGGCTCGAGGCCGCGCTACGTGCGCGCGGCCTCTCATCAGCGGCTGCCCGGCGCTCATCCGGCGGCGAGCTTGGGCGCTGAGCGCTCAGGTGCGGGCGGCGACGAAGTCGGCCAGGGTGCCGAGCGTCGCCAGTGAGTCCAGGTTGAGGTCCTCGGCCGCGACGTCAACGTCGTAGCGGCGCTTTATCTGGCGCAGCAGCAAGGTACCGGCGAGAGAGTCCAGCCCGACGCCCGCGCCGAACAGCGGGGTATCCGCGGGGATGTCACGCAGCTCGTCGCGGCCGCTCACCTCCGCCAGGATGGTGCGCAGCTCATCGGCGACGGCGGCGGCCCGAGGCTCGGTCACGCGATATCCACTGTCATTCGACCGTGACCCAGTCAGCCAGACTCGGCAGTTCTCCGGTCAGCGGGCGCGCGAAGATCGCACGGCCGTCGGCCGCCACGCTTCCTGGCTCAGCGCGCAGGCCGGCCGCGGCCAGCGCCAGCCGCATCGGCACGTTGCGCTCGCTGACCAGGCACGGTACCCGCAGCTCAGCGGCCCCGGACGCCTTGGCCGACCGGCACACCCAGGCCAGCAGCGCGTCCAGCGCTCCGCGCCCGAGTGCCCGGCAGGACATCATCACCAGCGGTGCCGTCACAGCCGTCGCCGTCGAGCCGGACGGCGGCGACCCGGCGGACGGCCCTCCGGCCCGGCTTCCGCCGTTTCCGGTCACGACCGCGGCACCGACCAGACCGTCGGCGCCGAAGTCGTCCGCCAGTGTGACCGTCGCGACCCGATACTCAGGCGACTCGAGCATGCGCGCGAGCTCGGTCTCGCCCAAGGGTTCGCCCGCCGAGTTCAGCTGGTGGGTACGGATGGAGAGTTCGTGCAGCCGGTGCAGGTCGGTCGGCTTGGCCGAAGTGATGGTGACGCGGGTGCCGGCCTGCCGCAGGAAGTCGTCGCGGCTGCCGCCGAAAGCCGCCGCAGCAGCCTGGCGACGCCGACGCTCGGCATACATCTGGCCCCGGCGCCGCGCCTCAGGGGTGATCACCGGCGGGCTGAACTGCGGCCAGCCGACGACCTCTGCGGCATCCTCCGGAGTCAGCACGAGCACAGCTGGCAGCGCGGCGGCAACCTCAGCGCGCTCGAGCATGTCGTCATCGACGAACGCGACGGCATCCAGCGACAGGCTGAGGTCAGCGGCGATCCGGCCGATCGCGTCTGTCTTGCTCCCCCAGCCGCATTCGATCGCCGCGAAGTCCGTTCCGGTCACCTGCTCCACGTACTCGGCGGCCGCGGCCGGATTCCGGCTGGCCAGGGCGTGCAGGATGCCGCGCCCAGTAAGCTCGCGCAGCACCCCGAGCAGTAGCAGGTCGGGGTCGGGCGGATGCTCGCGCGATTCTAGGTACACGCCTGTCAGCAGCGTGTTGTCGATATCCCAGACGACGCACTTGATCACCGTCACGCCTGTAGCGGCACTATCGGTCACGGCGAGTCCGCCCTGCGCTCCATGGTCAGGTGCGTCGCCGTGAAGCCGAACTTCCGGTAGAGCGTGCGCATGCCGAGGTTGCCCGAATGCACCTTGCCCGTCAGCTGCCTCATGCCTGCCTCGTCGGCGGCGGCCAGCACCGCGGCCATCAGCAGTTCGCCGATCAGGCTGCGGTCCGGCACATCGGACACCGCGAGGGACCTGAAGTTCCCGTATTTATCGCCGGTCAGCGAGTTGGTCCGCGCGGACAGCCAGGCCCAGCCGAGCGGCACGTCCGGTTCCCGCCGCGCCGCCGCGACCAGGGTTATCTCCCCGGCCTTTCCCAGCGCACCGCCGACGCGCCTGCGGTGCAAGGCGGGATCGGTGATCGCTTCGTCCGCGAAGGAGGTGATCGCGATCTCGATCTCGTAGCTGACCAGTGCCTCGAGGTCGCCCTCGGTGGCCGACCGCACCAGGTACTGCCCGTCGCCACTCACGCCCGCGCCGCCCGCATCTGCAGTGGCATCGGCCGGAAGACGCTGCCGCCGCACTCCGGACACCCCGCTGCCTGCAGCGCCGCGATCTGCGGGAAGCGGCTCCCAGGTCCGACCTCCTGCACGGCGCGGCACTGGGCGCAGCGGTACGGCCGCCTGGCCGCTGACCGGCTGTCCGCGGTATAGATCGGACCGTCATAAGCGCCCTCGATCAGTGGCCGGGCGCCGCTCGCGGTGCGCAGGTGGTACAGGTTGCTGGTCCCGGCCAGTACGCCTGCCCCCAGGTACTCATTGAATCCCGCCACCATGGAGCGCAGCACGAGCCCCATCTCGGCCATGATCCGCTGGACCGCGAGAGTCTCGTCGGGCCGCCGGGCTCCAAACGAGAACAGCAAGTGCCGGCCTGGCTGAGGCGCCAGGCCGGACACCGCACGACTGAGGAACAGCTGCGCCCCGGCAACCGTGTACGGAGGGTCGGTCATCGCCACGTCGAACGAGCCCGTCAGCGACGGTGGCAGCGGCTCGCGCAGGTCGTGCTCCACTAGCTCAACGGCCAACCCGGTGCCGGCCACCTGGCGACCGATCCAGCTCAGCACGTCAGCATCGGCATCGGCCACGGTGAGGCGCCGGATCGCAGCTGGATTGCCCGACCACGCGGCGAACCTCGCGATGGCGACGGAGATCAGGTCGTCGTCACCGAGCAGCAGGATGCGCTGTCCAGCGAGGGCGTGCACCGAGTTCAGCCACAGCACCCGGCCCAGTTTGGTGGCCACCGTGCAGTGCGTCTGGTCCAGTTCGGCCTTCGCGCCGGGCGCACCGTCCGCAGCCTCCTGCAGGTCAGCGGCCACGCCAGCGAGCTCCGGCGGTATGACGATGCCGCGCCCGTCACACTCAGGACACCTGACCTGCAGGCCGGCGGCCCCGGTGGCCGCGGCGACGACAGCGCGTCCCGCCTGGGTGAGCCGCACCGGCCGCTGGGTGTCGACCACGCCGCGCCTGCGCAGCTCGTTGCACGCCGCCGCGACGATCGGCACCGGGAGTTCGGCGCGCCGCGCGACCTCGCGCACCGCTGCGGGCTCCAAGACCAGGACTGCCGCCAGGATGTCACGGATGCCCGATTCGCCCTCGGCCAGGCCGACCGCGATGGCAACCTCAGCCACCACTTGGTCCATGTCCATTGCCGTGTCTTCTCACCCCGGTGTTGTCCGCCCTGGGTCTTCGCCCCGGCGGTCCGGGCTGGCCAGGGGGCCGTAGGGTATCCTCGCACATCATGCCGGGTATGGAAGCGGCCAGCATCTTCACTGACCTGCGGCGGCAGGAGGCCGTCTCGGCGAAGCGCCTCTATGCCATCGATGCTGCATGCACGCCGTCCTCGCCGGTGACTGACGTGCAGGCGCTGACGAGAGTGGCTGTCGCAGCCGTGCAAGCCGGCGGCGGCCACGTGCTCGACACCAGCGACGTTGTCTTCCCCAACGGCGCGATCACCCTGGTCCTGATACTGGCCGAATCGCACCTGAGCATCCACACCTGGCCCGAAGAGAGCCTGATTGCGATCGACCTGTTCAGCTGCGGCGCGATCGATGGGCAGCGAGTGCTGACTCAGCTGACAGAGGCGCTGCACCTGGAGAACGTGAGCATGACGCTGATCGAGCGCGGCCTGCCGCCGCCCGATGCCAGCCCATGATCCATTCCGCGGAAGACTGAGCGGTCGGATACGACGACGGACTTACCGGATCACGTCAATGCGGCCGTCTCGTGCGATGCCGGGGTCGCGCTAAGTAGCCGGAAGTTACGTTCCGTACCATCGCGCCGTGAGCCACGCCAGCAATGACGTAGTCCTTGCCCTCGTGATCATCAGCGGAGTGTCGTTCGACTTCACGAACGGATTCCATGACACCGCCAACGCGATGGCGACCTCGATAGCCACCAAAGCGCTGGGCCCGCGAGTTGCAGTCGCGCTGTCCGCGTGCCTCAACCTGGTGGGCGCGTTCCTTTCCCTCAGCGTGGCCGCCACAATCGCGAACGGACTGGTCGAGACCGGCCTGGTCACGCTCGCGGTCGTGTTCGGCGGCCTGGCGGGAGCCATCGTCTGGAACCTGATCACCTGGCTGTTCGGCATCCCGTCCAGCTCTTCGCATGCGCTGATTGGCGGCGTCATCGGCGCCATGGTTGCCGCCGCAGGATCGCACGCCGTGAAATGGCAGGGCCTGGTGTCCAAGGTGATCATCCCGGCTGTCCTGTCGCCGTTCATCGCGGCGCTGGTCGCAACCACCGGAACCTTCCTCATCTACCTGATTGTCCAGTCGATGCGCGAGGCCCGCCGCAACCGCGGCTTTCGGATCGGACAGATCGGCTCCGCCTCGCTGGTCTCCCTTGCTCACGGCACGAACGACGCCCAGAAGACCATGGGCATCATCACCCTCGCGCTGATCGCCAACGGCACACTCGGCGCGGGCGCGACCACTCCGCTGTGGGTCATCGTGATGTGCGCGATCACCATCGCAGCCGGCACCTATGCCGGTGGCTGGCGGGTCATCAGGACGCTCGGGAAGGGCCTGGTGGAGATCGAGTCGCCGCAGGGAATGGCGGCTGAATCCGCCTCGGCCGCTGTCATCCTGCTGTCCACGCACTTTGGCTACTCGCTGTCGACGACACAGGTAGCCACTGGGTCCATCCTGGGCTGCGGTCTCGGTAAGCGGGGCGCTCAGGTCCGCTGGAACGTGGCAGGCCGGATGGCCACCGCCTGGGTGATCACCCTCCCGACTGCCGGCGTCATGGGCGCGATCAGCTACTTCGTCGCCAATGGCGTCGGCGGAACCATCGGGATCGTTGTCGTCCTGCTCATCCTGATCGCCATCTCGTCAGGCATTTACTGGCGGTCCCGCGCCTCCAAAGTGAGCCCGGCGAACGTGAACGCGCAGTGGACCGGCACGGTCGCTCCGCCCGAAGCCGCCTAGCAACGCCTCGGAGATCACAGGCATGAACGGCTGGATCAACCTCACGGCCATCTGGGAGATTGTCGTAGTCGGCTTGCTCGCTGGCGCCGGGCTCCCGGCGCTGTTCGCGATCGGACTCCGCGCGCTCGGCACGCCCCGCAAGGGGCACCGAACGACTGCGGGCGATGCCCTCATCGGTGGTAACCCGGGAGGAGTCGCCATCGCGGTCGGGTGCTTCGCCGCGGTTGTGGCGGCGATTGGCTATGGCATCTACATCATCGTGCTGAGCGGCCACAAGTGAACGGGACTAGAGGGAACGGGTACGACCGGGAACGCACAACAGGCCCAACGCGGACGAGGGAGCGTGACAAAGCGTGGTGCTGCCGAGCTTCCTCAAGTCAGTCATCGGCTGGCTTCGGGCTGGATATCCCGAAGGAGTGCCCGATGTCGACTACATCCCGTTGTTCGCTCTGCTGGGCAGCGAGCTGAGCGAAAAGGACGTGCATGCCGTCGCTGATGAACTGGCCAGCAGCAGTGACCCGGATTCCGCGCAGGCGATCCGCAGCGCCATCGAGGCAGTGAAGCACACGCAGCCGAGGGACTCCGACATCGCCAGAGTACGGGCCCGGCTCGCCGCCGGCGGCTGGCCGCCGGCGCCCCCGCGGCGGCCGTCGGACTGGCCGTAACCGCAGAACCTGCCGGAAGGGTCGTGAATGTTTGCCGGCGCGGCAGGAACATAGGTCCCGTGACTGACCATGAGTTCGACATTGTCGTCATCGGGATGGGACCCGGCGGCGAGCACGTCGCCGATCAGCTGGCCAGCGCCGGGCTGTTGGTCGCGGGGGTCGAGGCGCGGCTCGTCGGCGGCGAGTGCCCCTACTGGGGGTGCGTCCCGTCCAAGATGATGATCAGGGCAGCGGACCTGCTGACCGAAGGACGACGGATACCCGGCATGGCCGGAGCCTCGGTCGTCTCGCCGAACTGGGCCCCGGTCGCCACCCGGATCCGCGCCGAGGCTACCGACAACTGGGACGATACCGTCGCGGCCGACCGTCTCGCCGAGGCCGGCGGCACGCTGTTCCGCGGCTTCGGCCGGATAACCGCGCCTGGTGAGGTCACGGTCGGCGCAGACGTGCTCCGGGCCCGACGCGGGATCGTGATCAACACCGGCACTTCTCCCGCGATCCCGCCCGTTCCTGGCCTAGCGGATACGCCGTTCTGGACAAACCGCGAGATCATCGAGTCCGAGAGTGTGCCTCAGTCGCTGGTGGTGCTCGGCGGCGGAGCGATCGGCACCGAGCTTGCCCAGGTGTTTGCCCGGTTCGGCGCTCAGGTCAACGTCGTCGAAGCGCTCGACCATCTGCTCCCGATGGACGAGCCGGAGTGCGGCGAGCTCATCGCCAAGATCTTCGCCGCGGAAGGCATCACCGTCACCACCGGAGTGCGCGCGCAGTTGGTCAGCCACGACGGAACCAGCGGCTTCACAGTGACACTCAGCGACGGCAGCCAGGTCCGCGGAGACCGGCTTCTGGTCGCTACTGGACGCGCGACCGATCTGGCCGGCCTCGGGGTGGACGCGATCGGACTCGACCCAGGTGCCCGCTGGATAGCGACCGACGACCAGATGCGGGCCGCACCCGGCGTGTGGGCGATCGGCGACGTGGTCGGCCACGGTGCTTTCACGCACATGTCGATGTATCACGCTGGCATCGTCATCGACGAGATCCTGGGGCGCCCGCACCACCCGGCCGAGTATCACGCGGTGCCGCGGGTCACGTTCACCGACCCCGAGATCGGATCGGTCGGCCTGACCGAGGCAGCGGCCAGGAGCCAACTCGACGCCGTCAGCACTGGCTTGAGCCAGCTTCCTGCATCGCCGCGCGGGTGGATCCACAAAGCAGGCAACTCCGGCTTTATCAAGCTCGTCGCCGACTCGGACCGGGGCGTACTGGTCGGTGCCACCTCGGCCGGGCCGATGGGCGGCGAAGTGCTCAGCATGCTGACCCTGGCGGTGCACGCCGCTGTGCCAGTGCAGCGGCTCGCCGAGATGATCTACGCGTACCCGACATTCCACCGGGCGGTGGCGGACGCGCTCAGCCAGCTCGGCTGACCGCACAATCGGCTAGCCAGTCCATCGTCGCCAGATCAGCCGCTGCGCGCGCAGCCCAGCGGCACCCACGATAATCAGCAGGCCGACGTTCAGCAGCAGCTGAAGAGCTGAGCCGCCAGCTTCGCGCCAGCGGCCGAACGCTACCGAGACGGCGATATCGGCCGCGGCCGGGATCGTCGTGACCGAGATGAACACGCCGAGCAGCGCGCCCCTGGAGAGTGTCACCGATACTACGCCGACGAGCCCGGCGACCACGGCTACCACCACGGAGAACAGATCGGGCGAGTTGATCAGGTCAGAGATCGGGCGAATGCCACGCAGGTAAGACTCAGGGGCATAGCCAAGCTCGCGAACGCACAGGGCAAACAGGAGCGTCACGACGATCGCGACCACGAAGCCGAGGAGGAGCGCTAGCAGACCCCGGCGCACGTCGCCCAGGTCCCCGCGCTCGATGCCGAGGGCGACCGAGATGATCGCGCTGTACTCTGGCCCGACCACCATCGCACCGACGATCAGAATCGGCGAGTCGGTCACGATGCCGCAGGCACCAATGAGGCCCGCGAAGATCAGCAGCGCGAAGAAGCTCGGAGCGTAGCTGGCATCTGTGGCGATCCTGTTCTCGATGAGATCCCAGACCGGAGCGTGCTCGCCAAGGTGCGAAACCCGCCAAACCGGCTTGGTCGGTGGATCAATGATCGCCGCGTCAATCATCTCGATGACGATCGGGCTGCGCCGGCCAAGGCCAAATTCGCGCAGCTGCCGCAAGACCGAGTTCGCCGATTCGCTCGTGACGTCGAACTGAATGGCATCTCGCCGCGCAGCCGCGGGCGCCTCACGAAGCGTGACCACATTGTCCACGCCAGGGTCGCAGGCCAGTCGCTCGACTAGGCGGGCAGTCAGGTCGTCCGGGCTAACCACCCGGATATGCAGCACGAGCAGGACGGATGGCGAGCTAGACCGGGGCGTCGCCCCCATCACGCTGGCGGATCTGGTTCACCGACAGGCGTAGCCGGTCCTGGTCAGGTACCGACATGTCGGTGCGGACCAGTTCCATGGGCTGGCCTTCGAAGGCGTGCACGACCGCGTCGATCTTGGCGTCTGAGCTGAGTAGCACCATCGCCGATGTGCCGGGGCACATGTCGCCCTTCACCGTCTCGATCATAGTGTCGTCAATGACGCTGTGCCGGATCTTGTGCATCATCTTGGCCATCGCGCCACCCTGCCGAGTCACGTGCTCCTGGGTGATCGGCGCCGGCGCATACTCCGGCCACCGCAACACGGCGACATCCATCACGTTGATCAACTCAGCGGCGTCTAGCTGCTTCAGCCGGAGTACAGCACTATCGGCACCCTCGGTGCCTGCGAACCGCCACGCCGTTGTTGGCATATCCACTTACTCCCTCCCGAGTGCCAGACCCCAAGAGCCCACCCACGAGCACAGGCTCACGGAGCCAGCGCGGAGCCGACCGCCGCTTTTGCTCATCGTCTCTCGGCCGTCGCGGGACCAAATCACCCGCAAGGGATGACGTTGGCGGCAGCGGTGCGGGAACGGTGAGGAGCGCCCACAACGCTAGGAAGGACGCGATGAACAACCCGACAACCTACGCACCTGGCGAGTTCCACATTGACAGCACGCCGATGATCGTCGGAGCGTGCCTCATCGGGGCCGCCGCCATCATCGGGGTGACAGGCATGATCGTGGGCGGAACTGCGATCATCTCGGCAACCCGGCAGTGGTTCAACGAGCTTGAGGTACCTCCCAGCGAGGTGGTCAAGCAGAAGCTGAGCCAGACCAAGGCAGCAACGGCGGCTGGCGCCAGCGCGTGGCAGCGCCACAACGCCATGCAGCAGACGTCCCGCGCCTGACGACCTGGTGACGGGTCGGTTAACCAAGCAGACACGGTAGGTGCGGCCAGTTGGAGCCCTTCGGGGGTCTGAGGGGCCGTCGGGGGTATCCCCTCTCGACTCCGGGCCCGGGGGTTTGAGGGGCCGTCGGGGGGTCTCCTCCGACTGCGCGCTGCCCCCTTCACCCGGCGCGGGTGATGTAACGGCGGACCGCGCCCTCGTAGGGTCAGGCCGGATATGAGTCCGGCTGATCGGCCTCACTTGGGGCCGCCGAGCCAGAGAGGCACTCCAGCAAATCCGATATTGGGGCATTGTCCCCAGGCGGTACGGGAAGGGGCTGGTCTCGATGAGTGGAAGCGGACCAGGCGGAACGACCAGCAGCGGGTACGACCCAATGCATCGGCGGACGACGAGCGCGCCTGAGCAAACGGCGGCATACGGCCAGCCAGGCTACGAGGCGGGCTACGCGCCCGAACGGGAAGAGGACCGTGGCCTGGCTGCCAGCGGCTTCACCGCGCTGGCGGCGGTTCTGATGATCATGTCGGGCCTGTGGAGCTTCTTCGTGGGGATCACCGGGGTCCTCAGCGGAGGCTTCTACTTGCACGTGCGGAACTACACATTCAGTTACAGCATCCATGCCTGGGGCTGGACACACCTGATCATCGGAGCGGTGATCTTCGCGGCCGGCGTGTGCCTGCTTTTGGGCATGATGTGGGCGAGGGTCGTCGGCGTCATCCTGGCGGTCATCAGCGGCCTCGCGAACTTCCTGTTCCTGCCGTACTACCCGCTCTGGTCGATCATCGTGATCGCGCTGGATGCCTTCATCATCTGGGCCCTCGTCACCGGGGGCGGCAGGAGACGAGCCGCCGTCTAGCCGCACAGCACCGTTGCCCGCAGGCGCAGCGCTAACAAAGGGCGCTGCGCCGGCGAGTGGTTGTCGATCTCGGCGGCCGGGCCGTTTCGGCCCGGCCGCTCTATTCGGTCAGGCCGCTTGAAGACTGGCACCAGGCCCTCAGGAGGACGGTGACAACGCCGTCGGATCCGCTCGCACGTCTGCGGACTCGCAGCTACCTAGTACTGCTCGCGCTTGCGGCACTCATCGGGGTGCTCGTGTCAGCCGCGGCCTATTTCTTCCTCGCGCTCGTCAGCAGGCTGCAGGGATGGATCTTCGCCGACCTTCCCCGCGGTCTCGGCTTCCACGGCGAGCCGCTGTGGTGGCCGGTCCCGCCGCTGGTGCTGGCCGGCGTCCTGGTCACTCTCGCGATCCGGTACCTGCCTGGCACCGGCGGCCGCTCGCCGGCGGACGGGTTCCGGGCTGGCGAGCGGGCACCGTCCCCGATCGAGCTTCCGGGCGTGCTGCTTGCCGCGCTAGCGAGCCTCAGCCTCGGCGTTGTGCTCGGGCCAGAGGCACCGCTGATCGCTCTCGGCGGCGGCCTTGGCGTCTGCGCTGTCCACCTCGCCAAGCGGGACGCGCCCGCGGCGACACGTACCGTCGTGGCGGCTGCCGGCAGCTTCGCCGCTATTAGCGCGCTGCTCGGCTCGCCCATTCTCGGCGCATTCCTGCTCCTGGAGGCTTCCGGCCTGGGCGGCGCCATGCTCGAGCTCGTGCTCGTCCCCGGCTTGCTGGCAGCGGGGATCGGCTCGCTGATCTTCATAGGGATCAGATCCTGGAGCGGACTTGGCACGCTCTCGCTCGCCGTTCCCCACATCCCTGCGGTCGGACGGCCTGACATCGCCGAGTTCGGATGGGCCCTGGCGATCGGGCTGATGGCTGCCGCGCTTGGCTGCGGAATCCGATGGCTTGCCCTGGTCCTGCGGCCGACGGTCGAGCGTCGGATGCTGCTGGCCACGCCGCTGGCTGGCCTGGCAGTCGCCGGGCTAGCAATCGCGTTCGCCGTCGGCACCGGACACGGCTCCTCGCAGGTGCTGTTCTCCGGGCAAAGCGCACTCGGGCCGTTGATCACCCATGGCGCCGCCTACACGGCCGGCGCTCTCGTACTGCTGCTCGCGTGCAAGGCGCTGGCCTATAGCGCGTCGCTCAGCGGCTTCCGTGGCGGACCCGTCTTTCCGTCCATGTTCATCGGGGCGGCCGGCGGAATGGCGCTGTCGCACCTGGCGGGATTGCCGCTGATTGCCGGTGTCGCCATGGGTATCGGCGCGATGTGCGCGGTGATGCTGAGGCTGCCGTTCACGTCGGTGCTGCTCGCCACGCTACTGCTGGCAGCCGACGGCCTCACCGTCATGCCGCTGGTGATCGTGGCGGTTGTGGTGGCATACGTCGCCGTAGCTTGGCTCACGCCAGCGCTGCCAGTCGCGGTCGAGAAGCCTCAGGCGGCCGAGCGCCGCCCGCGCGAGACCAGCGACCAGATGATGAACACCTCAACGGCGATCAAGATCACTGACCAGACCGGGTAACACGGCAGGACCAGGAAGCGGCGTTCTGCCAGAAGCATCATCCGCACCGGGTGAATCTGTCGCTCGGAACGGCTGAGCCGTAGAGTTAATGCGTGCGCAGAGTAAATCTGCTCCGAGTTTCTGCTGCGGCGACGCTCGGTGCGCAAGGGATGATCGCGCTCGCGGCGCTCGCTCTCGGGTGGCAGCTGCTGACGGCACAGGCGGACGTCCGCCCGGCTGCAATGCTGTCGATCGCCGCGGCAGCGCTGGCCGGGGCGATTGTCGCGCTGCTGGCGCAGGCTGCCCGGCTCGCAGGGGCCCTGCACGGCGGACCCCTGCTCCAGCGGACCGCCGCCTTGCGGCGGAAGTCGTGGAGCGCCGTGTTTCAGCGTCAGCTCAATCCCGATGCGGCCGGTCATGTCCGGCCCAGAGCGCCCTCGGCGGCCCCGGCGGCCGCCTGACCTCACCGCTATCTGCGGCTGCGCGAATGCGGCCGTCTCCAGCTGATCCCGGAATCTCCGAACCCGCTGGAGGGTCTCGCCATGCTTGGATTTCTCAGCGCCCCGATGGGCGTCGCCTACCACGTCGTCGTTTCGCTCGCTCAGCTCCTGACTCCGCTGGCCGGCGGCCTGGCAACAGCTGCCGCCATCGTCGTGTTCACCATGGCCGTGCGGCTGCTCCTGTCTCCGCTCAGCTACCACGCCTTCCGCGGCCAGGCCGGCATGTTCGCGCTGCAGCCGAAGGTCGCCGAGCTGCGCAAGCGCTACGGCAGCCAGCCCGAGCGGCTGCAACGCGAACTCGCAGCGCTTTACCAAGGCGAAGGCGGCACGATGCTGGCCGGCTGCCTGCCGTTG
>Ga0335075_10000777_pt1 | contig 54132 bp, 39 predicted proteins | sample Lox_Sample_24_FD_206723 | JGI IMG/M metagenome (GOLD analysis project Ga0335075, IMG submission 206723) | Soil microbial communities from Loxahatchee National Wildlife Refuge, Florida, United States - Lox_Sample_2.4 | ecosystem: Environmental > Terrestrial > Soil > Wetlands | place: USA... | reverse complement strand
CCTGGGCATGGTCGGTCCTCCTAGAAGGACACGACCTTGTCACGACCGCACGAGTCGGCCCAAAATACGTCACCGTATTTATGAAACAGAGTACTTAGCCGGGATTCCGCGAGCCGCGCCGTCATGCGCCCGGTGATCGTCATCAGCGTGCCTGGCCTCACACCGCGGCTGCTCGGTGCGTCGATGCCGCATCTCAGTGGCCTGGCCGCACGATCCGGCATGCGGCCGTTGCGCGCGATTCTGCCGGCGGTCACTTGTTCGTCGCAGAGCACGATGCTCACCGGACTGTCGCCGGCCGGCCACGGTATTGTCGCCAATGGCTGGTATTTTCGTGAGCTTGGGGAAACGATGCTGTGGCGGCAGTCCAACCGGCTGGTGCAGGGAGAAAAGATCTGGGAAGCGGCGAAGCGGCGCGATCCTGCCTTCACTTGCGCCAACCTGTTCTGGTGGTACGCCATGCACACCAGCGCGGATATCAGCGTGACGCCGCGCCCGATGTACCTCGCGGACGGCCGCAAGCTGCCGGATTGTTATGCCAAGCCTGCCGCATTGCGCGATAATCTGACCCGCCGGTTCGGACCATTTCCACTGTTTCAATTCTGGGGACCCACGACGAGTATCGAGTCGAGCAAGTGGATCGCCAATGCTGCCCTGCATGTTCGCCGCGAGTACGCTCCGGTCCTTACGCTGGTCTACCTGGCGCATCTGGATTACGACCTGCAACGTCTTGGTCCCGGCAATCCCGGCATCGGTCCGGCACTGACAGAGGTCGACGCGCTTTGCGGCGAGATCATCGCCGACGCCGCGCGCGATGGTGCCGCCGTCATCGTCGTTTCGGAATACGGGATCACGCCGGTTCGCGACCCGGTGCATATCAATCGCGCGCTGCGCGAGGCCGGCCTGCTGCATGTGCGGGAAGAACGCGGGCGCGAGCAATTGGATCCGTCTGCATCCATCGCCTTTGCCGTTGCAGACCATCAGATCGCGCATGTTTACGTTGGCGACAGGGTGCGCATCGCGGAGACAGAAGCGCTGCTGCGCGGGCTTCCGGGCGTGGAACGCGTTCTGGATGAGGACGGCAAACGCGCTGCCGGCCTGGATCACGCGCGTTCCGGCGAACTTGTCGCGGTGGCACGGCACGATGCGTGGTTCACCTGGTATCATTGGCTGGATGACGCCAAGGCGCCGGATTTCGCCCGCACGGTCGATATCCACCGCAAGCCGGGATACGATCCGGTTGAATTGTTCATAGACCCCTCTTTCCGGTTTCCGAAACTGGCGGTGGCGACGCGACTCGCCAGACGGGCGCTCGGTTTCAGGACGCTGCTGGACGTGATCCCGCTGGATGCCTCGCTGGTGCGCGGTTCGCATGGCCGGCCCACCGACGATCCAATGGATGGTCCGTTGCTGATCGGCGCCAATGAGGTATGCCCGATGACACCAGACCGCTCGGTGCCCATGCAAGCCGTGAAGGATATCGTCCTATGTCAGGTATTCGAACGATCCCCGCACTGAACTTCCGGACCGCTGTCGGGCTCGGACGCGTGTCGAATCTGCCGACGGTCTGGAGCAATGCGCTCGCGGGGATCGTGATCGCGGGAGGCAGCGTTGCGGTGCCGCAAGCGGCGATCGTGCTGATCGCTCTGTCGCTGCTGTACTCCGCCGGCATGTTTCTGAACGATGCGTTCGATCGTGAGTTCGACCGAGCCCACCGGCCGGAGCGGCCGATTCCAGCCGGCCAGGCAACCGCGCGGGCCGTCTTCCTGGCCGGCTTCGCGCAACTGGCGCTTGGCGTCGCGCTGCTTGCCGCGTGCGGTGTGTGGGCCGGCGTATCCGGCGCCGCGCTCGCCGCTGTCATTGTCATCTACGATGCGTGGCACAAGGGAAATCCCGCCAGTCCAATCCTGATGGGATGCTGCCGCCTGTTGGCGTATGTCTGTGCCGCCGCCGCGGTGGTGCAGGGTGTTCCCGATCTGGTGTGGATCTGCGGCCTGGTGTGCCTGTGCTACCTGATCGGCCTTACGTACATCGCGAAACAGGAGACGTTGCAGCGCATCGGCAATCTTTGGCCACTCGTGTTCCTGGTGGCGCCGCTGATTTATGGCATCGCGATGTCTCGCGGTCACCCTCTCGCGTGGATCCTCACGGTCGCGCTTGCCGTCTGGGTCGCGGTCTTCGTCCTGCGCCTGTTGCGGCTTGGGAAACCGGCGATCCCCCGCACCGTCATCAGCCTGATCGCCGGCATCTCCCTGGTCGATGCCTTGTTCGCCGCTGGTCAGGGTGCCAACGGCGTCGCGGCGCTGGCGGTCGCGTCATTTGCGTTGACGCTGGCCTTGCAGCGATGGGTCTCCGGCACGTGAGGTCGGCCATGCGCAGCGGCCCTGCCGCCAGACCCGGCTGCCAAAACGCCCGGAGCATCTCTCTTGAATCTACTGCAGCGAGATCAAGGTACCGCCATGCCCGTCCGAGGCTGTCCCGAATGCGGTCCCGCCAAGCCGGCCAGACAGGTAGACTTCGCCGCTCTGCGTTCCGTTAGAGAGATACAGCACGCCGGCATCGGCCGAACCGGCATAGCTGGTGCTGACATCGGCTGGGTTGAACCCGGTGACGTCGATCAGGTCCGCGCTGGAAACGCCGGCCAACAGCATATTGGCGAATTGCGACAGCGTGCCCTGGAACACCGCCCCGACACCGCCGGCGTCGGACAGAATGTCGGCACCCGCCGCTGCGCTCAGAACCTGGCCCGGGGTCGTGGCTTGCAGCACGTCCTGTGCGCTGCTTTCGCCGGCGTAGAATTGCAGCGCATCGCTGCTGCCGATCGTGCCGATGGTCGCAGGGGCGGCGCCTGGCCCGGCGGTGCCGGTTCCACCGGCACCTGACAGCAGTGAATCGGCAGCGGTCAGGGACCATGCGTTTGCCAACGGCCCGTCCAACTGTGCGGGACTGAGCGTCGGCGGCAGGACCGTGCCATCGGGAAGCTGGAACTGGGTGAGGGGATTGGTACTGCCGGTACCAAGCAATCCCTGGAACTGGCCTGCGTTCCCCGCCCCGGGCGTCACCGCCGTGTTGAGGTAGGCGCCGAGGTTGGTGACGACGAGTGTCTGCCCCGTTGCCCAGTTCATCTGGTAACTCGTCGCCGACAGTTCGGTCAGCGTGCCGCCGTCCAATGTCTGCACCGCCCCCGGCGTAGTCAGCGCGGCATCGGGCGTGCCGTCGATCCAGACTGTGTCGGGCCGGTTGATCGCGAACGTCACCACGTCGGAACCAACCTGCGCCGCCTCCAGGACCGTGAAGCTGACAGCATTATCGGCTGCGTCCGGCGCCGTCTGGATCTGGATTTGGAAATTGTCGCCCGGCGCCGTGGATTTGGTGAGCATGTACGACCCGTCAGCCTGGAAGTCGTAATGAATGCCGTCGTAGCTCACCATATGCACGTCGCCATTGGCGGTGGCGGTGGCCGCGACGACTGTGCCGGTGACCGTAATGGTCTGCTGCGGGAGCATTTCAGAGAAGCCGCTGGCATTGCTGTCGATCGGCGTCAGCACGACAGTTTCGCTGAACGTTCCTGCCTGGCTGGTCGACAACGAAATGCTGTCCGGCTGAATCGACTCGCCGGCGTCGAGCGTCCCGAAGGTGCCGAAACCGGTGTTGCTGAAGGGACTGCCGCCGAGTGCTGCCAGCGTGCCGCTGAGCCAATCGGCTGGCCCGGCCACATCGTTCAGGACACCAAGCGTGGCGGAGAGTGCCGCCGAACCCTGCGTTGTGGTGCCAAGGTTCAGCGTGTAGGCGTCCGTACCGCTCGACGTGAGATTGCCGTCGCTGGTGATCTCCGCATTGGCGTAATTGTCGACCGTGATATCAACCGGTGCCGTCTGGTCCGGCAGTGCGGTCTGGCCCAGCCCGTCGATGCTGCCGGGACCCGTGCCGCCGTCCGACGTGAGCCCGACCGTGCCGGTCCCGGTGATGGTTCCCGCCTCGGCGGTGGAGAAGCCGATCGCGAGCGTGCTGCTGTCATTGCTCCCGGCGTTGATATCTTCGGTCGGGCCGGCGTTGGCGACGCTGATGTTGCCGCTGGTTCCGATCAAGGCGGCGATCAGGCTTTCAGAAAAGCCGTCGTCCGGATCGTTGTTCGACACCGTGATGGCGGCGAGGCCAGGATCGCCGACGTGCACGATTTCGCTGAGCGCGGCGAGAACAGCGTCGGCTTCGCGGTAGACGGTGCCGGCCACTGCGATGGTCTGGCCCGGTAGGGCGGCGATGCCGGCCGTACCGGCGTCGGACACGAATGCCAGCGCAACGTTGCCGTTCTGGCTGCCGGCGGTATCGGTATTGATCCCGACGCTGATTGCGGTGGAAGCCGGCGCGCCGGGCGCGAGATCGGTGAACACGCCGCTTGCGGTGGCGTCGCCGGTGGTGGATTGCACCGATCCGTCGAGCGATGGTGCACCGGCCGTTGCGGTGTTGCTGATATCGAGCGCCTGATCCACCGTGGCGCCGACATGCACGTTGCCAAAGTCGATCGGGCTGGTGGGCGACACGCTGGCGATCGCCGGCGAGGAACTGAAACTGGTGGGCGCTACCGTGCCGGTGACTGTCAGCGTCTCGGTTGGCAACGCGGCGGAGAAGCCGGACAGGTTCGATTGCGAAGGCGTCAGCGTGATCGTTTCGGTGAACGTGCCGCCGGTATCGGTGGACAGGGTGATCGACGGCGCGATGTCCGCCTGCCCTGCGGCGAGATTGCTGAAGGCCGCGAGACCGCTGGCCGTGAAGGCGCTGGGCCCCGAGGCAGCCAGGCTGCCGGACAGGAGATCCGACTCGCCGGCAGCGGCATTCAGCACGCCCAGGTCAATGGCGAGCGGAGCCGAGCCTTCCGAAACAGTGCCGAGATTGAGCGACCACAAGGTGCCGCTGTTGGTGAACGTTCCGAACCCGGAGATGTTCTCGAATGCGGCGGTGGCAGAGTTCTCGACTGTGATGGTGACCGGTACCACTTCGGGTGCTAGCGCGGTGGTGCCCAGCCCGTCGATGCTGCCGGGCCCGGTGCCGCCATCCGAGGTCAGGTCGATCGTCGCCGAGCCGGTGATGGTGCCGGCCTGCGCGGTGGAGAAGTCGAGCAAAAGCGAGGATCTATCGCTGCTTCCCGCGGCGATCTCTCCGGTCGGTCCGGCGGCGGCGATGCCGATACTGCCGGTGACCGCGACGAGCGTGCCCAGCAGGTTTTCCGAGAATCCGTCCGCCGTCGCGGTATTCATGACGGCGAGCGCGACCGTGCCGGACGACCCGATGTTCACGTACGCATCGATCGGGGCGATGGTGCCACTGGCCAGGCGGTACACGTCGCCGAATACATCGACCGGCGGATCGCTCGAGCCGAAATTGACGCTGGCGACTCCGCTCTGCGCGCCGGCGCTGCTGGTGTCCACCGCGACCGAGAGATCGGTGGTGTCGGTCGCGCCTGCCCCGAGCGAGGCAATGCTGCCTTCGGTGATAATCGGCGATGTCGAGGACAGCGAGACACTGATTGGCGCCGAGCCGGTGTTGCTGACGTCCAGCGCCTGGCTCTCCGGCGTGCCGACATGCACGTTGGGAAAAACGATGGTCTGCGGCGTGTTGAGCTGCCCGACGCCGACCGCCGTCACCGTGTCGGTGATCGTCAGCGTGATCGGTGCGAGCAAAGCGCCGAAACCGCTGGCGTTGACGTCCTTCGGCGTGAACACGAGCGTTTCGGTATTCGTCCCGGCGGTGCTGGTCTGGGGCGCGACGTAGAGGCCGTCGAATTGCTCGCCGGCAATGATCGCACCCGGCAGGCTGTCGCCGGTGACCAGGAAGCCGGTGCCCGACGGCGCGCCGAACGTTCCGCTCAATTCGTCCGCGGGCGGAGTTGCCAGATTGGCGATGCCGAGCTGGACCTGGCTGCTCGTTTCGCCTTGCGTGAACGTTCCGAGGTCCAGCGTATACGCGGTCGGACTGTTTTCGATCAGCGTGCCGGCATTGGACACTTCAAGCAGTTGCGGGATCGGAGCGACGCCAGGTTCCGCGACATTGTTGTTGATTGCGGCAATCGCCTGCGCTGCAAATACCTGCGTGGTGCCCGGCGTGCTGATCTGCACTTCGAGTTGGCCGGTCGGCGAGGTTCCCAACGCACCCTGCGGCACGTCGATGGTGAACGGCACCAGCGTCTGGCCGGCGTCGATCGTGACGCTGCCGGAGGGCAGGGTGCCGCCGAACGCTGCTGCACCGAGGAAGCCGGCGCCCGGCGCTGCCACCGTGTAGTTCACCACGATGTCAACGGTCGACGCGTTGGTCAGATACCCATCGAACGTGGTCGCCGTCGGTCCGCTCGCCGCTTCGGTGTAGCCGGCCGGATTCGCCTGTACCCCAACCGCGGCAGCCGGCGGTGTGGTGTTCTGTATGGTGACCGGCGTCGTGTTGGTGACCAGGCTGGATACCTGCTGCGCCGCCTCGATGAAGGCCGGATCCCCGGTCGCGAGGTAGTCGAGCTCGGCATCCTGCGCGATGCCCGGGTCGGTGATCCCGGCATCCGTCACCATCTGGGCCGCGGGCGTGACCACATTGCTCGGCAGGTTGCTGAGGTCGACGAGGCTGTACGGGAAGTTCACATTGGTGAACGTCGCCGTCGTCTGCCCGGGCAGATAGTCGAACAATGACGAGGCCTGCGTGACTCGCCAGGAGTTGGCAAATTCGCCGTACTCTTCCTGGGCCGTCAGCGGTTGCGTCAGCACCGTGCCGTTCGAAAGCTGGAAGTCGTTGCTGGCTCCGGCATCCTCGCCTTGCAGACCGCCGACCATGTCGGGTTCGCTGAGCGGAATGCCGTCGGCGATATCAAAGAACGAGCCGCCCCACTCGGTGATCGTTGCCGTTTCACCGGTGTTCCAGTTGATCTGCCAGGTGCCGGGATTGACCTGCGTCAGTGTTCCGCCGCTCAGCGTGACATCGGGATCGGACTGGCTGATCGTCGAGGGAACGCCATCGACATACACGGTATCGGCGCGTGTCGTGTCGAACGTGACCTTGTCGGTGCCGACCGCGACCGCGACCTGGGTGATCACCGTGACCGATTCATCGTTCGGCCAGGGCTGTAGCCGCATCTGAATGTCGAAGGAATCGTTTGGAATGCGCGACTGCGCCAGGGTGAACTCGCCCTCGGCCTGGAAATTATAGGTCAGGCCGTTATAGGTGATGATGTGAACGTCGCCCCAGGCGTAGCTGTAGACCATCGTCGGTGCGACGATCGTGTCGTCGATCGTCAGCGTGATCGGTTGCAGCGCCGCGCTGTAACCGGTGACGTTGCTGTCGGTCGGGTCGAACGTGATCGTCTCACTGTTCAATCCGAACTTCACACTGTTCACGGTGACGTCGAGGCCGGAATAGCTGTCACCGCCGCCCAGCGGCGAGGGAAGCGTCGCACCGGTGACGGTAAAGCCCTCGACCGGCGCCACGGTGATAGTGCCGCCAAGCTGGTCGGACAGGGCGGTCGCGGCATTTTCTATCGAGAAATAGATGGTCGGCACCGGCTCGCCGTATTGCACCTGTCCCAGGTTCAGCGTGTAGCTCGTGCCGCTGCCGCTGAAGCTGCCGAGATTGGTAAGATCGGTGAGCACCGGAATCGCCGGCGGGCCAGGGATCGGCTGCACGATCGTCGCCTGTGCGGTCGGCGCAAAGGCCGGCGTGCCGTCGGCGGACGAGATCGCGACCGCAAGAATCGAATCGGCCATCAACCCAAGGCCGCCGGCTGGAACGTCGATCGTGAACTCGCTGCTGACCTGTCCCGCGGCGATGGTGACCTGGCCGGTCGGCAGCGTGCCGCCGAATGCGGATGCGCCCAGCTCGTCCGACGCCGAGGCCACCACCGCATAGTTGATGACTTCGTCGGTCGTGCTTGCGGCGGTGAGATACGCGTCGAAGACGATTGCGGTGGTCGTGCCGTTGTTGCCGGTGACCTGCGGCTGGTCGGCGATGACGCCGATTGCGACCGGTGCCGCCCCGCTGGGGGTCGCTTGCTCCGATGTGGTCGTGACACCGTTCAGATAACTGGCATCGGCAGCGACGATGGCTGGATCGCCGCCGCTGACGATGTAGTCGAACTCGATGGCCGCGGCAGCACCCGGATCGGTGATGCCGGCGGCGGCGACCGCCGCGGCGGCCTGCGCGACGACACCGGCCGGCAGGTCCGCCAGCGTGATGTCGGATTCGGGAAAATTGCTGTTATCGAAGGTGGCGGTGCTCTGACCCGGCGCATAGTCGAACAATGAATCGGCCTGCGGGACGTACCAGGCCTCGGCATAAGCCTGGTAGAGCGCCGCGCTGGAAAGCGGCGCCTCCAGCGTGGTGCCATTGACAAGCTGGAATTCGTCGGCGGGCGTGTCGGCGAGCGTTGCCAGCCCGACCAGCGAGCCCACGCTGTTGTTCGGCCCGGGCGCAATCGAGGCGTCAAGAAAACTGCCGGCGTCCGTGACGTTCAGTACCTCGCCGGTATCCCACGTCACCTGGTAGCTGTCGGCAGAGAGCTGCGTGACCTCGCCGCCATTGAGCACCAGCGAACCCGATGCCCCCACCGACGCTGCGGTGCCATCGACCCACATGATGTCGGCGCGGCCGGTGCCAAACGTGACCCGGTCGGTGCCGACCTGCGCCGCGATCTGCGTGACCGCGCTGGCGTAAGGGCTGTTGTCAAAAGATTGCAGGCGCACCTGGACATCGAACGAATCGCCCGGCTGCGTCGCCGCGGCAAGCACGAACTCGCCCTCGGCATTGAAGTCGAAAATCGCGCCATTGGCGGCGACGATATGCGGGTCGCCGATGATATTGACGAGGTTCGAGATGAATTGCGCGCGCGATGGCGGCGTGTTGCCGGGGATCAGCCCGATCAGCGAATCAATCGCGAACGTGGCTGACACAACGCCCAGCTCGAAGAACTTGCCTTCGGGCCCGCCACCCAATGTCACCAGGTTTTCGCTGCCGATCGTGATCGTGCCTTGCCTGATGAAGCCCGTTAGCTGGGTAAGCGCGATACCACCGAGGCTATCTCCGATGTCGCCCAGCAAGCCATCGCTCAGGTACTCGTTGATTTCGGGGACGGTGGCGATGATTTCCAGCGTGCCGGTGCCCTGGCCGATGATCGTCCCGCCGTAATCTCCGGTCACCGAGAGCGTGCCGGTCGGATCTTCGAACCCCACCGACACAACAGCCCCGCTCGCCTCGGCGGAGGGATCGCTGATGCTGAGGCCGCCGAAACCCGTCGCCGTGCCGACCACCGCCATTTCGGCGGTCGGGCCGTTGAAGATCGGCTTGGTCGGCGGCACCGGCGACACGTCCACCGTGACCTGCTGCGTTGCCGACGCATGGTGCTGGTCTTCGACACTGATGTTGATGGTGTCGCTGCCCACCGCGGCGCCCACGAAGGCGACGGTCGCGAGCTCGTCGTTGAGGTCCTCCAGGTCGCCTTGCAGGATCAGCGTGCTCGTGCCGTAGCCGCTGACAGTGGCACTGCCGCTTGTCTGCGCAGTCAACAGGCCGCCGCTGTCACTGATCGTGACGGTGAGCGGCAGCGTGTCCTCGTTGGGGTCGCCGATCGACAGCCCAAGCAATGCCGGCACGTCGGTCATCGCCGCAAGCGTCGAGTTCACGCTGATGGTCGGCGGGGGCAGTACTGCAACCGTCCCGGTGATGGTCAGCGTCTGTGCCGGGAGAACCTCGCTGTAGCCGCTCGCATTGCTGTCGGTCGGATCGAGCGTGATCGTTTGCGTGAGCACACCCGGCGCCGTGGTGTCGATCGTCACGCCCGGCGTGATCGTCTGGCCCGCCGCGAGACCGGAGAAATCGCCCAGCCCGGTCAGCGTGAAGCCGCCGGCCGGTGCAGCGATGAAGCTGCCTGACAGTACGTCCGCCGGACCGGTCGCGACATTCGCGACGCCGAAATTCAAATCGAACGGTCCACTGTCCTCGGCGATGGTGCCAAGGTCCAGCGTCGTGGCGTTGCCGATGGTCGTCAGCGTGCCGAAGTCGCTGGGCGCCTGGATCGCCGCGGTGGCGTAATTGTCGATGTCGACGGAGATCGGCACGGCCTGCGACGGCAGCGCGATGGTGCCAAGACCGTCGATGCTGCCCGCGCCGGTGCCGCCGTCGGACGTGAGCGACACCAACGCATCGCCAGAGACGACACCCGGCTGAGCAGTGGAAAAATCGAGAGTGAGGGCGGTGGTGTTGGAGGAACCGGCGGCGATATCGCCGGTGGGCGCGCTGCTTCCCGCCGTGAAGCCGCCTGTCACGCCGGACAGCGACGCGATCAGCGCCTCGGAATATCCGTCCGCAGGCGCAATATTGGCGACATCGAGAGCCTCGATGCCGGAAGCGCCGACGTGGGTGTACAGCACGGTGGGCGTGATCGCGGCAATCGCCTTGCGATACACGGTGCCGGACACGCCGACGGCGACGCTGGGCAGAGGCGCTTCGTTGCCGCCGCCGAGGTCGGAGGCAAAGTCGAGCGTGACGGTGCCGTTCTGCGCGCCGGCGGCTCCGGCGCCGATGCCGACGCGTATATCGCTGCTGTCGGTCGCGCCCGGCGCCAGCGCGACGATCGATCCGGTGCCGAACGCGCCGCCGGTCGCCGGACCGATCGAAACGTCCAGCGCCGCCGATCCGGTTGGGGCGTTGTTGGTGATGCTGACCGGCACCGTTGTGCTGGCGCCTTGCCGGACCGTGCCCAACGCGATCGGCAGCGTGGTGTTGATCTCGCCGGCCGCGGCACCGACCGCGCCGATCTCGGTGTTGTTGCCGACATGGTTGGTGCCGAAGGCGGCGCCCGCGTAATCGCCGGCCAGGGAGAGATCGAGCGTGCCGCCGCCGGCCAGGGTCACGACAAGCGTCGAGGTATCGGTGGCGGAGTCATAGCTGGCGGTTGCACTGACGGCGTCGGTGTTGCGCAGGACCAGCGTATCGTCGACAGCGAGCCCACTGATCGTGCCGGTGAAGCCGACCGGGTCGTCGAGTACGAGAATGCCGCTCGTTCCGGTGAACGCGATGGCGCCGCTGTCGGCGCCGGCAAGTTCCAGCGCCGAGGTGCCCGCGATACTGATCGGCGCCGCCGCCGCGAGACCGCCGGCAAGATCGAGCGAACCGCCGCTGGCAACGATGCTGCCGGCGCTGGCGACGGCCCCCGTCACGATGCCATGCCCTGTGAGGCTGGCGCCATTGGCGACGGTGATTGTTCCGGCCTGCAATGTGCCGCCGGTCAACGCGATCACGCCACCGTTCAACGTAACGTTGTTGGCGATCAGGTCGCCGGCGATATCGGTGCTGCCGCCGGTCTGCGTGTAGCCGTTGCTGCCTGCCACATCGACCGTGGCATTCGTTCCGATACTGGTGGAACCGGAGGTCGTTGCCGCCCCATCGACGTTCAGTGTGGCGGCATCGCTCGCCGTACCCGCATTGCCGACGATCTGAAGATAGCCGGTGCTTACCAGCCCGCCGACCGTCAGTGTCGTGGGCGCGGTCAGGCCGGCGTTGCCGATGTAGATCTGGCCGCCGTTGGTCAGCGTACCGGCAATCGTGCTGCTGCTGACCAGCGCGTTGTTGTCTTCATCCTGCAGATAGATGTTGCCTGTGTTGAGCAGGTTGCCGGACAGGCTGATGGCGTCGCCGTAGCGGACTGCGAGGTTGCCGTTGTTTTCGGTCAGTCCCGTGAGCGCACTGCTGCTGGTCAGGCTGCCGGCATCGGCCAGCACGCCATGGTCCCGCAGTTCCAGGCTGGCGCCGTCGGCAATGGTGCCAATCTGCCCGCCGGTAAATTCGACCACGCCGTAGCCGTCGATGTACACCGAGCCCGTCAGCACACCGGCGGTGCCGAAGCCGGCGATCGCATCGACGTCGAGCGTTGCTGCCTGCGTTGCGACCCCGGAATTGCCGACGACCTGGAGATAGCCGGTGTTGACCAACCCGCCCACCGCCAGCGTCGTGGGCCCAGTCAGGCTGAGGTTGCCCATGTAGATCTGGCCGCTGTTGGTCAGCGTGCCGGCGATGGTGTTGCTGCTGACCAGCGCGTTGTTGTCTTCATCCTGCAGATAGATATTGCCGGTGTTCTGCAGGTTGCCGGACAGGCTGATCGCATCGCCGTAGCGGACCGCGAGGTTGCCGTCGTTTTCGGTGAGTCCGGTGAGGGCACTGTTGCTGCCGAGACTGCCGGCATCGGCCACGACGCCCTGATAGCGCAGCTCCAATGACGCGCCACGGGCAATCGTACCGATCTGCCCGCTGGCAAATTCGATCACGCCATAGCCGTCGATATACACCGAACCGGTCAGCACACCGGTCGTGCCGAAGCCGGCGATCGCATCGACGTCGAGCGTGGCTTCCTGCGTGGCTGTCGCGCTGTTGCCGACGACCTGGAGATAGCCGGTGTTGACCAACCCGCCCACGGCCAGTGTGGTGGGCGCGGTCAGGCCGAGGTTGCCCATGTAGATCTGGCCGCTGTTGGTCAGCGTGCCGGCGATCGTGTTGTCGCTGACCAGCGCGTTGTTGTCTTCATCCTGCAGATAGATCTTGCCGGTGTTGAGCAGGTTGCCGGACAGGCTGATGGCATCGCCGTAGCGGATCGCCAGGTTGCCGTCGTTTTCGGTCAGCGCGGTCAGCGCGCTGTTGCTGCCGAGGCTGCCGGCATCGGCCAGTACGCCGTGGTCTCGAAGTTCCAGGCTGGCGCCGGCGGCGATGGTGCCGATCTGGCCGCCGGTGAAGACGACGGCGCCGTAGCCGTCAATGTAAACCGATCCGGTCAGCACGCCGGCGGTACCAAACCCGGCAGCGGTGTTCACGTCCAGCGTGGCGCCCACCGAAGCGCTACCGGGATTGCCGACAACGCTGAGATAGCCGGTGTTGGCGAGTGCCTGTGCCGTCAACGTGGTAGACGTGGCCAGACCCAGATTGCCGACATAGACTTGGCCGCTGTTGGTCAGCGTCCCGCCGACGTTCAGGACGGAACTGCCTTCTCCGCCGAAGACGTCGAGATACAGGTTGCCGCTGTTATCGAGCCCGGCGGTGGTGACCAGGGTCGCGCCGTTGTGCAGGTAAAAATTGCCGGCGTTCGCCGACAGCGTGGTGAGGGCGTTGTTGTTCGCGGAATCGCCGGCGACCTGCACCTGGGAGCCGGCGCCGTTGAGCGAGAGTTGCGCGTTGCCGGCGATGCCGGTGATGGCGCCGCTGCCGAACTCCACCAGCGCGTCGCCTTGCAGATTGACCTGGCCCGTTACCGTGCCCGCGCTGCCGAAGCCGGCGGCGCCGCTTACCGTCAGCACGCCGGTACCGCTGCTGTCGCCGTACAGCGCGATCTGGCCGGTGTTGTCCACCGCCGTTGCGGTCAGGGTCGTGCCGGCGGTTGGCGACGAATTGCCGATCTGGACGTAGCCGCTGTTGGTCAGCGTGCCGCCGATGTTCAGGCGGGAGCCGCCATCGCCGCCGTAGATGTCCAGATACAGGTTGCCGCTGTTGTCCAGTCCGGTGCTGCTGGCCAGCGCTGCGCCGTTACGCAGATAAAGGTTGCCGGCGTTCACCGACAACGTGGCGAGGGCGTTGTTGTTCGCGGTATCGCCGGCAATCTGCACCTGGGAGCCGGCGCCGTTGAGCGAGAGTTGCGCGTTGCCGGCGATGCCGGTGATGGCGCCGCTGCCGAACTCCACCAGCGCGTCGCCTTGCAGATTGACCTGGCCGGTCACCGTGCCCGCGCTGCCGAAGCCGGCGGCGCCGCTTACCGCCAGCACGCCGGTGCCGCTGCTGTCGCCGTACAGCGCGATCTGGCTGGTGTTGTCCACCGCCGTTGCGGTCAGTGTCGTGCCGGCGGTTGGCGATGAATTGCCGATCTGGACGTAGTCGCTGTTGGTCAGCGTGCCGCCAATGTTCAGGCGGGAGCCGCCGTCGCCGCCGTAGATGTCGAGATAAACGTTGCCGCTGTTGTCCAGCCCGGTCGTGGTGTCCAGAGTCGCGCCGTTGCGCAGATAAAGATTGCCGGCGTTCGCGGACAACGTGGCAAGGGCGTTGTTGTTCGCGGTATCGCCGGCGATCTGCACCTGGGAGTCGGCGCCGTTGAGCGACAGTTGCGCGCCGCTGGCGATGGCGGTGAGGGCACCGCTGTCGAACTGTACGAGCGCATCACCCTGCAGATTGACCTGGCCGTCCACCGTGCCCGCGCTGCCGAAGCCGGCCGCGCCGCTTACCGCCAGCAAGCCGGTGCCGCTGCTGTCGCCGTACAATGCGATCTGGCCGGTGTTGTCGACCGCCGTCGCGGTCAGTGTCGTGCCGGCGGTTGGCGATGAATTGCCTATCTGGATATAGTCGCTGTTGGTGAGCGTGCCGCCGACGTTCAGGCTGGCACCACCGTCGCCGCCGTAGATGTCGAGATAAAGGTTGGCGCTGTTGTCCAGCCCGGTCGTGGTGTCCAGAGTCGCGCCGTTGCGCAGATAAAGATTGCCGGCGTTCGCGGACAGCGTGGCGAGAGCGTTGTTGTTCGCGGTATCGCCGGCAATCTGCACCTGGGAGTCGGCACCGTTGAGCGACAGTTGGGCGCTGCCGGCGATGCTGGTGATGGCTCCGCTGCCGAACTGCACCAGCGCGTTACCCTGCAGATTGACCTGGCCGGTCACGGTGCCCGTGCTGCCGAAGCCGGCAGCGCCGTTCACAGCGACCACGGCCTGGTTGCTGCCATTGCCGTACAGAGCGATTTGTCCGGGGTTGTCGATCGCCGCCGCTGTCAGCGTGGTGTTGGCGCTGAGCGACGGATTGCCGACCTGGACGTAGTTTGAATTGGTCAGCGTACCGCCCACGGTAAGCGTGGTGCCGCCACCGGTGGAATCGAGAAAGAGGTACCCGGCGTTGCTCAGCGAGCCGGTAACCACTTCGCTTCCGCCGGGGTCGGCAACCGACAGCGTCGCGGATCCGTCACCGACCGTAATAGATCCGACGGAGATCGGTGTCGTGAGCGAGACGGTGTAGGCACCCGTTACGGAAATGACCGCGTCATCGCCGGCGCCAGGAGCAGTACCGCCTATCCAAGAGGATCCGTTCGTCCAGTCCCCCGAGGTAGCGGTACTCCAGGATATGGTTGTCATTCGTGCTTCTCGTTACCTTGTTGTCGCCAAGTCTGGCTTCGCCGGGATCGCCAGTTTTCCGGATGATCGTTGCGGGCGTGGGCGTTGCGACCGGCCGCCGTCATTGCCGCGTCCGACCAAGGAGCCGGCTGCACGCCGGCCGGTCCGGCTATCGGACCGCGAGAGCGCAAATGACGCTCGCGCGGATCGGTCGAATCCGAAATTGTTGTCACAAAGGAGCCACTGCTCGCCATCGTTGCGATGGATCCCGGCGAGGCAACAGTTATCGACCATCATGCCGCCGATGCTCGGTTGAAAAGACTTTTGTTCGTGTAACGAAATTTATGTCAAACGGCGCGAAAATCGCAGTTCCAATGCGCCGAATCGCGACATCTACCCCCGCCTGCGAGCCCAAAGTAAGCCTCTGTCCCTTGGCTGGTTGCGACATGGCTTCTCCCCCTTGGGCATTAGCGCGCCGAAGCGGGGTCCCATATTAGAGGGACCGGCCCAGGTTATTCCGTATCATTATAATTACGTAGATCGATGTGGAGATCACAAATTATTTCAACGTTAATTGCTTATCGACAAAACACGTCGATCGGCAGTCTATCGTTTCACTCGCTTGTGATTGCGATTGATTACCGATCGCGCAACGCAATAAAATCGCGGCGCCCGGTTGCGGCGCCGCCGAACGTCGTTCGCGCTGGACCACCGCATGCCAGGCCGGCGATGCGGACCTCGGCGACGATTGGCAAGAGGGGCGATGTGCCGGGACGATCGCGGGTTGAAAGCCGCTGACGCAACCACCACGCGCGCCGACGCGGTCGCGCCGGACCACCGAAACCGGATCGCGCAGCGGCGCGTGAGGATTTGCGCCCGCGTCAGGGAGACCATGGTGGTCCCTGCCAGACGCTGGCCCTTGATGTCACTGAAGTTCGTCCAGCTTTATCCGGCCGGACAATGCCTCGCGCGACACATCCTCATGCTTTGGTGTTCTCAGGCCGAGCGCGGCATCGCCACGCCCGCCGCCGGCATGGGCTCGCCCCCCAGGTCGGGCAGATGCAGTTCCACATCCCGCGTCTCCGGACCCATCAGCGCGCCCACGATCATCAGCACCCCGGCGAGCCCCAGCAGCAGGATCGGCGCATACAGATAGGGCACCACATTGGAAAGCCACAGCACGTAGATGCCGGAGAAGGATGGGATGACCACCGCCAGGCTGTAGCCAATGCCGTAGCCGCTGGCGCGAACATGGGTGGGGAAGCGCTCGCAGATATACACGGTCACCGCACCCCATGGTGAGATGGCCAGCACGTGGAAAATGCCGAACAGCGTGGTGGTGACCAGCGGCGAACCGCCGTCCAGCGAATTTGTGACAGCCGCGGCATACAGTGCCGGACAGCACGCCAACACCACCACCGCCGATATGACGATGGAGCGGCGCCGCCCGATCATCTGGCTCAACAGACCCCAGAACATGAAGGCAAAGAACAGACCGATGCTGGCGACCAGGAAGCCGTTCGACGTCATCGTGCTGGGCACGTGCAATTGCTGGATCATGATGCTCGGCAGCAGGGTGGAAGGCTGGCCAACCAGCCAGAACCCGCTCATCATCACGAAGATCTGGCCGAGCGTGCGCAGATGCCGGCCACTCACCACGGCCTTCAACGGTGCCTCGCTCTTTTCGGCCGCTTCCCACAGCGTCGATTCCGGCACCCTGCGGTAGTACATCAGGAAAACCATGGCAATGGCGAACCCGATGATGAAGGGAACCCGCCACCCCCAGTCAAAATATTGCTGTTTTGTCGTTATGGTTAGCATGACCGTGGTAACCGCCGTGGTCGCGGCAAAGCCGACCGGGAAGGCGCCCTGGATCAATCCGCCGACGAAGCCGCGGCGATCCTTCGGTACCATCTCCAATGCCAGGGTGTTGTTGGAGGTGTATTCGCCACCCATGAAGATACCGCCCAGGAAGCGGATCAGGATCAGCAGGTACAGCGACCACATCCCGATGCTGGCACTGCCCGGAATGAAGGCGATCAGTGCGGTGAACGACCCGAAGCCGGCGATGCTGATCATCGTGGTGCGGCGGCGGCCGATCCTGTCGGCCCAATGGCCGAAGATCACCGCGCCGCAGGGACGGCCGAGGAGCGTGGCGACGATCGTGAAGTAGTAGATCGTGGTGGTTGCCGTCGCGCTGAGACCCTTCGGCTCGAAATAGGCCATCACTGGTGCCAGCACCAGCGCGGGCAGATAGATGTCGAAGAAGTCCACGGCAAAGCCGACAAAGCCGGCGAAAATGACGCGCCTTGCCGCCGGCGGCAGTGGTTCGCTCGCAAACAGTCCCGATTTCATGGCCGACCTCCCGCGTCGGCAGGCTACGCCCAGCCTCGGTTCGATCAGGGCTTCGCCTGACTTCTTGTGTCTGGAACGTGCAGTATACACGCCATCGGGAAGGGGAGGAAACAAAATGCCTGTACGCGGTCCAAGCTTCGACCTCGACGGCGTTATCGCGGACGGCGAGCTAGGGGGAGAAGCTCGACCGGGAGAAGCTGGACCCTGGCTGCAATTGCACCAGGGGCATGGTTGTCAGCGCCGGGCAATCCCGATCGAGATTGCCTCGGCGGTTCGCTGCCAGCCAGAAACTACCGGTCGTGGCCGGGCTTGACCCGGGCCATGACGGGAATCGGCAGACCGTTACGATAGTGTCTTGTGAGTTCCATCGCAGCGCGGCTGGTTGCCGGTACGCTTGCAGCCGCAGAAGCTGATCGTGCCGGCTTGTTCGGCCTTGAACTCGATCGGGCTGAATCCGGAACCCTTATGGGAGCCGTCGCAGTACGGCTGGTTGGCGCTTTTGCCGCAGGCGCACCACCAGTAGGATTTGCCCGCCTCCACGTCCATGCGATACGGGCTGGTCTGCGCGACGCGCGGCAACGATTCGGACATTCGTGTTTCTCCCCTCTGCAAGTGGCGGTCAGCCCGGATCAAAGCCATACGCCCGGCGCGCCGCGGCGGCACTAACGTAGCCGTCTTGCAGGTCCTCGGCCAGAGCGCCGGGATCGCGTTCGGCAGGTGCGCCATAGCCGCCGGAGCCGGGCGCTTCGACCACAACAAGTGAGCCTGCCGGCGCGACGAACCCGCCTTTGCTGGGCAGGCGCCGTGCATTGCCGCGCGGCGGAATCAGCGTCAGGCGCGCCGGTCCGCCGGAATGCGCTCCGGCCAGGCCAAAGGGTGGGGTCACGGTGCGCTCGCAGCAGACCGCGGCATGGGCATCGCGGTGCAGCACGCGCCAGATGCGCCGCACGCCGAGTCCGCCGCGGAATTTGCCTGCCCCGCCGCTGTCGGGCACCAGGGCGTATTCCTCCACGCGCAGGGGGAAACTCATTTCCAGGATTTCTATCGGCGTGTTGCTCATGTTGGAGACGGTACTGGCGACGGCGTTGATGCCGTCCTTGCCGGGGCGCGCGCCAAAGCCGCCCTTCACCGATTCGTATGATACGAAACGTTCGCCGGACCGGTAGTCGGTGCCACCGAAGGTGATAACCGCCGAGGTGCCTTGCGACGCCGCCATGACCGTGTGCGGCGTGATCGCATACATCGCCGCCATGACCATGTCGGCGATGCGGTGCGACATCTCGTGGTTCGCGTACACCACCGGTGACGGATGCTGTGCGTTCGCCACGCATCCCGGCGGCGCGGTCACGGTGACCGGGCGCCAGCAGCCGGAATTCGGCGGGATCAGGCTTTTCGGATCGGCGATCATCTTCAGCGCGCAGAATACGCCGGAGGCTGTGACGGTCAGCGGCGCGTTCATCGGCCCGGGCACGGCGGGATCGGAGCCGGTAAAGTCGGCCGTGATCGTGTCGCCGCGTTTGGTGACGCGTAGCTTTACGGTGAAGGTCGCGTCTTCACTTTCGCCATCGGCAATAACGCCGTCGCCATCGAAGATATCGGTAAATTCCGCCTCGCCGTCGGGCAGGGCGCGCAGCGCGGCGCGCATCATGGTTTCGGAATAGTCCAGCACCTCCTGCATGATCTGCAGCAGCGTGTCCGTGCCGTATTTTGCCGCCAGTTCCGAAAGCCGCTGCGCCGCACGCCGGTTTGCCGCAACCTGGGCACGCAGGTCGCCCAGGCGTTCGGCGGGCGTGCGGACATTGGCGAAGATGATCGCCTCGATGGCGGGATCGGGCTTGCCGTCGCGATAGAGGCGCACCGGCGGCAGGCGCAGGCCCTCGCCATAAATCTCGGTCACTGCGCCATAGCTGCCGGGCGTGGCACTGCCGATATCCGGCCAGTGCGCGCGCACGCAGCCGAAGCCGAGCAAGCGGCCGTCATGGAAGGCGGGGGCGACGACGTTCACATCCGGCAGGTGCGAGCCGCCCTGATACGGATCGTTGTGGATGAACACGTCGCCGGGTTCGACATCGGGAAAAGCGTGCACAACGGCACGCACCGCATCGGGCATGGAGCCGAGATGGATCGGCAGGTCGGGGCCTTGCGCCACCATGTTGCCATCGATGTCGAAAATGCCGCAGGAGTAGTCGCCCGCGACTTTCAACAATGGAGAGTACGCGGTCTTGGCGAGGACGATCTTCATCTCCTCGGCCGCGGCATACAGTGCGTTCTTCACCACTTCGAAGCGGGCGGGATCGGTGCGGAGCGAGGTCATGGTGCGATCACTCTGACATTGAAAAGACCAGTCATCCGCGAGTCATCCGGATGCAGCCGAATTCGTCGATCCGCGCCACCCAGCCGGGTGGCACGACCGTGGTGGAGTCCAGCGCCTCGATGATGGCCGGGCCGGCCAAGGTTGCGCCTGGTATCAGCCCAAGCCGCCAGTGCACCGGGGTTGCGACGAATCCGCGCCCGGGGAACCACACGTCGCGTTGCCGCATGCGAGCGGTATCGGCGTCGCCCATTTGCGACAGTTGCAGCGCCGGCTGCCGGCCGAGTGCGGTGACACGCACGTTCACGAGTTGCACCGCCTCCGCGTGGTTGGCATGGCCATAGGTCTGGGCATGCCTTGCATGAAACGCGTCGGCCAGGGCATCAAGCGCCGCCCGGTCAATGGCTCCGCCGGTTAACGAAACAGTTAGTTCATACGCCTGCCGCCGGTAGCGCAAGTCCGCCTGCCGGATCACTGCCCGGCGCTCCGGCGGCACCTGTGCTGCGTCCAGCATGGCTGCCGCTTCCGACTCCATTGCTGCGATCGTATCGGCGACGCGTCGCGGATCGACCTCCGCCAAATTCGCGTACAGCGTGCGTGCGTAGTCGCGGCGCAGGTCACTGGCCACCAACCCCAATGCAGAGAACGCCCCGGGAGCGGGCGGCACGATCACTTCGGGTATCTGCAATTCCTCGGCCAAGGCGGCGGCATGTACCGGGCCGGCGCCGCCGAACGCGATCAGGCTGAATTCCTGCGGATCGTGGCCACGCTCCACCGAAACAATGCGAAGCGCCTGCGCCATGTTGGCGTTCACGACCTCGGCGATGCGGGCCGCGGCTTCTGCCAGGGAAAGGCCCAACGGCGCTGCGATGGCGTCTTCGATCGCGCGTTCCGCGGCGGTGAGATCGATGCGCAGTGCACCGCCGAGCAATGCGTCGCGATCCAACCAGCCCAGGACGACATCGGCATCCGTGACGGTCGGGCGCGTGCCCCCGGCGCCGTAAGCCGCGGGCCCGGGATCGGCGCCCGCACTGTGTGGCCCGACCTTCAACGCGCCGCCTGGATCGATCCATGCGATGGAACCGCCGCCGGCGCTGACTTCCGCGAGATCGATCACCGGCACGCGGATCGGGTGCCCGGTGCCGTGCATCCAGCGTTTCGCATTTGCCGCGCCGCCGACTTCATATTCGGCCGTCACCGCGATCTCGCCGCCCACGATCACACTGGCCTTGGCCGTGGTGCCGCCCATGTCGAAGGAGATCAGGTTCGGCCGCCCAAGCTGCTGGCCTGCCAGCGACGCCGCGATCACGCCGGCGGCGGGACCGGATTCCACAACGGCGGCAGGCAGGCGCAGCGCCTCGGCAATGTCGAACACGCCGCCGGATGAGCCCATGACCTGCAGCGAGGGCAGACCGAGTCCGGACGCAGCGCCTTGCAGCCGCTCGAGATAGGATCGCAGCAGCGGGCCGACATAGGCACATACCGCGGTGGTGCTGGCACGTTCGAACTCGCGGATTTCCGGCAGGACTTCGCAGGAGAGATACACCGCGACATCCGGCAACGCAGCGCGCAACGACGCGCCGATGCGGCGTTCGTGGGTGTCGTTGATGAAGGAAAACAGCAGCGACACGGCGATGGTTTGCAGACCGGCGGCACGGATGGCATCGATCAGGGCCGGCAATTCCTGTTCGGCCAGCGGCGTGACGATGTCTCCCTGGGCATCGATCCGGTCGGTGATTTCGAAACGGTGGCGGCGCGGGACCAGGACCGCCGGCGCGTCCTGGAACAGATCGTAGAGATCGGGACGGGATGAGCGGCGCAGTTCAAGAATGTCGCGGAAGCCGCGGGTGGCGATGAAGCCGGCGCGGGCGCCCTTCTTTTCCAGCAGCGCGTTGGTCACCACGGTGGTCGCGTGGGACAACAAAGTCACTGTTGCCGGATCGATCGCGTTGTCACGCAACCCGTGGCCGATGCCGTCGATCACCGCCTGGCCGAAATCGTGTGGGGTGGTGAGCAATTTGGCGATGGCCATGCGGCCGGTATCGGTTTCGACCATCGCCACGTCGGTAAAGGTGCCGCCAATATCGATGCCGATCCGCCAGCTCATTTTCCAAAACCTCTTCTGGCTTTGGCGGGAGAGGTCGCGAAGCCCGGCGACGCGGGTGAGGGTGATCGGGTCGGCAAAAAGCTTTCCGTGTACCGACCCGATCACCTTCACCCTCGACGCCTTTGGCGTCTTGACCTCTCCCGCGCAAAGCGCGGGAGAGGTGTACTTGGACCCCTCCTTGAGTGCAACGCGCGGCACCGCCACATTGCCCCTCGACATGCGCCATCCCTCCGAAGCCGACAGCGTCCGCAGGCTGATGCTGTTCTTTGCCGTCGTGTACACCGTGGAGGGCATCGGTCAGGCGAAGGTCGGCATCGTCTGGCAGCCGCTGACCTGGTTCCTGAAAACGCAATATGGCTGGACCGTGTTGCAGATCGCCGTGTCCTTGGCAGTGCTCGACGTGGCCTGGGTGGTGAAGCCGCTCTATGGCGTTGTCTCCGACTTCCTGCCATTGTTCGGCTATCGGCGGCGCAGCTACCTGCTGCTGTCGAACATCGCGGCTGTCATTGCCTTCATTGGCGTCACGCAGGTCACGGCGCCGGGACCGATCGTATTCGCGCTGATGCTCACGGCAATCGCCATGGCCGTTTCCAGCACGCTATGCGGGGCGCTGCTGGTGGAGAATGGACAGCGCTACGATGCCAGCGCCGCTTTCGTCAACCAACAATGGCTGTGGTTCAACGGCGCCGTCGCCGCAACCTCCTTGCTCGGGGGCGGGCTTATCGAATGGTTTTCACCGTCGGGTGCGCTGCACGTGGCGGCATGGATTGCCGCGGCGGCGCCTCTGGCGGTGTTAGCCTGCCTGCACCTGGTGACCGAACCGCGCGCGGGCCTAGATCGTGCCGCGCTACGCCAGCGGCTGGACGGGCTGCTGAACACGTTCCGGTCGCGAACGCTCTGGCTGGTGGCCGTCTTTCTGTTTCTCTACTATTTCAGCCCAGGTTTCGGTACCCCGCTGTATTTTTACATGACCGACCATCTGCATTTCTCGCAGGGTCTGATCGGGGCGCTGTCCGCCGTCAGCGCCCTGGGCTGGGTGGCCGGAGGGCTGACATACCGCTGGTTCCTGGCCCGTATGCCCACGCCCCGGCTGCTGCGGCTTTCCATCGTGCTGGGCACCGCGGCCACGCTCGCCTTCATGGCGATGGTCGATCCGGTCAGCGGCGTGATCGTGTATTTTCTGAACGGCATGGCGGGGATGATCGCCAATGTCGCTACGCTGACCTTGTCCGCGGAACATTGCCCGCCACGCGCCGAGGGATTCGCTTTCGCCGCGCTGATGTCGGTGATGAACCTGGCGGCGCCGACGGCGGATGCCAGCGGTGCGTTCCTGTACGAACATGTATTCGCCAGCCATCTTGCGCCGCTGATCGTGATATCGGCTGCGGCGACCGCGTTCATGCTGGCGCTCATGCCATTGTTCGGGATCGACCGCGCCTCTCCCGCATCCAGCCCGGGAGGGGTATAGTTGCTGCCATCAGGTCCAAGGAGAACCCACATGCATTTCGGCGCCTCGATGTTCTTCACCGACTACTCGATGGCCCCCGGCGAGCTCGCCCAGGCATTGGAGGCGCGCGGGTTCGAATCGGTCTGGGCGCCGGAGCATTCGCATATCCCCACGTCGCGCCGCTCGCCTTATCCGGGGGGCGGGGAGCTGCCGAAGCAGTACTATGACTGCATGGACCCATTCGTGACGCTGACGATGGCGGCGGCGGCGACCAAGACACTGAAGGTGGGCACCGGCGTCTGCCTGCTGAACCAGCGCGATACCATCCAGACTGCGAAGCTGGTGGCCTCCATCGACCAGGTCTCCGGCGGCCGTTTCCTGTTCGGCATCGGCGTGGGCTGGAATGCCGAGGAAATGGAAGACCACGGCACCGATTTCGCCACCCGCGCCAAGCTGGTGCGCGAACGCGTCGAGGCGATGAAGCTGATCTGGACCAAGACCAAGGCCGAATACCACGGCGAGCTTGTAAACTTCCCGGAGATGATGACCTGGCCGAAGCCGGTGCAGAAGCCGCATCCGCCGGTCATCGTTGGCGGCGCGTTCCCGCAAGCGGCGCGGCGCGCCGTGCGCTATGGCGACGGCTGGATTCCGCTCGCGGGCCGCATCGGCGATGCGTTGCCGAAATTCCAGCAAATGCTGAAGGACGCCGGCCGCGACCCGGCAAGCTGCCCGATCACCTTGTTCGGCTGCAGCGAGGATGCGGACCTGCTGAAGCGCGCGGGCGACCAAGGCGTGGTGCGTGCCTGCGTCAGCCTGACCTCCGCGAAAGCCGATCAGGTGCTGCCGATCCTCGATCGCTGGGCCGCGCTGATCCGGCAGGTAAACGCCTGAGCGATTCCTGGCGCTCGGCGTAGACGCGGGTGAACTCTGCGCCGAGCAGGAAGATTTCGACGGAATAATAGATCCAGAACAATACGGCGATCACCGAGCCGGCAGCGCCGTAGCCGGAGATGGTCGCGCTGCTGCCGATATAGATGCCGATCGCCACTTTACCGATCGTGATCAGCAGCGCGGTCACTACGGCGCCTGCCGCAACGTCGCCCCAATCCAGATCCCGGTCCGGCAGCACCTTGTACACTGCGGCAATCAGGGCCGATAGCAGGGCGTAGGACAGTACGAAGTTCAGTAATCCGACAAGTGCCGCCGGCACGGCTATGATCCCGTTCATCCGATGCTGAAGTCCGGCGATCAGGGCACTCAGCACCAGGGAAACGATCAATACCAGCGCGAGCAATAGCACCAGGCCGAGGCTCACGAGACGCGAGCGCAGCAACTGACGCATGGTGCTGCCCTGCGGCTGCGCGCGCCAGATCGCGTTCAGTGCGGTCTGCAGTTCGGCGAAAACCCCGGTCGCGGTCAGCAGCAGCGACAAGATGCCGACGATGGTGGCCGTCACGCCCGCGCCGTGGCTTCCCGCCCCCTTGATCGCGTTCTGCAAAAAGCTGGCGGTGCGTTCCCCCATGACATTGCTCAGCCTGTCCAGCAGCGCGCCCCGTGCGGCCGCGTCGCCATAAAGAAAGCCGACCAGCGCAACCATGATCAGCAGGATCGGTCCGAGCGCCAGCACGGCATAGAACGATATAGCAGCCCCTTTGCTGAACGCGTCATCTTCAAAAAACGCCGACACGCTGCGCTTGGTGAGCTGCCACGCATCGCGGGGTCGCATGGGAAACGTCTCGTGCCGCGGCTAATGCTTGCGCTTCTCCCGCGCCAGTTCCTCACGCGAAATTGGTTCGTCGCCGCCGGGCGGAATCGAATCGGCACCACCGGAACTGCTCTCGTTGCCGACGGAAATCCCCGCTGATGTGCCGGAACGGCTGATCCGTCCGCTTTCGTTCTTCGGGTCTTTGTTATCGGGTTTGGGTTCTTGCTCCCGCATCGATCTGGCCCCTGGGTTGCCTGCCGGCATTGTAACGCAATGCTGCCGTCACGGTTGCAGGCACGGTTGGGGCGCGCGCGGTTTCAGTCGAACCCGAGGAAGCCTGGCAGTTCCGATATTGGCCGCGCAGCGCGCAACCTTGCAAGATCAGGTATCGGCCGGGCCGTGCGCGGATCGCCGGCGAGCAGGGATTCAAGTGCGGCCGCCACGGACAGCACGAACGCGTCGCCGCCGCGCGGACCGACGATCTGGAGCCCGAACGGCATGCCGTTGCGGTCGATGCCCACGGGCAGCGAGACCGCAGGATGGCCGGGCAGCGTCACGGCATAGGCCAGCGCCAGCCAGTGGAAATAGGTGCGGGTCGGCCTGCCATCGATCTGCGACGGGAACAGTTCGCGCCAGGAACGGGGGCTGATGGTGATGGAGGGGGTCAGGATCACGTCGTAATACTTGAAGAACGTCTGCCACCTGCGGTACAGCGCCGTCTGCAGGGCGTGGGCGCGCGCCACGTCGGCGGCGGTATAGCGCAGGCCCTCCTCGATATTCGCGCGGACATTGGGGCCGACATCCTGCGGGCGGGTCTTCACCTTCTCCAGATGCGATGCCAGCATGGCGGTGGCGCGCAGGATTTCGAATGCCTCGTCGGCGCCCGCGCAATCGGGTGCCGTATCGTCGGCGCGCGCGAAGATGTGGCGGAACGTGCCGGTCTTCTCGGAGAAGACATTGGCGATGTGGCGCTCGGTAGGGGCGAAGCCGAAATCCGGTGTCAGTGCGACGCGCAGACGGGACAGGTCGATCGGCGCGGGCACGGCGAAATCTTCCGGCCGATGCACCACGCGGCCATGGACCGTGGTGGCCAGCGGATCACAGGCATCGTCGCCGGCGATGACGGACAGCATCAGGCAGACATCGGGCACGCTACGCGCCATTGGTCCCAGCACGGGCAGGTTGGCCCACCCGACGGCCCGCTTGTCGCTGGGGACCAGGCCGGGCGTGGGCCGGAAGCCGACGATCCCACTGAACGCGGCGGGGTTGCGCAGCGATCCGCCGGTGTCGGAGCCGGTGCACAGCGGCACCATCCCGGTGGCCAGAGCCACGGCCGACCCACCCGAGGACCCCGCGGCGGATTTCTGCGGATCGAACGGATTGCCGGTGGCGCCATAGACGGCGTTGCGCGTGTTGGCGCCGGCGCCGAATTCCGGCGTGTTGGTCTTGCCCACCACAATCGCGCCTGCCGCTCGCACCGTGGCGACGATGCGTTCATCGGCTTCGGGCATATGGTTGCGGAAGATCACGCTGCCGAAGGTCGTCGGCAGGCCGGCGGCGTCTTGCAGGTCCTTGATGCCGATGGGCAGTCCATGCAGCGCGGGCAGGGTGTCGCCGCGGGCAACCGCAGTGTCGGCGCGGCGCGCAGCGGCTTGGGCGCCGGCGAAGTCGCGGGCCGGGATGGCGTTCACCGCGTGGTCGATCGCCTCGATGCGGGCGATGCAGCTTTCTAGCAGTTCAGTGGCGGAGAGGCGCTTCTGCCCGATCAGGCGGCGGGCTTCGACAGCAGTCAGGTCGCAGGGTTCGGTCATGGGCTTACGAGGTAGAGGAATACGCGAGGCGTGTCACTGCGCCGGAGGGCGCCGGTCATGCCTGATGCCATTGTTGGGGTGTGGCGACGAAGCGATACCGTTCACGTGGCGCGCGGAAGGTCATTGCATCCCTCCGAACGCGATTGCTTCGTCGCTTCGCTCCTCGCAATGACATGAAGTGCGCTGCGCTGACAGAATGACATTTCGCGTTTCACTGGATGGCATGTCGCGCTTCAGTGGATGACATGTCGCGCTTCACTGGATGACTTGTCGCGCTTCACTGGGTGACTTGTCGCGCTTCACTGGCAGTCAGTACTAACTCGGCCAAGCGTCCCTGTCCTGCGGGTGGAGTTCGAATCCGGCAGGCCGTCCTTCCTTGCGGGCAGCTTCGGCGGGCGACAGGGATATATCCCACGTATTGGCGTCGAACCGGTAGCCGTTGATGCGATCGGCAGCGCGCGACACGACAAACAGCAGGGGCGGGACCATTTCTTCCGGCTCGACCAGGCGCGGGACAGTGCCGGCGGCGCTGCGGTCGCGCATTTCCTGCGCCATGCCCAGCGTGTTGGCACCGGCGCCGGGATTGACGATGTTCGCCGTCACGCCTGATCCGGCGAGTTCCTTGGCCCAGACTTCGGTCGCCATTTCCAGCGCAGCCTTGGACGCACCATATGGCATCGCGCCGTGCATGTTCATGGTGCTGAGCTTGGTGGTGACGTTGACGATTCGCCCCCATCCACGCTCCACCATGCGCGGCGCCACGCGGCGCGTCATCTGATCCGCGGCGACGAAGTTGGTGTCCATTACGTTCTGGATCACCTCGTCGGAAATTTCCCAGAACTTCTGCGGTGTGGCGCGGCGGAAACGGTCGGGTGCGATGTAGGTGAAGGTGAGGCCGGCGTTGTTGACCAGTATGTCCACCGCGCCGAAGCGGTCGATGCAGGCGGCGACGGTGCGGTCGCATTCGGCGGGCTTGCGGATGTCGGCGACCAGGCAGGCGATATTTTCCTCCGCGCCGTTGGCGGCGGCGAGTGCTCGCATCTCGGGGATGTCGGATTCGATATGGCCGACGGCGAACACGCGGACTCCCGTGCGGGCGAGGCCAAGGCTCATGGCGCGGCCCAGGCCGCGAAGTCCGCCGGTTACGATGGCTGCCCTTTGGTCCAACATACTTTCCCCTCCCGCTTGCGGGAGGGGCCAGGGGAGGGTGATGCGTGCCTCCCGTTGCACCCTCCCCCAACCCCTCCCGCAAGCGGGAGGGGAGTAATGGTCACCCCGCCGCGCGATACGCCGGCTCGGTCCGGAATGCGGGCATCACTTCGCGTGCGAAGCGCCGCAGGTTGTCGCGCGAGGTGCCGCCGCCGTTCAGCAGCACATACTCCACGCCGGCATCGCGGAGCGTTTCCAGCTTTCGCGCGATGTCGTCGGGGCTGCCGTACATCGCGCTGGCTTCACTGGCGGCGCGGGTATCGGAATAGGCCATGATGCTGGCGGTGTTGTTGCCGTCCGGGCGCTGGCTGATCGCGGTCAGCCGACGCTGCGCCGCCAGGCGACGCTCGATCGCCGCTTCCTTGTCGGCGGCATCGCGCGCCACATGGAACGCACGCGCCACGCCCGCCATCGACGGATCGTAGGGAAAGCCGTTCTGCTGCATCTCCGTCTTGTACAGCGCGACGCGTTCGGCGGCGGCCTCGATTGGGCAGAATTGGTCCACCAGCAGATTGTGGCCGCGCTTCGCCACGCGGCGGATCGACTCCGGATGGCCGGCGCCCTGCCAGAACGGCGGGTGCGGCTTCTGATGCGTCGGCGGTTCCACCACGATGTCGTCGAACGACCAGTATTTGCCGTGGAAGCTGAACCGTTCGTTCGAGGTCCAGGCTTTGGTGATGATGTCGATCGCTTCCTCGAAGCGCGGCTCGGCATCTTCCATGGGGATGCGGAAGCTGACGAACTCGTTGTGGCGGTAGCCCTTGCCGATGCCGAAATCCAGGCGCCCGCCGGACAGCAGATCGATCGTTGCCGCTTGCTCGGCGAGCAATACCGGGTTGTGCCACGGAAGAACAATCACCGCGGTGCCCAGCCGCAGCGTGCGGGTCTTCGCGCCGATCCAGGTGAGCAGGTTCAGGGTGGCGGAGACCTGGCCGAAGCCGGTGAAATGGTGCTCCACGATGAAGCTGCTGTGGAAGCCCAGGGCTTCCGCCTCGATCAGGTAATCGATGTAGTCCTTGAAGCCGGCGGCGCTGTCCACGTCGGGGTTGTTGCTGCGGGCGGCGGTGGCGGCGCCGAACAAGCCGAATTGCATCGAACGTTCTCCTGTTGCGGGCGCCGTCGCTTGGTGGTTGCCCGTCGCTCTGCGTAGGATCGCCCTATACCACATCCGGCGCGGCGCGACGCCCCGCCGCGGGAGAGGACGGACATGGCAGGACAAGCGGGGCGCCGCGTGGCGCTGGTGACGGGCGCGTCGTACGGCATCGGCGGCGCCACGGCGGTCGGGCTGGCACAGGACGGGTTCGATGTCGCCGTCACCGACCTGACCACTGATCTGCTGTCCCATACCGTTGCTGGCATTGAGCAAGCGGGCAGCCGCGCGCTGCCGCTGGCACTGGATCTGCGCGATCAGGCGAGCGTGGAGAAAGCGGTCGCCGAAACCGTGGCGGCGTTCGGCCATCTGGATGTGCTGGTGAACAATGCCGGCGTGCCGTCCCCGGGCAAGCCGGCCATCGACGTCACGCGCGCCGATTGGGAGGCCAATATCGGCGTCAACCTGACCGGCACGTGGTTCATGAGCACGGCCTTCGGCCGTTATCTGATCCAGGCCGGGCGGCCCGGCTGCATTGTCAGCCTGGCGTCCACGCACGGCACCGTGGGCTTTCCCAACACGTCAGCCTATGGCGTGGCCAAAGCGGGCATCAGCCACATGACGCGATTGCTTGCGATCGAGTGGGCACCGCGCAACATCCGCGTGGTGGCGATCGCGCCCGGTACCACGCTGACCGAATCGCGGCGGCCGATGTTGCAGAACCCGGACCGGCATGCGGCGATGCTGAACCGCATCCCGCTGAAGCGCTTTGGCAATGCGGGGGAGATGGCGGGCGCGATCCGCTACCTGGTGAGTCCCCAGGCGTCCTACATCACGGGACAGATCCTGCTGCTGGATGGCGGACTGACGGCATATTGAGGCGTGACGGAAGGAGGCCGGATATGAGTGAAGGTAACAAACCGCGGTTGGTCGGCATCAATCACGTGGCGATCGAGGTCGGCGACATCGACGCGGCACTGGAATGGTATGGCCGCTTGTTCAGCTTCACCCTGCGCGGCAAAAGCGAGCGCAACGCCTTCATCGACATGGGCGATCAGTTCATCAACATGACGCTGGTGCCCGGGCCGGCGCGGGCGGACATGGAACGCCGGCATATCGGGCTGGTGGTGGACGATCGCTCGCGGATGCTGGAACTCGCCAGGGAAGCCGGGGCGCGGATGGTGGAGGGGCCGTTCCTGGACTTCCTCGATCCTTGGGGCAACCGGCTGGAGATCATCGAATACGCCAACATCCAGTTCACCAAGGCGCCGCACGTGCTGCGCGGCATGGGGCTGGCTTTGGGCAAGAACGAAAAAGCCAGACGCGAACTGGCGGACAAGGGCATGGCCGAGGCGACGGTAGCGTAACATTCGGCTTGGCGGACACGGTGGGTCGTTATCATACCGTCATGGCGTGGCTTGACCCGGCCATCTGCGCGCGATCGATCAGGTGCCGTCGCAATCCGACCCGATCAGTGCGGGAGGATGACCGGGTCAAGCCCGGCCATGACGGTGAGGCGGAGGCTCGCCAGCAACCTTTTGCCGGGGGTGTGCGGTGCCACCGCGCGATGCGTGGCGTCGCCGCCGTTGCGCTGTTGTTTTTAAATCTAACAACTGCTCTGGCCCAATACCCGTACGGATATCCGAACTACGGTCAGCCTTATCGTCAGACGGGGCCCGCGCCAAACGGGCCGCGGGAGGCCTATGCGGCGGAGTTGCTGAGAGATCAGAACGAAGTGCGCGCTCAGGTCGGCGTGCCGCCGTTGGCCTGGTCGCGGCAGCTCGCAGCCGCCGCGCAGGATTGGGCGGATCATCTGATCCGGACCGGCAGATTTGGGCACACGCCGAACGATCCGTATGGCGAGAATCTCTACGAGATCACCGGCGGCACTGCCTCACCCGATCAGGTCGTCGGCGCCTGGGCAGATGAGGCACGCGACTACGACATCCGCACCAATCGCTGCACCAGCGTGTGCGGCCATTACACGCAGATTGTGTGGCGTGCGACGCGCTGGGTTGGATGCGGCGTTGCGGCCGCCGCCGGACAGGAAATTTGGGTATGCGAGTACGATCCGCCGGGCAACGTGATCGGCTATCGCCCGTATTGACTCGCTTGGCGTGGTGCCGGCGCTTTGGTTACGAACTCGAGGCGGGCTGCTTGCGCATCATCGCCTGGCGACGGCAGATTGCCACCATCTCGCCGCGGTGGTTCCAGCACGTGTGCTCGAAATCGACGATGCCTACATCCGGCCGCGAACGGCTCTCGCGCATCGCCACGACCTTGGTGCGTGCCTTCAGCGTGTCGCCATGGAACACCGGCTTCGGGAAACGCATATCCGTGAAGCCGAGATTGCCGACGGTGGTGCCCACGGTGGTATCGTTCACGCTCATGCCCACCATCAGACCGGCCGTGAACATCGAGTTCACAAGGCGCTGACCATATTCGGTCTGCGCGGCGAAATGCGCGTCGAGATGCAGCGGCTGCACGTTCAGCGTCAGGGCCGAGAACAACGTGTTGTCCATCTCGGTGACGGTACGCGACCAGGGATGGTCGAATTCCTGGCCGACGAAGAATTGTTCGTAATAGAGCCCGGCCATGGTGTTGCCTCCCGTACATTTGCGTGCCGCACCCTATGGGCACGGTGTGGACGTGGCAACCGTTGCTCAACAGGTGGTGACGGCGGGCCGCGACGGCCGACAAGCGCGTGAACGCGCGCTGCCGGTTCGCCTGCTGCCGCGTTGTGCCTCACACGGGCTGCCGGCTTTCGCAGCCGAACCGGGCTCGTACGCTCCGGCAGGAGGAGAATACCTTGTACACGATCTTGATCGTCATCTTAATTCTACTGTTGCTCGGCGCCTTGCCGACCTGGCCGTATAGCAGCGGCTGGGGGTACTACCCGAGCGGCGGGTTAGGACTCGTGGTGCTGATCGTTGTGATTCTGCTGTTGGTGGGACGGATATAACGAAACCTCTCCCGCGCTGCGCGCGGGAGAGGCTGCCTTCATGACGTCCTTCACATCGCGGAACGAAATCTCCGGCGCCTGCTCTTCCGCACGCCGCATCATGAACGCGGACGTGGCGAGGAACACCGGATCGCCGTCCACATCATCCGCCATCGCGCTGCGGTTCGCCGCGACGAACCGCGCCAGCGCTGTCTTGTCGGGTGACGATACCCAGCGTGCCAGCGCGTAAGGCGGCGTTTCGAACCCGATCGCAACCCCGTACTCAGCCGCGAGCCGCGATTGCAGCACGTCGAGCTGCAGCGTTCCAACCACGCCCACCAAAGGCGGCGCGCCGTCCTGGGGACGGAACAACTGCACCACGCCCTCCTCGGCCAACTCGCCCAAGGCCTGGCGCAGTTTCTTCGCTTTCATCGCGTCATCCAGCCGCACGCGGCGCAGGATTTCCGGGGCGAAATATGGGACGCCGAGGAAGTTCACGTCCTCGCCTTCGGTCAGCGTGTCGCCGATGCGCAGCGTGCCGTGGTTGGGGATGCCGACCACGTCCCCTGCAAATGCTTCATCCGCGATCTCCCGTTCGCGGGCGAAGAAGAACTGGGGTGCGTGCAGCGGGATCTGCTTGCCGGTGCGCACCTGCTTCAGCCGCATGCCGCGCGTCAGGCGACCAGAGCATACGCGGGCGAAGGCGATGCGGTCGCGGTGGTTGGGGTCCATGTTCGCCTGAATCTTGAACACCAGCGCGGTCAGGTGTTCTTCCGTTGCTTCCACCGTGCGCGTATCGGCATGCTGCGCGCGTGGCGGCGGGCCGTACTCCGCCAGGCCATCGAGCAAGTCGGTGACGCCAATGCCCTTGATCGCGCTGCCGAAATAGACCGGCGTGAGATGGCCGGCGTTGAAGCTATCGTGGTCGAATTCGGGGAGCGCGGCACGCACCAGGTCCACTTCGTCGCCGAGATCGACCAGCCGCGAGTCGGATTGCGGCAATGGCGCGGTCAGGTGCAGGTCGCGGGCGCGCACGTCATAGGTGCCGGCGAAGGTGGCGGCGCGGCCCACGGGCCAGGTCACCGGGGCAGTGTCCAGCGCCAGCGTGGCGGCGATCTCGTCCAGCAGTTCCAGCGGATCGCGGGATTCGCGGTCCATCTTGTTGATGAACGTAACGATCGGGATGTCGCGCAGGCGGCAGATTTCGAACAATTTGCGGGTGCGGGCTTCGATGCCCTTGGCGGCGTCGATCACCATGACAGCGGAATCGACCGCGGTCAGCGTGCGGTAGGTGTCTTCCGAGAAGTCCTCGTGGCCGGGGGTGTCGAGCAAGTTGAAGACCTTGTCGTTGTGCTCGAAGGTCATGACCGACGTGACGACGGAGATGCCGCGCTCGCGTTCGATGCCCATCCAGTCGGAACGGGTGCGGCGGCGTTCTCCCTTGGCGCGCACCGAACCGGCGAGCTGGATGGCGCCGCCGGCGCGCAGCAAGTGCTCCGTGAGGGTGGTCTTGCCGGCGTCGGGGTGGGAAATGATCGCGAAGGTGCGGCGGCGGGCGATCTCGGTTGCGGGGTCGGCGTGGACGCGGTCGGACATACGGGCCTCGGGACAGGAAAAGCGCCCGGGCAGAGGGCCGGCGGGCGCTGGTGGTGTTAGATATGGGGTGGGGTGGGGGAAATCCAGGGCTGGCGGGGGTGAGAGTGGGGCTGGCCGGGAAGAAGTCGATACTATCCCAGCAGTCTACGGCATGAGTGCTGTTGCATGGCGTTTCGCTTGGCAGCGCGCTGCGGGGGACTGTTTCCGCAGCGGCGGAAGCGCGGTCGCGCCGCCAAGCGTAGGCATTGTCTGTGCGCCCCGACGACGGAAGAACTCAGTCGATCGAGGGTCAGGCGGTTTTCTTGTCCAACCGTGTTCTGGCCGCATTGCGGCGATTGGCAATACGAAGAAGCGCAAATTTCAACGGCAGCTCGTCAATGTGTTTCGGATCGTATTCATCGAGCCACTCTACAACATCGGCGTGTTCGGGATGCTTGGGGTCAGCCAGGGCGTCGAGCGTGGCGTAGAAGCCGGGGATGCCGCCGCAGTCTTCGGGCGGCCCGGCCCATTCACCGCCGACGTAACGCGGATAGGAAACGCCAGGGTCGCCCTGCCGAATGTCCGTCACCGTAAGCCGGTGTTCCCAGGAATCCCCGAAGTCGTAGAGATAGTCGATGACCGTCGTTCCCGGCTCCAGCACGTCGCGCAATCGAACCTTGGTTGCGTCTCTCGGCGCGGCATCTCCCCGGTTCTCCGGCATCGGCGGACCGTAACTCCGCGCGCCAATCGTGAACCGCCAGAGGTGGTAATCGAACCATCCCACGGTGATCTGGATAATGTCGTGCAGCACCTTGAGTGTAATCGAGGTGGGCACCTCCACCTCGCGCCAGATCAACGGATTGGTCTCCAGCAACTCGATCCGGATCGTGCAAATTTCGTTATAGCTTTCAAACCCTGTCGTGGCGCCAGCGTGAGGTCCCGTGCTTCGCGGCTTTCTGGTTTGCCTCATGCTGCTATCGTCCCTTCCTGATGCGAGACAAATTCATGACGAACATCGTGCGAGGATGAAACAGCCCGACCCTGACAGGCAAGCACGGGCAGGAAAAGCGGTTGGGCGGAGAGCCACCACGCGAACCGCTATCCCCTGATATTGGCCAAGCGGCGACCGATGAGGTTCATTCAATGAATTTGCGCCCATGAGCCTCGCCGTGGCTCCTGCGGCCTATGCCGCGGCCGGGACAGTGAAGCGGAAGATCGTGCCGCCGTCCGGATTTGGCTCGGCCCAGAGCCGCCCGCCATGCGCCTCGATGATCGACCGACAGAGCGACAGCCCCCCATGCCGTGCGCCTTCGTGATATTGAACGGCTGGAACAGGCGCTGCGCAGACCAACGACATCCTCGGGTTTGCGTTCCGGTTCGGATTTCTTCACGAAGCCACGCAGCCGCTGGATGATCTCGCTGGCCCGCAGCACCTGTGCCACCGCACGGTCTATCGCCTCCTTGACGGCCTGCAGTGCGGCGACATCGCGCCTCGGTCCAGCAGCCGTTTGGTGGCGCCGAGGTAGTTCGCCGTGGCGGTCAGTGGCTGGTTCAGCTCGTGGGCAATACCGGATGCCAACTGCCCCATCTCGGTCAACCGCGACACGTGCGCGAGTTCCGCCTGCAGTTCCTGCACGCGACGCTCCGCCTCCTCGCGTTCGGTAAGATCGCGCACGAAGCAGGTGAACAGGTGTTGCTCGCCATGCCGCACTGCGCCCGCTTGCTCCACGCGCCGGTGCTCCTCGATTTCGTGCGACAAGGTGCGATTGAGCGCGGCCAGTTGTGCAGGGCTTGGCATCGCCAACGCTTCTGGCAGCAGCAGCCACAAGGTGACCGCGGTTGGCACGGAAACCAGAGCGGTCAGCGCCTCGACGGAGGCATCGAGCCGGTAGACCGGATCCCGCAGCGTGAGAGCGCCCAGCGCATGGGTCGTCCCGCAAGCGAGTATGAACAGGATGAACAATACGAACACGCCACGAAATGGCACGTCGCGCCGCTTGATCGCAACGTATGCCAGGGCCGCGGGAATCGAATAATACGAAATTGCGATCAATGCATTGGACATGAGCTCGAGCCAAATCAGCCACGGCCGCCAGGCGAGACAGAGACCGTGTGGCAGATAGCGCTGGGTCAGCCACAAGCCGGAGAGCCATGCCAGCATGTTCGTTCCTCCCGCCCTTGCGTGGGTGGCGCCCCCCTGGTCTGCCGAGTTTTCCGAAATGGCGACTGGCTGGTTGGCCAACGACATCGTGCGCTTGCCGCAAATGGCGCGATAGCGCAACGGGAATTGTCTGCGGATATTGCGTTGTCCGCCGGCCTTCGTGGGCGTAATGCTCGCGGTCACCCGGCCGCAGATGCATCGGGCTGATCGTGCGCTTTCAGTTATTAACCGCAGGAAAATGGCGGCAGCCGGTCAACGTTCCCGTTTTCGACGCCGGATGGCTATTTCACGTTGTTCGTCGCGTCGAGGATATGACATCACAACAACGCGCGGACCCGGCTTGATCGCCGTCACAAGGTGGCGGGACCGTTGCTGGCCCGTGGGCTGTCAGCCAGCAAGCCAACATAGGACGCTGGACATCAGTAACAGCCGGATCGCAACATACGGCGCGAGCCACGGGACCGGCAGTGCCCCGGCCCAATCGCTCTGTCTCGATCGTCATCCCGCTTGCTTCACTGCGGACTTGTGCCGGCTTCAGCAACGACAGGGGAAGACATTGGCGGCAACTCCGGCAGAGAGGGTGGTACGGGCCCTCGATCCGGCGAAAAAAGATCAAAGCTGGGCCTGCGGCTCGACCTGACCCGCGTGAAGTGTGCGTAGTTGCCGCCGTGCTGATCGATGGCGTCCAGCACTTCCCACCACATTGGATGGCTGTAGCCGATGCCAAGGTCCCGGCAGATCTCGGCAAGAACCGAACCGATCGGACGTCCGCGAACGCGGGCGGCAATCTCCTTCGACGTCGGCCAGTGGCGCAGCAGCACATCAAGATCTTCCTGGGGCTTGCCCGCAGGTGGAGGCGCATGCTCGGCGAGTTCCATCCGTGAGCGCCGGGCCTGGGCTGAGGAAATTGCGGCGGGCTCGGGCGTGGGCACGGATGCCTGCTGCGGCATGCGCGGCCTGTTGAGATTGGCGGCACAGTTGACAATCCGATCTTCCAACTCGGTGGCGATCCGCAGGCCGCGCACGATGCGCGCCATGATCACCGCGATGTCGCGGGTGCCGAAGCCTTGGCCGATACGATAGAGCTGATCCAGTGGCGGTGATTCCCGCACGATGGCGAGCTGGTCATTGCCATGGTGGATCAGCTTGCGGAGCAGCCGGAGCAGGCGGCCCCTGCGGCGTGGCGCAATGCCGCGGGCCGCCACCACGGGCCGGGGCCTGATGCGGCTGGTTTGAGCGTCAGGAAAGGGATTGCGTGGCTTGAACATAACGGGAACATACGATAGATACCATAACTAGGTCAAGAATTTTTTCAGGTGGTGAGCAAAAAAACTTTGGCTGGCGGCCTATGAGACCCGGTTGCGTCGCGCCCAGGCGGAGATTTGCGCCAACGCGCTCTGTTAGTACAGAGGACAGGGCGGCCGCGTCTCGCGTTCCGCGCCTTCCGCCAGCTCGCCGCACGCCCGCAGTTCCACCAGTTTCATCCAGGAACCGGGCGACCGTCAGGAACCGGGCGACCGCCGCGATGCGAACTGCCAGCGAGCATCAGCATCCGCGAAGCGCCCACCGTTCCATTTGGCCATCAGCCAGGGTCCAGCGTTTCGCGACGAGAAGCGGCGTGGGGGCGTCCAACGATGCGCGGGCCCACTTTCTTGCCCCCCTGCCTCGGCGCGCTCATATTCGGACCATGCAGACCGTCATCACCGTTACGCTGAATGGCGAATCCCGCTCATTGGACGGACCAATTTCGGTGTCCGGCCTGCTGCAATCGCTCGGCTTCGAGGGCCGCAAGGTCGCCGTGGAATGCAACGAGGCGATCGTGCCCCGCTCGCGCTACGCCGAAACCTGGCTCGCGTCCGGCGATTCACTGGAGATCGTGCATTTCATCGGTGGAGGCTGAGATGGATGGAACGCAGCTTGGCGAGGACACCTGGACGGTTGCCGGCCGCCGCTTCCGCTCGCGCCTGATCGTCGGCACCGGAAAATACAAGGACCTGGAGGAGACCGCCGCCGCCATCGAAGCGAGCGGCGCGGAGATCGTCACGGTCGCGGTGCGGCGGGTGAACCTGTCCGATCCGAAGGCGCCGATGCTGCAGGATTACGTCGACCCGAAGAAATACACCTACCTGCCGAATACCGCCGGCTGCCACACCGCGAACGACGCGGTGCGCACGCTGCGGCTGGCACGTGAGGCCGGCGGCTGGAACCTGGTGAAGCTGGAAGTGCTGGGGCCGCCGCCGTTGCTGTATCCGGACATGCGCGGCACGTTCGAGGCAGCCGAGGCGCTGATCAAGGACGGCTTCGAAGTGATGGTGTACTGCGCCGACGATCCGCTGGCGGCGAAGCGGCTGGAGGAGATGGGCTGCGTAGCCATCATGCCGCTGGGTGCGCCGATCGGGTCTGGGCTCGGCGTGCAGAACCCGGCGATGATCTGCATGATGATGGAGCATATTTCGGTGCCGTTCCTGGTGGATGCCGGGGTGGGCACGGCGTCCGACGCGGCGATCGCCATGGAGCTGGGCTGCGATGCGGTGCTGCTGAACTCGGCGATTGCGTTGGCGAAAGACCCGATCCGCATGGCGCGGGCCATGAAGCTGGCGGTGGAGGCGGGGCGGCTGGCGCACCTCGCCGGGCGGATGCCGCGGCGGATGGGTGCTGATCCGTCGAGTCCGCTAACCGGGTTGATTCGGTAACTGCTGCCGAATTTCGGTCAGTTCACGATAACCGAAGACGAGCGCGGCGGCGTCCGTTTGTCGTTGTTCCGGATTCTGCATTGGAGCGCTGTCACGGTGACCGGAATCGCGGGCCCAACTGTGATCGCGAGGTACGAAGCGACGGAGCAATCTTCCGCCTGCCGAGCTGCTGAAAAGCTTGACGCTGGGGAGATTGCTTCGTCGCTTCGCTCCTCGGAATGATAGTTGGGTGCGTACGTTTCCGGTCAGCCTGGGGATACTCTGGCACCGCCCAGTCACACCCCGTGTGGGACCTGACCGGCACCTAATGCTGGCGTTCATAACCAGCGGGCTGGCGTGTTTGCTCGCTTCTCTGCTGTTGCTGCGAATTTCGCGCGAGGAACTGGTGCCGGCGGTCGCCGTGTAGCGGGCGAAGCACTCCCGCCGGCGGATCAGGGGATTGTTAATCTGTGTCTGCGACCATCCGTGCTCCGCACGGAGTTTGACGCTGATGCCCGACACGCCGGTTGCAGGGCCGCATGGCCCGTACTACGATCCCCTCATGGAAGCACGAGTGTCCCGGCTGGAGGAGGAGATGCGGGAAGAAAAGGCCGCGCGCGCCCGGCTGGAAGCCGCGGTCCTTCGCGTCGAAACGATCCTGACGACGACTCTGCCGCATCTCGCCACCAAGGCCGATCTCGCTGAAAAGCCGAGCAAGACCTACATGTGGGGCATACTTGGCGTGCTGCTCACAGCCTATGCCTGCGGACTGGCGGCACTTGCAGTGCTGAGGTAGGTCCAACCGACGTCGCCTCCGTCCTTCAGGAATTCTTCACCTGGATCTTCCGTGGCCAGACACCTGTCGGCTCGATTGGCAACGTTCGCACCGAAGCCAGATTGGACCGAAACTTTGCCAGGCCAGGCGTAGCCACGTGAACATTGGACCGGAAGCGGCGGATCAGGACTTTGTTAACCCGATTGTGGGATCATGCGCGCCCCGCTCGAGTTTGACGCTGATGCCCGACACACCGGTTGCAGGGCCGCACGGCCCGTACTACGATCCCCTCATGGAAGCACGGGTATCCCGGCTGGAGGAGGAGATGCGGGAGGAAAAGGCCGCACGCGCCCGGCTGGAAGCGGCGGTTCTGCGCGTCGAAACGATCCTGACGACGGTTCTGCCGCATCTCGCGACCAAGGCGGATATTGCCGAGCTCCGGACCGAGCTCGCGGATAAGCCTGGCAAGACGTATATGTGGGGCGTACTTGCGGTATTGCTCACAGCCTACGCCTGCGGCTTGGCGGCGCTCGCGATCCTGAAGTAGCGGCGTCTCGCGATGGCGCGGCATGACGGGGCAATGCTAAAGGCTTGGGCAGCGGTAAAGGCCGGGGACACCGCGCTGGCCGGCCGCGTTTGACGGAGCGAGCATCGTGCTGCCGCTACGCCCGCATCTCCCGCCCCGTATCCCGCATCAGAATCTGCGCGAACCCCTCCGTCACCGCCGCATGATGCGCCAGCGCGGCAGGCGAGCAATCCGCATCCGGCCGTTGCTCCTCGCCGAAATGTCCGTAGTGATCGGTGCCGCGTACCAGCGTTGCGGTATCACGTGCCCCTGCCACCTGCCGCACATAGGTCGGGATGTAGCGGATCGCGAAGCCGATGCGTCGCGTGCCGGAGGGGTTCGGCTCCGATCCGTGGATCAGCCGCACATGGTGCAGCGACATTTCTCCCGCTGCCAATTCAAGCGCCACCGCCTGCCGCGCATCCACCTCCACCATGATCTCCTGCCCGCGCGACAGCAGGTTATCGGGTGCGAACGTATCGCGGTGCGGCGCCTGATCATGGCGATGGCTGCCGGGGATCACGCGCATCGCGCCGTTCTCCACCGTGCTGTCGGAGAACGCGACCCATGCCGTGACGATGTCCGGCGGCTCCAGCCCCCAATAGGTGGAATCCTGGTGCCACGACACATAAGCGGCGTTGCGGGCTTCCTTGATGAAGAAGCTGCTGCCCCAGCACAGGATGTCCGGCCCGATCAGGTCCTCCACGGCATCCAATAGGCGCGGATGCTGGATCAGGTCATACAGCCAGGTGAACAGCAGGTGCGATTTGTGGCGGAGCTTGCCGGCCATGGGGCCGCCACCGCCCTCGAACGTCTCCAGCCGCGCGCGCAGCGCGGCCGCCTCTGCCGTCGATAATACGCGCAGCGGCGCGTAGTAGCCCTGCTCCTGGTACTGCCGCACCGCTTCTTCCGACAGCAATCGCATGCCGCCCCTCCAAAATCCTTGGGTCCGGGCACTGCCCGGGATACGCTCAGTCTACCTCGCCTCCCCCGCCAGAAGGGAGGGGGGACAGGGCCTCACGGGAGACAGAGAACATGCGACGACGGGCTTTCCTGGCGGCGTCTGCCGCCATGCTTGCGCTTCCAGCCGTGGCGCGGGCGCAGAAGCAGCGGCTACTCAAATTCATCCCGCAAACGGACCTCGCGATCGTCGATCCGATCTGGACCACCGCCTATGTAACGCGCAACCACGGCTACATGGTGTTCGACACGTTGTATGGGCAGACCGGGCAGAAGAGCGGCTTCAAGATCACGCCGCAGATGGTTGCCGGCCATGTCGTGGAGAACGACGGCAAAACCTGGAAACTGACGCTGCGCGACGGCCTGATGTTCCATAACAACGAGAAGGTTCTGGCGCGCGACTGCGCCGCGTCCATCAAGCGCTGGGGTGCGCGCGACGCATTTGGCCAGGCGCTGATGCAGCGCACCGACGAAATCTCGGCGCCGGACGACAAGACGATCCTGATCCGCCTCAAGCAGCCGTTCTCTCTGCTGCCCACCGCGTTGGGCCATGCAGCGGCCAATATGTGCGCGATGATGCCGCAGCACGTCGCCGAGACCGATCCCTATAAGCCGATTACCGAGACCATCGGCAGCGGCCCCTTCCGCTTCAAGGCGGACGAGCGCGTGCAAGGTTCCCTGTTCGTTTACGAACGCTTCGAAGGCTACCAGCCGCGCAGTGACGGCGAGATAAGCTTCACCGCCGGCCCCAAGATCGTGCATTTCGATCGCGTGGAATGGCACGTGCAGCCCGATCCCTCGACCAAGGCCGCGTCGTTGCAGGCCGGCGAGATGGACTGGTGGGAAAACCCCACCGCCGACCTGCTGCCGCTGCTGCACCGCTTTGGCATCGCCACACCGGTCAGCGATCATACCGGCACGCCGTTCATGCTGCGCCCGAACCATCTCTATCCGCCGTTCGACAAGCCGGCGGTGCGCCGCGCCCTGCTGGGCGCGATCGACCAGAAGGAATTCATGATCGCGATGCAAGGCGAGGACACGTCGCTGTGGTCGGTGCCGTGCGGCTTCTTCCCGCCGACCTCGCCGCTGGCGAGCAATGCCGGCATGTCGGTGCTGACCGGCAAGCGCGACTATGATGCGGTGAAGAAAGCGCTGGTGGAGGCAGGCTACCAGGGCGAGAAGGTGGTGTTCATGGTGCCTAGCGACCAGCCGCAGAACAAGGCGCTGAGCGACGTCGCGGTGGACATGCTGAAGCGCGTCGGCGTGAACGTGGATTACCAATCGACCGACTGGGGCATGGTCGTGCAGCGGCGTGCCCTGACCAAGCCGCCCGCGGACGGCGGTTGGAATCTGTTCGTTACCGGCTTCTCAGGCCTCGATTTCTTCACCCCCGCCAGTCATCTGCCGCTGCGCGCCAACGGCAAGGGCGCATGGTTCGGCTGGCCCGACGATCCGAAGATCGAGGAACTGCGCACTGCCTGGTTCAACGCGCCCGATTTGGAGGCACAGAAGAAGATCGGCGTCGAAATCCAGCTTGAGGCGTTTCAGGACGTGCCGTACTATCCACTCGGCGTCGCACAACTGCCGACCGCGTTCCGAAACGACATCGCCGGCGTGCCGGAAGGGTTCCCGATCTTCTGGAGCGTGCATCGCACATAACGGCAAATGCATTCAAACCATGGGCACAGGCGCCGCATCTCGCAGCGTCTGTGGCGGACCATCGATGCAGGAATTCGTCACGGGCTGCGAAGATCATGCGGCTTCGTCGTGCCGACGTGCACGAACACCACTCTCAATGCCTGCCGAGATACGCGCGCCGGCGACGTTCCATCCCATGACCGGAGCAGCTCGTGGTTGCCCTTATTGACGACTTCGTCGCGACAGGCTTCGCGGACCATGGTGCAGGCGCGCGCCCAACTGCCGCCTCCACCACTATCCGCGCGGCAGATTTCTGACAGGAATTTCATGCCGCTGGTGCCGTGGCCCGGCTGGCTCCAAGTGCCGCCTGGGTTACGTTCTGTCCGGCCCATCCCGCACCCGCGGCGACACATGCCAACAAAGACTGGGAGATACATGATATGCGACGTCGTACATTCCTGGCGGCAGGGGCCGCCTCATTTGCGCTGCCTGCGGTAGCGCGCGCCGCGGACAAGCGGGTTCTGAAATTCATCCCGCAATCGGACCTCGCCGTGCTCGATCCGATCTGGACCACTGCCTATGTCACGCGGAATCACGGCTTCATGGTGTTCGACACACTGTATGGCCAGGCGGGCAAGAAATATGGCTTCAAGGCCACGCCGCAGATGGTCGCGGGCCATGCCACGGAAAACGGCGGCAAGACCTGGAAGCTGACGCTGCGCGACGGGCTGATGTTCCATGACGGCACGAAGGTACTGGCGCGCGACTGTGTCGCCTCGATCAAGCGCTGGGCGGCGCGGGATGCGTTCGGCCAGGCTCTGATGCAGCGCACGGACGAGGTCTCGGCGCCCGACGACAAGACCATTCTGTTCCGCCTGAAGCAGTCCTTCGCGCTGCTGCCCGACGCGTTGGGCCATGCGGCATCCAACATGTGCGCGATCATGCCGGAACGGCTGGCCAACACCGATCCGTACAAGCAGGTCACGGAAATGGTCGGCAGCGGGTCGTACCGCTTCAGCGCCAAAGAACGCGTGTCAGGCTCGCTCTACGTCTATGAACGCTTCGAGAAATACCAGCCGCTGACCAGTGGCGAGGCCAGCTTCACCTCAGGCCCCAAGATCGTGCATTTCGACCGCGTCGAATGGCACGTGACGCCCGATCCCTCCACCGCCGCCGGCGCACTGCAATCGGGGGAGATGGACTGGTGGGAGAACCCCACCGCCGACCTGCTGCCCCTGTTGAAGCGCTTCCACATCAAGACCGAGATCAGCGATCCTACCGGCACGGCGATGATGCTGCGGCCGAACCATTTGTATCCGCCGTTCGACAATCCGGCGATTCGGCGCGCGTTGTGGGGCGCGATCGATCAGGCGGAATTCATGACCGCGATGATGGGCACCGACAAGACGCTGTGGGAAGTGCCGGTTGGCTTTTTCCCGCCGGTCTCGCCGATGGCCAGTAACGCCGGCATGTCCGCGCTCACCTCCAAGCGCGACGATGCGGCGGTGAAGAAGGCGCTGGTGGATGCGGGCTACAAGGGCGAGAAGATCGCGCTGATGGTCGCCACCGACTATCCGATCCTGAAGGCGATCGGCGACGTGTCGGCAGACATGCTGAAGCGCGTCGGGTTCAACGTCGACTACCAGGCGACCGACTGGGGCACGGTGGTACAGCGCCGCGCCAGCCAGAAGCCGCCGTCGGAGGGCGGCTGGAACGTGTTCAACACCGGCTTCTCCGGGCTGGACTTCTTCACACCCGCCGCCGACCTGCCGCTGCGGGGCAACGGCAAGAAGGCATGGTTCGGCTGGCCCACTATGCCGAAGATCGAGGAACTGCGCACGGCATGGTTCGATGCGCCGGACTTGTCGTCGCAGAAGAAGATCTGCACCGAGATCCAGCTTCAGGCGTTCCAGGACGTGCCGTACTGGCCAGTGGGGCTGGCGCACCTGCCAACGGCGTATCGTCCCGACATCGCCGGCGTGCCGGAGGGTTTCCCCCTGTTCTGGAACGTGCATCGCACCTGAAATCCAACGTGGCTCAGAGTTCCGCCTCCCCTTGTATGTTGGGACCGCAAAGCGGACCAAGGTCAGGGGGAGGGAACCGTACCTACGAAGCCGACGCCGTGATCGTCATATTCGGCGCGGCGGTACGTCCCGGTGGCCAGCCCAGCGCCACGCTGCGGCGGCGCGTCGAGGCTGCCGCCGCGTTCAGTCGCCCCTTCACGGCGCCTTTGTTCGTGCCGACAGGAGGTGTGGGGCGCGCCGGCCCGTCCGAATCTTCGGTCATGGCAAAGCTGCTGACGTCCCATGGCGTTCCACCCGCGCGCATCCTGTTGGAGGAGACCGGTACCGACACGTTCTCCTCGGCGCGTGCCGTGGCAAAGCTGCTCCGGACAGCAGGAATCGCGGCGCCGGTCCATGCGGCCAGCAGCGCGTACCATCTGCCGCGCTGTGTGATGCTGCTGCGTGCCTTCGGTGTCCGCGCGCATGCCGCGGGTCCGCCCTGGGTGCCGGCGGGATCGCGCCTGGTCACGAGGTGTTATTGGTGGCTGCGGGAATTGGCGGCGCTGGCGTATGACGGGGTGCTGGCATTGCTGGTACGGGTCGGTGTGTGGGAATAGGCGGACGCTTCCGACCGGCGGACCCAGCCGTCACCCTCGGCGCACACGCGCTGCAAAGTTCGGAAGCCCTTGGCGCTCGAGTGTGCGAACGAACTCGTCCATCGATGGTGCCGATCGGCTGAGATTAGTGCGAGCAGCCTCTAGTACAGCGACAATAGCGTCGGGGTCAGCCGCATGTTGGGCGCAAAGGAATACATCGGGATCCTGAGCTACTATTCCGTACGGCGCGAGCGCGGGGGATGGAAAGTCCTTCACATTGAATCCAACAATTGCCCGGGCACCGGCCTCGATGGCCGCCGCGAGCACATGACGGTCATTCGGATCAGGCAGCGTCAGCATGCCAATCCGGTACTCGTAGCCACGAACATTGGCCTCGGGCAGGATACGATTCATGATGTCACGTGTGCGCAGCAGGCGCTCGCGCGTCGCGCGGCCATCGGCGCACAAACTCCCGATCCATTCGTCATGAATAGCATCCGTCCAACGCGGCGCGACGATATGGTTGACGCCGAGCTGCACGAACAGATTCCGAAGATGGAAAGGATACAACAGGTTCGCGTCATACAGGACAATCGGCGGCGACCGCGGCTCGCCGTCAGAGTCCATGCGCCGCCAGCTCGTCGGTGTCCGCCTGCAACTCCTCCAGGGCGACGTGTATTGGCGCTTCGCCTTGCTTCAGAGCCAGGACGTCCGCAAGCCGTAGCCGCCGGTGCGCGCCGACGCGCCGGAACGGCAGCACGCCGGACTCCATGCGCCGTCTAACCAGCGGACGCGAGATGCCGAGGATTGCGGCGGCATCCTCGGGTGAAACTTCGGCTTCCTCCGAAAGCAACGCCATCGCCTCGCCTTCTGCCGCCTTTGCCAGCAGGTCGGCGACTATTCCTGCCGCCGCCGGCGGCACGACGGCGGTCTCCCGTGTTCCGTCAGGATGCACGATGCAGAGCTCCACCGAATCTGCAGGGCTGCGGCCGCGCAGGATCCGAGCGCTGCGCGCGCTCTCTGCCCGATCGCTCTCGGGAAGCCTGTACCTGGCCGTCAGGTCCATGCCCATTGCAAACTCCGGCAGTGTCACCAGACAATTAGGTGGAATATCTGGAACAGCGCGACAAGCAGTCAAGACGCGGTTGGGCGGGACGACAGACAGGTGCAGTGCCGCCGACAGCGCGGCTTGTCCTGAGCCTGCTTCAGGAAGCCGACTCCGGCACCAGCGCGACCTCCGCCGCGTCGTCGGCACCCAGATCGGCGTCGGTCATGATCCGCCATGTCCCGCCGAGCAGAATCTCGCTCGGCCGGAACCGTGCCTTGTACGCCATCTTCCTGCTCTCGGGTACCCAGTAGCCCAGGTACACGTAGGGCAGCCCGGCACCCAGCGCCCGCTCGATCAGCCACAGGATCGTGTAGGTGCCGATCGACCGCTTCTCCATCCCCGGCGCGAAGAAGCTGTAAACCGCCGACAGACCGTCCCCCAGCTTGTCGGTCAGGCACGCACCCACCAGGCGATCGTCGGGATCGCGGAACTCGACGATGAAGGTCTCGATCGGCGTGTCCTCAACCATCGCGCGGTAGTCGTAGAAGCTCATGGTCGCCATGTCGCCTTCGCCATGGCGTGCCACCTGGTAGCGCTGGAACAACTGGAATTGCTCCGCGGTGGCGCGGGCGGGCACCTCGAAGCCCTCCACCATGGCGTTGGCGCGGGCGATGCGGCGCAGCGTGCGGTCGGGCTGGAAGGTGGCGACGGGGATACGGATCGGCACGCAGGCCTGGCAGGACGGGCAAACCGGCGCGTAGGCGATGTTGTGGCTGCGGCGGAAGCCGGCGCGCGACAGGCGATCGTGCAGGGCGTCGGCATCGGGGCCGGTGATTTCGGTCACCACCTTGCGCTCGGTCCGCCCCGGCAGATAGGGGCAGGGCAGAGGGGCCGTCGTGTAGAAGAATTGCGGCCGGCGTGGTGGTTTGTAGCTCATGCGTAGGGTGACCCGCCGGGGATGTTCCCGTAGCCGTAGGGTGGGGTCAATGGCTGCAATGCGTCGATCCGCACCACCACCAATCCGCTGATCAAATCGTGTAGCGTGCGGTGGCGAATGGTGATCAGCGCGACCAGCAGCAGCAGGCCGGATGTCGCGAGCGTCAGGTAGAACACCACTGTCGAGATCACCGCCTGCAAGGCCGTCGGGCGGGCGAGGCTGTCGTTCTGCAGCACGACAAGTCCCAGCCAGTGCTGCCCCGGCGTGGCGCAAAGCGGGCTGACCAGAGAGACGAAGTGATAGCAGAACGGCACCAACGGCAGGATTCCCAGCGCCCCGAACCCAAGCCCCAGAGTCAGCAAGCCGAATAGCGTCAGCACCAGCCACAGGCTCAGGACGATCAAGCCGATCAGGATCACGTCGATGAACCACGCGACGATGCGACGCGACATCACGCCGTGAGTCAGCGCGTCATCGTCCGGAAGAGGGGCGTGATAGATCATGGGGTCAGGCGTAGCGTGGCGATGACGGTCTCGGGTTTCGGGCCAAGCATAATGGTAGCGCCGTTACGCCATCGCGTCATGAAGTTCCGGCTGTACTGGCTGAGCGGGTTGCCCGACTGCCCGGGTGTGACAACGAACAGGGAACGGTCCAGGTCGGCGAGGTCGTAGACGCCGCGATAGGCGGCGCCATGCACGGACGTGAAGTCGCTGAAGCGCGGCCCGCCGCGGTCGATGGTGGTGTCGTCGCCGGGGCTGGGGATGCGTGCGCTGGTCAACGCGCCCAGCACCGGGATGGCGCGCAGGACGGGATGGGCGAACACCGCCTGATGCGCGGTGCCCCATCGCCACGCCGCAGGATCGGTACCGAAACGGGCGGAGAGTTCGGCCACGGCTGTCTTCAGGGCCTCGGCCAGCGGCGCGTTGCAGTTGCCGTTGCACCAATGCGCGCCGGGGGGTGAGAGGACGAAGGCGATGAAGTCGGGCACCGGCCCGCCGTCGGACAGTGGAATGCCGTGCTGGCGCAGCAGCAGGGCGTAGAAGCGGTTGATCCAGGCGTTGAAGATCAGCGGCTGCGGCGCGTCCATCGTCATAGCCCCGTCCCAGCCTTTCAGCAGCGCCTGGGCCTTGGCTGCGAGGGGAGGGGGAGTTTCATGACTTAGCGGCACAGCGAGCAAGGCCGGCAGCACCTGTTGGGCGAAGGTGCTGACCACGTCCACCTGCATGCGGGCGAAGTCCGCCGTCGTCAGGCGATTGTTGTCGTCCAGCAGTTGCCGCACCCGCCGGGCGCGCCAGTCGCCGAACCAGTCCCGTCCAAGGAACACCGGGAAATCAGGCGGCGCGATGCGCTCGTTCGTGTTCACCAGCCGGCCGCTGGCGGGCGAGACGTAGTGCGGCAACTGGCTGCCCGAAGCCCAGCCCACCCAGTCATACGCGCCATTGCCGGGCACCGGTGCGAACCCATCGCCGGCGCGGCGGATCGGGACCCGGCCGGTGACATACAGCGCGATGGTATGCGCATCCGCCACCAGCAGGTTTTGCACCGGGGAACTGATCTCTGCCGCCGCTTCCGCCGCTTGCTCGACCGTCTGCGCGTGGTTCAGCGCGAACAAACCGGCGGCAGCAGTGTTCCCGGGCGCGAGGTTGGCCATCTCCACCGCCAGGATCGGCCCGTCCTTCCGGCCTCGCAGGTCGCTGATCACGGGCCCGTGGCGCGTGGAGCGGACCTTCAGCACCTCGTCCGGCTGGCTGCGGATCTTGATGCGCTCTTCACGCACCATGAAGGGTTTGGGGCCATCCGGAGTTTGGTACTCGTCCGAGCCCACCGGCGTTTCGATGAATATGTCCTGGGTATCCGCCCCCGTGGTGGTGAAGGTCCAGGCGATATGGCTGTTGCGGCCGATCACCAGGCCGGGAATGCCCGGCGCGGTGGCGCCGGCCAGCGTGTTGTCCGGCGTGTCGATTCGGGCGAGGTACCAGATGGCAGGAAAGCCGAACGCCAGATGCGGATCGCCGGCCAGCAGTGGCGCGCCCGTGGCGGTATGGCGGCCGTCCACCGCCCATTCATTGGACGCGGTGTGCGGCAGCGTGAAGGGCGAGGGGAAATCGGGCAGCACCGTCTCCAGCCCGGCCACGGCGTCGGCAAACTGGCGGGGTAGCGAGAGCGCGGCTTCCGGCCGGCCGGGACCGCTCTGATCGGGCCAGAGTTCGTTGATGAGTTGCTGGGGCACCTTGCCGGCCAGTGCCTGCCGGGACAGCTCCTGGCGCCAGTTCATCGACAGCCACAGCCCCATCGTCTCGCCCCAGAGCAGGGAATCGACCGGCGTCCAGAGTTCGGGACGGCCGAGGACAAGGAATTCCGGCGCGGCAAACCGGCCGCGTAACGTGATCCAGGCGTTCACGCCATTGGCATAGGCCTGCAGCACCGCGCGCGTGGCCTGGGGCAGCGCCGCGTAATCGGCTTCCGCGGCCTGTCGCAGACCCAGCGTGCGCATCAGGCGGTCGAGTGGCAGCGTCGCCGGACCGGCGATCTCCGAAAGGCGGCCGGAGGCGTTGCGGCGCATCAGGTCCATCTCGAACATGCGGTCGCGGGCATGGACGAAACCGAGTGCGGCGGCGGCATCGAGATCATTGGCGGCGCGGATGCGCGGCACGCCGTCCCGGTCGAAGGTAATGTCCACAGGCGCGGAGAGCCCAGGGATGCGGGCGACCTGGTTCGCGCGCGGCAGCGTCAGCCACAACGCGCCGCTGACCAGCGCGACGAGCAAGAGCAGCAGGAAGCCGATGGCGGAGAGCACGTGGGCGAGGGCGCGGAGGATGGAACGCATGCGGCGGAGAGTGCCGCGTGACGGGGGCGGAGGGAAAGCTTTGGGGAATGACAAGGCAGTGGGCGTGATCGGTTTCGGCTCGCCCAGACAGTTCTGGCTTGCCCAAATAGATGGTGCCCCATACATTTGCATATCATTAATAGGGGCACCATGAAACCAAACCGGCGGCGAATTCAGGATGGGTTCGGCTCGCTGATCGCCCGCGCCGCGCGGCAGTGGCGACGGGCCGTGGACCGGCGCCTGCAGCCGTTCGGCCTGACCGAGGCGACCTGGCTGCCGCTGATCTACCTGGCGCGGGCACCCGATCCGATGCGGCAGAAGGACCTTGCCGCCGCGCTGACGCTGGACGGGTCATCTGTCGTGCGCCTGCTCGATGCACTGGAAGCGGCCGGCTTCATCGAGCGCCATGGCGAAGACCGCGACAGGCGGGCCAAGATCATCGTGCCCACGCCACGCGGACTGGCCATTGCGGAGCAAATCGAGGCCGTCTCGCGCGAGGTGCGGACCGCCACCCTGACGGGCCTGTCCGGCGAAGAACTGGAGATCGCGACGCGGGTGTTGGAACGCGTCTGCCGGAACCTCGGGGCGCAGCAGGACGCGGCGCAGCAGGACGCGTCACAGAAGGACGCGTCACAGAAGGACGCGTCACAGAAGGACGCGGCGCAGCAGGACAGGGGCGGGTGAGCGAATCGGACGCAGATCTGCGCCAGACGGAACGGGCGCGCGCGCCGGCCGTCACCCTGCCGGAACCGGCCGTGCCGGGCGGTGGCGTGCGCCTGCTGGTGACCATCTTCACCATCCTGGCGACGCTGATGCAGTCGCTCGACAGCACCATCGCCAATGTGGCGCTGCCCTACATGCAGGGCACGATGTCGGCGAGCCAGGACGAGATCAACTGGGTGCTGACCAGCTACATCGTCGCGGCCGCGATCATGACCGCGCCCACCGGCTTCCTCGCCGCCCGGTTCGGACGCACACGATTGTTCGTCACCGCCGTGGTCGGCTTCACGGTCGCCTCCGCGCTGTGCGGCGTCGCGGAATCGCTCGGCGAGATCGTGTTGTTCCGCGTCATGCAAGGCATGTTCGGCGCCGCGCTGGTGCCGTTGTCGCAATCGGTGATGTACGAACTCTATCCGCCGGAGCAACGCGCCAAGGCGATGGGGCTGTGGACGATGGGCGTAATGATGGGACCGATCTGCGGCCCCATCCTGGGCGGCTGGCTGACGGAGAATTACAGTTGGCGCTGGGTGTTCTACATCAACGTGCCGTTCGGCATCGTCACGGCGATCGGGCTGCTGACCTTCCTGAAGGAAACGTCGTACGGCCGGTCGGCGAAACTGGACTGGCTCGGCTTCGGCGCGCTGAGTCTGGCCATCGGCGCGTTCCAGATGATGCTGGACCGCGGCGAGACGCTGGACTGGTTCAGTTCGCGCGAGATCGTCCTGGAGGCCTGCATCGCCGGCGTCTGCTTCTATATTTTCCTGGTGCAGTTCTTCCTGGCGCCGCGGCCGTTCCTGTCGCCGCGCTTGTTCAAGGACGCCAACTTCGCGGTCGGCGGCCTGCTGTATGCCATCATGGGCCTGATCATGTACGCATCGCTGGCCCTGCTCGCCCCCTATTTGCAGACGCTGATGAACTATCCGGTGATGACCGCGGGGATCGTGCTGGCGCCGCGCGGTGCCGGGCTGATGCTGGCCGCGTTGATCTGCGGCCGGGTGATCGGCCGCACCAGTTCCCGCCTGCTGGTCGGGTTCGGCTTCGTCGTCGGTGCCTATGTGCTGTACCAGATGACGCTGTGGACGCCGGACATCTCCGAATGGAGTGTCATCAGCGTCGGCTTTACCCAGGGGATCAGCATCGGGTTCCTGGCCATCCCGATCAATATCATCGCCTTCGCGACTCTGCCGGCAGCGATCCGCACCGAGGGCACCAGCATCTACAGCCTGATGCGCAACCTGGGCAGCGCCATCGGCATTTCCATCACCGGCGCATTGCTGGAGGTGAACACGCAAGTGAACCACGCGATTATGGCGGACGACGTGACGCCGTTCAATCGCGCGTTGCAAACGGGTGCCGCGGCGCGGTTCTGGAATCCCGAGTCCATGCACGGGCTTGTCATGCTGAACCAGGTGGTGACGCGGCAGGCCCGGGTGATTGCCTACATGGACGATTTCAAGCTGATGCTGATCCTGGCGATCGTCGTGATTCCGCTGCTGTTGTTCACGCGGCGGTCGGCGGCGGGATAAGGGGCGGCCATCGCTTCATCCCCTCCGCTGCCATCATCCGAGGTTTCCCATGTCTCCATGGCGCATCGGCGACGTGACCGTGACCAAGATCGTGGAGCAGGAGGTGAACGGTGGCAGCCGTTGGCTGCTGCCGCCGGGTACGCCGGACTGGCTGCTGCCGCATCTGGACGACGGCGACGCCTGCCTGCGCCTCAGCATTCACAGCTTCATCGTGCAGACGCCGGCACGGCGCATCATCGTCGATACCTGTCTGGGCAACGACAAGTGGAAGCGTCCGGTTGACTATTGGAACAATCGGCAAGGCCCTTTCCTCGCCGCCCTTGCTGCCGCCGATTGCCCCGTCGAATCGGTCGATACGGTGGTGAACACGCATCTGCATATCGACCATGTCGGCTGGAACACGGTGCTGCGCGATCATGCCTGGGTGCCGACGTTTCCGCGGGCGCGCTACCTGATCTCCGGCGCGGAGTATGAATACTGGCGCGGCCACGCGGCGCGCGAAGACATGCGGCAGATGCTGGCCGATTCGGTGACACCTGTCGTCGCGGCGGGACAGGCGGACCTGGTGGAAGCCGATCACCGTGTCTGTGACGAAGTGAGACTGGTGCCGACGCCTGGCCATACGGCGGGACATCTGAGCGTGCGCATCGTCTCGCGTGGGGAAGAGGCGCTGATCACCGGCGACTTCATGCACCACCCCTGCCAGGTGGCGCATCCGGATTTCGCACTGACCTCGGACAGTGATCCAGCGGGCGGAATCCGCACGCGGTGGGAGATGTTCGATCGCATCGCCGATCGCCCCGTGCTGCTGCTGGTGTCGCATTTTGCCGGCGCCACCGCGGGATATATCGTACGCGAAGGAGATGGCTACCGGTTTGCGGTGTGACGGCGCAGGTCTAGGCGCCTACCATCGCCACGCAGCCGGCGCGTGCTGGCGTCCGTGATTCTGAACGGAGCTTCTTGATGTCCCAATGGCGTATCGGCGACGTGACCGTGACCAAGGTCGTCGAACTGGAGGTAACCGGCGGCAGCCGCTTCCTGCTGCCCCAGGCCACGCCGGACGTGATCAAGCGGATCACCTGGCTGCAACCGCATTTCGCCGATGAGAACGGCCGGCTGCGCATGAGCATTCACAGCTTCATCGTCGAAGCGCCGGGCCGGCGCATCGTTGTCGATACCTGCCTGGGGAACGACAAGCAGAACCGTCGCATTCCGCATTGGAACGACCGGCAGGGGCCGTTTCTAGCGGACCTTGCCGCCGCGGGTTTCCCACCTGAGTCGATCGATACGGTGCTGTGCACGCATCTCCACGTCGATCATGTCGGGTGGAACACGCGATTGGACAACGGTCGCTGGATCCCAACCTTTCCGCGCGCCCGCTACCTGATGGGCCGTGCGGAGTACGAATATTGGCGCGACGGCACGACGCGCGATGACATGAGACACGTGCTGGCGGATTCCGTCACACCGATCCTGGATGCCGGTCTGGCGCAACTGGTGGAGGCCGATCATCGCATCTGCGACGAACTCAGCTTGATCCCGACATTGGGCCATACGCTGGGCCATGTCAGCGTGCGCATCGTCTCGCGTGGCGAGGAAGCGCTGATCACTGGCGACTTCATGCACCATCCGTGTCAGATCGCGCATCCGGAGTGGGACACCACGGCGGACTGGGATCCGGCGCAGGGCATCCGCACGCGCTGGCAGATGTTCGAGAAGCTGGCGGGCACGCCGGTGCTGGTGATTGGCACGCATTTCGCCGGCGCCACTGCCGGACGGATCGTGCGGGATGGGGCGACGTTCCGGCTGGATGTCGAATAACCTCTCCCGCTTCGCGGGAGAGGCGGTCAGGCAAAGCGAGGCCGCTGAGGGCATTGCGAGTTGACCACCGGCATGGTGGCCGACCCGCCCTGGATGAAACGTCGTAGCGCCGACCCTGCTCGTCATGGCCGGGCTTGACCCGGCCATCGTGCGTCCGTGAGCGTGCCTTGTCGGGATGGTGCAAGTCCATCTCGGGCCTACCGACCAAGCCTGTAGCTGAAGGTAACTGCGTCATCGCGA
>Ga0335075_10000776_pt1 | contig 54153 bp, 45 predicted proteins | sample Lox_Sample_24_FD_206723 | JGI IMG/M metagenome (GOLD analysis project Ga0335075, IMG submission 206723) | Soil microbial communities from Loxahatchee National Wildlife Refuge, Florida, United States - Lox_Sample_2.4 | ecosystem: Environmental > Terrestrial > Soil > Wetlands | place: USA... | reverse complement strand
CTTTTGCTCCTCCAGGAGATGTGTATCACTCTTACCTGTAGAAGTGCAAGGGGGGAGGAGTCCCCTCTGCATTGTCCGGCGATCACCGAGATGCTGCCATCAGTTCCCCACTCCTGGGCAAGCGGCTCAAAAGGCTTGGTTTAGGCGCTTAGTTCAGGATAGGTACCGACAGACATTAGCTTCCTGTCCGAACCGCCTGCGCGCAAATATGCCAGCCCGGAGATCCCTCGCGGGGCAGTTTCGACAGGAGCGTTTGAAGGGAGCCGCTGGTGGCTGCGGCGGATGCGGTCATGCTATGGGAACTGAATCCGCCGTCTCCTGTATGTCACAGAATAATAATGGGCTATACGACATGAGGGAGGGTTGATCAGGGGTGTAGTCGTAGTCCATGATCTCGGCTGTATGGCACGCGCAGCGTCCGCCGCGCCAGCGGCTTCGTTCAGGCGTGTCGTTCCGACGGGGCTGGGTCCCGGAATCTCTGACTGTTCCTGTCCCCGAAAGCTGGTGCCGACTGCAAAAAATTCTGCCATCCGTCAGAACAGGTCCGGAATGCTGGTGAAGGCGATCCGGGTGGGAGCCGCGGCGCGAGCCAGCAGCATGCTGGCTGAGAACAGCGTTGCCGTCCCGTACTTCTGATTCAGGGCGTCCATCGTACGGGTCAGCCGGGTCCGCTTCGATTCGGTTTCGAGGCTGGAAAAGAGACTGAGCGTATGCAGGTGATCCGGTACGAGGTGTCCCAGGCAGACACCGACATAGAAGGGTCTGCGGTGCTTCCCATCCCGCGGCCGCGCCGCCCACAGCTTTTGCAGGGCCTCGATCAGCGTCTGATTGTCCTGACACTCGATCACGGACAGGCCATCCGACCATACCGACTGCTGAATCCCGGATGAGTGCCGGGAGTCTCCTCGGGTCGTAGCGTACTTGACGGTCAGAGAGACATGCGTCGTCCAGAGCCGCGCCGTGCGCAGCCGCATCGCCGCCTTGTGCAGCAGCTTGTGGGCGACGGCGTAGCAGCCGTCGTCGGTGCGAAGCTCGGGCGGCAGCACATGGCTCTGGCTGATCGACTTCTGATGGTCCGGTTCCGCGTCCTGGAAATCTTCGCCGCGCAGCCAGTGCCAGAGCTTCTCACCGTTGATGCCGCCCCAGACGCGGTTCAGCTGCTCGCGGTCAAGCGCCATCAGATGCGACATGGTCCGGATGCCCTGGTCATGAAGCCGCTTTTCCATCCGTGCGCCCACACCGGGCAAGTCGCGCAGTGTGAGTTCGGTGAGAGCCGACGGCAGTTGGTCGGGAGTCAGCGCGACCAGCCCGTCTGGCTTCTTCATGTCCGAAGCGATCTTGGCGAGATAGCGATTCGGGGCAAGCCCGATCGAGCAGCGCAGGGTGGAACCAGCGTTTTCGCGGACGGAGACCTTGACGCGCCTGGCGAGATCGAGCGCGGCCGAGAGCGGTTGTTCGCGGCCGATCAGACTGGAGGCCATCTCGTCGATCGACAGAACCGCTGAGACCGGCACACACCGCTCGACCGCATCGACGATGCGATTATGGTAATCGACGTAGACATCGTGCCGGGCTTCCACCAGCTCGATCCCCGGACACATCTGCTTCGCGTCGCCAACCCGAGTTCCGGTATGGACTCCGAAGGCTTTGGCCTCATAGCTGGCGGCGATGGCGCAGGTGGTATCGGCCATCACCGGGACGACGGCGATCGGACGCCCGCGCAGCTCCGGGCGAAGCTCCTGCTCGACCGAGGCAAAGTAGGAGTTCAGATCAAGCAGCAGCCAGCGCACACGCGGTTCGGCTTCAGATGCCATACTTCTCGTCCAGAAATATGCGGACCGGCTTCGGCAACGTGGCGCTGATCTCCTGCCAGGTCAGAATCCCCAGCCGGGTCCGCAGTGAGCTGTCAGTCGCGGCGCGCATCTCTTCGAACCAGCAATCGATGAGATCCGGCCGCCGCTGGTCGCAGAACACGAAGAACGAATCATTCGTCGCACGGGCTGCCAGAACCCCGCGAACCAGCTGCCAAAAGTGTACGACGCCGTTGCGGACGGGTAGCACATCCGTGTCGAACAGGTCGTTCACACCGCGACAGCGCAAGAGCAGCCGGACCGATCGTGGAATGCACACGGCATTCGACGGAAAAGGGAAGATGCGAATCGCGCTGGAGTGCGGGACACACTCTCCCTGGATCAGCCGCCTCCTGCTTATCTACATGTTTCAGCAGGGCCCATGCACTCGCGGATTTACCCTCCATGTTCCACAACCGCTTGTGGTCCGCTGAAACAACCAGATAAGCAAAAGCCGGCTATTGCAGGAGATGGAACACGAGGTGAGTAGCAGAATGCTGTCCTGTTGAGAACGTGTTCGCTTTATCTTCATTCGTCGGCCTCACCCCGGTAGGGTATGCATGACACTGTAGTCAGCTCACAGAATTCCCGAAAATGGTCACTGAATCGGTCACCGGGAATTTACCCTAATCGGGTATGGCATTCCTCGATCCCAGGCGACTGCAAAGGGCCGGCGCGCAGGTGATCGCTGACCCCGGGATTCTGAGCGGTACGCCTGTGATCAGAGGAACACGAGTGCCGGTGTACGATGTCGCCGCGTCCGTCGCTGCCGAAATTCCGATGGAGCAAATTCTCTCTTCCTGTCCCAGCCTCAATCGGGAACAGGTGGAACTCGCGGCACTCTGCGCAGAGGCACACCCCTGGCGCGAAGGTTCGAGTCGGCGCGTTGCCCGGCCTCCAGGAGCGAAGATCATCTCATCTCGCCGCAAGCTCGGGTCAGTGCAACAGGCTCCGCGCTCCGATTGAGACTTACCGGCGATTATATCTTTTGTGGTATATTGAATACGAAGTGGACGGTTGAGACTCTGAACGAAATCGTGGATGCGGAAGTGGAATCCCTGCCCGCAGACATGAGGGCGCAGCTTGCGCATATTGCAAAGCTGATCGGGGAAATGGGACTCAAACGCGTGGGCGAGCCGCGCGTAAAGCATCCTGACGGCCGGGTGTGGGAGATGTGGCTCAAAGGAAGAAGCGGAATCTCCCGCGCTCTTTATGTTGTGGCGACAGGTTGGCGAGTTGTGATCGTGCGGGTTTTTATCAGGAAGACGCAGAAGACGCCGCGGCGCGAAATAGACCTGGCACTGTCCCGCGCACAAGCCCTGCTCTGAGGAGCAAAATCGATGGCGCGCATTACGGAAATGCACAAGAGATGGATGAAGGAGCCGAAATACCGCAGGGCATGCGAGGCTCTTGAAGACGAGTTTGCCGTGGCGAAGGCCGTTATCGCCGCCCGCAACCGCGCCGGCCTCACGCAAATGGAACTCGCCCGAAAGATGGGAACGACACAGCCCGTCGTGGCCAGGATGGAAGGTGGGCGCATTCAGCCGTCACTGCGAACCCTTCAACGTCTGGCAAAGGCGACCGGTTCAAAGCTCACGATTCGTTTTGAGCCCTGCCACGAGGAGCGTACTGCAGGGTATTAGCTGCGAATACGTTGAAGCCGAGTATCTTGTGCTACGCATACGTGCTATAGGGCAGCGGCCTCAACACTCCATGAAGCTGAGTGAGCTCAGCGTGAGGTCACCCACGCTTGGCCGCGCGCAACCTGTTCACGGTTCTCGACTGCACGGTGCTTCCGAGCATGGAAATGCTGAACGAGGCGCTGCAGCTGTACTGGCCGATCCTGTGGCGGGTCTGCGCCCGGGGATTCTACTTCCACAACAGTAAGCCACGCGTTGACGAGCCGCCGGGGAAAGAAGTTTGCGACCCCTTTGTCGATGTGCCCTTGGCGGTCTTTGAAGAGGGCGAGTGCAGGCTGGTTTTGCCTCGGGCGAAGTATGGAGGGTTGGGGATCAGCACGTCTCAGCCTTCCTTGTTTCGATTCACACCGGGATGCGGGCGGGAGAGCAGTTCCAGTTGAAATGGCGGGATGTGTCGATGGAACGCCGGCTGATTCCACTGCCCAAAACCAAATCGGGCAAAGCGCGCCATATACGGCTAAATGCAGTTGGTTGCAGCGCGCTGCAGGAACGGAAACGGTCGCAGCAGGACTACGGGGCGAGACAGAAAGAGAAGGGACGGGAGCACGCCGATCCGGCACTTGTGTTGCGGGACGCCGGACGCGATCCGCAGCACAAATACCGGCGCTGGTTCAATGAGGCGTTGACGGATGCCAAAATCGAGGATTACTCCTGGCATTGCAACCGTCATACCTGTGCAAGTAGGCTGGTTATGGCGGGGGTTGACCTCCGCACGGTGGCCGAATTGATGGGACTCAGCAGCATCCAGATGACGATGCGCTACGCGCACCTGGCGCCGCATCACAACCGCGCCGCTGTGGACCGGCTCGTGTCTGTTTCAGAGCCTCGCCGGAGCAGAAAATCCGCGATACGCGAAAACGAGGTGGTCACTAAAATCGGCCACCAGCAAAAAAACGGACTCGGCGACGAACCCGGAAAATTGAAGTAAGTTTATTATTAACAGTAATTTACAAAAAGTGGCCCCGTAGCTCAGGTGGATAGAGCAGCAGTTTCCTAAACTGCGTGTCGGAAGTTCGAGTCTTCCCGGGGTCACCATTTCCCTTCCCTCCCGAATTCCTCGCCGCGCTCCAGATTGCGGCTGGGTCGCCCGCCGCGCCCACGCGCGCAACTTGCCTCAGGGTGATGTGAGCAAAGACTCCGTCCACGGGAGCAGCTTTTGTAATTTTTTCGTACGCGCCGCGTCATTCGGGCGCCCGAGGATCACACTGAAGCTGGGCCGATGCACAGCTCGCCCGATCCTTCCATTTCGCTGCGGAGCGTGCGATGAACGTCCTGCTTCTTTATCCCAGGTTTCCCAATACCTACTGGGGCTTCCGCTACGCCTTATCGTTCCAGGGAAAGCGCGCCGCGCAGCCGCCGCTGGGGCTGATGACGGTCGCAGCTCTGCTGCCGCGGTCGTGGAAGAAGCGGCTGATCGACACCAACGTGGAGCGGCTGAAAGACACAGACCTGGAGTGGGCCGATGTGGCGCTGCTGAGCGCGATGCACATTCAGCAGCAGGATCTGGTTTCGCTGGTCCGGCGCTGCCGGGCGCATGGCGTGCGAACCGTGGTGGGCGGACCGATCGCCAGCAGCGTGCCAGCGAGCCACCTCGAGGCCGATCACGTGGTCATTGGCGAGGCGGAAGATCTGATTGCGGAATTGGCGCGCGATCTGGAGGCGGGATGCGCGAATCCTCTGTACGAGGCGGCCGAGCGGCCCGCGATGGATCGCAGTCCCGTGCCCGACCTGAGCCTCATCCGGATGAAGCGGTACAGCACCATGACGGTACAGTATTCGCGAGGCTGCCCGTTTCACTGCGAGTTCTGCGACATCATCGAGATTTACGGTCGCCGGCCGCGCACCAAGGCCGTCCCCCGGGTTTTGGCGGAGCTGGATCAGCTCTACGCGGCGGGCTGGCGCGGCCCGGTCTTCATTGTCGACGACAACTTCATCGGCAACAAAGTGCGCGTTAAGGAGTTGCTGAAGGCGCTGGCAGAGTGGCAGCGGCAAAGGCGCATGCCCTTCCGTTTCATCACCGAGGCGTCGCTGAATCTCTCCGACGATCAGGAGCTCTTACAGGCGATGAAAGACGCCCGCTTCGCTTCCGTTTTCCTTGGCATCGAGACGCCGGATGAGTCCAGCCTGGCGGCTGCGCAGAAGCACCAGAACACCCGGCGCGATCTGCTGGAGAGCATTGCGACGATTCAGGAGTATGGCATCGAGGTCATGGGCGGATTTATCCTCGGTTTCGACACCGACCGCGAAGACGTCTTCGATCGACTGGTTGAGTTCATCCAGAAGAGTGCCATCCCCATCGCCATGGTGGGACTGCTGCAGGCCATGCCGGGCACGCAGCTCTTTCGCCGGCTGACGAGCGAGGGCCGCATTCTGCACGCGGGAGACGGTAACAATACCGGCTGCGAGCTCAATTTTCTGCCCCGGATGAACGCCAGCCGGCTGGTGGAGGGCTATCAGTCCGTGCTGCGGCGGATTTACAGCCGGGAAGCGTATTACGCGCGCGTGCGGGCCTATCTCAGCCGCTGCCAGCCGCGCTACAAAGGTCATTTAAGTCTGGGAAATCTCCGCGCTTTGTTACTCTCCATCCTGCGCCAGGGCGTTCTCGGGCGAGCTCGGCTGAGCTACTGGAAGTTTCTGCTGGTGGCTGCGACCCGGTATCGCCGCTGTTTCGGCGCTGCCATGACCATGGCCGTCATGGGCTATCACTTCCAGGTGATCACGGAGCAGATTTCGGGAGCAGACAGCTGACGGCAATCCATCGACGAGCCGGGGCTGCTGGATCCGCTCAGGCGGCCGGGGTAATGAGCAGGGGTTCGATGAGAGGCAGCGGCATGGGCTCTGGAAGTGCTGACGGAACATAGCGGCCGTCGGCGATATCGGCGAAGACCCGATTCGCGGTGTCCTCGGTCCGGGTGGAGTCGATGTGCAGGGTTTTCACGGCCCGCATCACAACGGTCGCCAGGAGAAACCGGTTCTCAATTTGAATCCCGGCTGAATACACCAGATCAGAGCGCATATTTGCCTCTTTCCCCGTTATGCCGCGTTTGCCACAGAAGCCGGGCTCGCGTCAGGTACCCCAGCGAGGGGGTCCGCCTGCCGGAAACTCCGCTGCGAATCGGAAGGTGCGGAGCTCTCAAGGGCTGGCCAGAGCAGGAAGCGATCCAATCGCGCCTGCCATCAGTATACGCTGTTCTCAGGAATTCCCGTAATTTCCCGCAGCGGCGCACCAGAAAGAGCAAAACCACGGTAGCTGTGTCCGCTTTCCGGTGCCGCCGCGCGTCGCGTGACCCTGGGATAGTCCCAGCCATGTTCCCGCTGTATCCGGGCCCCACGAACGAACCTACGATTCGCTGAAATCGATCATCTTCGGCGCTTTGCGGAAGAAATTCGTGGTCGCGCCCAGATACGTGGCCCCGATCAGGAACCAGATGCCACCGACGATCCTGGCCAGGATGTTGAGGTTCCACCAGATCGAGGCGCAGAACACAAAGCCAATGAGCGGGAGGACTGAATCCCGCAGCAGTCTTCTTTCGCCGCTCCGCCGCAGCAGGGCAAAGTGCCAGAACGTCGACAGATTCACGCCCATGAACGCAAGGAAGGCGCCGAAGTTCAGCAGCTCGCCGGCGTGCTCGTAAGCGCTGCCAACGTAATTGAGAGCCACGGCGCCAATCCAGGCCACAGCGCCGATGATCAGAATGTTCCAGGTGGGCGTATTCGTCTTCGGGTGGAGATGAGCGAAGATGCGCCGCGGCAGGACGCCGTCGCGTCCCATGCCGAAGAGCAGACGCGCCGCTCCCAGACCGCCGGTCAGCGCGCTGCCCAGAGCAGCAAGGATGAGCACCACGCCCATCGCCTCAAAGAGAACCGGGCCGCCCACGCGTCGGCACACGTCCATGAAGGCGGTCTCGAGGTTGGGGAAGGTATGCCAGTCGGGCCAGATGCGCTGCCCGAGATAGATTTCCGCGCCGCCCAGGATTCCGGTGAAGACGCAGACCAAAACAGTAGCGAGCAGCACATTCCGCCGGGGATTCTCCACATCCTCAGAGAGCGTGGTGATCCCGTCGAAGCCGATGTAGGTGAGCGCGGCGAACGAGGTGGCTCCCCAGATGCGCCGCATATCGAAGGTCTTCGGATCGTAGAACGGAGCAACGGAGAAAAGCGCCCACCAGTGTCCGCGATGGAAGAGGTAATGGACGCCGAGGAAAAAGAAGGCGGCGATGACCACGCACATGGCCATCAGCAGCACCTTGTTGGCGCGCGCTGAGGAGCGAATGCCGATGAGGTTGAGGGCGGTGATGAAGACGGTGACGGCGAGCGCCATGATCGGAAACGGAACTTCGGTGATGTACCGGCTGTGCAGCGCGACCGAAATCCACACGACGTTGATCAGGGGCTGCAGGATGTAGTCGAGCAGCATGGCCCAGCCGATCAGAAAGCCGAGATGCGGATTGATCGTCCGGCCTACATAGGTGTAGGCGGACCCCGCGGCCGGGTAAACCGCGGCCATGCGGCCGTAGCTGACGGCGGTAATGACCATGGCCAGCATCGCTATCAGGATGGTGTCGACGGTGTGGCCGTTGGAGAGCTTCTGGGCCACGCCGAAGAGCGGGATGCCCGCCGTCGGCTGAATCAGCACCATGCCGTAGAAGATGAGGTCCCACAGAGTGAGAACCTTTCTCAGCCGAAGTTCGGAGCCCTGTGGGTTGGTTTCTGACATGTGGCAGTTTCTGCGTCCGTTCGCGTCCTGTTACTGCGCCGCCCCGCCAGCTGCGGCTGTTGGCGTCAGCGTCTGGGCCGCAACATTCCAGCCCTCGACGTGAACGACGGGAGATTCCGGCGCGTCTTTGGGCAACAGCGCGGTCAGCGTCCTCGACTCACCCGGAACCAGCTCGATCCAGTTGTCAGACCAGAGCACGGGCGCAACCAGTCCATCGGACGAAGTGCGCACCGCGGCGCGAATCTGGAAGGCAAGAGCTGACGAGCTGTTGTCGAGATGCAGCCGGATTTCGCGGCCCTGCGGCGTATTCGTTATCTCCGCTCGAGCCACCACGGTGGCGGGCGGCAGATGGGTCAGCGCGGTCATATCCGGGTAATAGGCCGCGGGGGTGAACGTATACTGCGTCGCCTCCCAGTCGAAGGTCGTGGGCGTGTAGGGCACCCAGTAGAAGTTACGGCTGACGATCTGGCCGGAGGAGTCCGCAAGCGTCAGGTCGATGAAGAAGATCCTTTCCACGCCGTTAAACAGGCTGCCGGGCAGATTGAACACCTGCTGCGAACTGTCCGCGGGCGCATTGACCGCCCTTTTCGCGCTGTACAGCTCGTTCCAGTGAATGCCGTGCACATCGACGCTGGCATGCAGCCCATCGGCGCGCCTGTAGGTGCTGTTCACGACAACGATCGACTGATTGTCATAGGAGTACTGGATATGAAGCGGCTCGCAGGCTTTCTTCACGCCGAAATAGCCGGGGTCCTCTTCGAGATTGTAATCGTAGAGGTGCCAGATCATGGACGGCCACGCGTTGTTCAGCATCCACTGGATCACGCCGGTGGAGTAGTACTTGTTGCGGGTGTAGGCCTCGAACATCGCGCGTTCCGAGGCGTACTCCATCGTGCCCGCCAGGCGGTCGAACTGCGCCGCGGAGGTCGGCTTCGCGTAGATGGCGTCCATCGCCGACTCAAGGTCCTTCAGGTTTTTGAAATCTCCGCTGCCCATGTGGTAGCTCCAGTCGGCGCCGGGGGGCCACGCATCGGGATCGGAAAGGAACGTCGCGCGGCTGGCGCGGGACGGAATATCCGGGCCGGGGCTGGTTTCCGTGTTATAGCCGTACGCTCCCCCGAAGCGCTTGTCGACGTACCAGTAGCTGGGCTCCACGTAGTTGTAAGGACCGGTCATCTTCACGCCGCTGTCGCCGGTGACCGTGGTGGGCGCTGCCGAGGCCGACGAGAGAGTGGGATTGGGCCAGTGCGTCTGAGCCTCCACATCGAGATAGGCCTGTTCCACATTCGCCGGCGGATGATAGTCGCTGCCGTTGAGCCAGACCAGCAGGCTCGGGAAATGGCGCAGTCGCAGCATCTGCGAACGCAGCGAGGCGGTCGCGATAGTCAGATCCTGCGGAGTCCAGGTCTTCCAGCGTTCCCAGTGATCGCAGCAGCACCAGCCGGCCATGACCAGAATTCCATTTTTGTCGGCGAGGCGGAAGAAATCGTCGGTGTCCAGCTTCCCTTCGAGGCGCAGAGCATTCAGCCCCAGATCGCGCACCAGGCGGAACTGCTCGCGCAGGCGTTCGGGATTCGTTCGCAGCAGCATGTCCTGCGACCAGCCTCCACCGCGGATGAGGATCGGCCTGCCGTTGACCCGGAAAAGCCGGCTGCCCGTGCCTGTAAGTTCCGAGGTGATCTCGCGGATGCCGAACTCGACGGTCTTCTGATCGCTGAGCTGCCCCCGAACGCGCACGCTCATCGAGAGATGCTCGAGATGCGGTTCGCCCATCTGCCACGGCCACCAGATTTTCGGATTCTGAATCCGCAGTTGCGGGAACTGCTCCGGCGTAAAGACCACGGTATGCTGCTCGTGCGGCGCCAGCCTGACCGTCTGCCGGAACTCCGCGCCCGAGGCCGATCCGGAAACGACGCCCTCGACGGGATGGTCCGTGCCATTTTCCACTTCCGCGTAGACGGTCAGCTCTGCGGTGCTCAGATTGTCGTCGGGAAAATGCGTAACCACCGTCGGCGAGCGCAGCGCGACTGCTCCGGTGCTCACCAGATCCACCGCGCCCCACAGGCCCATGTCCTTGTCCGGCGGCGCGGGGTTCCAGTCGACCCAGTTGATGCCCAGGTCCATGGGCGTGGGCGCAAACGTCTCCACCGCGAGCACGTTCATTGCACCGGGCTTCAGCGCAGACGTAACGTCGAGGTTATAAATGCGGTAGGCGCCTGCGATCTGCGAGGAATCAGCGATTTTATGGCCGTTCAGCCAGATATCCGCGCGATAGTTAATGCCCCCGAAGTGCAGCCAGTAGCGAGCGCCCGGCTGTGCCGTCGCGGGCGCGGTGAACGTGTCGCGATACCACCAGCCGCAGTGGTAGGGACTGTCCGCCGGCATCGGCAAATTCTCGAAATTCGCGCCGATCGGATACGTTGTGCCGGGAATTTTGCGCAGATTGTCGCCGAAATAGGGATTGGGATAGATGCCCGCCGCCACCTGAGCGGCCAGCACCGTGCTCGGCACCGTGGCGCTGATCCACCCCTCGGTCGAAAATCCCGACGCGGAGATCGCCTCGCCCGCCGCGCTCAGCCTGCAGGCTGACTGAAGCCGCCAGCCATCATGCAGAGGCGTCAGATCAGCCGCGCACAGCGACGGCGCCAGCATCGCGCAGGCGAGAAGACAGGTCCCGATGGCTCGATTCATAAGGCGATGACCCTCCCCGCCCGCACGCCGCAGAGGGTGTTCGAGCGCTGTTCCGGATTTGCTGCTTCAGAAGAAATCACAGAGAAATTCCTTATTTCAATCGTTTGAATTGAGTTACCCCAACAGCTGCTGCCTTGTCAATATCGCTGTTGCGTTGCTCGCGCGTTCGCACGCCCGGTGGCGCCGAAGAGCCGCGCACCACCAGTTCCGGCTCCAGCATGTGCAGCCGCGGCCTGTGCGGCTCGCCGGCTCGCGGCTGCTCAAGAGCTTTCAGCATATGCTGAGTCGCCAGCAGGCCCATTTCCCGCAGAGGCTGCCGAATGGTGGTCAGGCCGGGCGTCGCCAGCGCCGCGGGCTGGATGTCGTCAAAGCCGATCACCGAGCAATCCTCCGGGACGCGCAGGCCCGCCTCCGCCAGTCCTCGAATCACCCCCAGCGCGGTGAGATCATCGAAGGCCAGCACCGCCGTGAAAGCGTATCCCGACGCCAGCATCTCCCTGGCGAGATCCAGGCCGCCGTCAAATCCGGATCGCGGATCGACCCGGTTCGGCAGTTGAAAAGCCAAATGAGGATCCAGCCGCAGCCCCGCCTCCGACGCTGCGTCCTGGATGCCGGTCCAGCGCGGCTCGCTGTCGAACATCTCCTCCGGTCCGCGAATCACCGCGATGCGCCGATGCCCCAGCGAATGCAGGTGGCGCATACCCAGTGCGCCGCCCGCCTGGTTGTCCACCAGCACGGAAGTGATTCTGCGCGCGGTCAGATCGCGCCCCACGATGACGATGGGCACGTGGTTCTTCTCGATGTCCGCCAGCAGATTCGCCTCTTCGAAAACCCAGCTGGCGATCACGATCACCCCTTCAGCGCGGCGCTCGAGGATCATGCGCAAATAACTATCGAACAGCCTGCGCTGCGTCTGCGCATTCACCAGCAGGGAAAAATAATTGGCGGGCTGCAGGCCGTCCTCGATGCCGCGGATCACCGGGATACAGAATGGATCGGACATATCGTAGGCGAGAACGCCGATCGTCTGCGTGCGCCGCCGCCGCAGCGAGCGCGCGTAGGCATCGGGATGATAGCCGAGGTGGCGCGCCGTGGTGCGGATGCGCTGGCGCGTTGCCTCGGCGACGTGGCGGGAAAGGGGAGCATCGCTGAGCACAATGGAGACGGTGGAGACGGAGAGCTGGCAGGCGCGCGCCACATCCGACAAGGTCACGTGTCCCGATTCGCGCTTGACCACCGCCGATCGTCTCCTTCTGCGAACCAACCCGCCGGGAGCAGGCGTCGGGCCGGATCCGGCAATCCTCAGGAAGCAGAGGCAGCAACAGTGCCGCCCGATTTTCCCCTTGACAGGGGTGTGAATAGTTCTTACATTCATATACCATTCAAACGTTTGAAGTCCAGCAATTCCGGGGCCAGGCTGGGAACGCGGCGGGGCAGGATTCAGCTTCTGGAGGTGGTGATGAGCAGGAGCAGTGGTTTCAGGCTGCAGGCGACGTCTCGTCTTCTGTTTTGTGCCATTCTGGCGCTCTGCATGGCAAGCGCGGCCTGGGGGCAGGCAGGGCGTGGTGCGATCTCCGGCCTGGTCAGCGATCCTTCCGGCGCGGTCATTCCGGGGGCGTCCGTCACGTTGCAGAGCGACGCGACGGGGGTCAAACAGGGCATGGTCACCACCTCGGGCGGGCTGTATTCGTTCATCTCGCTGGCTCCGGGGAGCTACCGCGTGAGGGCCACGGAAAAAGGCTTTCAGACGCTGGTGCAGGATCACGTGCAGGTGACCGTCGACCAGACGACGATCATCAACCTGACGCTGCGCGTGGGCAGCGTCAGCCAGGTGGTCACGGTGAATGCTGCGTCCGACATTCTCGACACCAGCAATTCCACGGTGGGTCAGTTGATCGATGCCGCCGCCATCGACCGCGTCCCGTTGCTGTACCGCAACGTCTACGATCTCGCGCAGCTGAGTGCGGGTGTAAATGCGCCCAACGCCTCGCCCAATTCGAGCGATTCGATGCTGTCGATCCAGAACATTTCAGTCGGACGCCCGGGAATCGACATCTCCTCAGCCACGATCAACGGGGCCATCGTGGGGTCGGTCTACTACATGGTCGACGGAAGCCCGATCGGCATTGCGGAAAACAATGAAGCGGCCATCATGCCGGCGATGAATATTCCCGAGGACGATGTCGATGAGGTTCGGGTGGAAACCCAGAATACGCCTGCCTCCTACCAGAGCGGCGCCGCGGGCGTCATCAGCCTGGTCACCAGGTCCGGGACGGATCACTTTCACGGCGACGTTTTTGGCGTATTTCGGCCGGACGTCCTGTCTGCGAATGAATACTTCAACAAACTAACTCAGCTCAGCAGCGGCATGGCGAACACGCCTCCTGATTTTCACCGCTACCAGGAGGGCGGAGCGATCGGCGGACCCATAAAGAAGGACAAACTCTTCTTTTTCGGAGATTACGAGGCCACCCAGCAGGAGGAGTACGAGGGCATCGACTATTTCTCCGTTCCCACAATGGCCGAAAGGACAGGAAACTTTTCGGCGATGGGCTTTACGATTTACGATCCAACCCGACCGGACGTCCCCGCGCCATGTCCTCCGCCGGGAACCGGGAACTGCATGGTGCGGCAGCCGTTTCCGAACAACACCATCCCGAATCCGAATCCCATCGGCCTGCTGTTTCTGTCCAAGATGCCTGAATGCAATCTGCCGTCTCCCACTAACTGTGAATCGGCAACGTCGGACGTGGTTAACAATTACGGTCTCCCCGGCATGGACCCCTATTCGGCGCAGCGGTTCGATACACGGGTGGACTGGATAAAGGGCCAGAAGCAGCGCATCTTCGGCCGGTTTTCCTTTGACCGCCTGGCCTTCGCCACCGCCAATGTATTTCCGAGCGGCTGGGATCTTAACTATGCTGAGAACATCACCAACGGGAGAAATATCCTTCTGGCAGACGACCTTACCCTGAACAACTCGACCTTTCTCCAGTTGCGCTATTCCTTTACGCGCCACTACGAGAATCAGGGTGGGCCGTCCTCGTACGCGTCCAACGATATTACGCAGCAGGGCTTCCCCTCCTCGCTCGCTTCTCAGGTGATCTACAAACAGCTGCCGTTCATGCTTTTTAATGACGTGGGTGGAGGCGTCGGTGGCACCGCCGACAGCAATATCTTTCGCTATGCCAGCGAGAACAGCGACGCCAGTGCCGCCATCACCAAGGTTCACGGCAAGCACCAGATCTCGACGGGCTTCGAGTGGATGAAGCGGTACCTCAACGTCGGCCAGCCGTATGCGCCGGCGGGCTCCTACGGGTTCGACGTGAGCTCTACGGACGAGACCGTCGCCAGTGCTGTGGGCGGCAGCGATTTCGCCTCCATCCTCGTCGGCATGGGGATGGAGCCAGGCTACGAATCCTACGATTTCACCAAAGACATTTTCGCAGCCGAGTCCAGTCCCTATTACGCGGCCTTCCTTGAGGATACTTACCGCGCGGCGACAAATCTGACCATTACGGCCGGCCTGCGCTGGGATATCTTCGGCGGGCGTAACGAGCGTTTTAACCGGCAGGAATACTTCAATCCCACTGTAGACAATACGTTTGACGGTGTCTCCTATACCGGCGCGGAGATATTCGCCAACAGCGGCAATCGCTCCCCTTATACAACCAATCTGGACAACCTCGGCCCTCGCCTGGCTTTCGCATGGCAGCCGGCCGGCCATCTGGTCCTGCGCGGTGGCGCAGGCATCTACTACGGTCCCAGCACGCAGATGGTCGCCAGCGCGCTCGAAAACGCCGATGGATACTCTTCTGTTACGAACTGGAACTCAACCTGCTACAACGCCGACGGGAATACCGTCTTCTACAGCCCGTCCTGTGCGACGCCGGCGGTGGACAACTTCACGGGCCCCTATTCATTGAGCAATCCGTTTCCGGCCGGCGTTGTCCCGGTCTTCACCGTCGCCAACCCGCCGACAGGTCTGGCCAATAATCTGGGGACAACCCTGCAGACCGTGCTGCACTCCCAGCGCACACCCACCGTCTACAATTATAACTTCGCTGTGGAGTATCAGCTGCCGCACCAGGTGGTGGTAACTGCCGGCTATGTCGGCAGCCGGGGACTTTTCCTGCCCTTTGGCAGTGTCGATCTCAGCCAGCTGGATTTGGCCACGCTTCAGAAATACAACTACTCGTTGTGCGTCGATACCTCGCAACCGAGCTGCATTTATGAGCCGAATCAATGGGAGGCCATCCAGCCTGCCACGAATGCCAACTACGGAGCGGCCACGGTTCCTCTGTGGGCTGCGATCCAGCCGTTCCCGCAGTTCGGCGATGGCAGCTACGGCGCGGGCAATGGCGTCAACGTGAATGGCTACCCCGCGGGCGACTCAGAGTACAGTTCTTTGCAGGCCAAAGTGCAGAAGAGACTCACCAGCCACTTCACTACGCTGAGCACGTTTACCTGGGGGAAATTAATGACCGACGACGGGAATCCTCCTCTCAGTTTCGTAGCCAATCACAATGGATCCGTTCAGGACTGGAAGAATCTGTCCTATGAGCACTCGATCAGCCCCCAGGATATCAAGTATTCGTACTCCGGAGAAATATCGTATGACCTGCCGTTTGGCAAGGGACGGCATGTCAATCTGAATGGTTTCTCGAATGCAGCCTTTGGTGGATGGACGGTGAATGCGATTGTCTATCTCAGCTCGGGCAACCCCATTAACGCGCCGTCTTCCGGAACAACTCCGTCCTACTTCAATCAGCGTGCGGACATGACCTGCAATCCTGCGAAAGGTGCTCCGCATACCATCGCTGCATGGTTCAACGATAACTGTTTCGCGATACCCGGCATGGAGAACGGCGGCGTGGCGAATCCGTTTGTTCCGGGGACCGCCCCGGACTATCTCGACAATGTTCGCACCAAAGGCGCTCGTGACATGGATTTTTCCACTTACAAGGCGTTCAATTTCGGCGAAGCGAAAGTGCTCCGCTTCGACGCTTCCGCCTACAATCTGACCAACACGCCGCAGTTCGGGTATCCCAGCGTACCGAGCATCGTCAGTGCAGTGGACCAGGGTCTTCCCTTCGGACAGATCACTAATACGGATAACACTCCTCGGCAATTCCAGTTTGGCGCGCGGTTCGAGTTCTGAGTGGCTGCGCCGGCGCGGGCCGGCTGACGTCGGACCTTAACGCTGAATCCCGCGCAGAATGCGGGCGATGGACTCCAGCACGCGCTCGGGAATCACGCCCGCCGGCATTCCTGTCCCCATCTTCGCGGTCATCTGCCGGGCCAGGCGTTCGGCGAGCTGCACGCGTCGCGGAATGTCGATGTCGATGGCGCGCGCAAAGAAGTGGTCGATGACGTTCAGATCGTCGGCCGAAAGACGAGCGACGGCGTCAGCCGGCAAATCCACCGGCAGCGGAGCAATGGGCGCAGGCGCGGGGCTCTCCGCGAAAACCTGAGCGGTAATCGTGCGCGGTGCACCGCCGGTCCACAGCGGAGTCTCCGCGGAGCGCTCGTGAACCACCAGCGTGCCCGCGGCCAGATCGCCCAGCCGCTTGTTCTGCCGGTTGCACCACATCGTAATCACGCCGACGGCGTAAAATCCGGGCAGCTCGTCGATGATGCGAAGAAAGTTCCGCGTCATGGATTCAAACAGCGTGATCTGGCGGCCGGAATCGCGGATGACGCGAAGCCTGCACAGCTTCTTTCCCGGCGTCTGGCCGTTCCAGAAGGCCTCAAAGAGCGTGTAGTAGCCCCAGTGGAGGAGGAAAACCACTGCGATCAGACCCGCCTCCAGCCATTTGTCGCCGACCCTCGCCACGACAGCGCCGGCCACCCTCGGCGCGGCGCTGAGGATCAGCACCAGAGCCAGCACGAGGACCGCGTAGCCCAGCAATTGAATCAGCGAGTCCGCCAAAACTGCGAGAAAACGGCTGCCCACGCCTGCCAGGGGAAGGCGAATCGCGACCTGCTCCGGAGTTTCGATGGTAAGCTGATCGGGAGTTTCGGCCCTTCCTGTATCGATGGTGCCGCTCATCTGCATCGTCTCGGACCCGTACCGCCATGATTTCGAACCGCTGGATCGAACAACGGCAGGCACTCTGGCAGCGGCTCGATCTGCTGCTGCGCCAGGTGGAAACTTCGGGGCTCAGATCCCTTTCCGGCGAGGAGCTGCGCGAGTTGGGGCTGCTCTACCGTCAAATCGCCCAGGACCTCTCCGCCGTGCGCGCCGACCGCGGTTCCCGCACGCAGGAAGAATACCTGAACCAGCTTCTGGCGCGAGCGCATAATCGCGTCTACTCCGGAAGAAAACTCGAGCCGCGCCAGGTCCTCCGCTTTTTCGCGGTGGATTACCCGCGCCTGTTCCGCAGGCTCTTCCCCTGGGTGGCCGCGGCGTTCCTCATTTTTCTTGCCGGGGGGGCGCTGGGCACGCTGCTCACCTTCAGCCGCCCCGCGTTCATGCGCCTGATCCTTGGCCCCGCGATGGTCTCCTCGATCGAGCACCATCAGATGTGGACGCAAAGCCTGGTCAGCGTCAAGCCGCAGGCCTCCAGCTGGATCATGACCAACAACATCAGCGTGGGGTTCACCGCGTTCGCCGGAGGCATCCTGGCCGGCCTCGGCACGCTCTACCTGCTGTTCTTCAACGGGCTCATGATGGGCGTAGTGGCCATGGCCTGCGCGGAAGCGCACATGTCTCTGCAACTGTGGAGTTTCATCGCGGCCCACGGAGCGCTCGAGCTGCCCAGCATCTTCATCGCCGGCGGCGCGGGGCTGCGGCTGGCGGCGGGCCTGCTGTTTCCCGGCATTTATTCCCGGCGGGACGCGCTCAAGCGGGCCGCCGCAGAATCGATCCGTTTGCTCGCAGGCACGGTGCCGCTGCTGATCATCGCCGGCACGCTGGAGGGTTTCCTGTCGCCCTCCGGAGCCCCGGTCGTGGTCAAATTCCTCACCGGCGGCGTCCTGCTGCTCGCGCTCAGCCTTTGGCTCACCTCCGAGCCGCGCGCGAAGCAGCCTGCCCTGCCTACAGCATCCCCCGCGCCTTCACTTCCAGATACTCATTGATCGCATCGCTGCGCAGATCCCCGGGCGTGGTTTCCACCACCAGAACCCCTTTGGCGCGCAGCGCGCCCAGCGTCAGCCTCCGCCGCTCCGTCAGCTCCTGGGCAGCGGCCGACTCGTACATCTGCGCGGGCGTGCGCGGCGGACGCGCGGCGACGCCCAGAATCTCCGGATGGTTGAGCACCACCAGCAGAACCAGATGCCGCCGGGCAAGATCGACGGCTGCATCCGCGACTTCCGGACGCCGCGCGCTGTCGGCCATCTCCGTGATCCAGAGCACCAGCCCTCGCCGCCGCTGGAGCTGCTCCAGGCGAGCCGCGGCGCGCAGGTGATCGGCCTCCGATCCTTCGGACTTCACGACAGAGAGCGCGTCGATCATCGCGCGCAGCTGCCCCGCGCCGCTGGCCGGCAAAAGCTGCTGCTGGATGCCCCGCCCATAGACCAGCAGGCCAGCCTTGTCGCCGGTCTGCATCACCGTCTGTGCCAGCGCAATGCCTGCGCCGCACGCCTGGTCGAGCTGGGTCAGGCTCAGGAGAAAATCCTCATCGGACGCCGCATCGCGGAACGATGCCTGGGAACCCGTGCGCCGCAGCTCGCCGACGGTCGCGGAAAGCCGTCCGGCATCGAGCACAATCCACACCTGCTGGCTGCGCTCGGTGGTGAACTCGCGGGTGACGATGCGTGAGCGCCGCGCGGTCGCCGGCCAGGAGATATTGCGCAGCTCATCGCCGCGTCGATAATCGCGCAGATGATCGAACTCGCGGCCGGTCCCCGTCAGGCGCAGGCGGCGACGCTGAATCTCAATCTGACGGATCCGCAGCAGATACATGGCCTCATCGTCGGCCGTGCGCTCCATCGGCGGATAAACCCGGACTCTCTGCTCCGGGCGGCACACCGCGCGTCGCTCCGCCAGTCCAAGACTTCCGCGCCAGCGCAGCCAGATCCCGCCCAGCGCATAATCCCCGCGGCGGCTCGGCGTGACGGTGCACATCAGACGCGCCGGATCGCGCGGAAACGCCGTCAGCCATCCGGAAGGTGGAAATTGCGCCAGCGCCGGATCGAGATCGTCGGCCACCTGGACGCGCAGCAGACGGTTCGTCGCATGCAGGACTTCCACTTCGAGGCGCGTCTCGCGGCCCAGCACAGGCGAGTCGATAAACGTGCGCGTAACCCGCAGTGCGCCGGGGCGAGGAACAGTGAGCACATCGGCAATCACGAGCGCGACCATCAGGCCATCCCACACCAGCATCAGCAGGACCCAGTGCAGGCCGAAAAAACCGGGAATCGCCCACACGAGTCCCGCTGCCAGCAGCCACAGCGCGCGCGCAGCGAGCGTGGTGCCGAAGAATCTGCCCGGACGGCTGGCTGGCTGCGCCTCCGCCGTGGCCGGCGCGGGAATGAGCGTCTGAATCATTTCGGCAGCGGCGTGGCGGCCAGCACGTCGCTCAGCACGCGATCCGGGTCGAAGCCTTCCAGCTCGGCTTCGGCCTTCAAAATGATGCGATGACGCAGGCAGGGCAACGCCGCCTGCTTGACATCGTCGGGAATGAGGAAATCGCGGCCGTCTTTGGCCGCATACGCCTTGGCCACGATCAGCAGATTCGCGGACGCGCGTGGGCTCGCGCCCAGCGTAATGGCGGGCCACTCGCGGGTGCGCCGCACCACAGCCAGAAGGTAGTCGAACAGAGCCGGCTCCACGCGCACCGCACGCAATTCGCGGCGCGCGGCCACCAGATCCGCCGCGCTGACCGCGGTCATCTCCACCGATTCGAACTGTGGCGTATCCGCTTTGGCGTGGTGCCGCTCCAGAACCACACGCTCCTCCGCCACGCTGGGATACGCGACGCGAATCTTTACCAGGAAGCGGTCCAGCTGCGCTTCCGGCAGCGGATAGGTCCCCTCGAACTCCAGCGGATTCTGCGTGGCGAACACGGTAAAGAAATCATCGAGCGCGTGCGTAACGCCGTCGATGGTCACCTGGCGCTCTTCCATGCTCTCGAGCAGCGCGGACTGCGTGCGCGGCGGCATGCGGTTGATCTCGTCCGCCAGCAGAAACTGCGTGAATACCGGCCCGCGATGGAAGGTGAACTCGCTCGTCTTCAGCGAAAAGACGCTGGTGCCCAGAATGTCCGCCGGCATCATGTCCGGCGTCCCCTGAATGCGCCGGAAATCGAGCGAGAGGAATCGCGCCAGCGCTTTCACGGTCATGGTTTTGGCCACGCCCGGAACGCCTTCCACCAGCGCGTGCCCGCCGCACAGGAACGTCAGCAGAGCCTGTTCAATCAGCTCAGTTTGGCCGGAAACAATCTTGCCCAGCTCCGCCTTCCCTCTTTCGAAGACGGACAGCACGGCGCGGACTTCGCCCTGAGATTCCACCATGTCGTTCATGCATTCCCTTTATATCGCTGCAGACTGCGAAGCAGTTGAGTCAGACGGGCGATGTGCCCGTCGAGGCGGCGAACCAGCTTCAGAGCTTCCGAGGGCCGCAGGCGGTCGTACTGCGCCTGTCGCGCGGCTTCCAGATCCGAGGCCAGAACGCCGGGGTCGCCGCCGAAGCGCGCCGCCACCGCCGCAGCCACGGCCTCCGGGCCGGACCGCAGAGTTTCCCGAGGCAGGCCGCCCTCATGTCCCAGGAATTCGGTCAGCCGCCGCAGAGCCGCGCTCACCGCGACGCTGCTCGCGCCGGCGCGGGCGTACAGCGCGCCCATGGATTCCACAAATTCCAGCGGCGAAGTCCGAGGCGGCTGCGCCAGCGTGCGCCGCGGTCCGCTCGACCGGCTGAAGCTGAACAGCAGCAGCGCCGCCACAAGGCAGATCTGGAGGATCATCCCCGTCAGCGGCGTTCCGTGCGCAGCCGTCCAGGGATTGTCACTGATGCCGTGCATATACTCGTCAAAATAGACAGTGCGCTCGCGTCCGCCAACGCTGGCCAGCAGCAGGCGCAGATTACCGTCCTGGCGCAGCCCCTGATTTGTGAGCGGCGTGGCCGAAGCCCACCAGATCACCTCGCCCTTTCCCACCGGATACGAGACCACCACCGCCGACCCGCCGCACCGCTGCGCAACCCGCACGCCTGGATCCTGGCGCACCCAGCGCACCGCAGCCCGCATGCTGAGCGAGCCGGCGCGCGCCAGCGCATCCGGCCCCTCCGGGGTGGTGTCGCACAACGCGTCGTACAGGCGGCTCGTAAAGTCCACTTTCGCATCCGGCAGCAGCAGCGGCGCAACCTGGCCCGTGGCCACGATGCGTCCGCCTCGGCGCAGGAAAGCCTCAAACGGCTGGCGACGCTGTTTTTCCTCCAGAACCGTGGCGGAGGGCGATGGATCGGCCAGCACCAGCGTCGCATGCGCGGCATCCACGCCGGCCAGCTCCGCTTCCGGACGTTCCCATCGGATTTCCCTGTAGCCAAGCTGTCCCAGCAGCAGCCACGCCGCTTTGGCTCCGGCTTTGCCGCTGTTCCACGTGCTGGGCGTCGGATCGTTGTCCTGACGTGCCGGCGCCAGAATCCCGGTCACGCCGATCAGCGCCACGACGCACCCTGAAAAGATGACCAGGAATTTCCACTCGCCGCTGAGCCGTTTCATGCCGCCCTCAGCTCCTGGTGCAGGCGCAGCGCCTGGTCGTAATCGGACCGCTGCGCGGGGCGCAGCCCGTACCAGATAGTTTCAAAGGCCAGCGTCTGCCGGCGCAAAAGCGCCGCAACGGAGGAGGCCGCATCGAGCAGCCGCAAATATTCGCGCGGCGTCCGCGCGCGATCCGGATGCCAGAACCGCCGCCCTTCGAGTGTCGCGATGCTCGCCCAGTAGAGGCAATGCACCGCGTCGCGAAAGGCTCCCTGCGCGGCGTGCGTCTCAGCCTCGCGCATCCAGTTCAGAACGCGCTCTTCGCTCACTTCGATCGGCCGCGCCGCCTCGACGCGAAGGCGAAGGCGCTCTTTGCGCACGGCGCGAAGAATCCAGACCAGCACCAGAGCGCATGCCAGTCCTGTCAGCCCCCATTCAATCAGCGGCCCAATCCACGGTGAGCGGCCGCCGAAGGCGGCCACGCGCATCAGCATGCGATCGAGCCAGGTGAAGACCCATTCCAGAAATCGGTCCCACAGCGACGCCTGATCGGCCGTTGCAAACTCGCGTTCCGCCAGAATCGCGTCGGCGCGCTGGCGCGCCATGGAAAAGTCCGCGCCAGCAGCCGGCCGAGCCTGAGCATCGGCCACATCGGCGTCCAGATGCTGCTCAGCCGCCCGCATCTGCGCGGCGCGCGGCGCATCGGGCAGCTTTTTGGCCGCAGCCAGCGCTGTGCTGAACCACTCATACCGCGCGGTAAAGGAGCCGGCCGAACCGAGACTTACCTTCTGGTCGGGAATCGCAGCAGACGCCTCGCACGCGGAAGCCTTTTGCGCGCACGCGGCAGCTGCGGTTTCCAGCTGGCGCGCCTGGCTCACGTAGTCCGCCAGCGTTGCCGGCTTCAGCGCGGCCGCTGGAGCCGGCGGCGGTTCCTGGAGCGTAATCTGCGCCGCCCGCGCCGAATCTGACCCTGCAACCGCCAGAATCGCCGCAACCAGCCAGCCTGCGCCCCGAATTATGCCGGATCGGGAGATGTGCTTCCCTCCGCGAAGGGCTTGTCCGGCGCTTCCGCCGGTAGCAGCGGGGGAGCGCCGCCCGCCCGCTGCATCAGAAATTCGATATCGAATCCCTCGTGACGGACGCGCTCATCGAAATAGAAAAGGCAAAGCGCGATGGCGCCCACCGGCACCACCAGGAGCCGCGAAAAGAAGACCCCGGTGAGCTGCAGCATCTGGAACAGGTAGCGCTCGCCGCCCTGCGCGCGCAGGATGAGCCACTGCAGCGGCGAAAGCACAGCTCCGATGACCATACCCATGGCAAGAACCAGAAGCCACAGCAGAAAAATGCGCACCTTGCGCTCCGTGAGCAGTTCCATGCTCCGGCGCACCGCGGCGTTGGCCCTCAGCGACTCAATCACCGCGGCCGGAACCGCCAGCGACACCCGAATTGCCGCATAAATGGCGTAGATAAACGAACCAAACAGCAACAGGCCGGCGACCACTCCCAGTATGCCCTTCGCGGTGGCGCCGGGAACCACAAACACCAGCCCAAGCACGACGCCTCCCACTAACGGCAGCCAAAGCACGCTCCAGTACTGCCGCAGCACCACCCGCACGTAGCGAAACCAGTGCTCCATCGCGCTCCGCCAGGCCGCTCGGACTGAAGCCGCCTTGCCCAGATAGATCTCCGCAACCGCCCATGTAGTCGCCGCCAGCGTGATGCCGTTCACGATGAAAAAGGCCAGCAGAGTGACGCCGCTGATGCTGAGCGACGTCGCGCTCTGCACAGGGATGCTCATCGCTCGGCCGTGCCGGGTCAGGTGCTCGGTCCGCATGAAAAGCACGCCGATCGCGCTGCCCGCAAAGTTCACCGCGGCCGGCAGAGCCGCCAAACTGGCGAACAGCGCGAAACGCGAGCGATAGAGCTGAAAGGTGCGGTCGAGAATCTCGCCCGTTGAAAGCGGGCGGAGATCGTATCCCGCGCTGGCGGGCGCAGGACTCTCCACCGCCGCCCAGCCTGGTTCCCCTGTCATGCCGGTCTCTCCGAGTGCTGGCATCGTAGCACACACACCCGCGCAATGGGCATCCCCAAAAGGAACGCTTCACGCGCTCTGGTTGTAGCGGCGTGCAGCCCTCCCGCCCATGGCTGCGGCGGCCTTCCATTCACGGCCGCGCGCCTCCGCGCCGCGCCGTGGTTTCTCGCCGCCATTCTCCGCAGCCGGAGGCAGCAGCCGATTCACCGCCGCCAGGGCGCGCAGCGTCAGTTCGGGTGCCACCGCGCTCAGCCGCGCGGCTGCAAAGGCCTGCGGCGTGATGGCAATCTCCGTCCGGCGCGACGTCACCGCCCGCACAATGCGCCGCGCGGCGTGAGCGGCGCTGGTAGAGACCCCCGGCAGATTCGCCGCCAGGCTGAACCACTGATATTCGCGCTCGGCGTCGCCGGAGAAGCGCGCCCCCAGATGCGATCCGGTGCGCATCAGCCCGGGGCAAACCGTCAGCACATGGATGCCTCTGGTGCGCAGCTCCGCGTACAGCCCCTCGGAAAAACCCACCAGCGCAAATTTGCTCGCCGTGTACGGGAGCAGGTGCGGCACCGCAACCTTGCCGCCGATCGATGCGACGTTGACGATCACACCGTCGCGACGCTCCAGCATCTGCGGCAGCGCGGCCAGCGTGGCGTTTACCGCGGAGAAGAAATTCGCCTCCATGACCTCGCGGAAGTCGTCGAGCCGCTGGTTTTCGGCCGGACCCACCGTGATCATGCCGGCATTGTTCACCAGAATATCGACGCGGCCGAAGCGCTCCGTCGCCTGCCGGATCACCTGCTCCGCCTCTTCCGCCTGCGTCAGATCGGCGGCCACCGCGAGCACGTCGTCGGCGCTGGCCACCACTCCGCGACGCGCCAGATGGATTCGCGCCCCCTGCAAATTATCCGCGTGGCGCGCAGCCAGCGCCAGCGAGGCCCCGCGACGGCCGAACTCCTCAGCGAGAGCAAGACCGAGGCCCCGAGATCCCCCGCCGATCACGACCACTTTGCCCTGCAGGCTGCGCCCGCGGCGTCCGAGCGTGCACGCTCCCACGGCTGCGACCGAGGCTGCTGCCGCGGCTCCGGCACACAACACCCCGGCGCCGGCGACGGCCAGACCAGGAATCAGAATCGTTCTCGCTTTCACAGGCACTCCTGCGGAATTCTGGAATTTCGCTCGATCGCGAGCACCTCGATCGACCCGCGCGGCGGCGAACTGCCGAGCTTCTATACCTTGTCCGCAGTCTCTCTCTCCTGCTTCTGAATGTCCAGGATGGCGAGCTGGTTGCGCGGATCGACGGCCACCCGCGCAGCGAACCCATTCGCCTCGGGCGCCTGCGGCATCAGGAGCCGGCGAAGGCCGCGGAATCCTGAAGGCTCCCTTCCCTTCCGCATGAGCTTCGAAAAATACCCTCCAGCCCGGCGAGTGGCGCGCGGCCGCTCAACTTGCGTAAGCTGAATCGCGAGACTGAAACGAGGTTCGACTCGCGCGTGAAACGACTGGTAACGATGATGACCCTGCCCGCCCTGGCCGGTGCGCTGATGAGCGGCGCCGTTGCAGCCCAGACCACTCATGCCTTTGTGAACACGCTGATCCCCGAGCCCGCGCACCTGACGGCGGGCTCCGGATGGCTGCCCATTCGGCGGGGCTTCGCGGCGGCCACCGACAAATTCCACGACCAGCGTCTCGACAACGCGATCGCCCGCGCGATGCGGCAGCTCACCCAAAAAACGGGAATCGTGATCCGCGAGGCGCCCGCGGGATCGCAGGCGCCGCTTATCATCTCCGTCGACGGCCCCGGCCAGGCTGTGCAGGGCGTCGATGAGAACGAGTCCTACTCGCTGGACGTTTCGCCCGAGGACGCGCATCTGCACGCGGCGACTGATGTGGGCGCGATGCACGGCCTCGAAACGCTGCTCCAGCTCGTGCAGGTTTCCGGCCAGGGATACTATCTGCCCGCAGTCTCCATTCAGGACGCGCCGCGCTTCCCCTGGCGCGGCCTCATGATCGACTGCTCCCGCCACTTCGAGCCGATCAGCGTCATCAGGCGCACGCTCGATGGGATGGCCGCGGTGAAGATGAACGTCTTTCACTGGCATCTGACCGACGATCAGGGTTTCCGCATTGAGAGCAAGGTATTTCCGCTGCTCACCCAGGATGGCTCCGACGGTCTCTACTACACCCAGGAACAGGCACGCGAGATCGTGGCCTACGCGCGCGCACGCGGGATTCGCGTCGTGCCGGAATTCGACATTCCCGGCCACGCCACGTCGTGGGTGGTGGGCTATCCGGATCTGGCCAGCGGACCGGGCCCGTTCACCGTTGAGCGCCGCTTCGGCGTCTTCAACCCGGTACTCGACCCCACCCGAGCCAGCACCTACGAATTCCTCGACAAATTCATCGGCGAAATGGCGACCATCTTTCCCGATGCGTACATGCACATCGGCGGCGACGAGAACAACGGCGTGGAGTGGGCGCACAATCCGCGCATTCAGGCTTTCATGCGCCAGCATGGGCTCAAAGGCACGGCCGCGCTGCAGGCTTACTTCAACCGGCAACTGCTCCCCATTCTCCAGAAGCACGGCAGGAAAATGATCGGCTGGGACGAAATCATGACACCCGGCCTGCCGAAGAACGTGGTCGTGCAGTCGTGGCGCGGCTTTGACTCGCTCGCCGCCGGCGCGCGCCAGGGATACACCGGCATTCTGAGCGCCGGATACTACCTCGACCACATGGACAGCGCCGCGGATCATTACCGAGTCGATCCGCTGCCGGCGGGCAACAACCTCACCCCCGCGCAGGCGGCGCGGATTCTGGGTGGCGAGGCCTGCATGTGGGGCGAGTACGTCGATGCCGGGAATATCGACTCGCGTATCTGGCCGCGCACTGCCGCCATTGCCGAGCGGCTCTGGTCCCCGCGCTCCGTCGACAATATCGACGACATGTACCGGCGCCTCCGGGTCGAGTCGCTGCGCCTCGAAGCACTGGGGCTGACGCAGATTTCGCAGGAGAACGCAAGCCTGCGCGCCCTGGCCGGAACCGAGCAGATTGGTCCGCTGCAGTCGCTGGCCGCGGTGCTCCAGCCGGTGAATTTTGATACGCGTGGTGCGTGGTCCGATGCGCACCATGTGACGACGCTGATGCCGCTGGACAATCTGGTGGACGCGCTGTCGCCAGATCCGCCGTCGCGCCACGGTTTCGAAGAGCTGGTCAGCACCTACCTGCAGGATCCCGCCGCGCGTCCGGATCAGCAGGCCGCACTGACGGCGATTTTCAGCTCGTGGACGCAGGATCAGCCGGCACGGGTGTTGCTCATGTCTCAGTCGCCCCGCCTGGCCGAGGCGCTGCCCCGCGCGCGCCAACTCACCGAGATGGGCACCATGGGCCTGGAGGCGATCGCGTATCTGACTTCCGCCGTGCCCGCGCCGCCGGGATGGAAAGCCGCCAGGCTGGCGATTCTCGACCAGGCTGACCAGCCCGTCGCGCTGACGCGCTTCACCGTGATCCAGCCGCTGCGCGACCTGATTAACGAAGTGCCGTGAAGCAGGGTGCAGGGGATAGAGTGCAGGGCGCAGCGAATGCTCCCAGTCCCTCCGAGAATCGTTTGTACCCTGAACCCTATCCGCGAATCTCTGCTTTTATACGATCCATCCCCCGCCCACGACCTCATCGCCGTCGTAGAAAACGGCAGCCTGGCCGGGCGTGACCGCGCGCTGCGGCTGGTCAAAGACGGCCTCAACCTCATCCGGACCGGCGCTGCGGATTGTCGCCGAGGCGGGCTCGTGACGGTGACGAATCTTGGCGCGCACACGCATTTCGCCGCGCAGCTCCGGAACTGCAATCCAGTTGAGATCGCGCGCGCGCAGCCTCCGCGTCGTTGCCTCAGCATCCGAACCCACCGTGACGCGATGGCTGGCGTTGTCGATCTGGATGACGTAAAGCGGATCAGGCGAAGCGACGCCCAGACCCTTGCGCTGCCCCACGGTGAAATTGTGAATGCCGGTGTGGTGCCCGATCGTCTCGCCGGTGGTTGAAACCAGTTCACCCGCAGTGTCGGGGATCTCCTCGCCCTGCTCATCGAGATACGCGGCGATAAAGTGCTTGTAATCGCCGCCCGGGATAAAGCAGATCTCCTGCGAATCCGGCTTCACGGCGATGGCCAGACCATGCCGCGCGGCGATCTCCCGCACCTCCGGCTTGCGATAGCCGCCCAGCGGAAACAGCGTGCGCGCCAGCTGCTCCTGGGTCAGGCCGAACAAAAAATACGTCTGGTCCTTCGCCTCGTCGGCGGGTCGGCGCAGAATCCAGCGGCCGCGCTCCGGATCGTACTCGTTGCGCGCGTAGTGCCCGGTGGCGATGCGATCCGCCCCGATCTGCCGCGCGCGCACCAGCAACTGATCGAACTTGAGATGGTTGTTGCACAGCGAGCATGGGATCGGCGTTCGTCCGCTGAGATACTCGCGGACGAACGGTCGCACAACGTCCTGCTCGAAACGCTCTTCCTCGTTGACCACGTAGTACGGGATGCCCAGCGCCTCGGCGACCCGCCGCGCGTCGTAGACATCGTCGATCGAGCAGCACCGGCCAACCACCTGCTCGGGCATGCCCTCCTTGCCCGCCAGGCGCCGCTGATTCCAGAGCTGCAGCGTCAGCCCCACCAGTTCGTACCCCTCCGCGCGCAGCATGGCCGCAACGGTCGACGAGTCGACTCCGCCCGACATGGCGACGGCAATGGTGTTGTTCAGGGGCATCGGGCACCCACTATCAGTATGACAAAGACAGCGGAGCAGCGGTCAGCTGAAAGGCAGCCAGCCGGTTCTTCGCTAACCTTCTTAACTAACCGGTCTTCAGCTGCCCGCTTCTCAGCCATGCGGTTTTTCCCTAACCGGTCCTTAGCTGCCTGTTTCTGAGCTGCGGGGTTCTTCGCTCCGCTACTGGTTCACCCCGCTCGCCAGGAACCCGCCGTCGACCACCAGCACCTGGCCGGTGACGAAGGACGCGGCATCAGAGGCAAGATAGACAGCCGCGCCCACCACTTCTTCGGTCTTGCCGAAGCGGTTCATCGGGGTACGCATCTGCAGCTCCCTGCCGCGCGGCGTGTTGTCCAGCAGATCAGCATTCAGCGCGGTGCGGAAGACTCCCGGGGCAATCGCGTTCACCAGCACCCCCTTGCGCGACCACTCGACCGCCAGCGAGCGCGTGAGCGACGCAACCGCGGCCTTGCTCGCGGCGTAAGCAGCCACTTCGCTGAGTGCGACAAACGTATTCAGCGAGGCGATGTTGACGACGCGCCCGTAGCCGCGCTCCAGCATGTGGGCGCCGAAGACCTGGCAGGCACGCAGCGTGCCGGTCAGGTTGGTGTCGATAATGTCACGCCACTCGTCTTCAGGAAACGTGAGCGTCGGCGCGCGCCTGATCTTCCCCGCGCTGTTCACCAGGATGTCCACCTTGCCGAATCGTCCGACGGTCTCGGCAAGCAGGCGCTCCAGCGAGCTGCGATCCTGAATGTCGCTGCCGAGCCGCAGCGTCTTTCGCCCCAGCTTCTCAATTTCACCCGCGGTTTCCTCCACCTGCTGCTGACGCCGGGCGGATGCAATCACGTCGGCGCCGGCTTCCGCAAGTCCAAGGCTGATCGCGCGTCCGATCCCCGACGTTCCGCCGATCACCACGGCGGTCTTTCCATCCAGGTGCAGACTTTTCAGGGTCATTTTGTCTCCGCGTGCTCCAGTATCGCAGACGGCGCGGGCTTTCCCAGGAACACAGGCGCAATGTGCCGGTCGAAAAGATTCTCTGTCACATTTTTCGCGATCACCGCTTCGTTGGCCTCCAGCAGATCGAGATAGCGGTGGCCCATCTTCGCCGCAACCTTAAAGCCGACGTGCAGAAGCTGCCGGAAGCTGCTGTTGTACGCGGGCGAACACGGATCGTGGCGCAGCGCCGAGGTGAACTGTTCTGAGTTCCACCCGGCCACAGTCGCGGGCGCAGGCAGCTTCGCGGGATCAATGTCGATCACAGTTGCATACGGGCCGCACAGTTCGTCGCGGTGCGCCCAGGCCTCAGCGCAGATCTCTTTCACCAGGGCCAGACCATCCCCGCCGGCCTCCGCCAGTCCGATGATTTCCTCCAGCCACGTGGTTCCCGCGGTTTTCAGATGCACGCCGGAGCGCTTCGTCGCCTCGTGAATCGCCGCATAGATCGAGAATTTGTCGCTGCCGGAGTGAATGCTCAGCTTCAGGTTCCTCGGCAGCCCGAAGTGCCGCACCGCCCAGGCAATCGCTGCCACATCCAGCTGAATCTCGCGCCGGAACTGCTCGACGCTGCCCGCGTAATCGACGCCCTTGTTGAACCGGCCCGTAAACTTCGGCGCAATCGTCTGCACTGGAATCCCTTCGTCGGCGATGGCGGCCAGAATGATAAGCAGTTCGGCGGGCGTCTGTGCAGAGTCAGTCTCATCCATCGACACTTCGGCGATGAAGTTTCCCTTCCCCTTCGCGGCTTCGATCTTCCGATAGACCTTGCCCGCATCCTGCACCGCGAAGAGGAATTTCTCAGCGGTCGCGCGCAGCAGCTCCGGGGTGATCTCGATCGGCGCGCTCACTGCCTCGAGCTGCAAATTTCCCGCAAGCGCCCCGCGCTGTTTCACAAACGTTTCGATGGAAGAAGAAGACGCGGGCCGCCCGATCGCATCAGCGACGTCGATGGTATAGAAATCGCAGGAAGACAGAAAACGGTCCACTGTGGTCAGGTTGATGTGGTCAGCATCGCAGAAATACGGCTTCTGCCAGCCCAGGGCCTTCACAGCCGCGTCGGCTGCGGCGCGCGCGGAATCCGGCTCCGATCCGATGATGTTGTGCTCACGATTCGATTTGTTCCAGACCGGGATCACCTCCACGCCGGCCTGCGCCGCGAGGATACAGGCCCGTAGCTGCCCCTTTGCCTGATGGGCGAAGCGGTCGCCCACGCCTACCGAGAATTTGCCGAGCTCTGCTCCCTGACCGCTCATAAACTCCTCTGTTCAGTTCAGAAATCGGTTGCGATGCGCCCAAAGTCCCAGTCCGGGGTTCGGAATGAAAAAGATCTCCTCGCCGTCGACCTTGTTGAAGCCGTACTTCAGCTTCGCGGGGTCATAACGCCGCAGCATCTCGTGCAAATCGCCCCACGCAAAGCCGACGCCCTCCACTTCCTCCCGCGTCAGATGGCCGGGACACCAGGTAATGCGGAAGCGCCCTTCGGACGACCCGTGAATCAGGTGTGCGGCAGCGCTCAGATCGGCGGCGAGATCGGCATTCTTCGCAACGGCCTCGAGCGTGGCCGGCGTACCGCGATAGCCATACTTGCGGATCAGCATATCGATGGTGCGGTCTTCGCCGAACTCCTTCACGGCCGGCGCCAGAATGATCAGCTCCGCGCCGTCGGCCAGCCCCATGCGTGTGCGGTATACGGCCTTGTTCCCCAGCCAGGTGCTGTGGAATTCCTGCGCATCGAGACAGACCACCGCTTTGCGCAGCGGCTGGTCGAGCATCTCGAAGTTGACCTGCAGGCTCAGCTCTGCCGCGCGATGGAAGCACTCCGCGTCGTTGCCGATGAACAGCCCGCGCGTGGCCAGGCCGCCGTTCGCGGCACGGGCGACCACAGTCTGCACATAAACAATGGGCATCTCTTTCAGGAATCGGTCTGACGCGCAGTTCAGCACCCGCCGCACGGGATTGTCGGCCCGGCCCATGATGCGCTCCATCCCGTACACCGCGCCGAGATAATGGCTGCGATTGATGCTTTCGCGTCCGCCCGTGCCCACCAGAATATTCTTGTTGTAATTCGCCATCCCAATCACCTCGTGCGGAACCACCTGCCCGACCGAGAGGATGAGATCGAACTCTCCACGCACGATCAGCCGATTCACCTGCGCCGGCCACGCGTAATGCAGCTTCCCTTCCGACTGCTCTTCAATAAATTCCGCCGGAACCTCGCCGAGCGTCTCGATATCCGTGCGCCAGTTGTGAATGCGAAAGAGGGAGTGCGGCACGGCCCCAAACATCCGCGTCATCTGATCCGGGGACATCGCGGCATGCGTTCCCAGCGCGGGCAACACAGCCTGCAGGCGCTCGCCGCAGTATTCCCACGCGTAGCGGGTCAGCTCGCCGGCGCGCGAGTGCAGACGCGTAATATCCGGCGGCACCACGAGCACGCGCCTGCGCTCGCCCAGCTTCCCGAGCGCCTCGCAAAGAAGCGACTGCATCTCCGCAGAGCTGATGTCTGCGTCCGGTCCACCCCGGGCAAGATAGAGGCTCACGCCGGCACCTCCACTTTCTTCAGCCCCGGCGCCAGCAGTGTGATGATCAGCAGCGCCAGCAAATACGCGCTCGACGCCAGCACGAACAGGATTACGTAGGTGTGCGTGATCCTGATAATCCATCCCGTGCCCACGCTGAGAAGAATGCCGCCGATGGATCCCGCGCACGTGCCGATACCCACCACGGAAGCTACGTCGCTCTTCGGAAACATGTCCGACGAGGTGGTGAACAGGTTCGCCGACCAGCCCTGGTGCGCCGCGGTCGCCAGGCTGATCAGGCCAATCGCAATCCACTCCGACTGCAGAAAGCCCGCGGTAAAGATCGGCACCACCGCGCACGCGCAGACCAGCATGGCCGTCAGCCGCGCTTTCGGCGCGGACATTCCCATCTTCCGAAACGGCGCAGGCAGCCAGCCTCCGCCTATGCTGCCGATCGTCGAGGTGGTGTAGATGATGATCAGCGGCAGCCCCAGATGCGCCAGGTCCAGATGGAAATGCCGGCTGAAATACGACGGAAGCCAGAACAGGAAGAACCACCAGATGGGATCGGTCAGAAACTTGCCGAGAGTGAACGCCCAGGTCTGGCGATATTCGAGCAGCCGCGACCAGGGAATTTTCACGCCCGTTTCCGGCCCCAGGTCCATCTGCGACGACTGAATGTAGCTCAGTTCTCCGGCGGAAAGTCTGGAATACTCGCCCGGCCTGCGATAGTGGCGGAACCACCAGACGATCCACAACGCGCTGAATGTCCCGGTGATCAGGAAGGCGGCGCGCCAGCTGTAGTGCAGCGCGACCCAGGGAACCATGACCGGCGCCAGCACCGCGCCCACCGCGGCTCCGGAATTGAAGATGCCGGTGGCCAGCGACCGCTCCTTTTGCGGGAACCATTCCGCGACGCTCTTGATGGCCGCGGGAAAATTGCCGGATTCGCCCAGCCCCAGGCTGAAGCGAGCCATGCCAAACTCGAGCGCGCTGCTCGCCAGCGAATGGCCCATGGCAGAGAGCGCCCAGATGCCCATGAACAGGCAATAGCCCAGCCGCGTGCCGAGCCGATCGATGATGGCGCCGGCAAACACAACGCCTATCGCATAGGCCGCCTGGAATCCGCCAATGATGTAGCCGTACTCGACGACCGTCAGGCCGATGGCGTGCTGCAGCGTCGGCTCCAGAATCGAGATCACCTGGCGATCGACGTAATTGATCGTCGTCGCCGCGAACAGCATCGCGCAGATCGTCCAGCGCGCGCGTCCCAGCTTCCCGGAAAAATCCGGCGCCCTGATCTGCTCCACGGCCTTGCCAGCGTCTCTCATCCCCGAATCCCGCGTCCCTCAGAGCCTGTACGCCCGTCGCACCAGGTTATACGCGAGATCGCGAGCTACTTCCACCGCCTCGTCTTCCTCCAGCCGGTGCTCGGCCACCAGATGCGCCAGCCACACGCAGTCCATGCGGCGCGCCACATCGTGCCGCGCCGGTATCGACAGGAACGCGCGCGTGTCGTCGTTGAACCCCACCGTATTGTAGAAGCCGGCCGTCTCCGTCACCTGCTCGCGGAAGCGAAGCATCCCCTCCGGACTGTCGTGGAACCACCACGGCGGCCCCAGCCGCAGGCACGGGTAATGTCCCGCCAGCGGAGCCAGCTCCCGGCTGTAGCTGGTTTCGTCCAGCGTGAAGAGAATCAGCGTGAAATTTTTCTCGTTCCCAAACAGATCCAGCAGCGGCTGCAGTGCGCGCACGTACTCCGTCGCCATCGGCATATCCGCGCCGATGTCGCGCCCGTAGCGCTCATAGAGCTGCCGGTTGTGGTTGCGATACGCGCCGGGGTGAAGCTGCATCACCAGCCCATCCGCCACGCTCATGCGCGCCATCTCGGTCAGCATCTGCGCGCGGAAGAGCTCCTTCTGCGCGGGATCGGCGCGTTTGGCGACAATCTTCTCGAACAGGCGCGCGGCTTCGTCCGGGCTCAGGTGCGCCGTGTGCGCCGTGGGATGGCCGTGGTCCGTCGCCGTGCAGCCCATCGTCTTGAAACGCTCGCGCGTGACGGCCAGCGCCTTCAGGTACCCCTGCCATGTCGACGTATTCTCACGCGTGAGCTCGCCCAATTTCGCGATGCTCTCCTCGAACCCCGCAAAGTCCGGATCCACTGCCGAGTCCGGACGAAACGTCGGCAGGATCCTTGGCGCTGCGCCGCACACCTTCCATCCCGAATCGCGAATCGCCTGATGATCGGCCAGCGAGTCCGGCGGCGAATCCGTGGTCGCCAGCACCTCCAGCCGAAACCGCTCGTAGAGCGCGCGTGGCAGGAAATCCGCCGTGCGCAGCCGCTCTGAGATCACGTCGAAGTACAGGTCTGCCGTCGCCGCCGAAAGTCGTTCCTCCAGCCCGAACAGCTCGTGGAAGGCGTAGTCCAGCCACATCCGCGTCGGCGTGCCCCGGAACAAATAATAATGTTCGGCAAAAATGCGCCACACCCGTCGCGGATCCTTCAGTTCCTCGACGCCAATCTCCAGTTCTTCCAGCGACACTCCCTGGCTGTAGAGCATCCGGTAGATGTAATGGTCCGGCTGCACAAACAGCTTGGCCGGGTCCGGGAACGGCTCATTGCGGGCGAACCAGCCGGCCTGGGTGTGTCCGTGTGGGCTGATCAGCGGCAGCCCGCTGACCTCCGCGTGGAGCCGGCGCGCAATGCCGCGCATGGTTGGGTTAGCCGGGAACAGCCGGTCGTCGTGGATGAGATTCATGGCTTCAGTCGGCATCGCCTCCGGTTGACCTCCGGGACAGCCCTCCCGGCGTTACACCGGAGAGGTCCGACCACTAGAATACACCGCCCCGCCCTGCGGAACAGTGGTACTTTCATGCATAACAGATGAAATGAGGCGGAGCAGGCTGCAGATTCCCCCCAACAGGGTGCCACGGCCGCGGTTCCCCTCGGGGACCGGGAGATGCAATGGCCAAAACCGATACGCACATGACCATGCGAGTGGTCAACCACATCCGGGGCATGATCGAAAGCGGCGGTTTGCAGCCGGGCGACCGCATTCCCCCCGAGCGCGAGTTTGCGCGCAAGCTGCGCATCAGCCGCGCCAGCCTCCGCACCGGCATCGGCTATCTTGCCGCCATGGGCGTGATGGACGTACGCCATGGCGTCGGCACGTTTGTGGCGGATGGCCCGCCCGAGATCGGCAAATCGTCGCTCAGCCTCCTCGGCGCGCTCCACGGATTCCAGTCGTGGCAGATGTTCGAGGCGCGCCGAATCCTCGAAAGCGAGCTGGCCGCTCTCGCCGCCGAGCGCGGCCGCGAGCAGCATTTCGCCTCCCTCTCCGAAGAGGTCGCGGAGATGTACGCGACCGTCGCCAATCCCATGGAGTATCTGATCCACGATATCCGCTTCCACCGCGTGATCGCCCAGGCCTCCGGCAATCCCATCCTCGCCGCGCTGATGGAAACCATCACCTCGGCTCTGTACGATGAGCGCCGCAAAACGGCCGAGCGCTCCCGCGACCTCAAGGAATCCGCCGACCTGCACCGAGAGATCTACCGCGCCATCCGCACCCGCAATGCCGCCGAGGCGCGCGCCGTCATGAAGCGGCATCTCGCCATGGCGCAGTCTGCCCAGGATCTCGAAGCGAATTCCACAGCGCCCAGGAGCGACGGGCGCGCGAAGAAGGCGGGAAAGCGGCCGGCCGAAGCGTAGCTGGCGAAAGTGCAGGTTCAGCTACGATCCGGTTCGGGTGGACCGCCCGAGCATGCGCGCCGAGCGGACCGGCTTCTTCTGCTGGGCCCGTACCAGTTTCGGCGCCGGAGCCTCGGCCTCCACCGACCGGCTGTCCATCCACTCCTCCAGCCTCGACTTGCGGAAGCGCCACCGGTTACCGATCCGGAAAGCAGGGATAAACCCTGTCGCTGCATAGCGATACAGGCTGTCCGCGCTGATCCCAAGATAGTGCGCGGCCTGGCGGATATCCATGACCTCGCGGACCTCGACGGCCTGGGCTGGCGTGGCTTTCATAACAGCACGCCTTGTATACCACAGGACCGAACCCGAAACCAACAACGATTTTCCCCCGGGGGTACCCAAAGGCCAACCTCCAGGACCACGGTATTCGGGACTACGGCATACGGCCTGCGATTCAGACAGCCGCCTGGGATAGGCGTGACGGGTCAACCTGCAGCCCGTAATCCGTAAACCCTGCCTTACAGCTTCGGCTCCAGCCCGCTGACGATCTTCAGGAAGCTGTCGTCCACCGTGCGGTTCTTCGCAATCGCCTCGGCCAGCGGAATGTCCTCGATCCTGGTTCCGCGCAGCACCACCAGTCGCCCGAACCTGCCTTGATGCACGAGGTCGATCGCCGCCAGCCCGTACCGGGTCGCCAGCATCCGGTCGTAGGCCGTCGGTGTGCCGCCGCGCTGCGTATGTCCCAGATTCACCGAGCGCGTCTCATAGCCGGTTCGCTTTTCAATCAGCTCAGCCAGGTGATCGGCGATGCCGCTCAGCTGCGCATGTCCGAAGGCGTCGACCCCGGTGCCCTTTGTGGCCTGCTCACCGGAATCCGGCAGTTTGGCGCCTTCCGCCACCACGACGATGCCGTACTTCTTCCCGTGATCGTGGTTGTATTTCAGGATCGCGCAAACATGCTCCAGATCGATCGGCTTTTCCGGAACCAGAATCGCATGCGCGCCGCCCGCCACGCCCGCCGTCAGCGCAATCCAGCCCGCGTCTCGGCCCATCACCTCGCACACAATCACCCGGTTGTGCGATTCCGCCGTGGTGTGCAGGCGGTCGACCGCTTCGGTCGCAATCATCACCGCCGTATCGAATCCAAAACACACGTCCGTGCCGTTCAGGTCGTTGTCAATGGTCTTGGGAACGCCCACGCCCGGCACGCCCGCCTGGATCAGCGCATTCGTGACCGACTGCGTGTCGTCGCCGCCGATGGCAATCAGCGCGTCCAGCTTGTTGGCCTTCAGCGTCGCCACGCATTTCTCAATGCCGCCCTCAATTTTGCGGACGTTGGTGCGGGATGTGCGCAGGATCGTGCCGCCTCTGGTCAGGATGCCATCCACCTTCTCCAGCGTCAGCGGCACCGTCGCATTGTCCAGAACGCCGCGCCAGCCTTCCAGAAATCCGATGAACTCGTCTCCATAATGAATGATGCCTTTACGCACCGCCGCACGGATCACGGCATTCAGACCGGGGCAGTCTCCGCCGCCCGTCAACACACCAATTCGCATCGCTATCCTCTCTCCCTGGTTTGGAAACAGGTTGTGCCGGAAACATACGCCGGCGAAAACTGCTGATTTTCAGCCGCAGAATATGACATGAGGGCCTGGAAAAATGATACTGGCCGCCTGGAGTGGATTCAAATGATCGGCCGGCGTCGCGCGATCCTTACGTTACTTCCGTTTCCACCGCACGCCATCTTTGCAGTCCTCAATCGCAATGCCCTTCGCCGCCAGCTCGTTCCGAATCTGATCCGCGCGAGTGAAATTCCGCGTGCGCTTCGCCTGGGTTCGCTCCTCCACCAGCGCCTGAATCTGCTCATCGGAGAGTTCCAGGCGAGCCCGCACTTCCGGCGCAGCCTGGTCCAGTCGCCCTTCGCGTTCAGCCCATTCCAGCGTAAACCGCGTCCACTGCTCATCGTGGTCGTCCAGCACCGCGAAGACGCGATCGAACTGATCGAGCGCGCCCATCACGTCGGCCTTGTCGCTCGCGAAGAACTGCCCGGCATCGGCGCGCGCATTCACAAAACGCACCATCTCGAAAATCGCGGCGCGGGCCTCCGCCGTGTTCAGATCATCCGCCAGCGCAGCCATGAACCGCGACTTTGCCTCCCGCGCGGCTTCCGTCACTTCGCTGCCGGCGCCGTTCGCCGCGGATCGTTCCGGCCACTTCGTCGTCGCAACGCGGTCCCGGAAATTCCGCAGCCGCTCCACGGCGATCGTCTCCGCAGCCAGCCCCTCAAAAGTGAAATTGAGCTGCTGCCGATAGGGCACGGAGATCAGCAGCATCCGAATCGCCGAGGGCCTGTAGCCGCGCAGCAGCAGGTCGCGCAGCGTATAGAAATTCCCCTCCGACTTCGACATTTTGCGGTTTTCCACCAGCAGAAACCGCACATGGAACCAGTGCCGCGCGAAGGTGCGGTGCGAGGCCGACTCCGACTGCGCAATCTCGTTCTCGTGGTGCGGGAACATCAGGTCTTCGCCGCCCGCGTGCAGATCGAAGCTGTCGCCCAGATACTGCATGGCCATCGCGCTGCATTCGATGTGCCAGCCCGGCCGGCCGGGGCCGAGTTCCGTCTCCCATTTGTGCTCGCCCGGTTTGGGCGCCTTCCACAGCGCAAAATCGCGTGCCGAATCCTTCTCGTATTCGTCCACGTCGATGCGGGCGCCGTCGCTGATTCCCTCAAAATCCTTCTTCGAGAGCTTGCCGTACTCCGGAAAGCGCGCGATCCGGAAGTACCACGATCCGTCCTCCGCGCGATATGCGATATCCTGCGCGGCCAGCCGCTCGATCAGCGAGACCATCGCCGGAATATGCTCGGTCGCTCGCGCCACGATCTCCGGATGCTCGACCTCGAGCGCATCGAGATCCTCGAAAAATGCCTGCTCGTATTTGCGTGTGTAGTCGGCGATGGGAATCCCCGCTGCCGACGCGTTGCGGATGATCTTGTCGTCCACGTCGGTCACGTTCATCACGTGGCGGACCTCGGTCCCGCGCAGGCGCAAAAACCGCCGCAGCACATCCACCTGCAAAAACGTCCGGAAGTTTCCGATGTGCCCGTAGTCGTAAACCGTCGGCCCGCAGGCATACATGCGCAGCGCCTTCCCGTCCGACGGCGCCAGACCCTCCACGCGCCCGCTCAGCGTGTTGTAGAGCCGCGGCGTGGGAAGATCGGATTCCCGCGCGCTTTCGCCGGAGAGCAATGCCGCTTTTCCGCCAATTTGCTGATTCTGTTCGCTCATTCGCCGCCTTAAGTTTATCAGCGCGGCGTCCCACCCAGGGCGAGCGACGGCGCCGCGGTCAGCCCCTCCGGCGCGTACTCCCCGGCCATGTACTTTGGCCACGCGGCAGCAGCGATCATCGCGGCATTGTCGGTCGAGAGCGACAGGGTCGGGAAAGCAATCGGCAGATTCCGCTCTGCCGCTTCCGCCGTGAAGCGCACACGCAGCTCGCGGTTGGCGGCCACGCCGCCCGACGCCAGCACCCGATCCACGCCGAACTGCTCCGCGGCACGGAAAGTTTTGCGCCGCAGATCGTCCACCACCGAGCGCTGGAACGACGCAATCAGGTCCAGCGTGCGCCGGTCGCAGAGCGGCAGCGCGTCGGCCGGCCCGGCGTCCGGCATGACAGCCAGCGCCGCTCGTCGCGCCTCGATCGACCCCTCCATCTCGTGCACGTGCGTGTAGCGCAGCACAGCCGTCTTGATCCCGCTGTAGGAAAAGTACGTCGCCGTCGCGGGATCGAGCGCGCCCGGCTCGCCCCTGCGGTGCGCCTTGGCCTTGATCTGCGCAAAAGTAAACGGCACAGCCTCCGGATTGCCATAGGGCGCCAGCGCGTCGATCCACGGCCCGCCCGGATACCCCAGCCCCAGCAGCTTGGCTACTTTGTCGAAAGCCTCGCCGGCCGCATCGTCCACCGTGCGCCCCACGTTGCCATACGACCAGACCGGTTCGCCGCCATCCGCCCTGCGCGGCTCGGCAAGATACAGATGCGTGTGCCCGCCGGAAACCACCAGCGCCAGAACCCGCCGGTCAGGCGAAGACTCCGTGCCGTTTCCGGGGTCCCCGGCCGGCCCGGCGTAGGCCTGCCGGGGTCGGAGCAGCACTGCGTGAATATGCCCTTCGAGATGGTTCACGGCAACCAACGGTTTTTCCAGCGCGAACGCCAGCGCTTTTGCAAAGCTGATGCCCACCAGCAGCGCGCCCGCCAGTCCCGGGCCTTCCGTCACCGCAATGGCCGCCAGATCCTCGTAGCCGACGCCGGCCTGCTCCAGCGCCGAGCGGGCCACCGGCAAAATGTTTCGCAGGTGCTCGCGCGACGCCAGCTCCGGCACCACGCCGCCATACGGCGAGTGAATCGGAATCTGCGACGCGACCACGCTGGAGAGAATTTCCCTGCCCTGCCGCACCACCGCCGCCGCCGTCTCGTCGCAGGAGGTTTCAACACCGAGAATGAGAGCGTCCGCCACCGGGGCCATGCTTCTATAGTAGTCATGGGACCGGAGATGGTTTCAGTTCAGACCATGCGGGAAAACGATGAAAACCGGGGACACAGTCCGACTGATGGGGTTACCTGCAAACCTGCCAAATCCTCCGGATCTGCCCACGCGGTCGAGGTTCGACAAGTGTGTCGGGCAGGTATTCTCGATTGCCGGATTTAACGAGATCGGATGGGCCGGGCTGAGAATCGGTCACGGGCAGCGTCGGCGAGTCAATCCGGGTCGAACAGGAGCTGTTGGAACTCGCGGACCTTACCGGCTGAGATGTACTCCCGCCGGAGAGCTGGTCACCGCACCCGTTCAAACACCACAGCCTGCTTGTCCTCCCACGCCACTCTCCACCCCGCGCTGTGCTCCAGCAGATACGCCATCGCGTCGCCCTTCGCCAGCAGCGCGAAACGAATGTGGTATCGGTCCAGAATCGCGAACGTGTCCTCAGCGTCCATGGCCCGCGCGTAGTCGTCCATCACTCCCGTCTCGGCAAAAATGTCCGCTCGCGGATCGATAAACGTTTTCACCTCCGGCGCCTTCCACTCCAGATAGCCGCCCCACTCGTACTCATTGAAAAGATTGCCGCGCCCGGCCAGGCTGCGCACGTACGGCAGCGCATTCTCCGGAAAATCCCTGGCGATTCCGGCCTGCAGCTGTTGCGAGCTCGGAATTTGCGTCCCGATCAGCGCCAGCAGCAGCGCCATCGCGATTACGCTCGCCCAGCGAAAGTCCTTTGTCCGTCCGTCGGCCTTCGCTGCCGGCGGCAGCTTCAGATCCATCGCCAGCATCGGCAGAAGCAGAATCCCCGCCATAAACACAAACCGCACGTAGGCGAAAGCGGCATAAACAGCGACCAATGCGAAGACCAGGTCCTGCAGGCTCCAGCGCCGCAGTCGCATCAGTTCGAGAATCGCGAATCCCAGCACCACCGCCAGCACTGCCTTGCCCGGCGGCGCGTGGAAATCCAGGCTCGCCCACTCGGCGATGTACTGCGTGCCCAGGCGATGCCGGAAAACCGCCGCCACCGGATACACCACCAGCCGCCATCCGTACGGATTGGCAAACAGCGCGGCCGAGCTCGCCGCCGTCACCAGCAGGAACCGGCGCTTCTGCGCCTGCGTCCATCGCCGCACATACAGGCGCCCCCATTCGCCCTGCACCCATCCGCAGGCAAAGAACAGGACCATCAGCACAAACCCGATAAACCATGTGCCGTGGGTGTTAATCCAGATCAGAAACAGCAACGGCAGCCATCGCGTTTGGTCGCGCCCCTGTTCGAGCCCCCACAGAATCGCCAGCTCCACAACCAGAAACAGCCAGCCGAACAGTATGGTTCGCGGTGCGAGCGAGACGATGAAGAAATGGATGGCGATCAGCGCCACCAGAAACGCCGCCAGCCAGTCCCGCGACCGCAGCCACGCCAGCCCATAAACGCCCGCCAGGATCGCTGCCGCCACCAGCATCATCGCCAGGTACAGCCCGCGATCGCCCAGCCACCTCCAGGCGCCGTAGTACCCCAGTTCCGCCAGCCACTCGAAATCAATCCAGGGTTTGCCGGCGACAGTGAAAGTCCACGAATCGGCGTGCGCGAAATGCCCGCCGCGCACCAGCTCTGCCGCGTTGCGCAAATGCCACCAGATATCCGAGTCGGCGATGCCCTGGCTGGAGCCGGCCCACATCAGCACAAAGATCACCAGCAGCCCCAGCACCACCGGCAGACTGAACAGCCGCCAGCTCCACCCCCTGCGCGGCGCGGACGAAGCTACGGCCTCAGGGGACGCGCTCAAACATCACCGCCTCACCGTCGTCATACGTCGTCTTCCATCCCGCACTATGCTCCAGCAGATACGTCACCGGGTCCTTCTCCTCCAGCAGCACATACTGAATCCGGTACTTATTCAGAATCGCGAACGTATCCCGCATCTGCGTGGCCCGGATGTAATCCCCGAGCACGCCCCGGCGCAGGAAGATATCCTCCCGCGTGTCCGCGAATTCCTTCACCTGCGGGGCATTCCATTCGAAATAGCCGGCCCAACCGATGTCAGCGAAGAGATTTCCCCTGCCGGCGAGACTGCGCACGAGCGGGATGGCGCGCTGCGGATAGGTCCTCGCAACACCTGCCTGCAGTTGTTGCTCCGCAGGGGCGTGCCACACAATAAACGCCAGCAGTGCCGCCATGCCGGCGGCGTTCACCCAGCGTTCTCCGCGCGAAGGAATCCGCGGATCCCCCCGCATCCGCGACAGACTGACCGCCAGCAGGGGCGCCAGCAGAATTCCGGCGAGAAACAGGAACCTCGTGTAGCTCAGCGCGCCATAGATCCCGATCAGCGCAAACGCCAGATCCTGCAGGTTCCAGCGGCGCGGACGAATGAGCTGCAGAATGCCGAGGAGCAGGAAGGTCGCCAGCACGAACTTCCCCCGAGCCCCGTGAAAATCGAGGCTTGCCCACTCGGCAACGTGGCCGATGATGGCCTGCTGCCGGAACGCCATGTTCAGGGGATAAACCACCATACGCCATCCCCACGGATTGACGAAGAGCGCGGCCGCACTCGCTGCGGTCACCGCCAGAATCATGCGCTTCTGCCGTGCGGTCCAGCGCACACAATAGAGCTCGCCCCACGTGAACTCGAACCATCCGCATGCGAAGAAGACCGCCATCAGCACAAAGCCGATGAACCAGGATCCGTGCGTATTCACCCAAACCAGGAAAAGCGGCGGCAGCAACAGGCTGCAGTCGCGGCCTTTCGCAAAGCTCCACAGCACCGCCAGTTCAATCGCCAGGAAAAGCCAGCCGAACAGCAGCGTGCGCGGGCCCAGCGACACCGTCGCCATCAGCGCCGCCGCCACCGACGCGGCGAACGCGGCCTTCCAGCTCCCCGAACGCATCCAGCCCAGCCAGTAGATGCCCAGCACGATCGCGCCCACCGTCAGCATCGTCGCGAGGTACAGCCCCAGGTCGCCGTGGCATCTCCAGGCAAAGTAGTACGGCACTTCGGCCGCCCACTCAAAGTTCACCTTAGGGACGCCCGCAACCGTGAAAGTCCAGGAATCGGCGCGGCTGAAATGTCCGGTCTCGACAAGATGGCGCGCGTAGCGCAGGTGCCACCAGATGTCCGGGTCGGCCACCGTGGCGCACGGCCCGCCCCCGGGGCACGACAGGAAGACCAGCAGCGCCATCAGCCCCAGTCCCATCAGCACCGGTAAACTAAAGATGCGCGCGCTCCACGTCGGTCGCGGTGCGGCGGGGACGGTCGGCTGCGTCGCGGTGCTCATGCCTGCGAACGATGGTAGCAGCCGTCCAATCGCCGTCAGAATCCCACCTTCGTGCGGCCTGGCAGGAGCGCGGTTGCGGGAAACGGAGCGGCGGTCGTCGTGACGAAAACACCGGCCCAGATCGCGGCGGAGCGCATTGTCGACCGGTTGCGCGCGGCAGACCATGAGGCTTATTTTGCCGGAGGCTGCGTGCGCGACCTGCTCCTCGGCGTCGTTCCCAAAGATTTCGACATTGCCACCAGCGCCCAGCCTGACGCGGTGCTCGCCCTTTTCCCCCGCACCTTCGCCGTGGGCGCGCACTTCGGCGTCGTCCTGATCTGCGATGACGTGGAAGACTGCGAAATTGTCACCGAAGTGGCGACCTTTCGCAGCGACGGCGTCTATCTCGACGGGCGCCATCCCGCGGAGGTACGCTTCTCCACGAGCGCCCGCGAGGATGTCCTGCGCCGCGATTTCACCATCAACGGCATGATGCTGGACCCCGTCCTCGAGCGGGAAACCTGCAACCTCACCTCGTCCGTGCTCGACTACGTCGGCGGCCAGAACGATCTCCGCGACCGCATCGTGCGCGCCATTGGCGAGCCGCATCGTCGCTTCGACGAAGACAAGCTGCGCATGATGCGGGCAGTGCGCTTCGCCGCGCGCTTCGACTACACCATCGAGCCCGCGACCGCGCAGGCGATCCGGCAGCTCGCCTCCGGTATCGCGCAGGTCAGCCGCGAGCGCGTGCGCGACGAGCTCACCCGCATGCTCACCGAAGGCCGCGGGCGCCGCGCCTTCGAATTGCTCGACCAGACCGGCCTGCTGCGCGAAGTCCTGCCGGAAATCGACCGCCTCCACGGCGTCCAGCAGCCGCCGGAATATCATCCCGAAGGCGACGTCTGGATTCACACTCTGCTCCTGCTTGAGAAGCTGCCCGCCGGCGCCTCGCCCACCCTCGCCTGGGGCGCGCTGCTCCACGACGTCGGCAAGCCCGCGACCATTTCGCACAACCCTCCCGATCGCATCCGCTTCAACGGCCACGTTGAGGTCGGTGTCCGCATCGCCCATGACATTCTGCGCCGCCTGCGCTTCTCCAATGAGGACTGCGCGCAGATCCTCAGCCTGGTGGAGAACCACATGCGCTTTGGCGACGTCGAGAAGATGAAGGAATCCACACTGAAGCGCTTTTTCCGGTTGCCGCGTTTCGACGAGCACCTGGCGCTGCACCGGCTCGACTGCCTTTCCAGCCACGGCGACCTGCGCCTCTACGAATTCGCGAGGCAACGCCGAGATGAGCTGCCGGAAGACGAAGTACGCCCTGCTCTGCTCGTCACCGGCCGCGACCTCATCTCCGCGGGCTATCAGCCCGGCCCGCACTTCAAAGAAATGTTAGCCATCGCCGAAGATGCGCAGCTCGAGGGCCGCATCCACACCCGCGTCGAAGGCCTGAACCTGATCCGCGAGCAATTCTCAGCAGTCTAGCCGGCTGCCCCATCTCTGCCATTCTTTCCCGGATACGGGAAAGTGACAGGCCTCAGGCGGACGGCCCGGCATGCTTGTCCTGCCCTCAATCCGCCTCAGCTCTCGCCGGCTCCCCCGCCCCGCTGTGGAACAGCGCCACCTGCTCAGCGCTCGGCGGACGCGTCAGCACGCTGACTGCCACCAGCCCCAGCACCGCGGCCACCAGCGCGGGGAAAATCGCATCGTGCAGCGCGAGCTGGGCCGCAAGGTGCGGCGCGACGCCCGCGCGGACGATCCAGTGCGAAACCCTCCCGTCGGGGAACGCGATGTTCCACAGCACCGTCACAAACGTGCCGAGGCCAATGGCCGTCACCGCGCCGGCCGCATTCGCGCGCTTCGAGTAAAACGCAGCCAGAATCACCGGCGTCAGCGCTGCGGAGTAAACCGTATACGCATACAGCGTCTCCTGCAGTACATTGGTCACGTTCATCGTCTGATACAGCGACCAGACGCCCAGCAGTACCACCGTCAGCCGCGAAACCAGCAGGATCCGCCTGTCCGACGCGTTTGGAGAAAGATAGCGAACGTAAACGTCGTTGATCAGGTTCGTCGCCGGCGAAAACAGGAAATTGTTCGCCGTCGACATGATCTTCGCGAAAACCGCACCCATCAGCAGCGCCCCCAGCAGCGCCGGCAGCCCATGCAACGCCGTGTACGCGATAATCTCGCGCGGATAATGCGATACCGGGCCATGCGGAAACAGCACCGATCCGACCACCGCGATTGCCACGATCACGGTTTCCAGAATGATGGTGCCGATGATCCAGCCCACCACGGCGACCCGTGCATCGTGCTCCGATTTTGCCGAGAAGAACTTCTGATACATCGCCTGGTTGCCCAGCATCAGCAGCAGCGTGGGAATCATCAGTTCCATCGCGCCGACAAAGGTGAAGTCGCCCAGCACTTCAAAGTGCGTCGCCGGCAGCGCGTGGTGAATCGCGCGCCAGCCGCCCGCGGAATGAGCCAGAAACGGCAGCGCCACCAGCATGGTCACGGTGGCGAGCAATCCGATGAACACGTCCATGTACGCCACCGACGACATGCCCGCAATCGCAGTGAACACGATGACAAACGCCGCCATGATGTATTTGCCCACCAGCGGCGAGATGGCTGCGGGAAACACCAGGTGCAGAATGTCTCCGCCGCCGATGAGCTGGTAGCTGGTAATGCCGGTATAGGCAAACAGGATGGCAATCACGCCCAGCACGCGCGCCGTCTGGCTGTAGCGCGCCTCCAGCAGGTCCGGAATGGTGAACTGTGCGAATTTCCGCGCCCTCGGCGCGATGAAATAGATCAGCAGCAACCCGAACCATCCCCCCGCCGCCTGCCACAGCGCCGCGAACCCGTGCCGGTACGCGTTCTCCGCGCCGGCCAGCAGTGAGCCGGAACCGATCCACGAAGACAGCAGCGTGAAAATCAGCACAAAAGCCGGCAGCGTGCGCCCGGCCACCAGATAATCGGCCTTTGTCTTCACCCGGCCCAGCCGCGTCAGCGACACCGCCAGCAGGCTGAGCACAATCCCCACGAGCACGATGACGTAAAGAGACATCCGCTTCCCTTTGGCAGAAATGTGCTACGAGTGTACGGGAGTTCAGCCGCGGCAAGGAAATTTCCGCGACCCTAGCTGGTGCGCTTCTTCGTGCGTTTGCGCGAGGCCATCGTCGTTTTTCGTCGCGAGGTGGCTCTCCGGCGCGAATGCGTGTAAACCCGGCGCCGGCCCCGATAGGAATGCCGATACCGGCGGCGCGCGTAAATGTGCGCGGGCTCCGCGACGTAGAGCACGTGCCCCATATAAATCGCATTGCCACGCAGGTGATTCCAGCGCCGCAGTTGCTCCAGCGTCACGCCGAATCGGTCCGCGATGGTGACCAGCGTGTCGCCGCGCCGTACGCGATACAGCGCGCCATTCAGGGCCCGCGGCTCGCTGGAGGGAGCCAGGGGAATCACCAGCGAATCCGTGCCCGCCAGATCGGCGTCGGGGCTGAGCTGGTTCACGAACGCCAGTTCCCGCAGGGAAACACGCCACTTCCGCGCCACGCTCTCCAGCGTGTCTCCGGCGGTCACCGTCTGCAGCCGCCAGTAGGGCCGCTTGTCTGCCGGAATTTCTCCAATCTCCTTCTCGAACAGCGGTCCCGTGCCTGCCGGCAGATGCAGATCGAACGAATTGTCCGGCGGCGTGCTCATGCGCAGCAGGCTAGGGTTCAGCGCCTCAATTTCCTGCACCGGCACGCCCACAATGTCCGACACCAGCCGCAGGTTCACCTCATAATCCGTCGTCACCGTGTCGGTCACCAGCGGCGGATCGGGCGTCATGTCCGCCAGCCCGTACTGCTTCGGATTTTTCGCCATGATCGTGACCGCCAGGATGATCGGAACGTAGTTCTTCGTCTCCTGGGGCAGGTTATTGCGCTCGTAAAGCTGCCAAAAATCCGCGTATCCGGTGCGTTGCACGGCACGCTGCACGTTGCCTGCGCCCCAGTCATACGCGGCCATCGCCAGATACCAGTCGCCCAGCTGATCGTAGTCGGCCTTGATTTCGCGCGCGTACGCTTCGGTCGACTCCACCGGATCGAACCGCTGGTCCACCCACGCGTTGTGCTCCAGCCCGTAATTCCCCCAGGGCATAAACTGCCACATGCCGCCCGCCCCGGATCGCCGATTTACGATCTGCGGCCGGAAACCCGACTCCGCGACCGCCTGGTAGATCAGATCCTCGGGCAGCCCGTTCTGCCGCAGCACCTTCTGGATCATCGCCTTGTAGCGGCCCATCCGTTCCAGCGAATCGACAATCGAGGCGTGCCCGCGCGGGTTGTTGGTGAAGAAATCGATGTATGCGGCCACGTACGGGTTCATCACCAGGGGCAGGTCCGAGTGCGTTGTCTTCAATTCCGCGGTGGCCGCCGCCGTCACGTTCGCGCTCGCCGGCGTCGTGATGTTGCCCGCCACGTCCACCGGAGATTCAGCCTGCTCGGCCTGCAGGCCCCCCTGCCGCAGCGCGTCCATCTCCAGCGTGTTCACCGCGGCCACAATATGGTCGAACTCGGCGGAGAGAGCCTCGTCCTGGCGGAGGTCGCAGTTGCAGCGCAGCATCAGGTCCACGGCGTAATCGAAGTTCGCCCGCGCCGCCTCCAGTTGTCCCTGCTGGTAGTTGTCCAGCCCCGCGTGATAGGCCTTCTCGACCGAGGCGATCAGGTCCTGGTCGCGCTGCGCCTTCGCGGCCGCCGCTGCCGCCAGCGTCTCGCCGTTCTGCGGAGCCGACACGTGAGCTGCCTGTGCCCCCGGCGCGGAGCTGCTCTGCAGCCGAGGAGCTGTCGCATTCGCCGGCGGACGAGCCGCCGGGCCGGACTGCGAACGACAGCCCGTGAGAGCGACGAGCGCAGCCAGGCTGCCTGCCAGTAAAACCTTTGTCACTGCCATGCGCACGAGGGACGGGCATCCCTATTGTATGGCCCTGACCCCATGGTTGCCGATGATAAACTGGGGTTTCCGGCGAACTTCTCCTCGCAGGTCGCGTCGCTCCGCCCAGCGCGGACGCGGCGCAATGGCTTTCCATGGACAGCAGGCACATTCGCAATTTCGCGATTATCGCGCACATCGATCATGGCAAATCCACGCTCTCCGACCGCCTGCTGGAGCTCACCGGCGCCCTCACCGCGCGCGAAATGCACGCCCAGGTGCTCGACGCCATGGATCTGGAGCGCGAGCGCGGCATCACCATCAAAGCCCACTCCGTGCGCATGAATTACCCCGCGCGGGACGGTCAGCTCTACCAGCTCAACCTCATCGACACCCCCGGCCACGTCGACTTTTCCTACGAAGTCTCTCGCTCCCTCGCTTCCTGCGAAGGCGCGCTGCTGGTCGTCGATGCTTCGCAGGGTGTCGAAGCCCAGACGCTGGCCAACGCCTACCTCGCCATCAATCACGGCCTCGAAATCATCCCCGTCATCAACAAGATCGATCTCCCCAGCGCCGACATTCCCCGCACTCAGGAGATGATCGAGCAAACCGTCGGCCTCGATGCCTCGACCGCCCTGCCGGTCAGCGCGAAAACCGGCCAGGGCGTGCCGGAAATTCTCGAAGCCATCGTACACCGCCTGCCTCCGCCCAGAGGCGACGCCGAAGCGCCGCTCCAGGCCCTCATCTTCGATTCCTGGTTCGATCCTTATCGCGGCGTCATCGTGCTCGCGCGGGTCGTCAACGGCCAAATGCGCAAAGGCATGAAGATCCGCCTCATGTGGAACGGCAAAGTCTTCGACATCGAATCCATGGGCATCCTCACCCCCAAACCCGTCGAAATCGATTCCCTCTCCGCCGGCGAAGTCGGCTTCTTCGTCGCCACCATCAAAAACGTCTCCGACACCCGCGTCGGCGACACCATCACCGAAGACAGCCGCCCCGCAGCGGAAGCCCTGCCTGGCTTTGAAGAAATCAAGCCGATGGTCTTCGCCGGAATCTACACCGTCGATTCCCACGAGCACACGCTGCTGCGCGACGCCCTCGAAAAACTCAAGCTCAACGACTCGTCGTTTTTCTTCGAGCCTGAAAGTTCCGTTGCCCTCGGCTTCGGCTTTCGCTGCGGCTTTCTCGGCCTGCTCCACATGGAGATCATCCAGGAGCGTCTGGAGCGCGAATTCGATCTCGACCTCATCACCACCGCGCCCAGCGTCCGCTATCGCATCTCCCTCACCGACCGCTCCATCATTGAAGTCGACAATCCTTCGCGCTGGCCCGATCCCAGCGACATCGAAAAGGTCGAGGAGCCGATGATCACCGCGACCATCCTCACCAACGAGGAGTACGTCGGCGGCATTCTCAAGCTGGTCGAGGAAAAGCGCGGCCGCCAGAAGAACTTCGAATACGTCTCGGCCACCCGCGTGATGCTCACGTACGAGCTGCCGCTCAACGAGATCGTCCTCGACTTCTACGACCGCCTCAAGTCCGTCTCCCGCGGCTACGCATCGCTGGATTACCACCTTTCCGGCACATGGGAATCGCCCATGGTGAAGATGGACATCCTCGTCTCCGGCGAGCCCGTCGACGCGCTGTCCATCATCGTCCATCGCGATTTTGCCTACGACCGCGGACGCGCCCTCGTCTCCAAGATGCGCGAGTTAATCCCTCGCCAGCAGTTCGAGGTGGCCATCCAGGCGGCCATCGGCGCCAGGATCATCGCTCGCGAAACGGTCTCCGCTCTGCGCAAGAACGTCCTGGCCAAGTGCTACGGCGGCGACATCACCCGCAAGCGCAAGCTCCTCGAAAAGCAAAAAGAGGGCAAGAAGCGCATGAAGCGCATCGGCAAAGTCGACATCCCCCAGGAAGCCTTCCTCGCCGTCCTCAAAGTCGGCGAAGACAGCGGCCGCTAACCAGGCGGGAGCCGCTGGGCTGCGGCAGAAGCACCGGGCTTCAGCCCGGTGGACAGGCTTCCCCCAACGAAGGGGCTTTGGCACCGGAACTATGGCCGACGCACCCTCCACTCGCCTTTGTTGTCAGGGCACGACTTCCGTCGTGCCGAAATCGCTCTCAATGGATCCGGGCTTCGGCCCCTGCGACTTTCGACCCTGCTCCCGTCTCCCTGCGCCGCAGGCGCAATCTTCACCAACCCGGCGCTTCAACGCGCCCCCCTGTCGTCTCGTCAAAACGTCCGCCCCGCGCCAGCGCCGAACCGAATTCTTCGCCTGCAACTCACTTTTCCGCGCGGGGCATCCCATGAACCAGGATCGCTCAATCCGCCTGCGGGAGCCGCCATGACGGACTTATCGAAATTGCGTACTTTCTTCCGCGGCCTTTCGCTGGCCGCGATGCTCTCCCTGTTCAGCCTGGTCCCCGGTCTCTTACCGGCGGCGCACGCGCAGGATCATCTCGTCAGCCCGCAGGCCCTGCAGCAGCAGGCGCAGGCCGCGACCACCAGCCGCCAGCAGAACATTCAAACCCTGACGAAGTTTTTCTCCACCCCCATTGCCCGGCAGGCGATGAAAACGGCGCGCGTCGATCCCGTCGAGGTCCGCAACGCCATCCCCACGCTCTCCAGCCAGCAGCTTGCCAGTCTGGCGTCGCGCGCAACGAAGGCGCAGCAGCAATTCTCGGCGGGCATTCTCGGCACCGGCATGCTGCTGGTGATTATCATCGCTGTTGCGGTCGTCATCATCGTGATTGCCGTTCACTGACCGGACACAATGGCACGTTGCACGCTCCTTCTCCTGATCGCCACGGCGCTGGCTGCCGCCCAGCCGTCCGCGGTGTGGATCGATGTTCCCTTTGTCCGCCAGCCGCCGGAGGGCTGCGGTGCCGCGTCGGTGGCCATGGTCATGCAGTACTGGGCCCATCAGGAGCATCGTTCCCTCACCCCGGCGGACCATGTCGCCTCCATCCAGCGCCAGGTCGAATCCCCGCGTCTGCACGGCGCGACGCCCGCGGCGCTGGAGCGCTATTTGCGTCGCCACGGCTTCCTCACCTTCGCGGTTGAGGGGACATGGAACGATCTGGAGCAGCAGATCCGCAAGGGCCGCCCGCTCATTGTCGCCCTGCGGCCTCCGGATCAGCGCGCCCTCCATTATGTTGTCATTGCCGGCATCGATTCCGCCCGCAACACGGTCTCCATGAATGATCCGGCGCAACGCAGGCTGCTCACACAGGAGCGTGCAGGATTCGAACGGGACTGGAGCGCCACGCACGACTGGATGCTGCTGGCCGTGCCTCAATCCGCGCAGCATTGATTGTGCCGAGAACGCGGCGCGGCATCCTTCTCATGCTTGCGCTGCTGATGACGCTCGCGGCGCATCCGCAGCCGGCTCGCCCCCCGGATACGCAGATCCGGCAGGCCTCGGACCAGCATCGCTGGGCTGACGTGGTGCGCCTCGCGCAGCCGCTGCCCGTTCGCTCGCCTCAGGTCAACTTCGATTACGGCATGGCGCTCGCGCATCTCGGGCGCCTCAAGGCCGCGCGCGCCGCATTGCGGGCCGGTGCTCGCCAAAGTCCGCGCGACAAGCGCTTCCCCATCGAACTGGCCGGTGTCGCCTTCGAGCAGAAGCAATATTCCCAGGCCGCCGCCTGGCTGCGCCGCGGCCTCAGGCTCGATCCCACCGACCACTACGCGAATGATTTCGCCGGAACCGTCTACTACCTCCTGGGCAATCTCCCCGCGGCGCTGCACTACTGGAATCGCATCGGCAGACCGTATCTTTCCGCGCTCAACGTTCCGGGGCAGTTCCGGGTCCACCGCCTTCTCCTCGGTCGCGCCTTCACCTTTTCCCCCGCCGCCGTCCTGCAGCAGTCCCAGCTTGCAACCAGCAGCGTCCGCCTCCATGCCCTCGGCATTTTCCCGCAGTGGAGGATCGACCTGAACGCGCGCTCCGACGGCAGGTTCGCTGCCGTCTTTCACGGCGTCGAGCGCGACGGCTTCGGCCCCACGCCGCTCGAGGCCGCGGTCTCCGTTTTCAGCGGCCTGCCTTACGAAACGATTTACCCCAGCTACTACAACATGGATCGATCCGCCACGAACCTGCAGTCCCTCCTGCGCTGGGACACCCAGAAGCGGCGCCTGTGGGCCTCGCTCTCCGCGCCCCTCCACGATCTGCCCGCGCGCCGCTGGCAGCTCTTTACCGACGTGCGCGACGAAAACTGGGCCATCCGCCGCTCCTTCACCGGCCCTGCCCCGGTTCTGGGTTCGCTCAATCTCCACTGGCAGCGCGCCGGTGCCTCAGTGACCTCCTTCCCCAGCGGACGGTTTCGCTGGTCACTGGGCGCGGAGCTTTCCCACCGCAGCTACCGCAACGTCGTGGACGGATCTGCGCTCACGCCGCAGCTTCTCCTCCCTGGCTGCGCCCTGCAGTACAACATGGCGGCGGAGGGCAAACCCTCAGACCTCCCGCAGAGGCGCTTCTTCGTCACCATGGCAGTGCGTTCCCAGACCGGCCGACTCTGGTCCAGCCCGCCCCACTTCTTCGAGAAACTCCAGGGCTCGGTGTTCGCTCACTGGTTCCCGCGCGCAGAGACCAATACCTGGGAGGTGAGCCAGCGCGTCCGCGCCGGCGCTCTGCTCGGCACGTATCCTTTCGACCAGCTCTTCATGCTGGGCGTGGAGCGCGATACCAGCCTCTGGCTGCGCGGCCACATCGGCACCCGCGACGGCCGCAAAGGCAGTTCGCCCCTCGGCGATCGCTACCTGCTCGCCAACTCCGGTCTCTACCGCCGCGTGTATGGCAACGGGCTCATCGACATTCAGGCCGGCCCGCTCTTCGACATCGGCCGCATGGCCGCGCCAACCAGCGGCCTCTCCAACCGCCAGTGGCTCTTTGACACCGGCATTGAGGTGAAGCTGACCGTTCTGGGAACGCCCGTCATCCTCACCTGGGGCCACGACCTCCGCACCGGCGCCAACGCCTTGTTCGGCACCGCGCAATAGCCGCCCAGGCGGGTGCCCTCCATGCCGCTGTTAGCCGCTCCGCGGGCGCCGCGCCCGGGGTGTGGACGTGAAAAGGATCATCCCCAGCGCAATCCCCACCATGATCCCGCGGATCAAGTCCATCAGGTCAGCATCAGTTCCGAGGTGCATCCGCCCCGGCACGCAGGACACCCCCGCCAGCAGAGTCACGGTAAGGGCGAGAGGGACCCGCATCCGGGAGCGGCGTTCATCGTCATCGCCAGGAAGGCACATCGCTCTTTTCTCCTTTTTCAATGTCAGTAAGTGAAGCGGTACCAGGCCGACGCTGCGAGCTTCGTCACGACGATGACGATCAGGACCGAGGCCAGCTGCCAGTTGCAATAGTGGTGTGCGAACCAGTCGTATTCCCAAATGCCAATCCCGGTGAAGGTACCGGCCATGGCTGCCAGGCTGGTGGAACGGCGGTGATGATCAAGACAACGCTCGTCACCATTCATGCCAATCAGAGGAATTCTCATCGCTTCTTCTCCAGGGTAAAGATCTCGTCGACGGCACAGCAAAAAGCGCGCGCCAGCAGCAGAGCCAGCGGCAGGCTGGGTACGTACCGCCCGCGCTCGATGGAATTAATGCTCTGCCGCGAAACCCCCACCGCGTCGGCCAGTTGCTCCTGGGTCAGTTCCCTGGCCAGACGCATTTCCCTCACGCGATTTTGAACGGCAGGCTCCATGTCAAGCGAACTTTCCACGCCAGCCTAAGGATGCGTAAAGTAATAATGGTATCAACGGCGCATCAACCGCTGAACAGGTCGGGGTTTAATGGCATAGTTCCATTCACCATGGAATGTGTCGGGACAGATATTAACCTGTTTCATTTCTT
>Ga0335075_10000775_pt1 | contig 54185 bp, 50 predicted proteins | sample Lox_Sample_24_FD_206723 | JGI IMG/M metagenome (GOLD analysis project Ga0335075, IMG submission 206723) | Soil microbial communities from Loxahatchee National Wildlife Refuge, Florida, United States - Lox_Sample_2.4 | ecosystem: Environmental > Terrestrial > Soil > Wetlands | place: USA... | reverse complement strand
CGGCGGTCACGCGCACATCGTTGTAGGGATGCACCAAATGTGCGCCAGTCCGCTGCATCACTTCCGCTGCCGTTGCCTCGCGAGAAGCCATCGTCGGCTCACATTCGGTGATCTTTCCGCCGTACGCTTCGACCGCGCGCTTTTTAACCGACGACGAATTTGACGGCATGACAAGATACGCCGGAATTCCGCGCCATCGCGCCGCGAGCGACAGCGCCGCCGCATGGTTACCCGATGAAGGCGCTACGACTCCGTGCTGCGCCTCTTCATCGCTCATCGAAAACACGGCGTTCGTTGCGCCGCGAATCTTAAACGAGCCCGTCTTTTGCAGGTTTTCGCACTTAAAGAAAATCTCGGCTCCGGCCAGTTCGTTCAGCGATGACGAAGTGAGAACGGGAGTGCGATGAATGCGTGGCGCGATGCGCTGATGTGCCGCCTCGATCGCCGCCAGATTAGGCGGCGGTAGAGTGCTGGTTTGCGTTGCCATTAGAGCCGTCTCCAATTTCTACTTATTTAGCCAAGCCATAGTGGTACTGCGCTTAGTCCCTGAAAGCACTTTGCATAAGAGCCTGTTGTGCGTCTCGTTGATCCAGTGCCTTCTGTTCCAACTTCAAAAACGCGCGTTGCATTATGGCACACTGCCTATGCCTGCCAAGAGCTTGGCTCTGAGATCGCATCTCTCCACGTAATTTGCACCGCAGCGTGCTGCTGAAACTAATCCAAGTACTATTGACGTAGGAAATCCCGAATGCGATTCTGCGCAAACCCTTCCAGCGTCATCTTCCAACGCGTTTGAGCCGGCAGCCTTTATGCGTGTCTCGGGGGCGCATCATCCGTCGTCAAAGGACGCCCCGGTCGCCTCGCGTTGGAATCGGCGCTTACTTTCCGCGAATAGCGAGGGGAGGGAGTGATGTCGCATCAGGAGCGCCGCCGGTCGCCGCGCAAGGAATGTCTGGTCCCGCTTCGGTTTAGAGTCCTCGACAACGGAAACGGTCACGACGACACGGTCATCCGATTGACCGATTACGCCGCCGGTGCCGGCACCCACGCGCACTTCGGCATGGCCGAAGGTCAGGCCCAGAACTTATCCGAACGCGGAGTGTACTTTGTCAGCCGCGAGCGAGTGACTGTCGGCGAGGACGTCGAGCTTTTTCTCACCATTCCTGCAGAGCTGACCGGCCGCGCTGACGAGAGCGTTCGATGCAGCGCCCGCGTCGTGTACGCGCAGCCCGTGGAGGGCAATTCCGAGCTGACAGGAGTAGGAGTCTGCGTTCGCTGCTTCGAGCCGGTTGTTCGCCGCCGAAATTGGCCGAACTAGACAGTGCCGACGAGCCGGTAGCCACAAGGCACTGGTTGTGCAAATCGTTGCCGGACTCTTCGTCTGAAACCGCTCTGGCTACGGCTCTAAGCAAGACGGCTCTGCAGCTACTTTTCGTCCGCTCCGGCTGGTACTGTGAACGTCGCTTTCGCCGCCGCGGTATTGTCGAATCGGTCGGCAATCTGCACCGCTATGGTGTGCTCGCCTGCGGCAAGATGGTCGAGCTCGAACTGGTACTCCTGCTTTGGCGCATCCGACAGCAGTCCCACAGGATAGACAATCTGCCACGGGCCTCCGTCAACGCTGTATTTCGCTCGTGCCAGCGCGCTAGAGCCTGCGCTGATGCCGCGGAAGGTTACCGTGACCTCGGGCGAATGCGCTTGAGCCGTCAGAGCCTCAATCGTCGGAGGCGTATTTTCCACCTCGAACCGATCACTGTAGCGTTCTGCTGTCAGCGCCTGGTCGGCGGGATTCGACGGCGAATCCGACGCTACGATCTTCAGGTAATAGGCGCCGTCCGGCATCGTGGTCGTGTCCCACGAATAGTAGTGCTGGATGACGTGGTTCTTCAGCAGACGCCAGTTCTTTTCGCCCTCGCCTCGATAGTAAATGCTGAACACTAGATCGTCGCCGTTCTCGTCGTGTGCGCTCCAGATAACGCTTTGCCAGCCCTTCTCCCAGAACCCTTGGGGCGGAATTTCCACTCTCGACTGCTTCGGATATTCTTCTGCGTTCGCGGGACTCGGCGAGATTGTGCCGTCCGACTGCGGCATCCGCAGTTGCACGTTCATTCGCCCTCCGGGACCCACCTGCGCCTGCGGGAATTCTTGCAAACGGACGCCGGGATCCTGAATGGCAATATCCTGCACGACCGGTGCAACGTTCTTCGGCTGGTATGCGAGGCTGACCCACGAAATATCCGGCGAGCCCGCCGTGTCGAGGAACACCGCTTTCCACTGCGCGAATCGTGCCGGAGGGCAGTTCACCGGAGCTCCGTCCGCCGGATTCTTGTATGGCCCGGCCCACGCACTCCAGTTTTTTTCAGGACTCGACGTGTTCCCCGACCGCGCATAGAACGCAACTTTACCGTCCGTCGCACCGTTTTCGCCCCACCACGTCAGCCGTCCCCAATGTGAAAAAATGTCCGCATCGAACGTATTTGATTCGAAAGTGCCTTCCTTCGCATATCCGGGCCCCAGCGTGAAAATCTTCCCGGGATTCGCCGTGGCCACGAACATCTTCCCCCCGGGCGCCGCAAGCAAGCTCGTCACCTGGGCCGACGCCGACTGCGCCACCGTCGAATAAACGCCGTTGCCTTCGAGTTGAATGATCGAGCCGCTGTCGCCAGTTCCGAGTAGCACCTTTCCGGCCGGTGAAAATGCCGTCGCAAAAATCAAATCGGCATTCGAAGCCCACAGTTGCTTCGGCGAGCCGTCGGGCGAGAGGCGCACCAGCTCACTGCCGCCCGCAGCCGACGCGAAATACGTCAGTGGTGCGAGTGCCCGCTCTTGCTCATGCTGTTGCCCCTCGCTTGTAACAACAATTCCTCCTGGCTCGCCGCTAGCCGTCACCACTGCCTGCGGCTGTTCCGCAGAGACCTGGGGCGGCATCATCGGTCCGCTCGGACGCCCCTTTTCGCCGATCGAAGCGGCATACAAATTTCCAGAACTATCCATCGCAAGCGACGTGACTTCCTTCTTGTCTGTCTCGTACAGCACAAACGACTGCCCGGCCGTTGGCGCAGCCTGCGCGGATTTTCGCTCAATGTGCACACGAATCACGAGTCCATCCGGATCGGTGCCGATCAGGAGATCGCCCTTTCCGTCGAGCGCCAGCGACCGTGCGTGCCTCTGATCTGTCTGATAGAACACGCCGCCGCTTCCGTCCGGCCGTACGGCGTAGACCTTTCCCTGATCGCCAGTCCCAACGAAAAGGTCGCCGTCATGATCCATTTGCAATGACCAGATGTACTTCGTCTTCGGAGTGAAAAAGATGCTCTTCTGGCCATCGGGCGTCACTTTGTAAACCTTGCCGTCGGGCGAGGTTCCTACATACAAGTTATCGTGCGAATCGAAGGCGATCGCCTGCGCGGCCAGCTCGGACGACTCAAACACTGTCGTAGACTTCCCGGCTGCGTCAAACCTGACCACTTTCGCATTGGGGCCGCCCGCCGCGTACAAACGCCCCTGCGAATCCAATCGCAATTGCCAGATGTAAGCCAGATTCGGATCGGAAAACTGCGTGAACTCCGGCGCGGGCATCAGCTTGCCGTCGCTGCGAATCGCGACGCCCTTCGCTGTTCCTCGCGAAAAATCGGTCGAATCCGATTCGCGCCAGTAGTGTGTGTGTTCCGCACAGGCGAGCGCGGGCAACAGTGCGGCCGTTAGGGCGCACACCAGGATTCTTCGGCTTTTCATGGACAAAACTCCTCGCCGCGACAGCGGCTAATGGACGGAAGCGCCTTCACTTGATTGTGATCGTCAGGGCATGTTCGCCCGAGATCACCTGATGCATTTCAACCGACCACTCGCCCGCCGTCGACTGCCACAGCAGGTGCGTGTCTCCCGGATTCTGGCGCTGGTTCAGGATGTTGATTTCGGAAACGGGGGCATTCGGCAATTCTTTGTCTTCCACCAGCAGTGTTGGAGTGGGCTGCAGAAGCGTCGCGTACAGGCGGTCGTTCTGCCGCGTGCGGTTTACCAGGCGAATCAGTTCTTCCAGCCCGGGCAGCTGGCCGTCCGAAGTTGCCGTGACGATTTCCAGGTTGCGGTTCACCCAATCCGCATCGCTCACCATCAACTGCAGCTTGCCGCGACTCACCTCTTCAGGAATGCGGATGGGAATCTCTCTCAGAACCGGCGCACCGCGATATGGCCGCAACAGAACCTTCACGTCGAGCGTGTCGCCGGGACGAACTTCGCTCTTTCCCACCCAGGCATTCTCGATGCGCGCCCATCGGCGTTCGCCGAGAGTCGTTACATGCAGATGAATTCCCTCGATGTCGGGACTTTCGTACGGATTCGAATAAATCCGCGAAAACGCGCCTTCCACCGCCATCGCGACCATCATTCCGCTCGGTATTGGCACGTCGGTCGGGGCGAACAAATCATCCATCTTCACTGGGGTGTGATCCTTGATGTCGATCGATCCCGCCAACTGCAGCGTCGATCCTTCGCCGTACGCAGGCGTACCAACGATGCTGTTATAAGCCGCCAGAGCAACAAGTAGGGGCGTCAGTTGCCGGTTTTCGACCACCTCGAGATGAAAATTCTGCGTCCCCGCAGCCGTTGCCAGATCCACATCCATGGGAATCATTGGCGGACCCGCGCCGAGTTTGCCCATAATCGCCGTTCGACGATCCTGTGTCAGTGTTCCAATCACGCCGCCGGTGCTCATCACTTTGGTTGATGCCATCGAGGATGCCAGCGTCAGGATCACGTGAGCCCGCGAAATAGGGAAGTTCACCGCGCCGAAGCCAAACAGCGGATGTCCGCACGCAAGGATCTGATTGCCGATAACCGTCGTCACAGTGCAGCCCGATGAAACGGAAAAATCGCCTCGAATCAGGTCGATGCCGACCATATCGCCCGGCTTCAGGTTTGCGTCTGTCGGCGATGCGGGAGCAGTCCCGCCGGCCATCGCCGCGACCCCCCATGAAGCAAATTGGTTTTTGAACTGCGCTAGGGCCTGCGGATAAATCCCGCTCGTAATCAGCGGCGTCTCAATCGGCACCAAAATCTGTCCTGCCGCCCCGGCCCCGGTGAACTCGGTGAAATCCGAAGGCACCGGCACTTGCGTCGAAACGTCACGTACGACTTTTCCGGGCGAGGTCCTCACGAAGTCCGCTTTCGCAGCGGCCCCTTCCTTTGCCACATCCAGCATATTCGCAATGGGCGTCACTCCGCCGATCGCGTCTTTCGTGAACATGCCGAGTTTCAGCGAGAGCGCGCCCGCCAGCTTTCCATCGAAATAAACGGGACTGCCGCTCATCCCCGCGACAACTCCGTCCTCATCCGCTTTCGGGCCCAGCAGCTTCACCAGAATCACATCCTGCTTCGGACCAAGTGCATTTTCCATCACGCCCAGGACGACGAGATTGATCGGTTCCACCTGATCGCCCTCGTAAATTGTGTACGCGATTCCTTTCATGCCCGGCTTGATTTGACTAATCGGAATTGTCTCGGGCAAGTTCGTCGGGCGAGGGGCAGCCAGGGATGAAACCGCGACGGACAGCACTGCAAGTACAGCAACTGCTAAGGCGAAACGGCGCGGATGGGGCATGGGTTGCTATCATACCGAGCAGCGTTTACCGAATCAAATCACCCGCCCGGTTCCTTTCTGGTGCCTTTATCGTACTGCGACTCTCCCGGCGACGATGCCGCTCGGACGGGCCGCACTCGATTAGACGCCAAAACTGGCTTTCACGGCTACAGTTTCCGTGCATTTTCACTTCCGTTCGCTTTATCCTTCGGTGGGCTCTAAGTGCTTTAGAAGTCTCAGGTCAATCGGAACTCGGAGCGGACGCTTGCACAGACGTCTACATCGTGATGACAATCCAGCACGGCTCTGCCTGTTTCCAATGCGAGTACCAGCACCTTGGTGCTGTGGCCCGCAGTACTCGTCCGGCTGACTCGATCTTGGCGAGGCGCGGTGCGCCAAGTGAAGTTCGGGCAGCATCCAATGTGCCGGTCGTTGGCCAGAGGGAGGAACATGAGCCGAGCAACTGGGGTGCAAGAGAACCGAACTGTTGCGGGAACTCGACATATCCTAGCGAAGGTGAAACGGAAACTCGGGCGCGTGTCGCCCGGAATGAGGATTCGCGCACTCGATCCGAAGCTCCTGCGCGCAAGCGTCGAAATGGATTTTTACATCGTCTCAAAAGGTGAACTCCCCGGTACCCTCAAAGAATTGGCGCAACTTAAGGTCGCGATGATGACGGGGTGCCCATTTTGAATCGATAGCCATTCTGCCGGGAGCAGAAGAGAGGGAATCACGGAAGAACAGCTTCACGATATGGCCCAATTTGAAACAAGCGCACATTTCGATGAGAAGGAGAAACTTGTCCTGCAACTCGCCGTTTCGATGACGCGCACCCCCTCGAATATCTCGGATAAGTTGTACGAGTCGCTGCGGGCGCATTTTTCCGAGCGCGAACTCGTGGAGTTGAGCGCCGTGATTGCATGGGAAAACGCTCGTGCGCGGTTAAATCGTGTGTTCGCCGTCCAGTCGGAAAACTACTCGGAAGGCAAGTTCTGCCCTTTGCCTGAACGATAAGGGCGGCTGCGCCTCGTCTTCTTGTGATTTTCGGCGGCGCACGATTCGCAGCAAATGCCTCTCGCCAAACTCGCGAAGGGAATTCGAAGAGGTGCTGGAGGCCGCAAACAAGAGCGATTCTAGGAGTTTCACCGCCTGTCGCACCCCACCCGAGCTTCAAACCAGTCCCACGAAGACAACATCGAGCTCCGTGTTACGATGAACGCGTGAAAAAACAGATCATCTCTCCCGGAGGCAGTGTCTCTGGCGTCGCCGAACTTCCCGGCGACAAATCCATTTCGCATCGTTACGCGATCATTGCAGCGCTGGCTGAAGGCACTACGGAAATCTACAACTACGCCTCCGCTGCCGACTGTCGCAGCACGCTTGAATGCCTGAAGCGTCTCGGCGTCGCGGTCGACGTCGCCAAAGACCGCGTCCGCATCGCCGGCGCCGGATTGCACGGCCTGAAAGCGCCGCGCCGCACGCTCGACGCAGAAAATTCCGGCACGACTATCCGCATGTTGGCAGGCGTTCTCGCCGGACAGCCTTTCACCTCGACGATTACAGGCGACAGCTCGCTCCGCAAGCGGCCGATGGCTCGTATTGCGACGCCGCTGCGCGAGATGGGAGCCGCCGTAATCGGCGTCGATGGCGACCGCGCCCCGCTCGAAATCCGTGGCGGCAATCTCGACGCCATCGACTACACGCTTCCCGTTCCCAGCGCACAGGTAAAATCCGCGGTTCTTCTCGCCGGACTTTTCGCCGACGGTGTAACCACCGTACGCGAATCCGTCCGCACTCGCGACCATACCGAACTCGCCCTGCGCGAATTCGGCGCGTCGGTCGAAATTGAGAAGGGAATTGGTCGCATCCACCCGAGCCCGAAACTTACTGGACGCCAGATCTTCGTTCCCGGCGACTTGTCGGCCGCGGTTTTTTTAATCGGCGCGGCGCTTGTTCTGCCCGGGTCGGAACTCGTCCTGCACAACGCCGGCCTGAATCCCACGCGCACGCGCGTTCTGGATTTCCTGATCAGCATGGGCGCTGCAATCAACGTTGGGCAGTTGCAGTCGAACAACGGCGAACTCGTCGGCGATGTGGCTGTTCGTCATTCGCCGCTCGAAGGCGGATCGATTTCCGGGCCGCAAGTCGCCGAAATGATCGACGAACTCCCCATGCTCGCCGCGCTCGGGCCGTACACGGAGAAGGGAATTGAGATTCACGATGCGAAGGAGCTGCGGGTCAAGGAAAGCGACCGAATCGCGGCGCTCGCTGAAGGCTTGCGCCGCATGGGCGCGGGGGTCGAAGAATTTCCCGACGGCCTGCGGGTCGCCGGCCGATCGAGTGGCAAACTGCGCGGCGCCAGAGTCGATCCGCAAGGCGACCATCGCATCGCCATGGCTCTTGCGGTCGCTGCCCTTGGGGCGGAAAGTGACAGCACTATTCTCGATGGCGACTGCGCCGCCGTGTCCTTCCCGGAATTTTTCTCCACTCTCTCCCGACTTCGCGATCCTACGGCCGACTGATTTTGTGTCCGCCGGCCCCTGCCGCCCGCACTGAGGTGCCGCCGGCTTTCTGTTTTGTTCTTTGGGATTTTGTCGGCTTCGATCCGCCTCAATCGGCAGTTCAATCGCCTTTATGGAGGGAAATCGTCCCGTAGCTTGTCACAATGACGATTTTCGGGCCGCCGCTGCCGACCGTGCCCGTCAAACGCCCGACGTTTTGGTCATTCACCAGCCGCAGTGAGGGAGATTCGAATTCGCTGTCGACGTCGCCCGATTGCGAAACCGCCGAAATCTGAAAACTCGAGTTGTCGGGCAATGTCAGCCTTACTTCTCCCGACTCGTCAGTCACCTCGATAGCCGCGTTCGGCTGGCGCGAACATCGGATCGTGATGTCGCCATGCGAATCTGCAATCTCGAGCGGCCCTGCAACATCCTCGGCGTCAATGTCGTTGTTCTGCGTAGCGACCTTCACCGCGCCTGCGACGTTGGATAATTGCACGTCGCCAGAATCCAGTTCCAGTCTCCCGGCTAAGTGCGTCAAAATCATGTTCGAGCGGCTTGAGCTGAAGTGCGTCGTTTGCGAAATGTTGCGGACGCGAATCGGCCCGTAAAACTCGCCATTCAGGTTCGCATCGCCGGAAACATCCGAAACATCCACTTCGCCGCCGTGCCCGCTAAGGCTCACGTTTCCCTGTATATCGGAAATCCGAACGTTGCCGCTGTTGATCGTAGCGGAGACGTTGGACGCCGCGTCGTGTACGTCAATGTCTCCATTACTCACGCTCGCTTGAACTGCGCTCGAAAATCCGGAGATGTTGACGTCGCCGTGCCCCGTACTGGCCGTAACAACGGCTGTCTTCGGCAGTTGCACATCCAGGTCGGCGTCGACCGAGCCCTCCCAATCCTGTTGGTTCAGCGGATGGACGCTGAAGCCATTGTCGGTTTGCTCGATTACTGTGCGGACATCCGCCATGCGATCTTCGGCGGCGGACCGATTCGGGTCCGATGCGGACTTGTTCACGGTAACGCGCAGTTCGTCGCCTCCGCCGGCGTGCACCATGATGTTCCCGCGATCGGTCTGAATCGTGACGTGCGCGTTCGGCGGGATTTTCCGCGCGGGCAAAGCGTCGCTTTCCGAGTAACGATCGGAGAACGGATGAAAATTGAACTGCAAATCGTGTCGATGACGCAGGTGGTCGACGACGCCCAGGCCCGCCGAGCAGAACAGAACGACGACGAGAAGCGCCGCTTCGCCACCGGTCAGAATCGGAGTCCGCTCGCCGGTGCCTCGGGCCATCAGATGGTCTGCCAGCTTCGCGACGCCCCATACGATGATAATCACCGTCCAGTAGCGCCAGATGAGGGTGGCGAGATGCAGTTCGGGATCGAAGCGAAACAGCAGGAACAATACGCCAAGAACGATCAGCAGTAAGCCGGCGAAAATTGATTTGCGCTGAGGGGGCCGGGGCGGCGGAGGAACGACAACCACCGGGTAGGCTGGTGGGGCTGGAGGCTGTTGGACGCTGCTCATTTGTTTGCCACGACTCTAAACCCAACCAATCGTCGCGGCGCCTGTTTTCCGTCGCGCCAGCGTCTCGCCGGCGTTCCTGCGCCTTTTCAGCACGTCTATTGCAACGCGCGCATGCGGGTCACCAAGCCTCACGTCCCGACATGTCCTTCCCGCGACACCATCGCCTGAACCACCAGCATCGCGCCAATCACGATCAAAATGATCGGCCACAGATCGAAAAAGCCGTACCGCGAAAACTGCCCTGCCAGAAAGAGCACGCCGACGGTAATCACTACAAGAGGCCAGAGCAGCCCGCGAATCCTGCACTGCGCGCACCGGCAAGTTATCTTTGTGCCATCCGACATTCGCTATCGCCCCTTCAGTTGATCCCATAAGAGCCACACACCCAGCGCTACCAACCCGATCGGCCATGCCTTCCCAAACCAGTCGCGCTCGAGCAATCCAAAATTCGCCAGCAGCAACAGTACGCCGAGCGCAATCAGGACAAACGCGCCAAGCGGCTTGCTCCCCGGCCCACGAACCAGGTCTGGCGGTGCTGCTTCTCCCGTGCTGCGCGACTTCGCCACGCGATACGCATCCACCGGCATGTAGCAGCAGAACGCGATGAACACCACAATGATGAATGCCTGAAAGGAGTTCGGTAAATCCGCAGCCATCGCCGCGATCAGTGAAGCAAACACGATCACGTGAATCAACGCCTTGATGTACTCGCCGTTATAAACGGCGCCTAGCCCGGGAACGAATCCCAGCACGGTCGCGATTGCAGGCCGCGAATCCGTCGGAGGCGGAACGACAGCAGGACCCGCCACGGTAGTCGGAGACCCCGCAAAACCCGCTGCCGCGGGCTGCGGCACCTGCAGGATGCTCCCCAGGCAACTTTCGCAGTAAAGCGCGCCCCGCACATCGCGCGTGCATTGAGGACACAACGCCCGCCCGCAATTGCGACAGTAGCCAGTGGCCTCCACATCAGGGTGCACGGCGCATTTCATGGTGCGCTCCATTCGGGTTTCGCCTGTCCGTCTGCGGACGCGGCCGGATCATCCGGGGCAGCGAAACCTTGGTTAAGATTTGGACCGTCGGCATTGGTGCACGCGAAATGCAAATTCCCCGGCGACAACCAACGATCGCGACGCGTTTCGAATTTCTGCTGGGAGTGATGGACATCAGATGGATTGCGACTGCCATTCAGCGGAATCTCTGAAACCGTATCCGCTCCGCCTGCGTGCCGGGACGCGCGATCCGCATCGCTGTCCGCGTAGATAATCGCGTCTCGCGCCTCGCTGCGGCCCGACTTCTCCTGCTGATTATTCTGATTTTGCTGCATATTGTTCGGAGCTGGCGGAGCAGGCGATTGCCGCTGCGGGCTCTGGGTCTCCAGCCGCGATTCGATCTCGTACACCACGCGAAGATTGTTCACGAAGCGCGCGCCTTGCGCGTACGTCAGATGCGCCTGCCGGTTAATCGACCGCACGATATCCGCCGGGTTGACGTTCGCTTTGTGCATCTTGGTCGGCAGCACGCCGCCGGCTTGAATCACGATCAGCCCGCAGACCGCGACCGTCACAAGCCCGATCGCAAATCTCGGACGCCAGATCATCGGCGTCCACGCAAACCATCGCCGCCAGCCTTCTTTCTTTGGTCTCGGACCAAGCGTCGCGTCCACAATCCGCAACTGCAAATCTGCCGGCTCTTCCACCAGCTCAAGGCTGCGCAGGCCCGTCAGCAGGTCGCGCAGCTGATCGACCAGCTCCGTGCAGCGCTCGCAATGCTCGCGATGAGCCTCCAGCGCAGCCGACTCCGCCGCGCTAAGCTGGCCTTCCAGGTAATCGCTCAGCCGCTCTTCCGTTAATGTGCAGTTCCAGTCCATGTTGCTTCTTTGCTCGTCGTTGCCTTTATTTTCAGGCCAGTGCTGCTACCAACTTCCGAGAATCTTCTTTTTTTGCAGTCTCCCGGAGCCTATTCAACTTCGCGCCGCTCGACGTACGGCGTTGGCTCTGTTCTGTAAAGCTCCATTCGCGTTGGTCTTTGCCAGACTCTTCGAAAGTTCTGTGCCGCCGAAAAGACAACTTTGAATACGCCGGTCGCGGGCTCAATTCGAAGAGCCGCGGGAGGCTGCAAAACAAAACCACACTTTTCGAGCTCTGTAATAACCCTACGCAGCCTGCCATGATCGACTCTCCGGCAACGTTCATCAATGTGGCTTGACTCCCATCTGTTCCAAAATCCTCCCCAGCTCGATTCGACCCCGGTTGATTCTCGATTTTACCGTTCCCTCGGGCACCTGGAGTACTGTCCGAATCTCCGAGTATTCCAAACTCTGCAAGTCGCGCAAGATCACGGCCTCGCGCAATTCCGGCGAGAGCCGCGCCAGCGCGCGCTGCAACTGCCTGCTCAGTTCCGCCGCTTGCGCCAGCTTGTCTGGAGCGCGCGCCGGCGAATGCTTCTCTTCGAGTTGCGGCATCGAGTCGTCGATCGAATCGGTAACGCGATCATGCCGCGTCCGGCGGTAATGATCCACCAGCAAATTGCGCGTAACGCTCGTCAGCCACGTCGGAAACGCGCCGTCCGCCGGACGATAACTCTGCAACGTGCGAAATATCCGCAGAAAAACTTCCTGGCTCAAATCCTGCGCTTCGGTCGAGTTGCCAGTGAATCGGTAACACAGGTTGTAAACTCTCCGCGTGTGGCGCCGTACGAGCTCCTCCCAGGCCGAGCCCTCGCCCCGCAGACAGCTCTGCACCAGTTGGGCGTCGGGCTCCAATCGCTCTCAGCCTCGCAAGTCGTGCCGTCCGAGGGTTTTCGCCCGCCGGAGTTTTGTCGTCAATCAAGCGTCCCGCTCCGGGCTGCTGCAACTGGAAAACGTCCGGTGCGACGTCAACTCAAAACTGTCATCCGCAGCCGCATCCGTTGCAGCGCCTTAATCCGGGCCGGGTCTCAGGGTTTGATGGTTCAAACCCTGACGTGAAAAGGTTTCAGGGCTTGATGATTCAAACCGTGACCTGAGAACAACCGCCGGCCGCGGCAGGCCCGTCGCTCGCAAAGCCGAGCTCGAACTGCCTCCTCAGCCAGGCACTTGCTTCCATCCGGCCTCACTTATGGAACGCATCTCGCACCGAAAAAGTTCCATCGCCGCTTGCGTCGCGCGCGTGGACCGTCGGCTCGGTCCACGACGAGTCACGGCACGTGCTCTGTCGGTGAGCATTATTCTAGCGCGCAGTTCTCAACACGCGCTGATTGCCGTTGGGTCCATTGTGGCCGGAAAAGTTCGAGCGCATCTTATCCGGCGTTTGCCTTCAGCACAAGCGCTGGTCGCCAACATCCGCAAAAGGGATGCGATTTCGTGCTCCCGAGTTTGCGCGGCCCTCCCGGTGGTTCTTTCGCGTACGCGCGTCGTGGATTTCGGCTCTGGACCGAATTTTCGGCACACAATGATCCAGCGTACAAAAGGGAGTCCAAAATGTTGAACGTGCCGAAAACTCCCGTCTTGCTTCTTCTAGTCCTTGTGTTTGCAGTCTCAGTCCGTGCCCAAGGTGCGGGCTACAGCTATGTTCAACTGACTGTAAACGGCAAGCCGGCGATGAATTTCACTCAAGACAAGAAACACACCGGCTGGATGCAAGTAATGCAGGTAGAAGCATCGTTGCACAAGGCGCATAAGCATTCCGCCGCTAAGACCTCGGACGCTTGGACAACGGTCATCGACACGAAGGACGACGGAAAGACGACTTCGTCGTTGACGAAATCGGGCCAGCGCGGACCAGGCGAACTCTCATTCGCAGCCGGCGATGACGGCGGACTCGATCCCATCATTGAGGCGCGGAAAGAGAAAGTCAAAATTCCCAACGCCACGCTCGACCTTTGTTCGGAGGACTCGAACCGCTTCGTGGGTCGATTCGATCTCAAAGGCGTTCGAGTCCTCTCGCTCAACGACGTGACGGCATCGGCGTGTCCTATGTACCTCGTGACGTTGAGCTTCGAATCCATCGTGCGCAGCAAATAAGCATTCTCGCTTCGCAGCCCTACGACTCGCCGCGCGCGCCGCCTTTCTCCTGATATCCCGCGCACGCGAGCACCGGCAATCGCGGATACTTCGGGAACCGCGAATCCGTCGCGGACAATCCGCACATCCAGAAGATCGCTCCTCGGTCCGACCTGATCTGCCGCGCGTGAACGCAATTCGCGCACAGCCCAACTCCTTGGATTTCGTCCAACTGCGTCATCTTCGGAGCATCCCAAAGTCAGATACGATCGTAACGCGCTGCCTGCACCGACTCATTTCTCTGGCCGCCGACTTGCCTTTAAGTGCGCGAATTGCACCGTGTTGCACTTCTCTGCTGTGGACCCTGTTTGCCGCGCCCCATTTTCCGGCACTGCTATTCCTCTCCTTCCGTTTGCGGAACGCCGCCCGGCCCGGGCTCCTTGCCCGTCGCCTTCCTCGCGCGTTTCTCAAACCATTTACCCAGCAAAACGTCCGTCGACGAGTACACCACGATCGACGCCGTCACCGCGACCGCCACCAGGTCCGCGGCGTGATACATCCCGCTGCGAAAAATCAGGATGCCGTACACCACCGACGCGAACCCCTTTGGCCCGAACCATCCCGTCAGCAGCGTCTGTCGTCGCGTCAGCCCCGATCCGATCATCGATAGCCAAATCGCGAGCATTCTTACGACGAACACCGCCAGCACGATGAAGCCATATTCCATCGCCGGCAACAGCTTGAAAAACTGCGGCGCGATGGCCACGCCAAATACCAGCAGCGCGGCCAGCTTCAGCAACTCCGTCACCAGCTCACCGAATTCCTGAAACGATTCGCTGAAGCTGGGCCCGAACGTCGCCACGCTGATCCCCGCGCCAAATCCCGCAAGAAACAAATTCGCGCCGGTCACATACGACACGGCCAGCACCAGCAGCCCCAACGCGAAACCGTTCAACGGATGAAATACGCCGGCTGCGCGAAAAAACCGCGTCTTCTCCAGCATCAGTCCCGCGAGCGGAATTCCGAATCCGATCGCCAGGCCCGTCGGCATACCGGTCAGGCTGTAGAATCCCGGACCCTTGAGTCCGGCGTATGCCAGCAGCACGATCACAACGGAAAGCGATAGGCCGTCATTCAGTCCGCTCTCGACGTTCAGCAAGTGCTTCACCTTGTCGGAAACGGCCTTGAATCGGAAGATCGCGGAGACGAACACAGGGTCCGTCGGACTCAGCGCGGCGCCAATCAGGAACGCCAGAGTCCACTGCAGGTGCGCCATGTAGTGCGCCAGCACAGCGATGCCGGCAATCGTCAGCGGCATGCCGATAAACAGGGCCCGCGAAGGCAGAGCCCATTCTTTGGCCAGGTTGCGCAGACCGCCGGTCCTCATTCCGTCGGTGAAGAGAACGCTGAAGAGCGCCACCTCCGCAATCGTCTGCAACAGCTTCGGATTGATTGTTGGAATCCGACCGAATACGCCGCGGCCCAGCAAAAACCCGCAGACGAGAAACAGCACGGCGACCGAAAGAACCGTCTCCTCCGCGATTCCCGAAATCAGGACCGCGATAACCAGCGTGATTGCGAACGCGAGCAGCAGTGCCATCGTCGTGTCTGGGCTCCGAGTCTTGATTTAGGTTTTGCGATAAGCCGGTTCCTCATATTTAACCGCGGCGAAAAGCTGCTGCGCCGAAGGCCCTGCCTGGGGCATGCGGGCGCGGCGCTACGTTAGTTCGACTGCACCGCCTTGCGGCAAAGAGGTGACTGCGACACCCGGCGCGAACCTGGACATCCGGCAGCTCCAAGAAGGCCCGTCACACGCTCAGGTTGTCTTTAGGCCGTTGGGGACAAGAGGCATGGCGCGGAGCCGGATTCCTGTGGCATCGAAGATCGCATTGCCGATTGCAGGAGCGACGCCCATCAGCGGCGATTCGCCGGCGCCCGCGGATGGAATGTCTCTGCGATCGATCAGCACGGTCTCCATCTCCGGAACGTCGCTGAAACGCGGGACGCGATATTGCGCGAGGTGCGGATTCAGGATTTTGCCGTCGGCGAACTGAATCGACTCGAAGAGCGCACCGCCCAGGCCCATCGTGTTGCCACCCTCGATCTGATTGCGCAGGCCATCGGGATTGACGATGGCGCCGCACTCGAACGCGCAGACCACGCGCTCGACATGGACCGCGCCGCTCGCATGGTCGACGGCGACTTCGGTGAAGGTCGCCACATTCCCGCCTTTTTCGAACCCGCCTCCCATTCCGAATCCGTGGCCCGGCTGTTTCGTCTGGCCCCAGTCGAATTTTTTCGCGGCAGCTTCAAATACGGCGCGAAGGCGGTCGTCTTTCAAGTTCTTCATGCGGAATTCGAGCGGGTCCATTTTCAGTTCGTTGGCGAGCTCGTCCATGAACGATTCGCGCGCGAAATGGTTCGCCGTGGCGGCGAGAGCGCGGTAGGAACCCTGGCGCAATGGGTACTCGGTGGGATGAAACACGATGCGCTGATTCGCAACGTCGTACATGGTGCGAATTCCCGAACCGCCGGAATTGTAGTTGTGAAATTCCCAGGCCGTGATCGTGCCGTCGCCGCGGACGCCAGCTGAGACATCCATAACTCCGACTGGGCGGAAATAGGCCCAGGTGAATTCCTCTTCGCGTGTCCAGACGAGTTTCACCGGGCGATTTGCGGCACGCGCGAGGCGAGCAGCTTCAATCGCGCACTCGCCAGTGTGCTTACCGCCGTAGCCCGAGCCCATGTCGGGCATCATTACGTGGACGTTGTCTTCGGAAATATGGAACGTCTCCGCAAGTTGGCCGCGGACGCCAAATGGACGCTGCGTGCCGGTCCAGACAGTGAGGTTGTTGCCCGACCATTGAGCGAGCGCTGCGCGAGGCTCAAGTGGAGTATGCGCGATGTAGGCGATGGTGTAAGTCTGGTGCAGGCGGTGATCGGCGGCGCTCATGGCGGAGTCGAGCGAGCCAACTTCATACGTTGAGGTGCGTTCGCCGAATTCGCCGCCTGTGGGTGCGGGATGCGTTTTCAAGTAGTCGTAGACTGTCTGGCTGGACGGCTGGCCTGTTTGCTCCTTCCACTGTGCCTTGATTGATTTCAGGGCACGGTCGGCATCGCCTTCAGTTGAAGCAGCCACGCCGACAAAATCGCCATCGTGGACGAACGTGACGTTCTGCATTGCCGTCGCGTCCGGCGGATCGACAGAGAGCAGGGTCGCGCCGAACGACGGCGGCCGCAGAACCTTTCCCAAAAACATTCCGGGCAATTTCTGATCGGACGGATACTTGTGCCTGCCCGTGACGAAGTCTCGTCCGTCGACTTTCGTTATCGGCTGTCCTTCGACTTTCCATTCCGTCGCGGGCTCGAGCGGATCCTTCTCCGGCATCAACTCCGTGAGTTGCTGCCCTTTAACAAGCGCGGCATATTCGACAGTGCGATTGTCCGCCGGATCGGTAATCTTGCCGTCGGCGGCGACCAATTTCTGCGCGTCAGCGTTCCACTGCTTTCGCGGCCATCGCCACCAGCGTGTCGCGCGCCGCGGCTGCAACCTGCCGGAGGCGCAGGTTCATGGTTGGCGTGGTGCGGCTGCCGAAGGTGCCCATATCGAAAGGCGTTAGCTTCGTATCGCCCATCACCAGCTCAATCCGCGCGAGGGGGAAATGCAGTTCTTCAGCGATTGCCTGACTGAGCGACGTACGAATGTTCTGACCGATTTCCACCTTGCCGGTATATCCGGTGACGATTCCATTTTCACTGATGTGAAGCCATGCGCTTATTTCACGCGGGAGTTGATCTTCGCCGCGGAACTGCCCTCGTCGACCGCCTGATTCCTGCAACGCGAAGGCGTCTTTCAAAACGCAAGCAACGAGAAGACCCGCACCTAGCGCTTTGAAGAAGTCGCGTCGCTGCAATTCGAAGCGGTAGGGAGCGGGCGCACGTAGTTCGTAACGCTCGATGTCGCTTTCCGGAGGAGCCGTATGAGTCAGGAGATTGTCGTCCATCAGCTTGCCTCCTTTGCCGCCTGCCCGTTCATCGCGGATGCGGCTCTGAGCACCGCAGCGACGATTCGCTGGTACGTTCCGCAGCGGCAGACGTTGCCTTGCATGTATTCATGGACCTGTTCGGCAGTGGGATGCGGCATTACCCGAAGCATGGCCGTCGCGGTCATGATCATGCCCGATGTGCAATAGGCGCATTGCATCGCGCCTTCATCGAGAAAGGCCTGCTGCACGGGATGCAATTCCCCGTCGCGCTCAAGGCCTTCAATGGTCGTAATTTTTCGCGCGCCGACCGCGCCGACTTTCGTTACGCAGGAATGCCGGGGATTGCCGTCGATGAGGACGGTGCAGGCGCCACATTGGCCTTCGCCGCAGCCGTATTTGGATCCCGTCAGGTCGAGCTGATCGCGAAGGACGGAAAGGAGACTGTCCTGGGGATCGGCGTCAACCGAATAAACCGTTCCATTGATATGAAGCTTGGTTAGATTTGGCATCGGATTGCCTCGCAAAGAGGAAGTATGGCCGGCGGATTGATTTGAGGAACCATCGCGAGTTCCGTCCACCCTAGCCTACATCCAGATTGAAAGGCGGGCGCGAATTTTTGATTTGTAGAGGTAGCAATGGATCAGGGACGTGCCTGATGTTGCGTCGACCGAGGAAGGAAAAGACGACGACAAAAAAGGGTCTAAACGCTTTCCGCTACTTCCATTATATCGCGCAGCCGGGGGCTTGCGGCAAGACCGGGGCACTGTCGCAGAATTGGCGACCGAATCCAGGACTCATGGAAGGAGGTCGTGATGACTGAGCATGCGGTGGTGATCGCCGGAGCTGGTCCGACAGGACTGATGTTGGCGGGCGAGTTGGCGTTGGCCGATGTCGACGTGGCCATCGTCGAGCGGCGCGAAAGCCAGAATCTGGCTGGTTTGCGGGCAGGCGGTCTGCACCCGCGCACAATCGAGGTACTCGATCAGCGAGGAATCGCCGATCGCTTCATTTCGCAAGGGAAGGCGATTCCAAGGGCACCGTTCGCGCGCATTGGCCTGGACCTCAGCGATCTTCCCACTCGCCATAACTACTTTCTCTCGCTCTGGCAGAGCCGCGTCGAACGCATCCTCGCCGACTGGGTGGGCGAGCTGGCGGTGCCAATCTATCGCGGACGTGACGCAACTGGTTTTGCTCAGGACGAAACCGGCGTCGACGTGGAGTTGTCGGACGGCCGATCGTTGCGAACGAAGTATCTCGTCGCGTGCGACGGAGGACGCAGCGTAATTCGCAAGAGAGCAGGCATCGACTTCCCGGTGTGGGATCCCTCGACGAGTTGGGTGATCGCCGAGGTTGAGACGGCCGAAGCGCCGGAGTTGGGCGTTCGTCGCAGCGCAAGGGGCATTAACGCGATCGCCAAACATGAGGATGGCAAGCACGTGCGCGTGGTGTTGAATGAACAGAACTTCATCGAACGCGACGAGCCGGGCCTAAGCGACGTCCGCGAGGCACTCATCGCCGTCTACGGAAGGGATTTCGGTCTTCGCAGCGCCAACTACATCTCCAGGTTTACCGACGTGGCCCGACAGGCAGCTTCCTACCGGGATAGACGCGTGCTTCTGGCCGGCGACGCAGCGCACGTACATGCCCCGATGGGTGGGCAAGGACTCAACACGGGCGTCCAGGACGCGGTGAATCTGGGATGGAAGCTGGCGCAGGTGGTGAAGGGAACGTCACCAGAGCGGCTTCTGGACACCTATCACAGCGAGAGGCACCCAATCGGGGCTCGTGTGTTGCGCAACACCATGGCGCTGAGCGCCGTGGACCGCGGTGACGATCGTATAGGAGCGCTGCGTGAAGTGATGACTGAACTATTGCAGACGGACGCAGCTCGCAGGCAATACCTCTCGATGATGTCTGGCCTGGACATTCGCTACGACTTTGGCGAAGGACATCCGCTGCTCGGACGGCGCGTACCCGATCTCGACCTGGACACTGCCAACGGCCGGGTGCGGATCTTCACACTGTTGCACAACGCCCGGCCGGTGCTGGTTAACTTCGGTGAGCGCGGCGGCTTCGACATCACTCCGTGGGCGGACCGCGTTAAGCTGATCGACGCAAGCTACGAGGGTGCGTGGGAGCTTCCGGTAATCGGGGTGGTGACGGCTCCCACAGCCGTGCTCATTCGGCCCGATGGATATGTGGCCTGGGTGAGACATAAAACCCAAGCGGGGCTTACCGACGCGCTAACCACCTGGTTCGGACCAGGCGATGCGGTGTAGCTCACCGCCGCAAGGCGATCGTTGGCTAGGCGTCGTCTGGCGTCGGAAGCCTGCCGAGCTCTTCCGGATGGTGAGACACGTAGGCAAAGAGCAGAGCAGTCAAATCGTGGGGGTATGTGAGAAATTCGTCGTCGAGCGACGCCAGGTTTTCGAGCGTCTCACCTGAGAATTCGGCGGCGGTCGACTGGATCGTCTGGTGCGAAGCTGGAAGTCCCCTGGGGAACGCGGTCGCAATGGCGCGCTTGCAAATGTCCGCGGTTTGCGGGGCACCGATTGTTTCCAGAGCCTGCACAACAAACGATGCGGATTCTGCACTCTCGCTCAGAAAATATTGGAGAAAACCGCCGTTATTGACCTCTGATTCCGCTGCCCAAATGGCGGAAAACACCTTCTGCGGCAACGATTGCGTGGCAAACTCTTCTTTGCCGAATCTTGTCCTTTCAGACTCTGACAAGTTGATAAGGATCGTGTTCTTGTTCACTATTTGGCCCCTGATACTGCGCTGCAATGCGGGAATTAAAACACGGCCCCACCGAGCAAACAATTAAATAAGCAAGGCAGCGTCGCGCAGTCAATTCGCCAGACTAAATTCGGTTCAGTACAGGTGAGCTGCGACTGCAGCTTTTCGCTACGACTCGCCGTCTGGGATAAGAATTCCTGATATTGGCAATCGTTAAATTGGATTACCATATGCCGACCGTTGTATGTAGAGTATCCGCTTTTTAGATCGAAAATCTGTTCATTGAAACCGAAAGGCCGCATGAGAGAAGCGTTGATTTCTCGACCGGCCCATTATCTAGCGCGCTCGAAGCGCGACTGTTTGGTGCGTTTGAAACGCGACCGCCTGACGCGCTCGAACCGAGACCGTCTGGCCCGCTGGAAGCTTGCCTGTCCGGCAGGTAGCCGCGACTGCGTGCGGGCTGGGCATGCAAGACGACGCAGGCTGGCAGTCCTGTTTCTGCTTTCTTACTTCGTCTTTCCGTTGACTCTCTCCGCAAGATCCACGAGTAATTCATCCGCGGCGCGTGCGCAAGCAGCGTCTGCGCCGGCTCGCGAAACGCAGAATGCACGGATCACTGCGCTCGAATTGCAAGTGGCGGACGCGAAAAGCTCGGCCGACAACGCATGGATGCTTACGAGCGCAGCGCTCGTCCTGCTGATGACGGGTCCGGGGCTCGCGCTTTTCTATGGCGGGCTTGTGCGCAAGAAAAACGTCCTGGGCACGATGATGCAGAGCTTCGGCATGATGGCGGTTGTGACGGTGGTGTGGGCGATCTTCGGCTACAGCCTCGCATTCGGTTCGGGATCGAGTTTCATAGGTAGCTTCCACAACATTTTTCTTAGAGGCGTGGGCCTTGCACCTGATCCATCGTACTCGGCAACGATTCCGGTCGAGACGTTCATGGTGTACCAGTTGATGTTTGCCATCATCACGCCGGCGCTGATCACAGGCGCCTTCGCCGAACGCATGAAATTCAGCGCGCTGCTTGTTTTCCTGGTGCTGTGGTCGATTGTGGTCTACGACCCAATGGCGCACATGGTGTGGGGCAAGGGCGGCTTGCTGAACGCTTCGCTCGGCGGAGCCTTTCCTACGCTCGACTTCGCTGGCGGCACTGTAGTGCATGTCACGTCGGGTGTCTCCGCGTTGGTGTGCGCGCTGTATCTCGGGAAGCGCGTCGGGTATCCGAAAATTCCGATGCCTCCGCACAGCGTGGTCCTGAGCTTTATCGGCGCGTGCTTATTGTGGGTCGGCTGGTTCGGATTCAATGCGGGAAGCGCGCTGGGAGCGGGCACGCTCGCGACCAGCGCTTTTGTCGCGACGCACTTTGGAGCGGCGGCCGCGGCCGTGGGGTGGAGTTTCGTTGAATGGATCGCGAAAGGGAAACCGAGTGCGCTGGGCGCGATTTCGGGCTGCGTCGCGGGGCTCGTGGCGATTACGCCGGCGGCAGGGTTTGTGACTCCGATGTCGGCGCTGATAATCGGATTCATCGCAGGGGCGTTCTGCTATTGGATGGTGACCGCGGTGAAGTCGCGGTTCGGCTACGATGACTCCCTCGATGCGTTTGGCGTGCATGGCGCGGGCGGAACAATTGGCGCGCTGCTGACCGGCATCTTTGCGTCGAGCGTGATCAATCCGATTTTCAAGAACGCGGATGGCAAAGTTCTGCCGTCGGGCGTTATGGAAGGGAACGCGCACCAGGTGTTGAATCAGCTGGTGGGCGTTGCGATCGCGTGGGGACTGGCGATTGTTGGCACGCTGATCTTGCTGTTCATCGTGGACAAGACGATCGGGCTGCGCGTTACGCCGGAGCACGAGGTGCAAGGTCTGGACCTGTCGCAACACGGGGAAGAGGGCTACTACTGGGAGACGTCCGCCTGACGCGGTTTAATCGGTCATCGAGTACAATGAGGGGCGGCTTTTGTCGCAGGTCAGTTCTTCTGCTGTGGCGTAACTCCGGCATGCATCTTCTGTCATCTTTCATTCAGCGCAGCCGGCTGCGCGCATGGCCGACATCCGAGGCGCAAAGAGATGACTAAAGTCGAAGCTGTGATCCAAACATCGAAACTCGACGCCGTGAAGGACGCGCTGCATGAAATTGGCGTGGAAGGCATGACCGTGCTCGAAGCGCGGGGACACGGCCGCCAAAAGGGGCACACGGAGGTCTATCGCGGCCGCGAGTATACAGTTGACCTGATCCCAAAGATCAAACTGGAAATGGTGCTGACGGACGATATGGTCGACAAAGCCATCGAGGCGATCAAGAGTGCCGCGCGCACCGGAAAGATCGGCGACGGGAAGATTTTTCTTACCAGGATCGCGGATGCGATCCGGATTCGCAATGACGATCGTGGTGACAGCGCGCTGTAGATGCGCGGGTAGTTAGCCGCCGCCGGTAAGTCCGCCTCGCCTGAAATCGAAGCTTCGCTTCACGCGGCACAGGGATGATTGTTTCATTGGCCCACGAAATGCGCGAGTTCTATACGAATGAATCCGCGCGCATCCGTGACGAATTTTTTTCCAGTGGCAACGGACGTAAGGCCCTGTACTCGCGGACCTCTCTTGTAGAAAGGATTGCACTCCGGCTGTGGCGCGAACATATCTCGCCGGACTCTGACGGCCCCAGTAAGATTGCTCTTGTAGCATTGGGCGGATTTGGACGCCGCTGGCTTTTCCCCTACTCCGACGTTGACCTTCTGTTCCTCTATTCTGGCACTCAGGCGGAAAAGGCATACATGGACCGTGCAGCGCAGCTTTCGCAGGAACTTTGGGACTTGCGGTTGCGATTGAGCCCTGCGAGCCGGACACTGCCTGAATGCGACAAGCTCGATCCGAACAATGCGGAATTCTTGATTTCGCTGCTGGACTGCCGCTACCTTGCAGGTGACACAAAACTGTTTGGCGAGCTGCACGAAGACGTGATTCCCAAACTGATTGCGCGAGAAGCTCGTCCGCTGGTGCAGAGACTTGCTGAACTTACCCGCGAGCGTTATTCAAAATTCGGCGAAAGCGTTTTCCATCTGGAAACGAACGTGAAGGACGGGCCCGGGGGGCTACGCGACTATAACCTTGCGTCATGGCTTGGACTGATCACCCATCTGGAGCATCAGCGTTCGTGGCTCGATGAAAAATCGGCGCTGCCGCCTCCAATTCGGCGGCAATTCGAACCGGCGCTCGAGTTCCTGACGTCCGTTCGCTGCTTCCTGCATTTCCGCCATTCGCGGGATGACAATACGCTCACCTGGGAGGCGCAGGACGAAGCTGCCGCGCGTCATATCGGCGTGGCGAGCGCGGATGTGTTGGACGCTTCTAGCTGGATGCGCATCTACTTCGCGCATGCGCGCGCGATTCATCGGGTTTGCACGCGCCTGCTGGACGAAATCCCGTCGAATCGGCCGTCTCTCTATCGGCAATTCCAACATCTGCGGTCGCGCCTGTCGAATCCTGAATTCTCTGTCGTCGACGGCGTGATTTTCCTGCAGCAGACGGCGGGTGTGCTGGATGCGGAAAGGATTCTGCGGGCGTTTCGTTTCATGGCGCGGCATGGGCTGCGCTTCAGCGCCACGTTCGAGCGTCAAATCGAAGAGGCGTTGCCGCGCATCGCCGCAAGCCCACCTGGTGGAATCGAACTCTGGCACTATTTGCAAGAGATTTTGCTTGCGCCCCACGCGGGCAACGTTTTACGGGAAATGCATGCACTGCGCTTCCTCGCGGTAGTGCTTCCCGAATTGGCCGGCATCGACGCGCTGGTTGTCCGCGACTATCTGCATCGGTTCACCGTAGACGAGCACACTTTCCTGGCGGTGCAGAACATTCACGATCTGCGCCAGTCGCGTGCGAAATGGGACCAGAGGTACGCTGAATTGCTAGAAGAGCTTGAGCAGCCCGACCTGCTTTGTCTTGCCATTTTGCTTCACGATACAGGGAAGGCGAACAAGGAAGATAATCACGTTATCGCGAGCCTGGAGATCGCGACGAAATGCCTGGCAAGGCTGGAATTGGATGAGCTGGATCGCGAGACCGTTCTTTTTTTGATTGAACGGCACCTGGAAATGAGCGCCTTCTTGCGTCGCGACATCTTCGACCCTGAAACGATCCGCCAGCTCGCCGAAAAAGTGGGGACCCCGGAACGGCTGAAGATGCTCTGTCTGTTAACGTATGCCGATATCAAAGCAGTCAGTCCCGAGGCGCTTAGTCCCTGGAAGGCCGAAAACATCTGGCAGCTTTACATCGGTACGGCGAACCATTTCCTGCGCAATGTCGACGACCGATTTCACGGGAGCGTGGACGACGAGGTGATGGAGCACTTGCGGACGCTCGCGCCCGCGGCCGGCAAACAGATCGAGGCGTTTCTCGATGGGCTGCCGCGCCGCTATCTGCGAACGCACTCGGCCAGCGAAGTACTCACGCACCTCGGAATGGCCAGGCGGCTGAGTGACGATCCAGTTCAACTTGGGCTGCAACGGGGCCGGCACTGGTTCGACTTGACACTCGTCACAACCGATCGACCGTTTCTGTTCGCGACTCTTGCCGGAGTGCTCGCCGCCTGGGGCATGAACATTGTGAAGGCGGCGGCGTTTTCGAACCAGGCGGGAACCGTGGTGGACACGTTCTACTTCACGGACCGTTTTCGCACGCTTGAATTGAACTTACCGGAATGGGAGCGCTTCAAATCGAGCATTCACGCCGTGCTCACAGGAAAAGCGGACCTGCAGAATATGTTGCGCGACCGCGTGCAGAAGAATGCGCCGCCCAAAGTGAAGGTCGATCCACAGGTCCACGTAGACGATGAATGTTCGGCGCAAAGCACGCTGATCGAAGTAATCGCGCAAGACCAGCCCGGATTGTTGCACCGGATTAGTTCTGTCCTATCGCGAGAAAGCTGCAACATTGAAATCGCCATCGTCGACACGGAAGGGCAGACCGCGATCGACGTGTTCTATCTCACGGCGCACAAATCGAAGCTGACGGCGCAACATCAAATTCAACTGCGCGAAGCGTTGCTGGCCGAGCTGGCGCACAAGTAGGCTCGGAGCCTCCTATGTCTGTGGTGCAATTTTCGGCGGAAGATGGAGTCCGCGGGTGGTTGCACCTGCCGGCGCGGTCGAGTGGCGATGTGATCCTGATGACGCACGGCGCGGGAGCGGATTGCAATTCTAAATTGCTCGCGGCCGCAGCGAACGCGATGGAATCGGCGGGCTTTGTGGTGCTGCGTTTCGACTTGCCGTTTCGGCAAGAACGCCGTCACGGACCGCCTCGTTTTGGCAGTGCAAAGCGCGATCGCGAGGGCATTCGTCGGGCTGCCGCGGCAATGCGCGACAAAGCGGGGCGCCAGGGCCGCATTTTCCTGGGTGGCCACTCTTACGGCGGACGGCAGTCGTCGCTGCTGCTGGCTGAAGAACCGCAGGCCGCCGACGGTCTGCTCCTGCTTTCTTATCCTTTGCATCCTCCGCGAAAGCCCGATCAGGTTCGCACCGGGCATTTTCCGAAGCTGACGCGGCCATCGTTCTTCGTCCATGGAACGCGCGATCCGTTCGGCTCGACCGAGGAGATGAAGTGTGCACTCGAGTTAATTCCAGCTGTCCACGCCGTCATGGAAATCGACGGCGCAGGCCATGAATTGCTAAGTAAATCTGGGAGTACCGAACTACCGGGGCGCATCGCAGCCGGGTTTCAGTCCTTCATAAGTCACTTCGCCTAATTTTGCCTCAGTCGCGCAGCCGGTAAGGGGTTTTGTGTCTGGGGTTCCACGTTTGTCCGCGAGGAACCACGAACTCTATTGGCCGCTCCGCCTCTAACTCCCAGTGAATCATAGGTCTGCGGTGCGGAATATCGAGTGCAATTCCACATGACGACGGCCACGGCGAATCGAGGTGGTGTTACCTCGGCCTAGCGGGATTCCGCCGCCGCAGCTGGCAAATCGACGCAACGAGAACTAACGGGAGGACGGCCATGAATCACCTGTTCGAGTTTGCGGGGGGTGGCGGGCGCAATCGTTTTTTCGATAGCTCTCGGCGTGTACTTGGAATGGCTCGGTTTGCGCGGGCTGATGCGGCTCATGCCTGCGCGGCCTGCGATCGTGGGGAATGCTCAAAAGACTGCCGCCGGGAAGCACGAGGGCGGCGTGAACCGCCTGATTCCGGGCGCTGGCGTTCGATCCCAGCGGGCTTCGTAACAAGAAAGAGAGAAGGCGATGCTGTTCCTGAAGGTCGTGCTGCTGCTGGTAGCGATTGGTTTGCTGTCCTGGGTTGCCGGAATGGTGGCTTACGATGTCTTTCTGGCGTTCGAACTGGATCGCCTGTTGCGCCTGGAGCGAAGAGCGCAGCCGGTAGGGGAGTCCGGGCAAGCTGGGAGCGAAGGCGGTGAGCGACAAGCCAAGCCGGTTCCCGCCGAACGACGTGCATTGCAGCCAGCTCTTCGCCCCCGACGGATCATTCTCGCAGGACCGCGGAGGACGACCGCCGTAAAACTGCTTCTCATCGCAGCGACCTGCGCTTTGGTCAGGAGCAGTATCGTTGTGGTTCCCGATGGCGAAGCGGGAGTTCGCATTAGCCAGCTCGATGGCGCGGTGCCCGGAACGCTCTATGCGGGGACGCATCTAGTTTGGCCGCTGGTGGAGCGCGTGCAGACCTACGACATTCGGGACCACGTGTTCTCGACCGCGTCCGGAATGGCGCCCAGCCAGAAATTCGAGTTACTGACTGTGGAGTCGCGCGAAGGATTGTCCCTCGGCGTGGGGGTGACAGTGCGTTACAGGATCGACGCCACACGGCTCGACTACATTCAAGCCAACTTGCCGCAGCCCATCGATGAGGAAATCATCGATCCGGTAGTGACAAGCGCGTTTCGCGAATTGGCGCCGCAGTACGAGGTGCGCGACGTCTTCTCGACGAAGCGGGACGAATTCCGCGAACGAGCGGCAAAAGAGATCACGGCGCGGCTGGGACAGGACGCGATCGTTGTAAAGGAAGTGCCGCTGCGCAAGATTCAGCTTCCACACGAGTATGCCGAAGGCTTGGAGGGTCTGTTGCTTAAGGAGCAGCAGGACGACCAGACGGAAGTGCAGGTCGATATCGAAAAGAAGATGGTGAAAGTCGCGGAGTCGCAAGCGGAAGCGGCAAAGATCCGCGAAATAAAGAATGCGGAGGCTCTTGCAGCATCGCACGTGATAGCGGCGAAATCCGAGGCGGACTCGATGCAGTACACCCTGCCTCTGAAGCAAAAGCAGATCGAGGAGACACGACTCGAGGCCCAGGCGCGAAAGGAAGCGACGATTGAAGACGCCGAAGCCCAAGCGCAGGCGAAGGTGATCGACAGCAAGGCCGAGGTTCAACGCGACAATCTTCTCGCGCAGGCGGATGCGAACCGCATTCGCGTCACGGCGCAGGCTCGTGCCGAAGAGTTGCAGCTCGAGGCCGCGGCGCTGAAGTCGAATCCGCTGCTGGTGCAGTACACGGTGGCGCAGAAGCTTTCCGACAAGGTTCAGATCATGCTCGTGCCGAGCGATGGGAAATTCTTTTTTACCAATGATGTGTTGCGCTCGGCAATGAATGGCAACGCGGGTGATCCACCCGCGCCGGCGGCGGGGCAGCGATAGCGCCTGGCCGAGCTGGATTTGTGAAGGCCACCGTAGTTGGGTGGCGCGCGATCCATAACGAGATTCCCGACGGCCCTCATTGATGCCGATTGGCGGCTCGGACGGTGGCAGGATGGCGGCAAAAGCGATGAAGGCCGCGGGAGTGAAGCCGGCAACCCCCTTGTGGATGGCTGCGGGTCGCGGGTTCGATCGAAAAACTCGCCGAAGAGCGGTAGCTTCGTGGGCCCGAAACTATCGCGACCCCGCGTATCGTGTGAGTGAGCCACGATTGAATCCGCGACTCGCAGCCATCCGCCGGCGCACAGAAACCAACACGCGCGTTTTAGAGCGCGGTTTTCGCTGTGGTATTATGGCTGGCCACGAACGCGATTCAGATGCCGCGTCACTCGTTCCGATGCCGGAGAGGTTTGCTGACCGGCGCTCTTTTCCTCGCTTGTTTGTCACTCGCTGTGCCGGGATTCGCCCAAACGTCATCAGGGGGTCAAAATGCTGCTTTGCAGTCGAAATGGAATGACGCCGTGGCAGCACTGGTGCAGAAAATCGCCGGAATTGCGAGCGCGTCGCAACCGGCCACACTAAAAATCGATAACATATCTTCGCTGAACGAGATGGATGCGTCCACAATCGAACAGGCGCTCGAATCAGAACTGGGCAAGCGTCTTCAGCTGGTCCCACAAGGGACTGCCGCGACGCAGATCACGATTACGCTTTCGGAAGGTGAAACGGGCTACGTTTGGGTGGCCCAGGTGGGCAGCGGGACGCCGGAGCAAACAGTCATGGTGTCGATTCCGAAGCAAGCCGGCAACTCTGCCCGCGCCGAGCGCCCTGCAATGACCTTGCAACGCAAGCTCATCTGGAGCCAGGTGCAGCCGTTTCTCGATTTCGATCTGCCGGATGGCGTCGCAGTCAATGGCCCAGGGATGATTGTCCTCGAAGGTTCGAGTGTGAATTTTTACAGTTCCGTGAACGGGCAATGGGTCGCCGGAAAGTCGATCGGCCTGAAACCCGCCATCGCGCCCGTACGTGGTGCTCGAGGCATGATCTGGGACTCTGGTGAAGAGATCGATATGTTTGTCCCAGGCGAGTCGTGTTCTGGAGTTGTCGCCACGCTGCCAGAGCTCGTATGCGCGGCATATCCGTCGACGAATCCGGCAGGAAACTGGCCGCTTGTGGCGGGAACTGAGCCCCAGGACGCACAATTCGAATCAAATCGGAACTTCTTCTCTGGTCTGGCGACAGCAACTGGCGCGACCGAGAGCGCCGTTCCGGCGTTCTATACGGCGGCGGCGAAGGCTACGAGCAACGGTACGGCCTGGCTGGTTGCGGGAGTCGATGGCAAAGCGCAGCTATTCAACGGTTCGAAGAGGCTGATCGCGACGTTTTCGGGCTGGGGCGATCAGGTGGCGACGGTCGACACAGGATGCGATGATTCCTGGCAGGTGCTGACCACTGGCACGGGCGACTCGATGGAACCCGATCACATCCAAATTTACGATATCCGAAAATACCCCCAGTCTCAGACTTCGGCGCAGTCGACGAGTTCGCAAAGCGAAACGACGCCACCCGAGGCTGTTGCTGTAGGACAGCCACTCGATTTCTCAGGACCGATATTGGCAATGTGGCCGTCGACCGACCTGAAATCGGCCCGCATAGTTTCGTTGAATCTCCAAACGGGGATGTATGAAGGTTCGATTATCTCTGTTTCTTGCGGCGAGTAGCGTCGTCCTGGCGGCGCTACCGGCGTTCACCGCACGCTTGCCGCGCTACGGGGGCACGCTTGTGATGGATGTCGGTGCGACGGTGAACTCGATTGACCCGAGCGTCGCGCAGGCGAATTCGGACGATGGCGATACGAAGGAACAGATCGACGGGCTGCTTTATGCGCAAAAGAATGCAGACGGCACGTTTGCGGGAGCGGGTCCGTTTCGCATTCAGAGCTTTACGCCGGATCGGAAGGCGCTTCTCGTTGCGGACGGACAGTTCGAGGGTGGCCGTCCATTTCTCGACGCGATTCAAATCGAGATGGGCCGATCCCTACAAGACCGGCTGATCGATCTGCAGTTGGGCAAAGCGGACCTTGCGGAAATCCCGGCCGACCAGGCGCGGCAGGCGGCTGAACGCGGGATTCGCGTCAGCCGGTCGCGGCCTGACGAATTGATCGCGCTCGTATTTAATTCCAAGCGGTCCCGAGCGAACGATCCCCGCATTCGCAAAGCGATCGCTCTCAGTGTGGACCGCGATGCGATTGTGAACTTCATCCTGCAAAAGACGGGCGAACCGGCTGGAGGCCTGCTCCCGCAATGGTCGAGCGGAACTGCGTTCCTTTTTTCGACGGCTGCCGATCCCGTTCAAGCAAAGCAACTGTGGTCCCAACTCGCTGCTCCTCCGACGATTACGGTGGGATATGATGCGAACGATTCGCTGACGCGCTCAATTGCAGAGCGAATCGAGGTTAATGCGCAGGGGACGGGAATTTCGATGACGGCGCAGTCGCTACCGAACGCGGCGGCATTGAGTGTCGATGCGCGAGTCATGCGGCTCCGAATGCCCTCGCCCGTGCCACAGGTCGCGCTCGCGCGCTTCATTGACGCTCTGAACCCTCTCGCCGGATTGACCGTTAGCGGGACCGCGTTGGGCGATCCGGCCGATCCGCAGCAGGTTTACAATACGGAGTCGACAATTATCGGTACTTATTCCGTCGTTCCAATTGCGTGGCTTCCCAGAGTTTTCGGGCTGAGCGACCGCGTGCGCGACTGGAGCACGCCCGGTCCCGGCGATGACTGGCCCCTTGCGAACGTTTGGCTGGATAATATTGATGTTCAATCGAAGAAGGGAACTTCGTGACATTCCGCGCCAAACTCTTCTGGCTTTTCACCGTTGCACTCGTGCTGACGATCGCGCTGATTGCCGCAGGCGTCACGGTGGTAGCGCGGAAGGCATTCGACGACAGCAATAGCCAGCACACCGAGGCGCTCGTCGCACAGTTTCAGCGCGAGTTTGAGCGGCGCGGAGAGGATGTGGCGCAGCGGGTGCAGGCCATCGCGAATACTGACTCGACGATTCGCATGGCGATTGATTTGGCGCGTCCATCGCCGGATATGTCGATCTACGTGGACGCGGCGCAGGGTGTTGCGCGGTCCCATCACCTCGACATACTCGATTTCGTCGGCAACGACGGCAGCATCATTTCTTCCGCGGCATATGCCGCGCGGTTCGGCTACAAGCTCCCGTGGATCAAGTCGCTCACGGCGGGGAAGACCGTCGGTTGGGTGGCGCAGGGTCCGTTCTTAATGAAGATTGACACGCAGAATGGTCCGGTTGTCGCCCTGCTGGCGATTTCGGCCGTGCGGGTGGGCGATAAAAATCTTTACATCGTCGGCGGCGAGCGGCTGGGTCGTGAATTCCTGGGCTCGCTTGTGCTTCCCCCTGGAATGCGCGCGCTGTTGTATCTGAATCTCACGGACAAATTCGCTCCTGCGAATCTGGTGGATCAATCTGGCGCGATCGCCGAAGCATCGCGTTTCGAACCGTTTATCGAGAACGAGCGGAAATCACCGGTCGAACGCAAATTTACGATGAACTGGACCTCAAATCCGGCGAAGGCGGAGGTGTTCAGTGAACTGCCTCTGAGCGGCCGCAACAATGAACTTCTGGGCATTCTGCTCGTCGGCAGCTCGCAGCGTGAGGTGGTAATCCTGCAACGGCGTATCCAGGCTCTGGCGGCGGGCGCAGTTATTCTTGGCGTCATCATCGCCCTCTTCTTGAGCTGGTGGGGTGCAGCCCGCGTTACGAAACCGATCCGAAGATTGGCGGAAGGCGCTCGGGCGGTCAGCGGGGGAAACTGGGACGTGCGCGTCAATGTCCTGGGCGGAGGCGAGATTGGCCAGCTCGCGACGGCGTTCAATCAGATGACGCAACAGCTCACCGAGCAGCGGGAACGGCTATTACAAGCGGAGCGAGTTGCCGCGTGGCGCGAAGTCGCGAGGCGCCTCGCTCACGAGTTGAAGAATCCGTTGTTCCCGCTGCAAACGACGGTCGAAAACCTGCGACGCACAAAGGAACAGAATCCGAGTCAATTCGATGAAGTCTTTCGCGAATCCACCGGGATTCTGCTCTCTGAAATCGAAAATCTGAAGACGATTGTCCGACGTTTCAGCGATTTTGCCAAAATGCCGCAGCCGGAGCTTGGCGCGGTGAACGTGAATGATGTGGTCCGCAGTGTAGTGAAGCTATTTGAAGCGCAGTTCGGCGCCGCCGGGCGGCCGGCAATAACGCCCGAATTGCACTTGGAAGAGAATCTTCCGTCGATCCAGGCGGACCAGACGCTGCTCCACCGGGCGGTCGAGAATCTCGTTCTCAACGCCATGGACGCGATGCCCGCAGGTGGCGTTTTGATGCTGCGGACCTCGCATCAGAACGGGCACGTCGACCTGGAAGTCTCCGATACTGGAACGGGTCTGACACCTGAAGAACGCGATCGGTTATTCACTCCGTATTACACGACGAAGCGGCACGGGACGGGTTTGGGGCTGGCGATCGTGCAGTCGGTGGTAAGTGACCATGGCGGACGAATCTCAGTCGAGAGCGAATCTGGAGTGGGGACATCCGTGCACGTCGAACTGCCGAACCGTCCGCCGGAGAATCCGCGGCCGTTTGCGGACGTTGAGTCGAAGAGCAACGGAGCCGAAACGAAGCCGCCGGCGGACACGAAAGATGCTGCGAAGGGAAGCAGTAACGGGAGATAGCTGCGTGCCATCCAGGGCAGAGATCCTGATTGTCGACGACGACGCGAACACCCTGGCGTCGCTTGCGCGCGCCTTCCGGCTTGCAGGGCACGAAGCTGTCGTTGCCGATAATGCCTCGCGGGCGCTTGAACTTTCCAAGTCGCAGCGCTTCGACCTGATCCTTTCCGATGTGATTATGCCGGGCAAGGACGGCATCACTCTTCTCGAGGAATTACGTAAAGCGGATGTGGCCTCGCCCGTCGTGATGATGTCCGGGCAGGCGAACATCGAAATGGCGGTCCGCGCAACCAGACTTGGCGCTCTCGATTTCCTGGAGAAGCCGATCTCGACGGACAAGTTGCTCCTGACGGTCGAAAACGCCCTGCGCATCACACGTCTGGAAGAGGAAAACCGCGATTTAAAACGGCGGCTTGGCAGACATGAAATCGTATGGACGAGCCCCGGCATGCGCGAGGTGACGGCCCAGGTGGAACGAGTTGCGCCGACGGAAACGCGCGTTTGCATACGCGGCGAGACAGGCACGGGCAAAGAGTTAGTGGCCCGCGCGCTGCACGAGAAAAGTCCAAGGCACGCGAACGCGTTTATTTCGCTGAACTGTGCTGCCGTGCCGGCCGAGCTGATCGAATCGGAGCTGTTCGGTCATGAAAAGGGCTCGTTTACCGGAGCCGCCGGCCGGCACATCGGCAAGTTTGAACAGGCGCATCACGGCACGCTCTTTCTTGATGAGATTGGCGACATGCCGTTGCCCATGCAGGCAAAGCTGCTGCGCGTTCTGGAGGAAGGAGAGATCGAACGCGTTGGAGGCGATAAGCCGGTCCATGTTGATGTGCGCGTGATTGTGGCGACGCACCGCAATCTTGAAGAAGAAGTCACCAAGGGAAATTTCCGCGAAGACCTGTATCACCGAATCTACGTATTTCCAATCCTGCTTCCGCCGTTGCGAGAGCGACATGAGGATATCCCGGTTCTTGCCGAGCACTTTGCGCAGCAGTTCGCGCATCAGAATAATTGGAAGCAGAAAGTGTTTTCAGATGAAGCGCGACAGGCGCTCAGCGACTACGCTTGGCCGGGGAATGTGCGGGAACTGCGCAATGTAGTAGAGAGGATTCTGTTGCTCAATCCGGCAGACAATATAGAGGGTGCTGGGGTTCGGGCGGCGCTGCCCCACGCCATCCAGGGCGAGTCGCCGAGTTCAAACGGCTCGACGGTAGGGACGCTGGCCAATCGAGTCGAGGCGTTTGAGCGCGAAACGCTGCTCGCAGAACTGCGGCGCAATCGCAACCACATGACGAATACGGCAAGGGCGCTTGGCCTGGAACGCAGTCATCTCTATAAGAAGTGCCAGCAACTTGGCATCGATGTACGAGCGATTCGCCAGACGGACTAACGGGGACCCGGTTTCGTGGGGTGCCCAGCCGGTTCGTGCCAAAATTCGAAACGCGAGATTCGAAATTCGGAAACCTGAAATCTTATCCGCTGCTTGCGCATACGGCCCAGGTGCCGGGACCACTTGCGGTGGCCTCAAACGTTGGTGTGCTTCCTTTCGGACCAGGTAAGTCGCTGCACGAGCCAGAGCGCGAGCGTCGTTAGAGCGAGGATCTTCGCGACGGCGCTCTGAAGCGTGATCGTGAACGCGACCATCGTGACAGAAAATCCCCACATGAACGCTTCGCCCCAAAACGCCTGTCCCCATCGCGGGGCTATGCCTGCCGCAGGAATGCGTGCACGCAAGGAAGGGAACAGTCTCGGCACCAGTCGGCAAAACTCGCGATAGCGCTCGCCCTGTTCTTTTTCGAGTTGCAGCTCCTCGCGTCCGATCAACCGGCGGATTCGAATCGCGCCGCCGACCACCAGGACGGCGAATCCCGTGCGGCTCGCAAGCAGGCCAAGGCCGACCGTCAGCAAAAACGTTCCGATGTAAAGCGGGTTGCGAACATGGCGGTATGGGCCATCGGCCACGATGCGTTCGGTATGGAGAACCGTATCGTGTACTACGTCCGACTGCAAATAGGCTGCTGCCCACGTGCGGATTGCAGCGGCGATGCCCAGAAGTAGAGCACCGACACCAAACACGGATCGTGCAATCAATATACCGCGTCGGTTGTTCCATGAGGCGAATGCCCAGACGATATTGATGTGATCGAAGGAATACAGTTGAAACGCGATCCAGAAATGAAGCAGGTTCAGCAGCGAGCGACGACGAAACTCAAATTCTGTGGCGACCATTCGCATTTCGGTGCTCGCGCAAGTCCTCAATCACCTCTTTCACAGCGTCGACGATCGCTTGCGGCTGCTCAAAGGGTATCAGGTGATCGCTGTTCAGCAGGACCAGTTGACTGCCATTCGTAGAGAGGTCCACGAGGCGCGGTTGCAGTTGTCCGACCCATGCGTCGAAAAACGTGTTGGCATCTCGCTGTGGCACGCCAGAGATTCCGCCGTCAGCATTGCCGGCGGTCAGCACGATCAACGGCTTGTCGCCGAAATCTCCCGCGGCACGGGCTTCCTCCGCGCTTTGATCGAACGACTCTCTTTCAGAACTAATGGCGTCCACATATTTCTTCTGCGCCTCAAGGTAAGCCAATTCCGGTAGCAGCTGGGACGGAATGTGCTGCGCTAGCAAGCTTCGTCTTATCGCGGCTCGCTCAATGCCGAAGTCGATCAAGAAGCCCACTATGGAATCCATTCGGAGGAGCTGGCGCAAGGACTTGGCATTGGCCGCTTTCATTGCGTCGCTCATTTGCGACGCGGCATCTTCCTGCGATGCATCAACGAACACGACCCCGGCGACTTCGCTCGGGTACAGTTGATTGAACAGCCGGACGTTGAATCCGCCAAATGAGTGTCCCACGAGAATGTACGGCGGTGCGACGTGCGCATTCATGAGCAGCGCGTGAAGCTCTCGCGCAATCTCACTGCTCGTCCTTGGGAAGGGGACGGGATCGCTCCAGCCATAACCGGCGCGGTCGTACGAACAAACTCGCGCGATTTGAGCGACCTTGGGTTGGACGAGTGCCCATCCGATGGATGGAATGCCCAGCCCGCTTTCGAGAATCACAGCCGGTCTGCCCTTGCCGCTACAATTCAGGTTTAGGGAAAGGCTGCCGATATTGATCGACCGGCCAACCTGCGGAAAAAGGTCGCGGTCACGATGTTCGCCGATCGCCTGATAGCAGGCTCCGGCGATGAGTAAGGCACCGATTAGCAGCACAAAGCTTCCGAAGATCCACGTGGTCGCGCGCTTCAGGGATCGCTCGCGCTTGACTTCGAGTGTGGTTACCGGCATAGATGACCATTCGTACTGTATTCGCCCGTTTGAACAAATTTCAAGACGCACGCTCGCGCCGATTTCCAGTCCCGCGACAATAGACCCTCAACAGGACCAGGTGGGGCGGCAGGTAGACGACGATTGCCATGGCCAAAATGCAGAGCAGTACGTGAATCGGCGCCGGGCCGAGTTGCCGATGCCAGAAGGGATCGCGAAATGCGTAATTGATATTCGCGGCCGGGTTTGTGAACCGCGACGCAATGAATGTGGCCACGACAATCGCGGTCTGAAGGGTCCATGCGCTCCGGTCGTATCCGACTTTCGTCAACGCCCACAGCAACAAGGCTGGGAGCACAACATGAAATAAGGAGAGAAGACGAATCCAGTGGGCGATGTGTGGGTCGAGCAGGTATTCCGTTCCGCCAACCAGCGGATGCTTCAAAAAAAAGGTGGAGGCAGCGTCGGCGGTCCATATCAGGTCCACTACGATTGAGGAGACCGCCTGGCTGGCCAGCAACAGGGCATTGCTCGTCCACAAGCCGATGCACGTAAGGAAAACAGCCAGATCACACAAGTGAAGGAAATTCGCAACGCCCCAGGCGTGCCAGTACGCAGGAATCCAGACGGCGAGCCAAATCAACGCTCCCCAGCGAACGGCGGCCGGCAATTTCTTGTCGGGCGATATCTGCTTTGGCCTTGAAATGACCATGAGACGGACACGTTCCTGGCGGACAACGAAGCCGAATGCGCTGCGATTTCGCGCGAGGTGAATGCGCCGCACCGCCGCCTGTCGGGAGGCATCCTACCAAAGCATGGTTCTAATCCAAACGCAGGTTTTGGAAGTGTCTCCGCTATTGGGCAATCATTTTCCGCCGTCTATGCAAGAATTACCGGCTGATGAACGAACTCAGCACCGGAATCGCGGTCACGGCGTGTGCGGCTGCGGGAACGTTTGCGTGGGGCGCATTCGCGCCGTGGTCTCAACTCTTCGGCCGAACCATTCGGTTCACAAATGATCCGCACTCGCTCGCTCTTACGTTCGACGATGGGCCAAATCCAGCGATCACGCCGTCGCTGCTTGAACTTCTCGATCGCCACAACGCAAAGGCAACGTTCTTCTTGATCGGCCGTTACGCCGCAGCGGAACCTGCGCTGGTCCGTGAAATTGCAGTTCGAGGGCACGCTATAGGCAATCATACGTACACTCACCCGAACCTCGCGTTCCTTTCGCGCGGCGGTCTAAGCAAGGAATTGCAGGAGTGCGATGATTCGATAGAGTCGATCGTGGGGCGGCGGCCCGAACGGATGCGGCCGCCGTTCGGTGCGCGGAGTCCGATTCTGAATGCTGTGGTGCACGGGCGCGGTGGTCACGGCGTGGTGATGTGGTCGAAATGGGCGCGCGATTGGACGCCACAGCCTGCTGCGCCAGTGATCAACCGGCTCGCGAAGGTAAAAGGAGGAGATGTTCTCCTTCTGCACGATGGAGATCATCGCGATCCACGCGGAGATCGCAGTCACACCGTTGAGGCGCTTGCACACTGGCTGCCGCGATGGAAGGATGCCGGCCTGCAGTTTGTAACGCTGGACGGTTTGCACAAAGACGGTTAGCCTACAGCCATGGACGAAAAGCGATTTTACGAAGAGAAAGAAGAAACGAAGCAGATGCAGTTGATCTGCCCGCATTGCCGCCAGGAGAGTTCTTATCCGGTGCGGTGGATGGTTCGCAATAAAAGGGGGCAGATACCCGCGGGCGCGAACGATCAGGATCGCGAAAGCTTCAAGAAGGCGCGCTCGTACATGGTCCGCATCGACAATCTACTGGCGTGCCGCAACATAAAGTGCCGAAAGCGCTTCGAGCTGACCGGGCAGAGCGTGTTTTTGATCTAGCGCCCCGAGGCTGGTAGTGACGCAAGCCTTCTCCGAGGCACTGTTAGTTCAGAGCAGAAAGTCTTATGCTGGCATCCGACGGCGCACAAAGGGCATCCTTACTGCAAGGATCACGATTGCCTGTACGCACCTCGGATTGTGGCTCCGGAGGCGATCATGAAGACGCTCCAGTTTGTTCTCGCGGTCGTGCTCTTCTGGACGGGAATGGTTCCGTCGGTCCTGTCGCAACAGCTCGGCCCGCTGCCGCTTACATCGAGCGGGGCGAAGGCGGACTCTCAGAAGCCGTCCGAGCCTGTGTCGACCCTGACGGCGAACTCGAAATCGACCGTTACCTCGGACAAGACGACCTCTTCCGACAAGGCGAAAGCGGACCCGCAGGTCGCGCTCGCGGCGGGTACGCACCTGCCTTTGGTGCTTGAAAACGCGATCTCGACGCGAGGAGCTACACCGGGTGATCCCGTCTATTTCCAAACTGTCTATCCGGTAATTCTGAACGCAAGATCCTTGTCCCCGCTGGTTCGTGGGTGAACGGAACCGTTACCGAGGCTAAGCGAGCCGGGCGGGTGAAAGGCCGTGCGGAAATCATGTTGCACCTGACGACATTAATACTTCCCAACGCCTATGTGGTGAGTCTTGTGGCATCACCGAGCAATGCAGGTACCGGCGGCAACGAAACAACCGACAGCGAAGGGAAAATCAGGGGCGATAGCGACAAGGGTAGTCAGGCCGGTACGGTGATCGATACTACGATGGCGGGGGCGGGTATTGGCGCAATCGCGGCTCGCAGTCCTAAAGGGGTTGGAATTGGCGCGGGGATCGGTGCGGCGGCTGGCCTCGCGGCACTCCTGCTCACGCGTGGCCCGGACGCCGAGCTCCCTCGCGGAACGACGTTAGACGCCGTCCTCGACCACACGATCATGCTGGACGCCTCGAAGGTTGACTTCACGAACCCCGGCCAGGCGACCGCGTTGCCAGGCCCACCGAACCGCGAACCTTCTCGCGCCGGAAGTCGAATCCCATTCCCGCTGTTTTGATTTCAGTTCAGCTATGTTGGCGTGTTGCCGAGCTCCTTGTGGTGGGGCAGGTGCTCCGAACAAACAGGCGATCTTAACCTGCTGCTTGTCGGGACGGCGGCTCTTCCGGTAAAAAGCTCCGACGGTCGACAAATCGCATTGGCGAAAAAGCTGCGAGATCTCGATCGATTGTCAGTCCAAGAGCCCACGGAACGACCAACTTTGCCGTTATCGGCGCGAGCAGAATTCCATTGCGATAATGTCCCGTCGCGATTACGAGCCCTTGTATATCGGTGGGTCCGAGGATCGGCAAGCCGTCCGGCGTTCCAGGACGCAAACCGGCCCACGTCTCAACAATCTCGGCGCTCTTAAGGGCGGGAACCATCTCGATCGCCGCGCCCTGGATCTTTCCCATCCCGGCCGACGTGACGATCTTCTCCTGTACGCCATTTTCCAGTGTACTACCGGCAACGATGCGCCCGTCATCGTGCGGGACGAGATACCCGTTCGCCGACCGGATCACATGGCGCAATGCTACGATGCTGGTCGTTCCGGCCGGTGCTCGCAAGGCCAGCATTTGTCCGCGAACCGGAATCGTCGGCGCGTAAGGTGCGATCTCTGCGCCAATACCGACCGAAAAGCACCCTGCGGCGATCACTACGCATCCGGCGCTAATCGGCCCATCGCTGGTAAGTACGCCGGTGCACCGGTTTGCCTCACGGACCAGGCCTGTGACTGTGCAGTTTGCCAGCACCCCGACGCCGCCGGCCTTCGCGGCAGAGATGGCAGCATCGATCAGCAGTCGCGGATTGACGATCGCTTCCTGATAAAGCCATGCTGCCGCGAAAACTTGGGACGTCAAACTCGGTTCCATTTCCCGCGCTTGAAGAACCGACAGTGGCTCTACGGCGATTCCAATCCGCTTGCGTTCAGCCATAAAACGGTCGCGTTCGGATTCGCCGTCTGCGCCGAAAAACAATTCGAGCGTGCCCTTTTGCGCGAACCCGGTGGTTTTTCCGGAGGCTTGCTCGATGTGCGCTACGAATTCGGGATAGAGCGCGATGCTCGATTTGCCAAGAGGAACGAGTGGTAGCGAACTAAGATCGTCGGGACTAGGAGCGAGCATTCCGGCGGCCGCGAAAGATGCTTCACGCCCCGGCTCCTGCCGATCGAGGACAGTGACCGTTAGTCCTCGGGTTCGCAATTCGAGCGCTGCGGCGACACCAATCAGTCCGGCGCCAGCAATCGCCACATCTACGGTCTTCATGCAGGGAATTTTAGCCTACGGTGGCGTCGAATTCGACCGTAGCGTTGATTCGCGTCGAGGTTCGACACGATTACGAGCTCACGTTTTAGGAGTTCGGGTTACTCGCCGCGGCAAACCGCAGCCCAACCTCATCGCCGCGACCTAGCCAGCCTATCGCCGCTTGGCATGCGCCGTCCCGGTCACGTCGGGCACTTCTTCACCCAGTGCCGTGGCGAGATCGATCTGATGGTCCTGTTCATTCACCAGAATTCGGCGAATCTGCTCCGCCATCGCATATTCGCCGAGCTGTTCGCACTGGCTGACACGCTCGCGATAATTGCGTATCGTTTCGTTCTCGTTGTCGAGATCGAAGCGGAGCATTTGCCGTGGCTCGTCGGACGTCTTGACCGGTTTCGGAGTTATCGTGGGCATTTTGCCGAGATAGTCTATCTGTTGAGAGATCATCAGAGCGTGGTCCAGTTCCTGTTTTGCATGGACCGCCAGTTGATCCGCGATGTTCATGTACTCCGCACCTTTCAACACCTGCGAATAAACGACATAGGCGATTATCGCTTGGTACTCGCGCGCCAAATCCTCATTAAGAAGCTCCGCGAGCCGCTCGCGCGTAATCTCAGGTTCCCGCGTTACGGAAGGTGCTCCAGCCATTGAACTCTCCTGTTTTGCTGTTGGGCGACCACGCCTGGCTCGGCCAGGCAGTTTTGCCCTCAATGGGTTCGATGATTGAACGCGGGCATCCGTTTCATTTTTGGCGCGTATTTGCAGGGAGCAATGGTCGGGAGATCGCCGCCTTGACCATGCTTTCGCCGCGCGCTAGCCTATGTGTAGGAGCCCGAAGCTGAAACAAACCGTGCGAATTGCAGGGGGTGTAAACGAATTTTTTGGCACCCTCGACGAAAATCTGAAACTTCTGGAATCTTCTCTAAAGATCACGACTCACCTGAAGGATCGCGGAGACCTCGAATTGGAGGGGGATCCCGAACAGGTGGAGCGCGCCGCAAAGATCGTCAACGAGTACAATCAACGCGTCCGCGAAGGGCATCCGCCGAAGAATGACGAAATTCGCGCCCTGTTGCGCGTCGCCGCGGAAGAGCCGCAGGAGCATCTCAATACCGCATTCTCGCCTGTGCGTCCGCGCCACGTCGGCCGCAAGCATGTGACTCCGCGCAGCGGAAACCAGCGCCAGTATGTGGAAGCCATAGAAACGCATGACATGGTTTTCGCCATTGGCCCTGGAGGTACGGGCAAGACCTATCTCGCCGTGGCCATGGCCGTCTCGGCTCTTCTGGCGAAACAGGTCAATCGCATCATTCTTGCGCGGCCTGCCGTCGAAGCGGGTGAGCGCTTGGGCTTTCTTCCCGGCACGTTGCAGGAGAAAGTCGATCCGTACATGCGCCCGCTCTACGACGCGTTGCATGACCTCCTTGAAGCGGACAAGCTCGAAAGTTTTCTCGAAAAAGGCATCATTGAAGTAGCGCCGCTTGCCTTCATGCGCGGGCGCACGCTGAACGATTCGTTTGTGATTCTCGACGAAGCCCAGAATACGACCGGGGAGCAGATGAAAATGTTCCTCACGCGCCTTGGTTTCAATTCGAAGGCAGTCATTACGGGCGACATCACGCAAATCGACTTGCCGAGCGATCGCCGTTCCGGACTTGTCGAGGCTATGGACATCGTGGGGAAAATTGAAGGGATTGCCTTCATCTACTTTGATGAGCGAGACGTCGTCCGGCACAGCCTGGTGCAGCGGATCATCAAGGCGTACGACGAACACTCGATGCAGCCTGCGAATGGAAATCGCTCAGCAACCGCCATTGGGTCGCGGGCCAACCCGCCCGCTCCCAGTGAAGCTGTACCTCGACGTTCAATTTCGCCGGACGTCGATCCCTCGCGTGGGTAGACGCACCATCAGCGCTGGCGTGCCGATGATTTTCAATCGTCAAGCTGCGGTGCGCGTGCCTATTCCGGAACTGGAGCGATTCCTCACTCGCGTCCGGCGCAAACTGCGCGTTTCTGCCGGCGCCGTCACGGTTTGCTTTGTGACGAATGCGCAGATGGCGCGTTGGAACAAGGACTTTCGCGCGAAGCGTGGCCCCACCGACGTTCTCTCCTTTCCAGCGGACGACGCGACTGCGGGCGAGGCAAGGCCGGTCGCCCTGGAAAGATCGCTTTCGCCCAAACCAGCCAGCAGGAACGCGCGGAAAAGAGCCTCCGGTATCTCCGTTGCATCCTCTATTGCACGTACCTCCTATTTAGGCGACATCGCCATTGCTCCGGCTGTCGCCTGCGCGAACGCGCGACGGTTCGGCCGGACTTTCGCAAACGAGCTGCGCATTCTAATTCTCCATGGAGTTATTCACCTGTTGGGCTATGATCACGAAACAGATCACGGTGAAATGGATCGATTGGAAGAGTCGCTTCGGCGTTCGCTCGGGCTGGAACAGCTATGAATGTCGACCTGAAGATGTTTCTCTATACGGTCTTCGTACTGTTTATCACGGCCGGCTTACCTGTCTTTTCTTATCTTGATCGCGTGTATCGCGAGCTTTGTGCAGTCACAACTGGCCGCATTCATGCACACCTGCGCACGTTCGAGACGGAGATCGAGCCTCGTTTCAAGATGGAGCGGCGCCGGCTTGTGGTTTCGTTCAGTCTTCTCGCGCGACTGTGGCTCGTCGTTGTCGCCGCCTTCACAGCACGGGGCGTAATTTTTTTCGTTCCCAGCTCCTGGCAAGCAGCGCTGGAAATGGTGGTGTTTCTCGGTGTGGAAGTTGTGGTCTTGATGCAGTTTCTTCCTGCGGTGCTCTTGGCAGGAGTGCGCGGTAACTGGATCTCTCCTCTAATTCCGATCGTCCGGGCGTTTCTGTGGATCGTGCGGCCGATCGAAGCCATTCTCGAGGGACTGGTGTCGGTGCTGCATCTTTCTGAAGAAGAGCCGTCAGCGGTGCAAGAGGAACAATCGATCGAGGCGCTGGTCGACGCCGCCACGGAAGAGGGAATTATCGAGCAGGATGAGGCGCGATTGATCGAGCAGGTCGTGGAGTTCGGCGACAAACGCGTGCGCGACGTGATGACGCCGCGGCCTGACGTCGTAGCGATCCGCGCGACGGCAACGCTCGAAGACTTGCGAGAGCTAATCGTGCGAACGAAATTTTCGCGTCTGCCGGTCTACGAGAAATCGCTCGACGATGTCGCCGGGATTGTTTTCGCGAGAGATATGCTCGAAGTACCGGATCGCGACCGGCCGCATCGGCTTGTGCGCGAGCTCATGCGTCCCGGGCTTTTCGTTCCTGAGACGAAGTTCGGTTCCGAGCTGCTGAAGGAAATGCAGCGCAAGAACCAGCAGATGGCCATCGTGATCGACGAATACGGATTGATGGCGGGACTCGTCACGGCCGAAGACCTGGTAGAGGAGATTGTCGGCGAAATCGGCGAAGAAGATCGGCGTCCCGTGCCTGATGTTCTGCGGGAACCGAATGGCGCCATGATTCTTCGCGGCAGCCTGCCCGTAGACAAGATCACGGAGCTGTTTGGCGTTTCGCTCGAATCCGCTGCGGAAGAGGGAAACGCGACAACGATTGCCGGCTTGCTGAATTCACTTGCCGGGCATGTCCCGCGCACCGGCGAGGTCATTGATTCCGACGGCTTGCGCTTTGAAGTCCTCGAAGCGAATCAACGGAAGGTTCTGCGAGTTCGCGCTCGCCGCAGCACCGCCGCAGCCTCTCAGGCCCGGCTGCTCTGAACTGTTCATTTTAATTGCCGCTGCAGCGCATCAAGTAGCTTCAACGCTTCGATCGGGGTCATCTGGTCTAGATTGGCCCCGCGAATCGATTCGAGCACCGATTCATCGATTGCGGTGAAGCTCGTTTGCCGCGGAGGCGGCGACGCTGCCCCGGGAGAGAGTTCCGCGGTGAGTTTGTTTTCGCTGCGCTCGTGACGCCGCAGGATTTCGCGGGCGCGGACGATCACTTCATTCGGCAAGCCGGCCAAGCGCGCTACTTCGATCCCGTAGCTCTTGTCCGCGCTGCCCGGCTCGACTCGTCTCAGAAATACGATTTCGCTGCCAGCCTCATGCACGGATACGTGCACGTTCTTCACTCCGGGCAAGAGTTGTTCCAACTCGGTCAGTTCGTGGTAGTGCGTGGCGAACAAAGTGCGCGGCCTCGCGCCGCCGTGCAGTGCTTCGACAACAGCCCACGCGATCGATAATCCGTCGAACGTCGCTGTCCCGCGACCTACTTCATCGAGCAATACAAGGCTGTCGCGTGTGGCCATGTTCAGAATTGCGGCCACTTCGCTCATCTCGACAAGGAAGGTCGACCGGCCGCGGCCCAGATTGTCGGACGCGCCAATGCGCGTGAAGATGCGGTCGAGAATTGGCAACTGCGCCTGAGTTGCCGGGACGAATGATCCCATTTGCGCAAGAATCGAAATCAAGGCGGCCTGGCGCAGATATGTCGACTTGCCGCCCATATTCGGGCCCGTAATGATCAGCAGAAACTGAGAATCGTCGTCCAGATAAAGATCGTTGGGTACGAACCGCTCGCCTCGGGCCTCGACCAGCTGTTCGATAACCGGATGCCGCCCGCCCGCGATCATCAGTGTCCCGCGTGGTGTTCTTTCTTGCTCGCCACTGGAGCTCCCGTCGCTCGACGGAATACGGGCTTCCATTTGGTCATGCCGATTTTCTGATCCGGCCCGTTTGTCATTTTGCGTGAACTGCGGCTGCACGTAATTTCTCGCGGCGGCAATCCGGGCGAAGTTCACGAGCACGTCAGTCTCTGCGATTGCCGCAGCGGTACGACGGAGGCGAGCTGCTTCGTGCGCGATCTTTTCTCGGATCTCCGAGTACAAGCGGCGTTCGATTTCGAGCACGCGCTCTTCGGCCGACAGTGCTTTGTGCTCGTATTCCTTCAGCTCGTCGGAGGTGAACCGTTCGGCGCCGACTAGCGTTTGCTTGCGTTCATAGTCGCCAGGCGCGAGATGCAGGTTTGCCTTGGAAATCTCAATGTAATACCCAAACACGTGGTTGTAACGGATTTTGAGTGACGCAATTCCTGTGCGTTTGCGTTCGCGCTCTTCCATCGAGGCGATAATCTGGCGTCCCTGCTTCAAAATGTCGCGCAGCTCGTCCAGTTCGGCGTTGAAGCCGCGACGAATCGCTCCAGGATCGCCAATTAGCGCGGGAGGATCGTCGGCGATCCCACGAGCGATCAGGTCGTGCACATCGGTCATTTCATCCATTCGTGCGTGGAGCTCACCGATCCGCGAGCACTTTGGATTCGCCGGAACCATCGACCTCGCGGGTCTTGCGTTTTGCTCTGCTTGCTTTGCCTGTTCTCCTTCCTTTGCTTCCGTTCCGGCGACGCTGGTCAGAAACGGCCGAATCATCGGGATTTGCTCGAGGGATGATCGCAGCGCCAATAAATCGCGAGGTGTCGCGAGAGCAAGAGTGACGCGGCTCGTTAGTCGTTCCAAATCGAGAATGCCTTGGAGATATTTATGGATTTCCTCGCGCGCCACCGTCGCGGCTTTCAATTGCGCAACGGCCGCTAGCCGAGCCTCAATTTCTACAAGCGAAATCTCCGGGCGTAGCAGCCAGGCGCGGAGCAGTCGTGCGCCCATGCCTGTTGCTGTTTCGTCGATCGCATGGAGCAACGTCGCCGAGGTGTCGTCGCCCATCGCTGGCTCGACAAGCTCGAGGTTGCGTGCGGTGACGGGATCGAGAATCATCGCGTCCTGCTGCTCGTAATATGCGATTCGATCCAGGTGCTCGAGGCCCGAGCCGGTGAGCGCAGCGTCCGATTGCACAGGTGGTGTATGCGTTCCGATCGAGGACGTTTCGCGCAAGTAGTGAACGATTGCGCCGGCAGCTGCTGCCGCTTGCAGATGGCCTTCAAGTCCAAATCCGGTCAGACCTGCCACTCGGAATTGCTGCTCGATCAAGCGCATGCCATACGGCGGGTCGAAAACCCAGTCGTCGAGACGCGTCTCCGTTGCACTCACATTGGCCGCGTCATCGTGGGAGCCTTCCGCGGCGCCAAACAGCGTGGTCGGCCGAGGCGTCAGGATCTCACGAGGGCTCAGAATCTCGATCTCGTCACGCAGACGAATTTCCGCTTTTTCTCCCGTGAACTCCGTTGCGCGAAATTCGCCGGTGGATAAGTCGAGATATGCCAGGCCGATGAGGCAGTCGGAACCACTCGCTCGGGAACTGCTCGGGACGGTCAGTTCCGCCTCTAAACCACCGATCTGCGCTCGCGCCGCTCGGCTCTTCGCTCGACTGGTGCCGCGTGCAATTGCGGCAAGAAAATTGTTCTGCTTAAGCTCGATCAATGAAGCGCCCGTCGCCGTCCCGGGCGTCAGGACGCGGATCACCTCGCGCCGCACGAGCTTTTTGCCAGGGCCGGGCTGCTCCATCTGTTCGCATATCGCGACTTTGTGGCCCGCGCGAATTAGGCGCGTGATGTAGTTTTCGGCGGCGTGGTACGGGACGCCGCACATTGGCACAGCCTGACCCTTTTCCTTATTACGAGACGTCAATGTGATCTGCAGGATCCGCGACGCAAGGATGGCGTCGTCGTAGAAGAGCTCGTAGAAGTCGCCCAGACGGAAAAGAAGCAAGGCATTGGGATGCTGCTTCTTTACCGCATGATATTGCCGCATGAGCGGCGTGTTGGGTTCCGTCACGGTTGTTGGCCGGGTTGCGGGAACCGATTATGCGTACTCGGCGCGCTCGCCGCAATAGCCCGGGTAGCTCCTGTGGGAAAGTAACCGTTTGCATGCGCGGCCAGTCAATCTTGGAGCGCTTTTAACTCTGAACTCTTAACTGTAAACTCTCAACTGCCTTCCATGGACTTCTCCTTCACTAGCGATCAGCTGCTCGTCCGCGACACGGTGCGACAATTCATGGAAACGGAAATGCGCCCGCTGCTGCGCGAATACGATCGCGCCGAAAAATTCCCGGCCGAACAAATTCGCCGGCTCGGCGAGCTGGGCTGCTGCGGCATGCTGATTCCGGAGGAGCACGGCGGCTCTGCCACGGACACCGTCACTTACGCGCTGATGATCGAGGAGGTGGCGCGGGTATGTGCTTCGACGGCGGTCACACTGAGCGTAACGAATTCCGTGGCTGCGGCTCCCATCCTCCGGCACGGCACCCAGGCCCAGAAAAAGAAATATCTCCCGCGCCTCGCGCATGGAGAAACTCTCGGCGGATTCTGTCTCACCGAGCCCGGCGCGGGCTCCGATGCCGCCGCAATTCAAACACGCGCAGTACGCGATGGCGATTCGTACGTCATCAATGGGACAAAGATCTGGGTGACAAACGGCGGTGTTTCAGGTGTGTATGTGGTGTTCGCAAAAACTAATCCGACTGCGGGCTCGCGCGGCGTGACCGCATTTCTGGTCGAGCCTTCGTTCCCGGGTTTCCGCATCAGCCGTTACGAAGACAAGATGGGGCTGCGGCTCTCGCGCTCAGCGGAAATTGTGTTCGAGGATTGTCGCGTGCCCGCGGAGAATCTGCTCGGCGTGGAAGGGCAGGGACTTCGAGTCGCATTGGGCGCGCTCGATGGGGGACGCATCGGAATCGCGGCGCAGTCAGTCGGCATCGCTCAGGGAGCATTGGAAGCGGCGGTTCGTTACGCCAAGCAGCGCCGGACGTTTGGTCACCCCATCGCGGAATACCAGGCCATTCAGTGGATGATTGCCGATATGGCGACCGAGATCGAAGCTGCGCGTGCGCTGACTCACTACGCCGCTCATCTACGCGACGTAGAACAGCAACAGCGCGGTGTTGCAGATGGGGACCGCAGCCATGTTGGACCGCACTCAGCGCGGGCCAAACTCTACGCCAGTGAAATGGCGAATCGCGTCTGCGCCCGCGCCGTGCAGATTCACGGGAGCGTCGGATATTCGCGAGAGACCGACGTGGAACGGTATTACCGCGACGCGCGCGTCCTCACGATTTACGAAGGCACCAGCGAAATGCAGCGGCTCGTCATCGCCCGCGACCTGCTGCGGAAAGGCGGTTGACGGTCTGCAGGGCCGGTTCGGTGCTGACGGGAGCGCGAGGACAAAAACCCGAAAAAAGGCGAAGAAGAAGCGAATGCTAAAAACCAGATTTTTTCGCGAGTAGAAAAATCCAAGGCACTGAGAGCAAGGCATTTATCGCGATTTCTACTCGGAGGCATTCGCGAGTAGACGTCGACTGTGACGGGGCGCTCTGGGAGCAAATCGCAAGGCCTAGTCGGCGGGGATCAGGCGCGTTGACCGAACGCCCGACGCCGAATCCGCCATTGCGCGATTCGGGCGATCAACGTTAGGGCGCTGAGGACTGCCCACCCACCGCTGGCGAGAGCTGCCCCGCGCCAAGGAAAGATGAAGTCCGGGCGAAAGTCCGGTGAAACTAACAACGAGACGCACAGAGCTATCCCGAGCGCGGCGACCCAACCGGCCAGTATTACCTCCGGCCACCTAATTGGCGGCGAAAGGCCGCCAGAGCGAGATGCGAGCAATGCCTCAATCGCGCGCCCTGCCATCCACCAGAAGACGATCCCGATAATTGGCCAACTGAGCGCGCGCCAGGCGATGGGAGGCACAGCCGCTGGATGGACCCGAACAAAACCAACGAATCCTGCTGGCATGTTCAGCAAAGCGGGCGCGTTCAGGCGAAAATCCACCCAGATCGTGGAATCGGTATTCTCTCCTTTACCTGCTGGAACGGTGCGAAGGTAGAACCCCGGTTGGTTGATCCTCGTGGGCCAGAGCGCGTGGCCCTCAGCCTGAAATGCCAGCAAGTAAGCACCTCTCCACGGCCAAAGCAGCGCAATGCAAATAAGGAGCTGGGCTCCCGGCAGCACCCATCGGAAAGGGAAACTCTTCGTTTGATTCATCGATGCTCTCGTGGGGTATGGCACCTCGAGATTCGAGCGGCTGAGTGTCAGCGGCGGGCTATCAACTGTCAACTCTAAACTGCTAACTCTCGACTGTAGTTCGATTTTCCGGTTTTGGTTTTGGGCGTTCTTTGCGATGATTCTTGCGTGGCGAAACAAAAAAGAGTGCTGAGTGGAATGCGGCCGACGGGACGGCTGCACCTGGGTCATTATTTTGGCGCGCTGCAGAACTGGCTGAAGCTGCAGGATTCGCGCCTGCCTGCCGCGGCGGGGCAAGCGGACGGTGAGTGGGAGTACGAGTGCTTCTTTTTCGTGGCGGACTGGCATGCGCTGACGACGCATTACGAGGACACGTCTTCGGTCGCGGAAAACACGCTGCAAGTGGTGACGGACTGGCTCGCCGTGGGGCTCGATCCGGCCAAATCGACTCTGTTCGTTCAGTCGAACATTCTGGAACACGCGGAATTGCACGTGCTGCTGTCGATGATTACGCCGCTGTCTTGGCTGGAGCGCGTCCCGACCTATAAAGAGCAGATCGAAAACCTGAAGGACCGCGACCTTGGCACTTACGGCTTTCTCGGTTATCCGCTTCTCCAGGCCGCCGACATCGTCATGTACGGCGATCCGAAGGTGGATTTGCTCGTGCCGGTGGGCGAGGACCAGGCGCCGCATGTGGAGCTAACCCGCGAAGTCGTGCGGCGATTTAATACTCAATTTGGACTGGAGATCAAAGACGCGTTGTTGCCTGCTGAGCTGTCCGCTACAGAGACTTTGGAGAGAGTTCTTGACAGTACGGGCACGAAACCTCCCAAGGGTGAGTCGTGGGAAGGGGTAGAGTTCCGATCTGCACTTCGTTCCGCGTTCAGGCGTCGTGCTGCGGAAGTCGGTATAGATAACTTCTTCAATGCCGCTGGCAAAGATCGGAAGTTCTTCCGCGAGGAGCGAGTTTTGCGGGAGCCGGGCTATGTTGCTGCGGAGACTCCGCGTCTTCCGGGCACCGACGGCCGCCGCATGGCGAAGTCGTATGGCAATGCGATCTGGCTCAGCGATCCGCCCGACGAGATTCGCACCAAAGTTCGCAATATGATGACCGACCCACAGCGCATCCGGCGCACTGATCCCGGCCGCCCGGAAGTGTGTCCCGTGTTCGCGTACCACAAATTGTTTTCGCCGCCGGACGTGATTGCATGGTCTGACCAGGGCTGCCGGACGGCGGGAATCGGCTGCGTGGACTGCAAGAGAGCGATGGCCGATCAGCTTATCAAATGGATCGAGCCAATTCAGGCACGCCGCAAAGAATTTGAGGCGCATCCGGAACAAGTTTGGGATATCCTCGACAGCGGTTCGGACCAGGCGCGCAAGTCGGCAAAACGCACGATGAAACGTGTCCGCAACGCGATTTTCAAGTGGGACGATGCGCGCAAAGTGTCAGGGGCGCCTATAACCAAGAGTACTGTCGGGCGCGGCTGATCGGAATCGATGGCACGTGTGCGGAAAGTGGTTTTCGAGCGTGGTGGTGACGGGGCGTAATAAGGCTGCTTTGCCGACCAGGAGGCATCGCGTCTTTGCTCGCGGCCAATTGTGGTTGTTGTTAGCCATGGCGCTTTTGCTTTCTGCCTGCCGGCGAAAGCGCGCCGTGGTGGTGCTGGATGATTGGTGGAGCGTCGATTACGCTCGCAATGCGTGCGCAATGGGGGCGCTAAAGGACGAACCGGCGTGCCTTGATCCCAAGCAGGCCGTTCTTTCGTACGAAAATCTGGTCGAGTCTGCTTTTGCCGCAGACCCAGCGTGCAATGGCCTGGTCTTAACGCACTTTGCCGGTCCCGAAGGAACGAAGTTGGCGGCTGATGCCACTGCTCGTCCAAATGGAACTGGCTGGCAGGTAATGATCGATTTCGTTCCTGGTGCCCAGGGGAAAGTCGGGTGGGGCGTCACAAGGATTGGGCACGCCGAAGGCGTGCTTGTGCAGGAGGCTGGCAGTCCTCGCGAGTTAGCCCAGGACGTGTGCCGGATCGCCCGACGTGCTGGCGGCGCAGTGGATTGAGGTGGGGCCTCTCGTTCGCGATGCTGCTGCGCGGCAGGAGAACGATCCATGCGGGTTCGCAAGCCGGAACGCGGGAGATTCGGGAGGCTGCAAATAAAAAGCCTGAGAAGCGTTTTTTGAATTATCAGGCCGTATAACATCGGAGCGTAATCGAAGAGAATGTCGTCTCAGCCACAATACCAAGTTAACCTGCCGGTCTACGAAGGGCCGCTCGATCTTCTGCTGGATTTGATCCGCAAGCAGGAGATGGACATCCACAACATCCCCATCGCCAAGATCACGGAACAGTACCTCGATTATCTCCATCAGCTTGAGACGTTCGATATCGACGTTTCCGCCGATTTCATCTACATGGCGGCTACGCTGATTCACATCAAGTCGAAGATGCTGTTGCCGCCCGATCCGCTGGGCGGCCCTGACGCGCAGGAAGACCCGCGCGAAGAGCTTGTTCATCGGCTGCTCGAACACGAAAAATTCAAAAACGCGGCGCAGCTTCTCTATCAGAAGCAGCAGGTAGAAGACCACGTCTGGTCGAAGCCGGACCGCACGCTATACGTGGGCGACGAAGTGGAAGGCGAGCTGGTGGTTTCGCTGGTCGATCTGGTGAAAGTGTTCTCGCAGGTGCTCGAACGGCGCAAAGAAGTGGCTAAATTCTCGCTGCGCCACGAGACGGTGACCATCGCGCAGATGATGGACTGTCTGCGCCAGCGCCTGATCGCAAATGAGGAGGCGGTGTCGCTGATCGAGTTTTTCGAGTCATGCGAGACGCGGAACGCGATGATCGTCGCGCTGCTGGCGGTGTTGGAGATGGTGCGCATGCAGGCGATTTTGCTGGTGCAGTCGCAGCTCTTCGCCGATATTCACCTGCGCAAGCACAAGATGTTCGACGCGGTGTTTGCCGGGCCTGACGCGATGGCGAAGATCGAAGAGCAGTATCTGTAGCGACAGTCCGGCAAGCGTGAATTAAATTGGTCCGGAAGGATTCGGAATGACACCACAGGAAATGCAATCGGCGCTCGAAGCGATCATTTACGCCGCTGACGAGCCCGCCACCCTCGACCAGCTATGCAATGCGCTCGGCGCCGAGAAGGTTGAAGTCCGCGCGGCGCTTGACCTGCTCGTCGCGTCGTATTCGACGGATGATCGCGGGATCGAAATCCGAAAAGTTGCCGGCGGCTGGAAGTTCTACACCAAGCCGCAGCATCACGACGTGGTGCGCCGGTTCATCAAGAGCCTGCAGCCGCCGATTCGGCTCACGATGCCGGCGCTCGAAACGCTGGCCGTGATCGCTTACAAGCAGCCGGTCACCGTGCCCGAAATCAACGAGATTCGCGGCGTGAATGTTGGCGGCGTGATCAAGACTCTGCTCGAAAAGCGACTGATTACCACAGCCGGGCGCAAGGAGGTGATCGGTCGTCCGATCTTATATCGCACATCGAAGCAGTTCCTGATGCGTTTTGGGCTTTCCGACCTCGAAGAACTGCCCAGCCTGAAGGAGTTCGAGCAACTGGCACAGGCCGCGCTCGGCTCGGATGCGGGTGTGGCGCCGGTCGAGCCGGAAGCGTCGGCTGAAGGCTCGGCGCAAATTGAAGATGACGCCGCAGCCGCGGAGGCATCGCATGTCCCGGACAGCTTGGATTCCGTGTCATCCGCTGAAGCCAAACGTTCGGGAGATCTAAATGTAGCGCCGAGCTTTAGCTCGGCATCGCCAGCGGAAGCCAGCGCGCTTTCGTCTGCCGAGACCCTTGAGCAAGCAATCGAGGCAGAATCCTTGGATGTTTCCGCGGAACAGGCCGCAGAAGCCGAAACGTCGACTTCACCCGCCGAATCGTCCGACGCGGAATCCGCAGATATCCCCGACCAGTCTCGTGCAGCCAAAGCCGGCGATGCTACGCAATCTTGAAGTTCGGCAGCCGACGATAACGCTGAGTACGCTCGTCGCGTGTCAGATCGCGGCCGTAATGCTAGTCATTACCGCGCTGGGCTGCGTTCCCGCTCGGGCGGACTGCAAGAAAGCTCCGGAGAGCCAGCAATGCCTTGGCTGTGCAAACATGGTCGTTCAGATGCCGGATGCAGAGTCCGGTACGACAGTACAGGGAACAGTTGAGGGCCCATATTCAGTACCGATGAGCGGCGCTCTCGTCGAGGTGTTCCTGCTCTCAAAAAATTCTGTCCCGCTCTGGAAACCGGAGTCACGTGGCGAAAGAATACGGGCGTGTTTCGTACAGACGGACGGCAAGTTTTCGTTTCAGCTGAAGGCTGGCAAGTACGAGATGAGGTTCAGCAAGTCCAACTGGAACTGCACCTACCAGAAAGTCGACGTGAGAAAGGGTTTCCGTGCCAAACCGCTCCGAATACGAATGAGTCTGGGGACTTAGGTTCCAAAAGCGACTCCACGTGACTGGCAGTACTTCCATGCTGAGGCGACAAGAACCTGGCGATGACGTCAGCCGATATCGCGACGCGCTGATCGCAACGTAGGCGATCAACGACGCGATGAACCAAGTGATCCTCTCGAACCTGGACCCCAAAGCTTGGCGTGCCAAGCTTCCTGGGGCCCCGCCCGGCCCGCGGACCATCGGCGCGATCTTCGCTCATCTGCACAACGTTCGCCTGCGCTGGCTGAAATACAACGCACCGCACCTGAAACGGCCCGCGCCCCTCGATCCTCACCGCTGCACCATAAACCAGACCGCCGCAGCCCTGAAAGTGAGCGGTGAACTCTGTCTGGAGATGCTGACCGAGGCGTTGTCCGCCGGTCCGGATGCCCGCATAACTGAATTTACACGCGATAGCTGGATGCCGGCCTGGACGGCGAACCCGACCATGTTCGCCTACATGTTCGGGCACGAAGAGCACCATCGCGGCCAGGTACTCATGCTTGCGCATCAGCTCGGCTACCGGGTCAACCAGAACAAAATCTCCGCGATCTGGTACTGGGACAAGCTGTGGAAACAGGCCGGCATCCCTCGGCCGCGCTGACGCATCCTGCAGAGGGATCCCCGCCTCCAGCATGCAGCCTCGCTCGGCCACAGCGCGCTGGCTCAAAACACCGGTTATGGCCTCCTGTCCCGCATCAGACCGCCTTATACTGTTCCTGCGTGGCAACGAATCTCGAAATCG
>Ga0335075_10000774_pt1 | contig 54282 bp, 49 predicted proteins | sample Lox_Sample_24_FD_206723 | JGI IMG/M metagenome (GOLD analysis project Ga0335075, IMG submission 206723) | Soil microbial communities from Loxahatchee National Wildlife Refuge, Florida, United States - Lox_Sample_2.4 | ecosystem: Environmental > Terrestrial > Soil > Wetlands | place: USA... | reverse complement strand
TGTGCCGCCATGAGCACGCGCTGGCGGAGGTTCGGCGTCACCATGAGCGCTGAAGCCGGGGTCGATCCGCATACGTTTCGCAGCGTGCTGTTCCATGAGCCGAATGCGGCTCCCCCGGACGCGCCGACCGAGCCTGACTACCTCGTCGATCTCAACCTCGACCAGGTGCTCCATTCAATGAACTCGGGGCGCGAAGAGTATGAACTGACGCCCTTTTTTCATGCGCCACTGCACGATGTCAGCGCCGTGCGGTATCGGCACGATGTGTTGCGGGACCTCGAGCGGCCGCGGGTGCTCGACGCGGTCACGAGGTTCGCCGAACGGATGAGGCGAATGCGCACCCATCTCGAGCAGGCGGCCGACCTGCATTACGAGCTCCAGCGGCAATCGTGGTTCGTCGATGCGGTCGAGATCTACTGTGACGCGATCCGGGCGCTGGCCAAGGAGCTCGCCGGCCAGACGATCACCTCCGAGGGAATCGACGGCCTGCGCGGCTATCTCAACGACTACATCGCGTCGAAGGCATTCACATCACTCGTTCAGGAGGGTAGAGCCGTAAGGGACGCGCTCAACGCAATCCGGTACTCGGTCTTGATTCGGGGCGGTCGCGTGAGCGTGACCAAGTATGCCGATGACGCCGACTACAGCAGGGAGATCGAGGAGACGTTCGCGCGATTTCAGCAACGCGAGGTGAAGAGCTACCGCGTGCGGCTACTGGATCACGCCGAGATGAATCACGTGGAGGCGCGGATCCTTGACGGTGTAGCCGAGCTGCACCCTGAGGCTTTCCGGCAACGGAGCGAATTCTGCGCCCGGCATCGCGACTACCTCGACGCCACCGTCGCCCGGTTCGACCGCGAGGTGCAGTTCTACGTCGCTTATCTCGAGCTCATCGGGCCGCTGCGGGACTCCGGTCTACGCTGCAGCTATCCGCAGGTGTCGGCACGGTCCAAGGAGATCCGAGCGACGGGCACCTTCGATCTCGCCCTAGCGACGAAGCTGATATCCGAGCGACGCACGGTCATTGTCAATGACTTCTATCTCACCGAGCCGGAAAGGATGTTCGTGGTCACCGGCCCCAACAACGGCGGCAAGACCACGTTCGCGCGCACGGTCGGCCAGCTGCACCACCTGGCAAGTCTCGGGCTGCCCGTCCCCGGCCAGGACGTGCACGCATTCCTCCCCGACCGTATCTACACACATTTCGAACGTGAGGAGGAAATCGAGACGCTGCACGGTAAATTCGAGGACGAGCTGATCCGGGTGCGCGCAGTCCTCGAGCGGGCCAGTTCAAGCAGCGTGATCGTGATGAACGAGAGCTTCAACTCGACCACGCTCAACGACGCGCTGTTCGTCGGGACCGAGATCATGGGACGGATTCTCAAGCTGGGCTGTCTCGGCGTGTACGTGACCTTCGTCGACGAGCTCGCGTCGCTGAGCGAGGCGACCGTCAGCATGGTCGCCCAGATCCTGCCGGAAAACCCGGCCGAGCGCACGTTCAAGGTGCTGCGGGAGCCTGCGGCCGGACTCGCCTACGCATGGGCAATCGCCGAGAAGTACGGCCTGACCTACGACCGGGTGGCCGACCGGATAAGCGCGTGAAGGTCTACCTCCTGCATCGGGATCGTGACCTGGAGATTGAGCCCGACCTACGCGACCCGATCTTCGACGCCATGCGAAGCGGGCACCTGTACGCGATCGCGAACGCCAAGCGCGAGATGGAGCGCCAGCAAAGAATTACATCGCGCCCGCCGGCACCGGGGAAATACGACGCGCTGATAGCCGATCTGGAGCTCGCGACGCTGTGGAACGGGATGGCCGCCGGGGACGAGTTCATCTACGACACCGCCAAGCGTGTGGTGCTCTCATCGTTGACCGATCCCGACGAGATCCGCTACCGCCAGCAGGTCCTGGCCGACTGCATCGAGCACACGGAGGTCGTCAGCGAACTCTACGCAGTCGCGATCGATGCCCTCGCCAGTGAGCGAAAGGTCACCTCGTTCTGGAGCGGGGCAATGCCCGATTGGATCCTCCGCCGCTCCGTGCAGCTGCTCGAGCTCTTCCTCGACATCCTCCGGCGGCTCCGACTGATCGCCGAAGATCATGGTCAGAGCTTCCGCTCGGAAGGGTTCCGGCGCTTCTTCGAGATGGTGAGCGAGGAACTCGCCGACGATTACCTGCAGACTGTCGAGCATCAGCTCCGTGAGCTCGAGCTGCGGCGAGGCGTTCTGCAGAGCGCGGATCTGGGTAAGGGCGACAAAGGAAGAGGCTACATCTTCCACCAGCCCCCGCCCGACGCGACGTGGCGCCAGCGGCTCCTGCCGGGCAAGCAGCCAGGCAGCTACAGCTTCGAGCTTCACCCCCGCGACGAGGCGGGCTTTCGCGCCCTCGCGGAGATCAAAGGCCGGAGCCTGAACTCAGTGGCCGACGCGGTCGCGCAATCCGCCGACCACGTGCAGAGCTTTTTTGTCACGCTCCGTCTCGAACTCGCCTTCTACCTCGGATGCGTGAACCTCCACCGCCGGCTTCACGCCAAAGGCGAGCCCACCTGCTTTCCGGAGCCGACCAGCGCGCGCCAGCTCGCGCTGAACGCCCGGGACGTCTACGACGTCTGCCTCAGCCTGCACCTCGACGATGTCGTCGTCGGCAACGAAGTCAACGCCGATCGAAGGTCGCTCCTGATGATCACCGGGGCCAACCAGGGCGGGAAATCGACGCTGTTGCGGAGCCTCGGCGTCGCCCAGCTGATGATGCAGAGCGGCATGTTCGTTGGCGCGCAGGCGTTCCGCGCGAGCATCTGCGCTGGCATCTTCACACACTACAAGCGCGAGGAGGACGCCGGAATGGAAGGCGGCAAGCTCGACGAGGAACTTCGGCGGATGAGCGAGATCGTCGACCTGATCAAGCCCGACTCAATCCTGCTGTGCAACGAGTCGTTCGCCTCGACCAACGAGCGGGAGGGCTCCGAGATAGCGCGCCGAGTCGTTCGCGCGATGCTTCACAGGCAGATACGGGTGCTGTTCGTCACCCACATGTACGACCTGGCCCACAGCTTCCATGCCCAACAGCTCGACAACGCGCTGTTCCTGCGCGCCGAACGGAATCCCGACGGCCGGCGCACATTCAAATTGCTCGAGGCCGAGCCACTGCGAACCAGCTACGGCGAGGACTCCTACCGCCGGATCTTCCACGTCGAGGAGCCCGGCGCGATCGCGTCGAGATCCTGAGGCGCTACGCCGCCGCGAGCTCGGGGACGACCGACTCTAGCCTCGGCGGAGCACCGTGGTCCACCGTCTCCCGGGTTACCACGCACCTTCGTACGTCACCGCGAGACGGAAGCTCGAACTGGAGGTCGAGCAACAGCTCCTCCAGGATTGAGCGTAAGCCACGCGCTCCAGCCCGCCGCTGGATGGCCTTGTCGGCGATGGCGCAGAGTGCCTCCTCGGCGAAGACCAACTCGATCCCGTCGAAGCGGAACGACTCCTGAAACTGTCTGAGCAGTGCGCCGCGCGGCTCGATCAGCACCCGCACGAGGTCCTCGCGGGCAAGCTGGTGGATCGGACAGATCACCGGTAAGCGACCGATGAACTCGGGGATCAGTCCATATTCGACGAAATCCTCCGGTCGGCAGTGCGCGAGGAGCTCGCCGACATCACGCTCGTCCACCGATCTGATCGCCGCGCCGAAGCCAACGCCCTGACGGCCGATGCGGCGCTCGATCAAATGATCGAGCCCATCAAATGTCCCTCCGCAGATGAAGAGAACCTTGGAGGTGTCGATCTGTACATCCGCTCGCGGCATACGGTCAACGCGAGCGACCACGGAGGCGATCGTCCCGTCCAACAGCTTGAGCAATGCCTGCTGCACGCCTTCACCGGAGACGTCGCGCGTGATCGATGGGCCGTCGGCCTTTCGCGCGATCTTGTCCACCTCGTCCAGGTAAAGGATCCCGGTCTGAGCCTCTGCGATGTCGTGGTCTGCGGCTCGGATCAGCGGAAGCAGAACGCTCTCGACGTCCTCGCCGACATAGCCGGCTTCGGTCAGCGCGGTGGCATCCGCAATCCCAAACGGAACGTCGAGGACCCTCGCCAGGGTCTGCGCCAGAAGAGTCTTGCCACACCCAGTCGGCCCGAGCAGCAGGACGTTCGACTTCTGGAGTTCGATGTCGTCGTCAGCTGAGTGCACACGCTTGTAATGGTTGTACACCGCGACCGACAACGTTCGCTTCGCCTCGTCTTGTCCGATGACATAACGACTGAGAAGGTCATAGATCTCCCGCGGCTTCGGCAGGTCCTCGAGCTCGTATTTGACCGCAGGCGAGGGCCCGTCATCGAGGGCCTCATTGCACTCGCCGAGGCACCCATCACAGATGTGAACGCCAGGACCCGCGATCAGAAACCTGACCTCCTCATGCAACTTCCCGCAGAAGCTGCAGAACAGCTCGTCGGGCGGGTCGCGAGAGGTTGCCATCAGCCGTCAGTCGATCTCATTTGCGGTCACTGGCTCAACCGCGATCCTCCTCGCACCAGCGGACAGCGACGTCCGTGTTCGAGACCGCCGCCACGGTCATTAGGAGATCTTCCCGACGGCGAGCAGCCGCCGGCCGAACGTGAAGTTGATCACGTCGGCGGCGGCGTGGTACCACGCGAGGACGGCGAACGCGATCGTGACCCAGCCACCCGCCTTGATCCACGAGAGGGTTCCGCTCTGGAACCCGATCGCGAGCAGGACCAGGCCGATGAAGATCAGCGCGAACACTGCGACCAGCACCCAGTCGGTCTTGAGCGACGCGATGAAGAAGAAGAAGGTGAGCACGGCCCACATGGCCAGAAACAGCGCCACGCCAGCATCGACCGAGCTCGGCGTTGACATCTTGGCGAACCACACCTGGATCGCCCCGAAGATCACCCAGAAGGGCCCGTAGCTACCGAAGACGACCGCTCCAAAGACGTTGCCACGGCCAATTTCGAGCAACCCGACGAGAATCTGGATCAGGCCGCCGAAGAAGAAGGCGACGGGAAACACGATCGGGAGGCTGCCCTGGCCGATCAGATGGGTGTTGTAGAGGCCCAGCATGAACGAGGTCGTCGCGAACGCGAGCACTGCCCAGGCGCCGGGGTCGGCCAATGGGCCCGTCGACGCGCCGGCCAGCTCTCGGTCGATCGTCGCCTGGTCGGACGGCTGCGCGGGGGTGGTTGCCATCACTCCTCCTGTGTGTTGGGGCTGTCCGTGCCACACCTGTCGTCACCGCTCCCGGCGACGTGGCTGGGTCGAAGGAGTGGGTGTGGGCGCTGCCTGGGCGCGCTGTCAAGCCGCGTCCATGCAAAGTGCACCGATGAGGGGCGCTGCGCCGTACCCGGGCCTCCTTCTTCTGCTCGATCTGACTCTGCAGACAGAGGCCATTAGCGAATCCCGCGGTTTGAGAAGCCGTACAGCTCCTCGAGCGAGCCTCATCGCACCGGGCAATATACACGCAACGCGGAGCGCCGATCAGCTTGCAAGCACGGATGCGTGCTCAGCGCTGCTCACCGCTCAGCGGCCCCGCGGCCGGCGAACGTCGCCTGCTCCCCCAACTCCTCCTCGATCCGCAGCAGCTGGTTGTACTTGGCGACGCGCTCAGTGCGGGCCGGGGCTCCCGTTTTGATCTGCCCGACGGCGGTGGCCACGGCGAAGTCTGCGATCGACGTGTCCTCGGTCTCACCGGAGCGATGCGAGATCACGGCCCGATATCCGGCGTCGCGGGCGAGCTTGATCGTCTCGAGAGTCTCGGTGACGGTGCCGATCTGATTGAGCTTGATCAGTATCGAGTTGGCGACGTGCTCGTCGATTCCGCGGCGGAGGATTGTCCGGTTGGTGACGAAGATGTCGTCGCCAACCAGCTGAAGGCGGTCTCCCAGCCGCTCGGTCAGGAGCCGCCACCCCGCCCAGTCGGTCTCAGCCATCCCGTCTTCGAGCAGCACGATCGGGTATCGGTCGACGAGTTGCTCGTAGTAGTCGATCAGGTCACCGGACGAGAGGGCGCGCCCCTCGCCCGAGAGGTGGTAGGCGCCGTCTGAATAGAACTCGCTGCTGGCCGGATCCAGTGCGATCGCGACGTCGCGGCCCGGCTCATAGCCGGCGCCCGCGATCGCCGCCACGAGCAGCTCCAGGGGCGCCTCGTTTGAGTCCAGCCCGGGCGCGAACCCTCCCTCGTCACCGACCCCAGTCCCGAGCTGCCGCGCCTGGAGCTGATACTTAAGGTGCTGGTAGGTCTCCGCACCCGCCTGCAGCGCGCGAGAGAACGTGTCAGCTCCGACCGGCACGATCATGTACTCCTGGAAGTCGACCGGGTTATCCGCGTGCACACCGCCGTTGAGGACGTTCAGCATCGGCATCGGTAGCAACGGCGGGATGTCCTGCTGCCAATAGGACCACACCGGAAGGCCCATATCAGCGGCCCGTGCCCGCGCCACCGCGAGTGAGACTGCCAGGATCGCGTTCGCTCCCAGGTTCGATTTGTTCTCGGTGCCATCGAGCTCAATCATGGTCCGGTCGAGCCCGGCCTGATCGGCCGCATTCCTGCCGACAACGACATCCGCGATCTCGCCGTTGACGTTCCCGACCGCGCGCAGTACGCCGTTACCGCCGAACGCCTCACCGCCATCGCGTAGCTCCACCGCCTCGTGCTGACCCGTTGACGCGCCCGACGGGACGGCCGCCCGCCCGGTCGCTCCGGACTTCAGCCGGACGTCGACCTCGACCGTAGGATTGCCGCGGCTATCCAGGATCTGCCGGGCGTGAACGCGCTCGACCACGCTCAAGAGCGGCTTCCTTCCTGCTCCACGGCGCTCTGCGGCGGGCCTGCGCGCCGGTCATCGGCACGCCGGCGAACGTTCCGGTAGGCCAGCACCGCATTGGCTCGGCGCACAAGCAGCTGCACGCCGCGGCGTCGTGCGGTACGTCCGCCGGAGACCTCCTCGAGGCGATCCACGAGCCGCTGGAGCCGCTCAATGGAAAGCCCCTCGAAAGCGCGCTGCAAATCATCGGTGGCCACAAAGTCACCTCCACGTCGATGCGTTCAGTTGACGTAGAGGCCATCAGCGACCCCGCAGCCGCAGTCCGAGCGAGCCTCATCGCTCAGAGGCAGAGTGTACTGAAGCAGCCTCAGCCGATGGTGGTCATACGCCGCTGCAGGGGTCTTCAGCGCGATGTCGGAGCGGGCCGATCATGCCGGCTGCTCGCTTCGAGTTCGCTCAGCCAGAGGCGGACGCCCGGGTGGAGGGGCAGGTTCAGCATCTCCTGCGTGGTGAACCATCCGGTCGCGTCGGTCTCGAGCACGGAGTAGGCGTCGAACATCTCATCGACGTCGGCCAGAAACACATGGAATCGCCAGCCGCCACCGCAGTCCTGGACCTGCTCGCCGGTGACCCGGTAAACGGGCACGTGACCAATCTCCTCGCTCATCTCGCGGCGGGCGGCCGCTTCGGGCGACTCGCCAGCTCGGATCGCCCCACCCGGAATGCCCCAGGTCGCAGGCTCGTCCACCCAGCGCGATCGCAGTGCCAGCAGGTAGCGGGGCTGTGAGCCGGAGATGGCGTGCCGTAGGAGCAGCCCCGCACCGCCGTTGGCCCCCCAATGGACGTGACCGAGTCGGCAGATCGTCCAGCGCTCTCCGGCGGCGGGTTGGGCAGAGCTCGACATCTCGACCAGGGAGACTAGAGGCAGCCAGGTGTCATACAACGATGTGATAGAGGTGGGCGTCGTCACGCTCGTGGCCGGCCCGGCCGGGGTGTCACGGAGCCGTCGCGTCGATTTGGTCTGCTCGCTCCGAGCCAGACAGATTCGAGGTGCTCGCTTGCCAGGACGAACCTCACGGTCGGCGAGCCTGCCGGCGAGCATCCGCGGGTGCATTCAGATCGCCGTCGCGCTCGCCGCGCGTAGCCTGGCCACATCGAATCCCCGATCACCATCGCTCACACAAAGTTCAGAGGCCGACGGAGTCACCCCCGCAGCTCACAGCCCCTTCCGGCACCAAGGCCCGACCGGGGATGCCTGCCCAGCGCGTGGGTACCGGTCCTGGCGGCGAGACGTTTTCGCCCTGCCCAACATAGGATGAGCGAGATGATGCAGCCTCGAGATGCGATTGCGACAGTGGTGGATCGTTGCCTGGGCATCAAGCCCGGAGAGGACGCGCTCGTCGTGGTCGACGCCGGCACGATGGAGATCGGCGAGTCACTGCGCCGGGCCGCGGCGGAGCACGGCGCGGACGCGGTGTTGGCGATCATGGATGCGCGTGAGACGGATGGCAGCGAGCCGCCCCGGCCGATTGCCAGTGCCCTTGCTGCATGTGACGTGTACATCGCGGCGACAACCAGGTCGCTAAGTCACACGTCCGCCCGAAAGGGAGCGACCGACGCCGGCGTCCGCGGAGCCACGATGCCGGGGGTCACCGTCGAGATGCTCTCGCGGGTGATGGCGGCCGATTTCGACCGCATGGCCGCCCGATCAAGGGCTGTCGCCGACCTCCTGAGCGCAGGCTCGGTTGCGCGTGTCACCTGCCCTCGCGGGACGAACGCGACGTTTGACCTCAATGACCGTGACGGTATTGCCGACGACGGGAACCTGACCGCGGCGGGCGCCTTCGGGAATCTCCCGTGCGGAGAGGCCTTTATCGCGCCTCTGTCCGGCGAGGGGCGGCTCATCGCCAGGAGCATCGCCAGGCTCGGCCTCTCGGACGAGCCCGCGACGTTGACCTTGACCGACGGCAGGCTGCTTGCGGCCGAGGGTGGCTTGGGGCCCGAGTTGATGCGGCTTCTGAGCGCCCACGGAGCACTCGGCACGAACCTGGCCGAGCTCGGGGTTGGAACCAATGAAAAAGCCAGGCTGACCGGCAACGTGCTCGAGGACGAGAAGATCCTCGGCACGGTCCACGTTGCGTTTGGAGCGAGCGCGGCGATCGGAGGAACGGTGTCGGTTCCAATTCATCTCGACGCCGTGATCAGCGAGGCGAGCCTGACGATCGATGGGGCCACGGTGCTCGACGCGGGCAGGTTCGTGCTGGCCGATCCGGTTCACTGATTAATCCCAGCTGGGCGACTCGATCAGCCGGAGCCGGCCACCGGTGAGGTAGGCTTCTGCTTGAGCGATGAGGCTCGCTCAGACCGCGGGAGAACGTCTCGCTGACGGCCTCTATTTCTTCGATGGAGGTCGTCGCGATGGACGGTGTGGCTTTGTTTCTGGTTGGGTTGATGGCGGGAATCGCGGCGGCGGCGCTCGCCCTGGCGATTCGTGATGCCAGGCCGGGTAGGCAGCAGAATGCGACGAGCGCGTTGCGTTGCTCGATCTGTGGCGTCGACTGGCCGCCCGATCCGCACGACTACGGCCGGTGTCCGACGTGCCTGGAGCAGACGTATCCGGTCGGCGGCGGCGTTCGCCCGCTGGACTCGACCCAGGCTCGCTCGATCCGGCTTCACCGCGAGTTCGAGCGGTTCTATTCGGCTTGGAAAGGAGAGGACGCCGCGTGAGCCGGCGCGACTGGCGCGTGACGCCGTGTGCTGTACGGGGACCCGGTAGAATGCTTGGTAGAGCGATGAGGCTCGCTCCGGACTGCGGAACCCGCTAATGGCCTCTACGACCAGTTCGATGTGGAGGTTCCGATGCAGTCTCGTGCACACGCTTCGCGGCAACCGGGCGGGCATGACCGACCTTCGCCGGCCGGGGAAGTGGGCGGTGTCCGTGAGTCCGAGCTCGCAGCGATCGCTCTGCTGTGCCTACTGTTTGCGTGGCCGGAGGAGCGACCCACGCAGCCTCGACTGCCAGGGGCTCCCTGATGAGCCCCATCGCGACGATCCATGCACGGCAGATCCTGGACAGCCGCGGTTATCCCACGGTCGAGGTCGAGGTGACACTCGATGGTGGCCAGGTCGGGCGTTCGGCAGTGCCGACCGGCTCCTCGACGGGCCGACGCGAGGCGGCCGAGCTTCGCGACGGTGGAGATGCCTGGTCCTCGATGGGGGTAGGCGCCGCGGTGGACGCCGTACGCGCCGAGATCGCACCCGCGCTGCAGGGACGCGATCCTGACGACCAGGCTGCGATCGACCGGACGCTGCTAGCGCTCGACGGCACCCGCGACAAGTCCCGGCTGGGGGCCAACGCCATACTGGCCACGTCTGTTGCGGTGGCCCGCGCGGCAGCCGCTGAAAGACGGGAGCCGTTGTGGCGCTATCTTGCGCGAGGCCGAGCGGTGCAGCTGCCTGTGCCACTGCTGGACGTCTTGAACGGTGGCGTTCACGCGGCGAACCGCCTCGACTTCGAGGAGTTCATGATTATTCCCGCCGGCGCCGAGACGTTCTCGGACGCGCTGCGGATCGGCGTCGAGGTGTTCCACGAGCTGCGCTACACGCTCCTGGCGCGCGGACGCGGCGCGTTGATGGGGGGCGACGGCGGTTTCGCGCCGGACCTCGAATCGAACGAGAGTGCGCTCGAGACGCTGGTCGCGGCGATCAGAAGTGCCGGTTACGAGCCCGGCTGGGATGTCTGGATCGGCGTTGACGCCGCGGCCAGCCAGCTACGGCAAGGGGACGGATATCCGCTCGCCCATGAGGGCCGGCAGCTGTCGTCGCGCGAGCTCGTCGCCTATTACGACGAGCTGGCCGACCGGTATCCACTGCTGCTGCTTGAAGATGGGATGGACCAGGACGATTGGGAGGGGTGGCAAGAGCTGACCGCGCATCTCGGGCAGCGCATCGAGCTCGCGGGCGATGACTTGTTTGTGACAAGCGCCGAGCAACTGCGAGATGGGATCACGAGCGGGGTGGCAAATGCGGTCGTGATCAAACCTAACCAGGTCGGCACGCTCACCGAGACGCTCGAAACGGTCGCGGTGGCACAGGCGGGTGGATACGGCACGGTGATGGCACAGCGGTCGGGAGAGACGGAAGATACGAGCATCTGCGACCTCGCCGTCGCCACCGGGTCCATGCAAATCAAGGCGGGCGCCCCGTCGCGCGAGCGCGTCGCTAAGTACAACCGCCTACTCCGGATTGAGGAGATGCTTGGGCCCGAGGCCAGGTTCGCGGGCTTGAGCGCCTTCTATCCCGACAAGTGGGATGCGCTCCGGTGACCCTTTCGATCTCGATACACGAACGTCCGGAGCTGACCCTCGAGTACCTGGTGCTGGACGTGAACGGGACCATCACGAACCGGGGCGTCCTGATCGAGGGCGTCGAGGAGCGGATCGATAGCCTGCGCAAGGTGCTCGACGTTCGGTTGGTCTCCGCCGACACGTTTGGGACCTTGGACACGATTGCCGAGCGTCTCCAAGCCACCCCCGTGCGGGTGGGGAGCGGCGTCGACAAGCTGCGGGCGCTCGACATGTTCGGCCGTGACCGCTGCGCGGTGATCGGGAATGGAGCGAACGACGCGCTCATATTGGAGGCGGCTGCGATCGGCTTTGTCGTTGTGGGCCCAGAAGGCGCTAGTGCCGGCTCGTTGCGCGTCGCAGATGTCGTGTGCGCGTCGGCCGTCGACGCCCTCGATCTTCTGCTCGACACGAAGGCACTCTCGGCCACGTTGAGGGGATAGCCCTATGCATTGGTGCCATTTCTGCTATGCGGTCAACCCCCGTGCCGTCGGACCGTGTGTGCGGTGTGGTCGCCCGGTGCAAGGCCCGGGGGATCTCTCGTATGACGACCGCCTAATTTGGGCGCTGGGCCACCCGGATGGAGACCGAGCGGTGTTGGCGGCGCAGACGCTGGGAGCCCGTCGAGTTCGGTCGGCCCTGCCGGCCCTTCGCAGGACCGTCGATCAGGATCGAGATCCGTACCTGGCCGTCGCGGCCCTGCGTGGGGCGATCGCGATCGCGGGATGCGACGAACTGCGTGACTGGCTCGAAGAGCTCGCCCGAAGCGAGTCGTTCATGGTGCGCGAGACGGCAGAGCAAGCGCTCGGCGCGAAAGGAGCAGGTGAGAAAAGCCGGTAGCCGTCATGCAACCCGAAGTGGCTGTGCGGTAGGCATGGTCTGCTATACAGGACTGTGCGCGATGAGGCTCGCGCTTCAAGTGCGGTCGGATGCCGCTGATGGCCTCTGTTACGTGTTCACCCGATTGGTGGAGGTTTGTAATGGAGGCGTACCCGGTTGGTTCAATGCGGATCGGTGGGCTTGTTGGCCGGATCTTCTTCTTGCTGGATGGACGGTCCGTGGGTGGCTGTACGGGCGCTGTCAGGTGCGACGACCTGGAACACCGCCGCGTTGGCGGTTGTATCGGCCGGGCGTACCTGCCCGGGACCCGACGCTTTGTCGGCGGCTGTGTCGGCTTCGTTCCCCTTCCCGCGAGCGAGCACCCATGCGGCGCTGCTCCTGGTCCGGAATCATTCGAGAGCGGAGCGACATGGGGGGAGGAGGTGGCCGAGGTTGCGCTCTGAGTGCTCGCCGATGGTCGATAGAGATTCAGTGGAGAGGGTGACGCCGGATACGTACCGAGCTGCGCGTACTGAACCTCGTTAGCCACGTCAGCCGACGCCGATGGTCTTGCCATCGGCGTCGATGTCGATGCCAAGCGCCGCGGGCGCCTTGCCGAGCCCCGGCATCTGGGTGACATCTCCGCACAGCGGCACAAGCCAACCGGCGCCTGTGTACGCACGAATGTCGCGGACTGGTAACACGAAATCCTCCGGTGCGTTCAGCAGCGATGGCTCAGCCGATAGCGAGAGGTGCGTCTTCGCAATGCACACCGGAAGCTGGGAAAGTTCCTCACGCGTAAACTGGCTTATCTTCTCCTCGGCCTCGGGATAGAAGAAGACGCTTCTTGCGCCGTAGACGCGCTTCGCGACGGCTTCCACCTTATCTTTAATAGTCTCGCCGTCGCCGTAAACGCAATGAAACCTCGCGGGCCGCGCGCACGCGTCGACGACCGCGGAGGCCAGCTCGCGGGCGCCCGCCCCTCCCTGTGCAAAACCGTTGTTCGCGCAGGCGGCGAAGGCACCGGCCTCGAGCGCCAGACGCTTCACAAGCTGGATCTGTTCGTTCGTGTCGTCCGTGCGTCGGTTCACCGCGACGACCGCGGGAAGGCCGAAGGTCTCGATGATCCGAATGTGGCGTCGCACGTTCGCCATTCCTATCTCGATCGCGTTCAAGCTAGCTTGCCGATCGACGTGAGCGTCCGCAGGGATCCCGCCGTGATGTTTGAGGGCCCGGATGGAAACTACGAGGACCGCTGTCGCCGGCGAAAGTCGCCCGACTTTACAGACGACGTCGACGAACTTCTCCATCCCCATGTCGGCGCCGAAGCCACACTCGGTGACGACATACTCGCCTAGTCTGGCGGCGACCAAATCGGCGACCAACGAATTGTTGCCGTGGTCGGTTGTCCCTAGAGGCCCGCAGTGGACGAGTGCCGGTTGACCCTCGGTTGTCTGCACCAGGTTCGGCTTGACGGCATCCTTTAGTAATACGGTCATTGCGCCCGCGGCCTGGAGGTCGTCTGCGGTCACGGGACTGCCGTCACCTCGCGCGTAGCCGGCGGTTATCCTCCCCAATCGCAGCCGAAGGTCGGCGAGGTCGCGGGCGACTGCCGTGATTGCCATTACCTCGGACGCGGCGGTGATGTCGAAGCCGGTCTCGCGGGGGTAGCCGTTGGCGCGGCCTCGCAGGCCGATAGCGATCTTGCGTAGTGTGCGGTCGTTCATGTCGATCGCGCGGCGCCACGGGATGCGCAGGGCGTCGATGTCGTGACGGTTCCCGTGGAGGATCGACGCGTCGATCATCGCCGCCAGTAGGTTGTTCGCCGCGCCGATTGCGTGGATGTCGCCAGTGAAATGAAGGCTCAGTTCCTCACCCGGGACGATCTGGGCTCGCCCGCCCCCGGCAGCACCTCCCTTGACTCCGAACACCGGCCCGAGCGAGGCCTCGCGTAGGCAGGCGACAGGACGTCTGCCAAGCCTGCCCAGGGCGTCGGTGAGGCTGATCACCGTGGTCGTGTTGCCCTCCCCTTCGCGGGTGGGCGTCATGCTGGTGACGCAGACGAGCTTGGTGTCCGACGCCGGCGGCAAGCGGTCGATGGCCGACAGCGCGATCTTGGCTTTGTAGCGGCCGTACGGTTCGATCTCTTCGCGCCCGAGTCCGATTCGACGTGCGAGGTCTTCGATCGGGATCGGCTCGCGCTCTGCGGCGATCTCGTGATTGGTCTTCACGTTGTCCTCCCGGGGGGATCGTTGATTGAGGACGGTCGCTTGACGTGCATCGCGGCCCAGCACTGCCGGCCGCCGTGGCAGTGCTCGAGGCGTGTCAGCTCGGAGTGCAGGAGCGCCAGCTGAGACGAGGTGAGGTCGGCGGCGAGGTTGTGCAGCTCGAACGGATCCCTCAGTAGGTCATAGAACTCGCGTTCGCCGTCTGCGTACTCCACGTACAGGAACCAGGGAGTGCGCATTGCCTCGTAGGTGGTTGGGCTGCCGCTCGCCGACGGTTGGTAGTCGGGATCGAGCACGGACATGCGTCCGCCGTGGTGCTCGACCAGAATCGCGTCGCGCCAGCCGGTCGGGTTCCGGCCGTGCATGAGGCCGAGAAGGCTGTGACCGTCGGAGCGGATCGTCGTGCCGCCAATTGCCGTGAACGTCTTGGCCAGGTCGATGTTTTCGGCCATCGCAGCGGTCGTCCGCCCAGCCGGAACCCCTGGTCCCACGACCACGAGCGGAACGTGGATGTCGGTGTCGAACGCGGTCAGCTTTCCGGGCATCAGTCGATACTCGCCGGTGTGTAGCCCGTTATCGGAGCTGAAGATCAGGTAGGTATCGCGCGCGACGCCGTCCGCCGCCAGTGCCTGCTCGATGTCGCCGATCGTGCGGTCGACCGCCTGGACAGACTGGGCCCGGAGGCGAAACGCATGGTTGATGTTCGCCACCTGGCGGCCGGTTAGGGGGCGACGATGGGCGGCCAGCCATCTGGGTGGGTCGGTCGGCAGCACATCGAAATTGGGAGGGCGCGGAGCCTTGAGTCCAGGGAACTCGTGGGCGTCTTGCGGCGCTGGAACGTAGGGGGAGTGGGGGGCGAAGGTGCCCAGCTCGAGGAAGAACGGCTTTCGGTTACGCGCCGCGCGGTTGATGAACTGCACGCCGTCGCGCGCGATGACGTCGGTCAGGTAGTCCGAGGGCCGATGGCCGTAGTAGTGGATCTTGCCGTTCTGGCTGAGGTTGTAGTCAAACTCGTTGTAGCCCCAGCCGGCCACGTCCCACTCGGAAAAACCCGGGGGCACATAGCTGCTCGGCACCGAGGCGACCTGACCGTCGGCCGAATTTCCGGAGGACTCGAGGTACCCGTTCAGGTACTTGCCCATCATCGCGGTTACGTAGCCCACGCGCTGAAGGGCGATCGGAAACGTGTGAAGCTCATCGTGGTGCTTGTAGAAGGCGTTGAAACCACCGCCGGGACCGAAGTTGCTGAACACGCCGGTGTCATGCGGAAAGTCACCGGTGAAGATCGACGCGCGGGACGGGCAGCACAGCGAGTCCGACACGTAGTAGTTCTTGAACGACAGCCCGTCGTGTTCCATCGCCAGCACGTGCGGCATGAACCGAAGCAGATCCATCGACAGGTCATCGGTGAGAACGAACACAATGTCCGGCCGCGCGGGAGCCGGGGCTGTCGGCCGTGGGACGCGACGCTGGGGGCCTCCTGACCGAGACAGCGCGACGATCACCCCGGCCAGGACGAGAACCACCAGTAGCCCGAGCGAGAGCCCGAGCCAGCGCCTGGTCAGCATGCGGTTCGCCGGACGGTGAGCAGGGTAGGTGAGCGGATCGCTTCCGGCTCGATGTCGCCTCCACGGGACTAGGTTCGTGTCGGTAGAGGCCATCAGCAGCCGCAACTGCGGTCCGAGCGAGCCTCATCGCTCGCCACGATCGTACCGATCTGGATCCCGTCGTGAACAACTCCCGGCGGCCGTCGCGAGCGCCGCTGACCCCGCTATATTTCCTGGAGCTGCAATACGGCGATGGAGTTCGCCGGGCAGGTGACCGAACCGCCTTCGGGCTGATGGCTCCTACGCACAAGCGTTTTGTACGCCCGCGTAGGAGCTCAGCTCAAGAAATCATGCTGCCGCCATGGGTAATTCAGGCCTGCCAGGTGCTGGCCCTGCTGGTGTTCTCGCCGCTGATCAGCGGCGTGATTGCGAAGGCGGAGGCGCGGGTGCAGTGGCGGACGGGACCGTCGATTTTCCAGCCCTACTACGACATCGCGAAGTTCTTTCGCAAGGAGTCGGTTCGGCCTGAGACGGCTTCGCCGTTCTTCGAGATCGCGCCGTTGATCGCGTTCGCGGCGTACTGCTCGATCGCGCTGCTGATCCCGGTCTTGACGAACTTCCCGCTACCGCTCGGCACGGCGGGGGACATTCTGGGCGGGGCGCTGCTGTTCGGTCTGGCCGGGTTCGTCACCGCCTTGGCCGGCGTGGATTCGGGGTCGGTGTACGCCGCGCTCGGTTCGAGCCGGACGCAGTCGGTGGCGACGCTCGTTGAGCCCACCTTGATCTTCGTCTTCTTCACGATTGCGCTGGTCACCGGGACCGATCTGCCGTATGCGATGAATGCGACGCTGGCGCACTCGAGCTCGGAGTATTTCCGTCCCAGCCACCTGCTCGCGGCCGCCGCGTTCTTCGCGATGCTGCTGGTGGACACGGGTCGGGTGCCGATCGAGAGCCAGGGTTCGACGCTCGAGTTCGGGATGATCGACGAGGCGCGGCTGTTCGAGCATTCCGGGCCCGCGCTGGCGCTGTTCCGGTGGGCTTCGACGATGAAGCAGTTCTTGCTCTACGTCGTGTTCCTCAATGTCCTCGTCGTGCCGTGGGGCCTTGCCTCTAACCGAACGGTGGGGGCGGTGGCGGTCGCGCTCGGTTGGCTGCTTGTGAAGATGATCGGGTTGGGCCTGGTGATGGTGGTGATCGAGTCGAGCTTCGCCAAGCTGCGGCTGTTCCGCATCCCCGACTTCATGGGGGCCGGGTTCGTTCTCTCGGTGCTGGCGATCCTCGTCTTCTATCTGGCGAACGGCTGATCCGATGCACGCCGCGCCGCACTACGACTTCGTCCATGCTGTCGCGGCGCTGCTCGCGATCTCCCTTCTGCTGTGCGCGCTTGCCCTCCTGGCGGTCAAGCAGGTCCACGAGCAGGTGCGGGTGTACGCCGTGCAGTCGGTGTTCGCTGCGGGTTACACGCTGCTCGTCGGGATCGATCGGGCGGACGTCGCGCTGATCGTCCTTGCGGTGTGGACGGCCGTGATCAAGGTGATCGTGATTCCGGTCTCGATCGATCGGCAGATCACGCGTCAGGTCTCCGAGCACGAGGTTCCTCTCGTGGTACAGGTGCCCATGTCGCTCCTGATCGGCGTCGCGCTCGCCGGGCTGGCCTACTGGTCCGGATCGGTCCTGCCGATCCACGGCGCGCTGCTGCCGACCCCGGCGCTCGGCATGCCGCTGGCGCTCGTGCTCGTCGGGTTCTTCTTCATGATCACCAGGCAGAACGTCATCAGCCAGATCGTGGGGCTGCTGGTGCTGGAGAACGGCGTGTTCCTGGCCACGGTGGCGATCGCGCCCGGACTCCCGTTCGCGATCGGGTTCCTGCTGCTCCTCGACCTGCTGCCGGCGGTTCTCTTCTACGGCGTGTTCGCCCGGCTCATCGCCGCGCGGGCCAAGACCACCAGCATCGAGGACATGGCGGTGCTACGCGGCTGATGGCGGTCTGGCTCGTGATCGCACTCGGGCTGGCGCTAGCCGCGGCTTGCTCGACGCTGGCCATCGGAGACAGGGCTGCCAGCGGCTGGATCTCCGCCGGGGCCGCCGTGGGGGCTTTCGCCGCCTCGCTGGTGGCGGTGTTCGCATACCACGTCAGCCAGGGCCGCCACGCGCTTGGCGGCGCCTTCTTCCTTGACGGCCTGAGCGGCGTGTTCCTGATCTCGGTCGCGTTCGTGTACGCCGTGGTGGCGGTCTACTCGGTCGGTTATTTGAAGCCTGGCATCGGGCACGTGCGGTTGCGCCGCGTGTACTGGCCGCTGTTGAACCTGTTCGGACTCGCGCTGTTGGCGACGCCGATGGTCGCGAACCTCGGGGTGCTGTGGGTGTCGGTCGAGCTCACGACGGTGGTGAGCGCGCTGCTGGTGACGAGCGAGGGATCGGATCAGTCGCTCGAGGCGGGGTGGAAGTACATCGTGCTCGGCTCGGCCGGGCTGGGGCTAGGTCTGCTCGGGATCGTTTTGATCTACGCCGCTGGTGTCCCGGCTTTGGGCGATCATTACACGCCTACGTACACGATCCTCGCGCACGCCGGTCCGCACCTGAACCGTGCCCTGGTGCACGCTGGCTTCGGCTTCGTGCTGGTCGGGTTCGGGACCAAGGTTGGGTTGGTGCCGATGCACGCGTGGCTGCCCGACGCTCACTCGGAGGGCCCGAGCCCGGTCAGCGCGATGCTGTCCGGAGCCTTGCTGGCCGGAGCGCTGTACGCGGTCTTGCGTCTCGGCGCGATCGCCGAGCTGGCCGTCGGGCCGACCTATGTGCACACGTTGCTGTTGGCCTTCGGCGGGCTGTCGCTCGTGGTCGCGGCGTTCTTCACGCTGCGGCAGACGAACTACAAGCGGCTGCTCGCGTACTCGTCGATCGAGCACATGGGGATTGTGTCGCTGGGCATCGGCATCGGCGGGCCGATCGCCGCCTACGGGGCCTTCTTCCACGTCGTCGTCCACGCCGCGGCCAAGACGCTCGCGTTCTTCGGGGCGGGCGGGCTGCTCAGTCGGTACGAGAGCCGGGAGGTGGACGATGTGCGTGATGTCATATCGGTCGCGCCGTTCACGGGTGTGATGGTGCTGCTCGGTGCGCTCGCGATCACTGGCGTACCGCCGTTCGGCATCTTCCGCTCCGAGCTGTTGATCGTCACCGGCGGGTTCTCACGCTCGAAGTTCGTGTTCGCCGGGCTGCTCGTGCTGTTCGCCAATGTGGCGTTTGTCGGCCTCTACCAGACCTTCCACCGCATGGTGCTGTCTCGCGGCGAGGGCGCCGGTCATGATGCCGCGAGGCTGCGCCGGCCCGAGCAGCCCTTGATGGCGATCGCGATGCTGATCAGCCTGGCCGTGGTCCTGGTGCTCGGCTTGTGGATCCCAGGCCCACTCGACCAGCTGCTGCACAGCGCGGTCCGAGTCATCGGGGGGCGCACGTGATCGAGCTCGAGGAGCGCACCTGTCGGTCTGCCGACATCGCGGCCGAGCTCGAGCGCATCGGGGGGCGACTGATGTTGCTGTTCGTCACGGCCCGCGACTCGGGCCGCGAGCTGTGCGCCATCGTCCGCGACGGCGACCGAACGCTTGCCCTCCGCGCACCACTCACTGGGCGCTCCTATCCCGCGGTCACGCCGCGGGTCCCGGCTGCGCACTGGTTCGAGCGAGAGATCCACGACCTGTGGGGAAATGTGCCGGAGGGGCATCCCCGACTCGAGCCGCTGGTTCGCCACGGTCCCGAGCCGACGGAGATCGCCCTTCCGGGCAACGGCGAGGCCAGCGCGGCACATCGGGGCGCCGAGCGCCTGTCGGGGCCGGGCGTGTTCGTCTTTCCCTACGGCCCGGTCCGCTCGGGCGTGTTCGAGGCGGCCCAGTTCCTCGTCCAGACCGGCGGAGAGGACGTCGCCTACTGCGCTCAGCGGCTGTTCTTCAAACGACGAGGAGCGGAGCGACGGATCTGCGAGGTTCCGCTCGAGCTCGCGGTGCTCGTGGCCGAGCGCGTGTCCGGAACGTCGAGCGTCGCCCACGCGCTCGCGTTCTCGCATGCGATCGAGGCGATGTCCGAGACCGAAGTGCCGCCGCGCGCGCGGGCGATCCGCCGGACGCTCGCGGAGCTCGAGCGGATGTACAACCACGTCGAGGTCGCCGTCCGGGAGTGCGAGGACGCGTCGCTGTCGGTCGCGCAGGCCCAGTTCGCAGCGCTCAAGGAGCGGCTGCACCGACTCGCGGGGGAGACCGTCGGCAACCGCTTCCTGCGCGGTGCCGTCGTGCCCGGCGGAGTACGGATCGACTTGTCGCCCGACGGGGTGGAAAGGGCGGGGGAGCTCCTGCGCGGGTGGGAGCGCGACTACAAGCGCGTGCTGTCGATGCTGCTCGAGACCGACTCCTTCCTGGATCGGCTGGTCAGCGCCGGCCCGCTGGCTGAGCATGATGCCCGCGACTTCGCGTGCGTCGGACCCGTCGCCCGCGGCTCCGGGATCGATCTCGACGCGCGACGTGACCTCCCATATGACGGCTACGGTGAGTTTCCGGTGGCTCACCACACCGACGGGGATGCGATGGCACGGATGGAGGTTCGTTTCCAGGAGATCGACGCGTCGCTCGAGCTGATCCGCGAGGCCCTCGGCTCGCTCGCGGACGGACCGATCCGCCACGAGGTCGGTCCGTTCGTCAGAGGCGAGGTGCTCGGCGCGGCCGAGTCGGCGCGGGGGGAGACCCTGTACTGGCTCGAGGCCGGCGGCCCCGACACCCTGCGGTTCTGCAAGCTGCGCGCGGCGTCGTTCGTCAACTACGGGATCTTCAACCGGGTGTTCGACTCGCAGGTGCTGACCGATTTCTCCTTCATCGAGCACAGCCTCGGTCTTTCGCCGGCGGGGTGTGACGCGTGATCAGGTGGTTCCTGCGGGGAGTCAGCCATCGGCGCCTGACGACCCGCTTCCCTCGGTCTCCAGAGCCTGCGCCGGCCGGCTTCCGCGCGCGAGCCCTGCTCGATCCCGACGTCGCGACCCAGGACGCGGAACGCATCGTGCAGGCATGCTTGCCCGGTGCGTTGACGCTGGACGGCGGCGGTCGTCTGCGCCTGGATGCGAGCCGGTGCATCGGGTGCGGGCTGTGCCTAGAGGCATGCGACGACGGATCGATCGCGATCGACCCCGGCTACGAGCTCGCCGCGACCAGTCGCAGCCAGCTAGCCGTGGGCGATGATGGGCGCGAGGCTGACATTTCGCCTTCCCGGCTCGGCGGTGCGTTTCGTCGCTCGCTGCACATCCGCCACGTCGACACGGGATCCGACGGCGCGATCGAGCAGGAGATCGCCGCCCTGCTGAACCCGTACTACGATATGCACCGGTTGGGGCTGTTCTTCACGGCGAGCCCGCGGCACGCCGATGTCCTGCTCGTCACCGGCCCGGTCACCCGGCCGATGGAGCAGCCACTGCGACGCACCTACGACGCGATGCCCGAGCCGAGAGTCGTGATCGCGGCCGGCACGGACGCCTGCAGCGGCAGCGTCTGGACCGAGCCCGACGTACAGGGCGGGGTCGATCGAGTGATTCCCGTGGACGTTTACGTCCCGGGCGATCCGCCGAGTCCGATCGCGTTGCTTCACGCGCTGCTGCTAGCGGCGGACCGCGTTGGCGAGGTCTCTCCACCGCGTCGAGAACGCGCGGTAAGCGGCATCGACCACAATCGGGTCGGAGGTGCTGTGTGACCCTGCTGGGCGTGTTGATGATCGCTGGACCGGGCGGTCTGGTCGCGGCTGCGCTTCTCAGCGGGGTGGCCACTAGAGGCGCACGCCGCGCGACAACTGCGATAGGGGCGGGCGCGTCGCTCGTGCTCGCCGCGGCGGGAGTGATCGCCGTGTTCGAAGAGCACCTCGTGTGGCGGCCGTTTCACTGGTTTGCCCTGGGGACCGGCGGCGTCGACGTTGACAAGCTGGCCGGCTTGTTCCTAATCGTCACCGGGCTTGTCTCCGTCCCGCTGTTCCTCGCCACCCGGGCGCGCGGACCCCGGACCTCGCAGGCGCTGCGCCCGCTGCTCGTGCTGTGCGTTGTCGGCGTGTTCGTGGTCGACAACGTGTTCGAGTTCCTGATCGTGTACGAGCTGACGGTTGTCCTGATCTATGCGCTGATCTGCGTCCGCCACGACGATCCGCGCGCCGAGCGCGCCGCGGCGCTGACGCTCACGCTGGCCAAGCTCGGCGGTGGCGCGGTGCTGGCCGGGATGGTCCTGCTCGCGGTCAAGGGCGGCAGCTTCTCGTTCGAGCAGCTGGCTCACACCGGGCCGTTGATGGCGTCGGCCGTGCGCGGCGTTTGCTTCGGGCTGTTGTTCGCCGGTTTCGGCGTCAAGGCGGCGCTGATCCCGCTCCAGACCTGGCTTCCCGGGGCGTATGCCGGGACCGACGCCGACAGCTCCGGGTTCGTCGCGGCCGTGGCCCTGAACGTGGCGTTCTACGCGATGCTCCGCGTTTGGTTTGGCTTTCTCGGCCACCCAGCGGTCTGGTGGTCGGTCCTGGCGCTGCTGATCGGTGCTCTCACGGCGCTGATCGGAATTCTTGGTGGAGTCCTTCAGCGCGAGTTGCGGGTGTTCGTCGCCTACTCGTCGATTGAGAATGCGGGCCTGATCGTGGCCGATCTCGGCATCGCGTTGATGGGCAAGGCCCAGCACCAGCCCGGGCTCGTCGGCCTTGGGCTGGTGGCGGCCACCTTCCAGATCGCCGCGCACAGCTTCGCCAAGGCGGGCCTGTTCACCGCCGTCGCAGCCGTGGAGCACAGCACGGGGACCAGCGACATGGAGCGGTTGGGTGGCCTCTACCGACAGTTACCGGTGGCGGCGATCACGTGCCTGGCTGGCGGCGCTGCGCTGGCCGCGCTGCCGCCATTTAGCGGCTTCGTGTCCGAGTGGCTCGGATTGGAAGGGCTGATGCAGGGCTTCCGCGTGAGCGGCACGGGCTCCCATTTGGCGATCGCGTTAACCGGCGCAATTTTGGCGTTGACCGCCGGTCTGGCCGCGCTCGCTTTCGTGCGCGCGATCGGCATGACGTTCCTCGGGCTCCCGCGTAATCGAGCGATCGTCCCCCGGCCCGAGCCGGCGTGGCCGCGCCTGGGGATGGCCCTCCTCGCCTTCGCATCGCTGGCCATCGGGGTAGGCGCCCCGTGGGTGGTCAAGGTGCTCCAGCAAGGCACCCTGCCGGTGGGCGGTGCGGCTGCGATCGGGCACATCAGCCAGCCCGGCTGGCTGATCGAACCCGGCTATCCGAACTTCGCCAGCATCAGCCCGACCGTGCTGGCTCTCACGCTGACGGGCTTTGCCCTCGGCGCGGCCTGCCTGCGCTACCTGGCCAGCATCCGCCGCGCACGGCGGGTTCCCGTATGGGCCTCGGGCGTCGTGGTGTCTGGCGTGCGGGCGCAGTACACATCGATCGGGTACTCGAACATGGTCCGGGTCATCTTCAACGTGGTGTACCGAGTTCGCACGCAACTGCGCACGATCGGGGACCAGCGCTTCCCCGAGCGGCTGAGCATGATGCGAGCCGAGCCGCGTATCTTCGACGCCAGCTGGCTGTACCGCCCGGTCACGGCCACATTCATGCGTCTGGCCGGGATCGTGCGAAGCATCCAGGCCGGGCCACTAGGCCTATACCTGCTGTACCTGCTACTGGCATTTGTGACCCTACTGTTGATCGCGCCCAGACTCGGCTGAGCGCTCGCGGGTGGACGGCCGGACGGGTGGGCGTCGGACGTTCCCGAGCCATCGCAACTGCTCAGGCCACCCTCGAGCGGCGTCCACCGCGATCCGATCGATTATCGGAGGCATGATCGATCTCGCTTCCGGCGAGTCCAGCGCGACTAGCGTGTCGGAATCGATCGCACTCTCACCGTCGGTAAGTTCCGCCAGCCAGATGAGGTTGACGTCATGGGCGCCGTAGCTGCCGACGACCTCAGCTACGTATAGCAGTCGAACTGGGACGACGTCCAAACCGGTCTCCTCCGCCACCTCGCGAACCAGGGCGTCGGGGACCGATTCGCCGCTCTGGACGCGGCCGCCAGGAAGCAGTACGTGCTCTATGCCCTGCCGTCGTTCGCGCGAAACGACGAGCTTGCCGTCGTGGACAATCACGGCTCGCACCTTTACCTTCATCGCTGGTGCTCCGGCTCGGCCGCGGACTGGGCCGGTGGAGGCCAGCCCGTGGTGAGCAGGATTGCCCGCAGCCATGAGTCCTGCTCTGCCCCCTTCGGCTCGTGCCGATATTTGTTGTCGTGCTTGCGCACGTCCTCGTTCAGCTCGTGCAGCAACGATGTCGCTACGGTCCGCTGCACCGTGAGGAGCGTCTCGCGATCGCTGCTCGTGCTGGCGAGTCGCCACACGAGTTCAAAGTGAGGAAAGCACAGGCCGGTAGATGATTCGAACATGTTTCGATAGCCCTGGTTGGTCGCGATCATGTCGAGCAGGTATCGGGCGTTCCGCTCCAGGTAGTCGGCGCGGCTGGAGCACCTCGGGCACCGTGACGGTTCGAACGCCGCGTCGGGTGAGAGCGCTCCCAGCTGTTCGACGATGCCGGCGAACGTGTCAGCAAACAAGACGCTGATGCTGAGGGTTGTCTTCATGTTCTCGATGTCGATGCGGCGGAGCATCTCGATGTGCTCGGTGCAGAAGCCGTATGCGTGCTGCACTTCCTCGATCGCCTCCATGTTGTTGCTCTGCTCGTCGTAGAAATGCCAGATGTACTCCCGGTCGGCCTTGTGAGCCACCCGGCACAATGGACACATGCGATTGGTGAGGCCTTGGCGAAGCCAGCTCGTCACCGCGCCCGATGGCGTGTGACGCGAGTCATGCCTGCTGGGCCGAGGTGACGGCCGGCCCCATCCCCCGAGGCGGCGGCGCAGCTTCATCGTGAAGCCTCGCCGTCCGGGACGGGCCGGCGGAACCCGGGGGCGGGTCCATACTTTCTCGCGCGCACGAGCCCGAGCTGGGCTGCCCAGTGTCGCGTCCCGTGGTACTGACAAGCAGCGTCGTAGAGCCGCGACTTTCCCGCTTCGAGAAACTCGCGCTCGGTCGGCCATAACGTGCGGCCTTGGCAGAACTCCTCGAGCTCGGCCCGGATCCGCTCATCAGTCCACAGTCGGGGGCGCGATATCCCGGCGCGAGCGGGGGGAGGCAATCCGAGGCGGCGAGCCCAATACTCCGCGCCTTGACGGTGCGAGATCGCGGCGGCCAGAGGGGCCGCGCCCAACCGTTCGAGTTCGCTCCGAGTAGGCCATGAGTCCCGCCCGTCGAGTAGCCGGTGCAGCTCCGCCTCGATCCGCTCGTCGGTCCAGGCGAGCTTTGAGCCGAACTTCAGATTCTGGAGCGGAAGCTCGAACTCGGCGGCCCACCGCTCGGGACCCCCCAGGCGTCGGACAGCGTCGCGGAGCGCCGTGCGACCGGCCGCCTCAAACTCGAGCCGGCTGGGCCACTGGCTCCAACCCGCCAGGAACTCCCTCAGGTCGTGACGGACTCGCTCCTCCGTCCAGCGAGGCGCGTACCCGGGCTTACGCTCAGGGTAAGGCAAGCTGAGACGCTTGGCCCAGAGCCGCGCGCCACCCATCCGGGTCACCTGGTCGCGCAACACCTGTCGACCGGCTCGCTGAAAGTCGCGATAAGACGGCCACTCCGTCGCTCCCTCGAGGAACTCCTCGAGTTCTCGGCGGACCCTCGCCTTCGTCCAGTCACTGCGCGATCTGGTTCTCTTGGTTCCGGTCAACTCGTCACCGAGGTGGTCGGTACCGGCACGGTGTTCATGCACTCGCGCACGACGTCTTCGGCCTGGATGCGCTGCACCCACAGCTCCGGTCGCAACGACAGTCGATGGGCAAGGGCAGGTACAGCCACTCCTTTCACGTCGTCGGGGACGACGAAGTCGCGCCCGTCGAGCAGCGCCTTGACGCGCGCGAGCTTCAGCAGCGCCAACGTCCCACGCGGGCTAGCGCCGACCTGAACGCTCGGGCTGGTCCGTGTCGCCGACACCAGCGCGACGATGTAGCGACCGACGGTCTCATCGACGTGCACGTACTCCACCGCCTGTTGCATGCCCAGTAGCTCGTCACGGTCAACGACCGCTCGCAGCTCTGTCTCGTCCTCTCGCCGTTCGAGTCGTTGGGCCAGGATGTTCCACTCGTCCTCGGGGGACGGATAGCCGACCTGCATCCTGATCAAAAACCGGTCGAGCTGAGCCTCGGGCAACGGGTAAGTGCCCTCGTACTCGATCGGGTTCTGCGTCGCAAGCACCAGGAAAGGCCGCTCGAGCCGCCGCGTGCGATCTTCGGTGGTGACCTGTCGCTCCTGCATCGCTTCCAGCAGGGCTGCCTGGGTCTTCGGCGGCGCCCGGTTGATCTCGTCGGCCAGCAGCACGTTGGTGAACGCCGGCCCGGGCCGGAACTCAAACTCCGACGTGCGCTGGTTGAAGATCGACGCGCCCGTGACATCCGACGGCATCAGGTCCGGCGTGAACTGCACGCGCGAGAAATTGGTGCCGGTCACGGTGGCGAACGACCGGGCAATCAGGGTCTTGGCGAGGCCCGGATAGTCTTCAATCAACACATGGCCGTCGGCCAACATCGCGCACAAGGCCAGCTCGAGGGGCGCGCGCTTTCCGATCACGGCCCGTTCGACCTCGTCGAGGACGCGGCCTGCCCGGTCCGCCACCTCCTCAAGCGCTCGGTCAGTCGTTCCCGTCACCGACGTGTCCTCAGATCTCGCTCTGGCTGACAACAGTCGGCTGCTTGCCGGCAGGGGCTGCCCCGGCCCTCAAGCAGGTCCCCGTCGATCTGCGCGTGTCCGAGAAGCCGGCTGTCTCGCTGCCGCCCGCCGGTCGCGTGCCTGAACCCACGCGCATATCTCCGCCGGGCGTCGCGTGCCTCCCGCGCGAGGGCCCGGCGAGTATCGGCAGGCTGACGAACGACGCGCCCGGCAGGGCTCTCCGGAACCTGCCGCGCGCGCCGAACACAGAGCCCACGCCGCCGCTCGTAGGGGATCCTGCTGAGCGCATCGCGACTCCCCGGACGTCTGGGCCCAGCCAGTTGCCGCTCGAACTTAGGAAGCACGCCCGTCGATGCGCCTGGGCGAGCGGGTCGCGCCGCGTCCAGCACAACCTCTACCGAGGAAGCTCGCGTGGTCAGCGTCACATCCGTGCTCATCACCTCCTGATCGCTTTCGGCGGTCTCGAAAGACAGCCATAGAAGCCATCAGCACCAGGAGGCGCGTTCAACGGCGAGCTTCATCGCCTCTCTCTAAGAATAAAGGACGCGTCGCGCCCGCGCGGTCAACTCGTCCGACGACGCGGAAGACCGAGCTGTGCCGCCCAATACGGGATGCCCCCGGTGCGACTGGCAGCCCGGTACAACGGCCCTTGACCGGACTGGAGGAACTCGCGCTCGCCAGGCCAAGCGTCCCGCCCCGCGCAGAATGCCATGAGCTCCTCGCGAATCCGCTCTTCAGTCCACATGATGCGCCCGGGTCGCGACGCTCCCGGGCGACGCTGAACTCCCAGACGATCAGCCCAGTATCCCGGTCCCTCCCGCATCCGGATCGCGCCGAGCATGCCACGGAGCCCCGCTCGCTTGAACTCACGGTCCGACGGCCACCTCGAAGAGTCGCCGATCACTTCCTTCAGGCGCGCCTCGATGATGTCCGGAGTCCAACCCCGGCGGATGCCCGATCGCCTGTCGCGGCGTCGAAGCCCAAATTCCGTAGCCCACCGATCGGGGCCGCCGGTGCGGTTGACAGCGTTGCGCAGCTCGGTCAGTCCATCTTGCTCGAACTCCTGTCGAGATGGCCACGCCTTTTTTCTCCGCAGGTATTTGCGAAGGTCACGGCGGATCCGTTCCTCTGTCCATATCGTCGGGTAGCCAGGGCGGTGCCTGACGAAACGCACGCCCAGTTCATGCGCCCAATGCTCCGCCCCGCCCGTCCGTGTAACCGCGTCACGAAGCCTCTTGAGACCACTGCGCTGGAAATCCCGATAGGTCGGCCATTCGGTCCGATTTCCCAGGAACTGGCGGAGTTCATCCCGGATCCGGTCGTCGGTCCAGTTCGAACCCGAACCAGCCCGGCATCGAGCCGCGCGGGTCCCGGCGGTCGGAGGCGACTTCACGCAGAAAACGTAGCGGCGCACGACGCGGAGCACCAGTCGGCTTCCGCGGTGGCGTGGTTGGGATGGGTTCGCCGGCCTAAGAGCCTAAGGCCAAGCTTTCTTGAACTCGCGCGTACGCGGACGAGGAAAGTGGACGTCCTCGATGGCTTGCCGCATGTTGGCCGGGGTGTCCAGCACAGGCTTCGGTGCCATCTCCGGGAGGGAGCTGCAACCACCGCGCCACTGCAGGTCCAACGCGGTGTGCGCTCGCCAGCGACGGTGTGGGCCGGCAGAGCATGATGGCCGGCGCCCGGTTGCCGGGCGAGGTTCAGCGCCGCGGCGAGACCCAGGGTGTCATGGCGGAGTGTGCCGCGCATCGGGCCGACACCGTCCGAGCGGTAGGTGATCGAGTCTGCGCACCGGCGGACGATGGTTTGGCGGAGCGAGCTGTCGGCGGCGGTAGACTTTGGTGAAGAGCGATGAGGCTCGTTCTGCTTGCGGCGTGGTGCCGCTGATGGCCTCTGTGAGTTGAATCGTGACGGTGGAGGCCTTTGGTGAGTTCAGCGTTCGAGCGGAATGGGGTGCAGCCGGGAGGCTGGGGGGAGGGTCGGTCTGAATTGGCTGGAGCGCTTGAGGCGTTCTTGGCCAAGTTGGGGCGTGAGCGGCTGTTGCGCCCGGATGAGGAGCGGGTTTTGGCTCGGCGGGTCGAGCGGGGCGATCTTGAGGCTAAGCGGCGAATGGTCGAGGCCAATCTGCGGCTCGTGGTGTCAATCGCCAAGCGCTACCGGGGGCGGGGGCTGCCGTTGTTGGATTTGATTCAGGAGGGCGCGATCGGGTTGGTCCGGGCGGTTGAGTTGTTTGACTATCGGCGAGGGGTCAAATTCTCGACGTATGCGACGTGGTGGATCCGTCAGGCGGTGACCCGAGCTCTGATTGAGAAGGGCCGCACGGTTCGGCTGCCGGTTCACGCTGCTGAGATGCTCCGGGAGATCGACCTGGCTGACGCATCCCTAAGCGGCGATCTTGGCCGGTCGCCCACGACTGAGGACATCGGCGAGTACTTGGGGATCTCCGCCTCGGAGGTCACGCGGCTTCGACGGGCGGGAATGGAGCCGTTGTCGTTAGACCAGCCGGTGTTCGACGGCGAGTCGAGCACGATCGGCGAGTTCATCGCAGACCGTCGCGCGGATGAGTCCGAGGCGCGAGAGCGCATCGCTGGCCTGCTGGCACTGCTCGAACCGCTCGATCCCTACGAGCGGGCGGTGGTGGTCTTGCGTTTCGGGGTGCTGGGTCAGCGCCCACACACGCTGCAGGAGGTTGGGGATTGGCTGGGGATGAGCCGCGGGCGGGTCAAGCAGATCGAGTCCGCGGCGCTCAAACAGCTCCAGGACACGGCGGACGAGGCACGGCCACACGCCGCGTAAGCGCAGACTCAAGAGCATGTCGAGATGCCACCCACCGAGTTTATGCTCAGCGAACTGCGGCGGACCGCGCGTCACGACCACCGGGCATACCCCGTTGGTGAAGCGAGGAACAAACTGTCGGTGACACGCAGGTCGTTATTCCCGCCCGGATCGGCCAGGAGCATCGTCACGCTGTGCGATCGGATCTGCTCCCCCGGCTTCCCCCATGCGCATAGCGCGCCCCAATCGCGCCGGAATGGATGAGAAGCTCACGGGTACGCCGGGCGGCGAGGAAGCGCTGAAATTCCTCGCTGACACATACCGCACCCGACTCGTGCGGGCGGGCCGGACGACGGAGCATCCAATCGCGGTCGCTCGGTTACTCGCGGCTGACGAACAGCAACCGCAGCTCGTGATCATCGGGTTGTTACATGACGTGCTGGAGGACACCGGGGTCACATCCGACGAGCTTCGCAAAGCGTTTGGCGGAGAGGTTGCACGGCTGGTTGTCGCACTCACCCAGGATGACTCGATCAGCGACTACACAAAGCGCAAGGCCGAGCTCCGCGGCCGGATCCTCGACGCGGGACCCGAAGCGTCGACGGTCTCACTGGCCGACAAGCTGGCCAAGCTCGAGGGTGTCGACTCCAGACCTCGAGCGCGTAAGCTTGACCACTACGAGAAGACGCTCGACGAAGTGGAGCGACGCTACGGGCCGAGCCGGCTCAGCCTGCTTCTGCGTGGGCAGCTTGACCGTTGGTCGGGCGGCCGGAGCGATTGAGGGCTATCGCACGAACGCCGCGCTGCCGGCGAACAGAGCTCGCTCGCCTAGCTGCTCCTCGATCCGGGGCAGTTGGTTGTACTTGGCAGTGCGCTCGCCCCGGCATGGGGCACCCGTCTTGATCTGCCCGACGCCGGTGGCGACGGCGAAGTCGGCGATCGATACGTCGTCGGTCTCGCCGGAGCGGTGCGAGATCACCGCGCGGTACCCGGCGTCGCGGGCGATCCGGATCGTCTCGAGGGTCTCGGTCACAGTGCCGATCTGGTTGAGCTTGATCAGGGCCGAGTTGGCGATGCCCTCCTCGATCCCGCGGCGCAGAATCGCCGGGTTGGTGACGAAGATGTCGTCGCGCACCAACTGGAGACGATCCCGGAGCCGTTCGGTGAGTAGCTTCCAGCCGTCCCTGTCGGATTCGGCCATCCCGTCCTCGAGCAGCACGATCGGATACTGGTGGAGAAGCTGCTCGTAGTGCGCAATCAACTCCGCGCTGGACAGCGTCCGGCGATCACCCGTGAGCCGATAGACGCCCCTGTCGTAAAACTCGCTGCTTGCGGGGTCGATCGCGATTGCGATTTCCTCTCCGGGGCGATAGCCGGCGCGCTCGATCGCTCCCACCAGCAGCTCGAAAGGCGCGGTGTTGGAGGCCGTCGCAGGTGCGATCCCACCCTCGTCACCAACCGAGGCCGGCTGCCCGCGGAGATGCAGCTCCGCCTTGAGGTGGTGATAGGTCTCGACGCACATTCGCAAAGCCTGCGAGAACGTGATCGCGGAGATCGGGACGATCATGTACTCCTGGAAGTCGACCATGTTGTCGGCATGCACGCCGCCGTTGAGTACGTTCAGCATCGGCATCGGGAGCATCGGTGGGACGCCGTCCTGACGCCAGTAGGACCACAGCGGCAGGTTGGCATCCGCCGCGCGCGCCCGCGCGACTGCAAGCGACACGGCCAGGATCGCGCTTGCGCCCAGCCGGGCCTTCGTTTCGGTTCCGTCTAGCTCGATCAGCAGCTGGTCGATCCCTGCCTGGTCGGCGGCGTTGCGGCCGACGATCGCTCCGGCGATCTCGCCGTTGACGTTCGCAACCGCGCGTAGCACCCCCTTGCCGACGAACGCGTGGCCGCCATCGCGTAGCTCGACCGCCTCGTGCTCGCCGGTGGAGGCGCCCTAGGGAACCGCGGCGCGCCCAAACGCGGCGGAGTCTAGGCGCACGTCCACCTCGACGGTCGGGTTGCCGCGACTGTCGAGGATCTGCCGGGCGTTGATCTGCTCGATCGCACTCAATGCCCGCGGCTACCTCGCCCCGCGCGCATGTGACCGACCAGACGTCGATCGTCGCCGGCATCCCGGACTGGACGAGGCTCGGGCCGCCAACACGGCGCTCGCGATCCGCAGCAGAAGCTGCGCGTGAGCCCGCCGCGCGGCGGGCCGACCGAGCAGCGACGGTATCCGCCACCACGGATCGGGTTTGGCGAACCGATCCCAGACGCAGGCGAAGCGATGCTCAGGGGTGTTCGCAGCCGCGGTGGCGGGATCGAAGCCCGCAAGAACCATTGGGCAATGTGGCCGCCACGCTCCGATCGTCAACTTAACGTCCGGGTCCGCGGCAAGCCCGTCGACCAAACGCTGCAGACGCTCGGTGCTCAGTCCCTGGAGCGCGAGTTGCAGGTCATCGCTGGTCATCGATATCCACCTCCTGTTGGGTTGGCTCCTCATGCCTCAAGTCGCTCTGACCGGCGAGCGGCCGTCGACGAGCACTCCGTGGCCGGGTGCGCCGGATTGCGCAGGGGGCCCGGTGAGCAGTGCGCGGGTCAGCGGCAGGCGGTGCCGCTGGCCGGGCCGCAAGGCGAGCGTCTGGAACACCGACAGCTCAGCCCGCTCGAACGCGGCCGCCGCGCCGGTCATGTACAGCCTGAAGATTCGCTCGCGGTGACGCCCGGCCGCCTCGATCGCCTGGGCGCGATTCGCGGCCAAGTTCGCCAGCCAGCGTCGCAGGGTGAGGGGGTAATGTTCACGTAGCGACTCGAGATCTCGCAGCTCCAGTCCCGCCCGCTCCACCGAGCCCAGCAGCTCGGTGACGGGGTGAAGCTCTCCGTCGGGAAATACGAACCGGTCGATGAACGAATCGTGACCGGCTCGGCCTGGCGTGAGCCGCGCGATCCCCTGGTTGAGGAACAGCCCGCCGGGGCGCAGCAACCCGCGCACCTTCCGGACGTAGGCGTCGAGCTGGCCTCGACCGATGTGTTCATACATGCCGACGCTCGCGATCGCATCGAACTGCTCGCCTTCGAGTTCGCGATAGTCGGCCACCCGCACCTCGCAGCGATCCGCGATCCCGAACTGTTGGATTCGCTCGCGGGCGACCTCGGCCTGGGCCGGCGACACCGTCACTCCGACCGCCCGCACGCCGTGGTTGATGACCGCGTGCAGGATCAGCGAACCCCAGCCGCAGCCGATGTCGAGCAGCCGGTCGCCGGGCCAGAGACTCAGCTTGCGGCAGATCGACTCGAGCTTGCGCTCCTGGGCGCTCTCCAGCGGCTCCTCGCCAGAGGCGAAATAGGCGCACGAATACACGAGGCTCGGGCCGAGTACCAACCGGTAGAACGCGACGGCTGTGTCGTAGTGGTGGCGGACAGCGGCGCGGTCACGCTGCGGCGAGTGACGTCGCCCGCGCGACCGCGCCTCACCCTCCACCGTGGGCGGGCGTCGCAGCGCGTCGCGTCCCGCGACCCGCCACGCGCACCTTGCCGCACGCACACGATCCACAAGCGATAGCTCGAGGCCCTGAAAGTCGTAGCGAAGCGCCAGCGCCTGCTCAAGGCTTCCCTCCACCTCGAGCGCGCCAGACACCCACGCTCGTCCCAAACCGAGCTGGCCGGGAGCGCGCAACAGGTACGCCAGCGTGCGCGGATCACGCACCACCAGCGTCGGACTCGGACCCGGCTCCGTCGCCGGCAGCACGCTCCCGTCCCAGAACCGCACCCCGAACGCTCGGCGTCCGAGTGCTCCGCCGGCCACCGCCTCGAGCATGCGCCGAACTCGAGCCGCGACCGGAGTGGACCGCTCGCGCTCCGTTTCCCGCTCGAGCGGATCGCTCCCGTTGCCTGACAGCTGCCTCGGCACGCCGGCACCTCCACGTCATGGACATCGACTCGACGTAGAGGCCATTAGCGGTCATCGCCGCGATCCGAGCGAGCCTCATCGCTCAGCGCCCACAAGTGTACTCCCGCTACCCGACCCGTGCGGTCTGGCCCGTTGTCATGCTATTGCCATCATGCCCGGAGTCGACCAACGGGCGCTTCGAATCGCCGCCGAGGCATACAGGGCCGCACGCGGAGACTACGAGGCGGCCAAGGCGGCCGCCGACGCCTCCTATGAGCGGCTCGAGGCGAGCCGCGAGACGTTCGAATACAAAGCCGATTGGCTTCAGACACGTAGGCACGAGGCCGAGGCGGCGTGGCGTCTCGAACAGGCCAGGCGCGCGTATCGCGAGGCCGGCGGGTACGTGGCGGACAGCGATAACGAGCTTCACTGAGCGCACGCGCTCCGGCCTTCGGATGACACTGGTTCGCCAGTCACCGTTAAGCCGACGACCCGTCGACGGGGCGAACGCTGCCAAGGATCTGCCCGGGCCGACTCGGGCTCGCCGAAGCCCGGGTCGGGATGCGGCTAGCCTGACAGCAGCCGGCGCCGGCGGCGCCAATCGTCCGGGAGCACTCGCTCCATGACGTCGTCGAGGACGATCACCCCGACGATCCGGGCGTGGTCGTCGACCACGGCGAGTGACAATAGGTCATAGTCGCTCATTACGCAGGCGATGTCGGGAATATCCGCGCTAGTAGTAACAGTAGGAGTCCGGGTTCTGACCAACGCCACCAGCGCGTCCTGCGCTTCGGCGCGAAGCAGATCGGCCACCGCCACCGCGCCCCTAAATCGGCCCCCAGCATCGCTGAGGTAGACGGCTTGAACCTCCTGTGCCGGAATACCGGCCGCGCGGACACCCGCTATCGCGTCAGCCACGGTCCCGTCCATGGCGACGCGCACGAACCCGGGGTTCATGATCCCGCCGGCGGTCTCGGGGTTGTATCTGAGCAATTCGCGGATCTGGGCACTCTTCGCCGCAGGGAGCAGGTCGAGCACGGGTCTCCGGCGGCTCTGATCGACCTGCATCACCAGATCCGCGGCGTCATCGCTCGGCAGTCGGGCCAGTAGAGCCGCAACGTCCGTGTTCGAACGGTCCCGGAGAAACCTGATGCGATGCTCGTCGTCGAGCTCCTCCAGCACGCTGGCCTCGAGGTCGCGGCTTTCCTCCACCGAGGACAGAATCTCGTCTGCTTGATCGTGTGAGGCCGCCTCGACCAGGTCCGCGATCTGCGCCGGGTGAAGCCGGGCCAGGCGACGCGCCAGACGCCGCCGCGATGACGGGATGTAGGCGGGGAACGGTTCGAGCTCAGACCAACCGACGAACCGAACCGGTTTACCCACACGATGGCGCCACCGCGGCAGCAGTCGGCGCAGCCGCGCGCGAATGCTCGTGTCGATCCCCGCCACACGCCACGCCCGCCGCTCGTGCACCAGCTCGATCTCCCGAGCGCGTACGAGCCGTGCCGTGGTGATCTCGATCATGTCGCGGCCAAGCAGGTCGCCGCGCAGCAGTGCTTCGCCTGGACGGCGCTGGAATCGCGCCAGGTTCAGCTTGTTCGTCGAGGTTCTCACGGCGGAGGGCGCGAGGCTGACGATCTGGCGCGCGGGGATGAATAGCTCCCGGCCACCGATGCGGACCTTCGCCCCCACCAACGGGGGATGCGATTCCTTCGCGTCGAGTCCGACGACCAGGTCGATCACCCGTCCGAGCCGCTGGCCGTCAGAGCCGAGCAGCCTGCTGGCAGACACCCCCGATCCATGCGCGAGCGCCTCACTTATCCCGGCCCGCGGGCGAGTCGGTGGGCAACCCCGTGCGGTCATCCCGCGCCAGATATCGAGTTTCGTGTGGCGATGACCGCGCCTCATCGGCTCCATCCATCCGCTTACGCCAAACACCGAGAAGCCATCAGCCGGTTAGGCGGTTGCGGCGAGCTTCATCGCCTCGACCAAAATGCTAGCGCCCCGCGCGATGCCAACCGTCCGTGCAGGGGCAGACGCCCGAACGTGGAATAGTCTGGGCGTCGAGCGATGAGGCTCGCTCAGACTGCGGCGTTTGCCGATGATGGCCTCTACGAACCCAGGAGCAGCAACGTTCGTGGAGGTCAGATGGCAGGTGAATCGGTACGGCTGACGTCGGATGCCCGACGGCAGAACGCCATACGGCAGCCGGATTAAGCTCGGCGTGGCTGTCCTCGCGATCACGTCTGGGTGTGCGCCTGGTCTGCTCGTTCGCGTCGACGGGGCCGGGATGCACTCGTTCGAATTCGTGCCGCTCGGGGTGCGACGTCCGGGTTGGGTGGGTGGCCCCTGGTCCGCTCTCTCCCCGACCGGCAGCTGATGTCCGGCTCACCGACCCGATCGCGCGAACGTCCGCAGGGTGGCAAACCGGCTAACCCCCCGCTGCCTGTCCGGCGCGTGATCGCCCTCAACCGGTCGGAGTTCAGCTCGCGCCGGTCCGACGTGATCGGTATGGCGCTTCTCGCAGCGGGCGTGCTGCTCGGAGGCGTGACCTACCTGGGCTGGTCTGGAGGGATTGCAGGACGCGGCGCGATCGATGCCGCCCGGTTCACGTTCGGCGCGGTCGCCAACCTTCTGCCGGTGCTGGTCGTGGGAGCAGGTGCGGTGGTTCTCGCGCCCAAGCTGCGGCCGGCGAAACCTCGAGCGGCGTCCGGTGTCGCGTGCCTGATCGACGCCGTAATCCTGATGATCGCGGCGGGAACGGCCAGCAGCCGGGGCGCGACGTCCCCCGGCTGCTGGCAGCCCGCCGTCTTCGAGCGCCACGCGGGCGCGCTCGGGCAGGCCGAGCTGTGGCTCGCGGCTCGGCTCCTTGGGGGTGTCGGCGCGGACATCCTGGCGGTGTTCCTGCTGCTGGCCGCGGTGATCCTGACGACCCGCACGACCGCCAGGGACGTGCTCGTGTCTATGCATGCCAGGCTGGCCAGGACCACCTCGGGCGCGGAGCGGCCGGGCGAAGAACTGGAGGCAGCAGCCGATCTTCCCGGGTCGGAACCCGTGTCGCACGACTCAACGGCCCTCGATTACGCCTCCTACGGGCCATCGGCTGAGTGGCGCGATCCGAGCGCGGGTACCGAGCCCCCGCCAACGGACGCGGCGGCGCCGCGCTCGGGATCGACAAGGTTGGAGTGCAAGCCGGCCGCGCACGGCGACGGAGGAGGGGAAACCCGGACGACGTCGCGCGAACCGCCGTTCATCGAGCAGCCGGTGCGCGAGACCACCCGACAACGACGCTCTGGCGGCGCAGACTTCGCTGCGCGGTGGGAGCTTCCGTCGACACGGCTGCTCACCCGGTCGACTGGAGAGGATGCCAAGCCGGACACAGCCGGACAGGAAGAGACCGCGCGCGCCCTCGTCCAGACGCTCGGTCACTTTCGGATCCAGGCCAGGCTGCTTGGGCGCGTCACCGGGCCGCACATCACCCGGTATGAGCTGCGGTTAGCCCCGGGCACGAAAATCGCGAAGATCGCGCATCTGGCGGACGACATCGCCTACGCGCTGGCCGCGACCGACATCCGGATCCTCGCCCCAATTCCCGGCCAGCACGCGGTTGGGGTCGAGGTACCCAACGCCCGCCGGCAAATCGTGCACCTCGGCGACGTCCTTCACGATCCGCCCCCCGATCGGTCGCCACTGGCGGTGTGGCTCGGCAAGGACATTGGCGGGCGCCCCGTCAGGGCGGACCTGGCGAAGATGCCGCACCTGCTGGTCGCCGGCACGACCGGAGCGGGAAAGTCGGCGTGCCTGAACACGATGCTGTGCAGCATCCTGCTCACGGCCACACCCGACGAAGTGAGGTTCGTGCTCGTCGATCCCAAGCAGGTCGAGCTCAACCACTACGACGCCATCCCTCACCTGCTCGCGCCGCTGATCACCTCTCCGCGGATCGCCGCCAACGCGCTGCAGAATCTGATCGGGGAGATGGACCAGCGCTACGACGTGATGTCGCTCGCGCGCACTCGCTCGCTGCCGGAGCTCAACCGGGTGAGAGCCGAGCGAGGGGAGCCGTCGCTGCCCTACATCCTGTGCGTGATCGACGAATTCGCCGATCTGATGATGGTCTCATCGGCCGAGGTGGAGGACGCGATCATCCGTCTGGCCCAGAAGGCCCGGGCGGTAGGAATCCATCTGCTTCTGGCAACCCAGTCACCGCGCGCCGACGTGATCACCGGCATGATCAAGGCCAACGTTCCCTCGCGGATCGCGTTCTCCGTCCCAAGCCAGACCGATTCGCGAGTCATCCTTGACCAGAACGGTGCGGAGTCCCTCCTCGGCCAGGGGGACATGCTGTTCTCCCCGCTCGGCGCAAAAGTCCAGCGACTGCAGGGGGCATACATCGACGAGCGGCAGATCGCGGAGATCACGAACGTCTGGCGGCGCCAGGGCGCGCCCCAGCTGCACGATGAGCTCCTGGCCGAAGTGGAAACAGAACAACCGCCCGACGGCCAATCTGGCCAGGGCGCGCCGGGTGATGACTGGGACCCGCGGCTCGAGGAAGCGATCGCGCTCGTGGCGCACATGGGTACGGCTTCAACCTCCATGCTCCAGCGCAGGCTGCGGCTCGGCTACACGCGCGCGGGCCGGTTGCTCGACATGCTCGAGCGACTCGGCGTGATCTCGGGGTACGAGGGCTCCAAGCCAAGGAAGCTGCTGATCAGTGAGCCCGAGATCCCCCGCGTTCTCTCGCGGCTGCGCGAGGACGATCGTCGCGCGAAGGGTGCGCTGTAAGCGCGAAGCACCGTGCGGGACGCGAGAAAGCGTCCGACCGGCGGCCACATTCACATGTCTTGCTCCGGGCGCGGCCCGCGGCGCGCCTCGGGCGTGGGTGACTGCGAATCGACATGCGACCAGAACGCGTGCTCGAACTCGCTCCACCAAGCCGGCTCCGCACCAGGGGTGAACCGAGCGCCGCGCCGCCGCCTGGCCCACCAGTAATGCAGGCACAGGCGAAGCCACACGATCCGACTCCACAGGGTCCTCTTCGGCCAGTCCATCTTGACCTCCACGTCGGGCGTTAAACGACTGACGTAGAGGCCATCAGCGGCACACGAGCCGCGCTCAGTGCGAGCCTCATCGCGCAGCAACAAGCATACCCTCGGCGGGTCTAGCCTATGCTTGCTGGCGGCGATGAGGCTCGCCGTTCCCGTGCCGCCAGGTACTGATGGCCTCTACCGACTGCCGTGATCCGGACGCTCGGAGCAGGTGATGGTTCAGAGGCGGACATCAGATGGGCCGGCGGAGACCGCGCCGGTGCGACGCTTTTGCATTGCGGTGGCTAACTGCCGTAGGTGCGGCCGTGAGTGGCCGGCGCATGTCGGCACGTGCAGTGAGTGCGCGGCGGCGCTGGGGGAGCCGCGCAGGGTCGACTGCGGGCGGCTGGTCGCGCCGGCTACCGTGCAGCCGACCACGCCGACGTTGGCGGTGGTGGTCGCGATCGAGCTTTCGCGTCGCGGCGTATCGAGCGCAGATGAATGGGCGGCTCGGGGTTGGGCGTTGATCGCGCCCCTGCTCGCTGGAGCGCTGAAGGTCAGGCCCGGTCCTGCCGGAACGGTTCTGGCGGCGTGGCCCGTGGAGCGGTCGGAGACGGTCGAGGAGGCCGCCGAGCTCGCCCTGGATCTGGGCGCGCGCCTCGTACGCGGCCGCGACGACGGAGTCGAACTGCGCGGCGGCATCGCCGTGGGGGTGATCGATGATCGCGCGACGTACGCCGTCGTCGAGCGTTGGGTCGAGCGGCTCGCGCTGGCGGCGAGCGCTGGACAATGGCTTGTCTCTGAAGACGCCGCCCATACGCTCGAGCGGCGATTTGTGTTGCGCCCAACGGGCCTGGTCTCGCGCTGGTCGCTGCCACTGAACGACGGGCATCGCTGGCTCGTCTCCCGGATGACGCCGCCGCGGTTACCGTCGGCCGTAAGTGGCGACCCACCTGGCCTGGTGCTCGGACGCGAGGACGAGCGGCGGCGGCTGCTGGCAGAGCTGACGAGGGCGGGACAAACGCCGCGGCGGCAGGTCGTGCTCGTGAGCGCGCCGGCGGGCGGTGGTAAGTCGTACCTGCTGCGCCGGGTGCTGGCGGACAGCGAGCTGGCGCTGGGGGCCGGCGTCGCGTTCGCGCCGCTCGGATCGCGCTCGCTTGACCCCGTGCGAGCGCTGCTCGCCGCGCTTGACGATTCGTCCGACGCGGTTCCTGACGACCGGCTCGCTGAGGCGCTCGCCCGGGCCGCAAGCCGTCGGGCCGCCCGCGAGCCATGCGCGATCGTGGTCGATGACATCCACTGGGCAAGCCAGGCCGCCGTCACGACGCTTGCGCGAGCGATCGGCACAAGTGCCGAAAACGCGCCGCTGGCCTGGGTGCTCTCGATGAGAACCGCCGCGCTCGAAACCACGCGAGGGCTCGTCGAGCTGGTCGACATGACGGTTGAACTCCCGCCGCTCGCAGTGGCGGACCGAGAGAGGCTGGTGGCCGCGCGGATCGGGACACTCCCCGACGCGGTGCGCTGTCATCTGGCCGGCTCGGGAGCACGCGGTAATCCCCTGTACCTCGAACACCTCGCCGAGGCGATTACGGAGGGCTCGACCCAAGACCGGCTCCCGGCCACCCTCCACGAGGCGATCCTGATGCGCCTGGACAAGCTTGCCGCGCGGGTCCGCCAGCTCGCGCACTGGTCGAGCTGGCAGTCCAACGCTGCGCGCGAGCTCGAGGAGCTCGAACGCGAGGTCGGCGACTGGCTCGATCGCCTCGAGACCAGCGACATTGCGGATCTTCCGACAATCGGTCGCTATCTGGCCAGGCTCCGAGCCGTCGACCTCGACCTCGTCGTCGCACGCTCGATCCTCCGGATGCCGCTCGCGACCAACCGGCGCCTGGCGGGCGCCGCCGAGCGGCTTGCCGCCGCCAGCACCGACGCATTGCTGGACTATCTCGACACGATGGCCACCGAGGGACGGGCCCGGCGGGCCGCGCACGAGGCCCAATCTGCCGCGGGCGGAGCCGAGCGTGCCCTGCGGCTGGCCGACGCCGAGCGGCTCCTGGCCTTTGCCTGGCAACACGATCCGCAACCCGAACTCGCGCACAAGCGCGGAAACCTGGCGCTCGCGCTCGGCCGAATCGACAACGCCCTCGGGGCCTACCAGGACGCCGCGATTGCCGGCGATGACAGCGCGCAGCTCGAACGGCATATGGCTCGAGTTCAGGCGCTGATCGGCGACGTCGATCGCGCGACCATGCGCCTACGGACGGTGCTCCAAGATCCCACGCTTGATCCACATCTCCACGACTGGGCGGCGCTCGATCTGGCCCGTCTACTCGGGCAGTCGTCTGCTCCGGTCCACCACCCCCGTAGCCAGGACATCGTTCGGCGCGTACTCAAGACCCAAGCATGGGCACGACCGGGGGATCCGGACGCCGCAATTGAGGCCGCCAGGAGCCTTGTTCTGGCGGCTCAACCCACGGCGTGCGCGGCCGAGCTGATCGAGACGGCAGTGCTAGCTCGTCGTGCGGGCCTCACCATCCCCGGACTCGAAACTGCTGCGGCGGAGGCAGCGCAGACACTGGACAACCCGCGTGCGCGCGCACTGCTTGAGGCGGCCGAGCTCCCTCAAGCGCTCTCTGCGTTCGTTCACTGGGATGTATGACCTCCTCGCGATTCAAATCTCACGATCTTCGGTCTCGACACGCGGGCGAGCCGACCGTCGGGGCGCTGATCCGCCCAGGTCTTGAAGCTTGCCGGTCTTCGATGAGCTTCGAGATCATTCCCGTCCTGCCCTCCGCCGCCCTGGGCAGCGCGCTCAGGGGCGATGGTCGAAGAGCAGCCGCGCGCCGCCTGAGCCAGCGTTCGCAACGAACTGTCCCGTGGCTCGGCTGAGCGTGAAGGTGATTGGTTCGCCGTCCTCGGTGAGCACGTCAACCCGCCGGCCAGCCTCCTCGACGCGATCGATGACGCCACTGATGGTCGTTCCCAGAAAGACGATGATGACGCGATCGCCAACGTACGGCATCTGCCTCACGGGCATGGGCGGGCTCTGAGCGCGTCGGGCGATGCCGGCCGCGTTGGGCTCGTTCGTTCCGCTACCGGCGACAGCTCGCCACGAACTCTCAGGCTGACCTCAGCTGGCACAGAAAGATCGGACTGGTCGGCGTTCACGATGTCGGACGTCTCGATCACACGCGCTGAACGCGGCCCACGACGGCGATGGTCCCACCCGAGCCCTCACGTACTCAGTCCATTCCCAGCGGACCGCGGCTCTCGCCGCGGAGGAACTGGTGCACGAACGGGTCGTCCGAGGTGAACAGCTCGTCGGCCGGTCCGTCGGCGACGACTTTTCCCTTCCACAACAGCGCGATGTGTTCCCCGATCCGACGCGCGGACAGCATGTCGTGCGTGACGAGCACATAGGTGCCGCCCTGGTCCTCGTGGATCTCCTGGATGAGCTCGCAGAGCAGCGCCGTGCGCACAGGGTCAAGGCCCGAGTCCGGCTCGTCGAAGAACACGATGCTCGGCTCCATCGCGAGCGCTCGGGCGAAGCCGACGCGCTTGCGCATCCCGCCCGAAAGCTCAGTCGGGCGGAGACTGCCCGAGCCGCCCAGTCCGACCTCGGCCAGTCGCCGGTGTGCGATCTCGAGGATCTCCTCCTCGGACTTGTCGGTGTTCTGGCGCAGCGGGAAGGCGACGTTGTCGAGCACGCTCATTGAGCTGAACAGCGCTCCGTCTTGGAACAGCACCCCGAACTTCTCCTTACGGAGCGCGAGTAGCTCATCCCCTTCGAGGTCCGGCACGGACACGCCCTCGACGAGCACATCGCCCGAGTCCGGCCGTGTGAGTCCGATCGCGTGGGCGACGAACACCGACTTGCCGGTGCCCGACGGGCCCATCAGCATCGTGATCTGACCCGCGGGAACGTTCAGCGTTGTGCCATCCAGCACGCGGTTGCCCCCATAGGACTTATGGACGTCGCGGAACTCGATCGCATACTCGCCGTCCCAGCCAGTCCGGCCGCCTTCAGACCCAGGCTCACGCTTGCCGAAGATGCGCATTTTGAGACCTCCACTGACATCGGTGTCGTAGAGGCCATCAGCGCAACCGCGCGCATCGGGCGAGCCTCATCGCCTTCTGGACGGAGTGTACCTGGCCCGGGGCGCCGGGAACGCAGCTTAAGAGCGCGAGCGGGTCCGCTCCGAGAACAGTCCGGCGCGGTCGGTTGTGATCGGGGGAGACCCGCTGCCCGCTAGTCGCGATCGGATCCGCGGGCGGACCGGCGCAGGAACAGCGGGCACCGGTCGGATGACAGGTTGAGCTTTTGCGGGCGGAACAGTTCCATCCCGATCCGTGGGTGTCGGCAGAACCCGGGTATCTCGTAGCCGGAGTCGTCCACGAATGGCGGAGATGCCGCCTGAAAGTAAAGGCACTCCGGACATTGGTGCGGCATGTAAGGCCAGCTTCCGCTCGTCATCCGGCCTTCTCCGGTCGGCAGGCGTGAGCCACGCCCGCGCTGGCAGCTGCTCGCCGGACGGCGAGGATCAGCGGGATTGCGGCGAGCTCGGCGACCAATGCGAACGCGACCACGGCACCAAGCGACACATCGAACAACGCGCCGATCGCGGTGCTACCAAGAAACCAGGAAATGCCGTAGACGCCGGTGAACAGGCCGTAGGCAGACGCGCGACGATCCGGAGAGACCATCGGAGCGACCGCGGCCGAGATGATCGACTCGTGCACGCCCATGCCCAGCCCCCACAGGCAGACCCCGACGAGGCTCGCCCAGAAGCCCCCGAGGAAGGCCAGCGGAGCGTAGGCGGCGGCCACGACCGTCAGAGGGACGAGCAGTCCGATCCCGTGGCGATCGAACAAACGACCGAAGACGAGCGATCCCGTGCCGCTCACCGCCATCGCGGCGGCGTAGAACACCGGGGTCAGCGCGGCGTCCACGGTTCCCGAGCGCTCGAAGTGGTACGCGATGATCGGGAAGTCAGCAAACCCGGCGCCCACGAGCGCCGCGCCGGCAAGGTAAATCCAAAACGCTCGCGGCAGCCCATCGGTGCTCACGTGGGCGGGACCGGCCTCGAGATCCTGCGGCCGCGGGTATAACCGACGAGCGACCGCCAACAGTGACAGCATGATCGCCGCTGGCACGGCGAGCGCCGCGAACGCGGTCTTGTAGTCGTGGTCGCTGGTGGCGAGGATGAGCGCAACCAGCAGCGGCCCGAACATCGCCCCGAACTGATCAAGCGCCTCGTGGACCCCGAAGCCCCAGCCGTAACCCATCCGCTTGGCGGCGTGCGAGAGCATGGCGTCGCGCGACGGGTTGCGGATCGCCTTCCCGACCCGCTCGAGGATGATCAACAGGGCAGCGATCTCCCAGCTCCGGGCGAGGGCGAGCAGCGGCACCACCGACATCTGCAGGATGTAGCCGCCGATCGTGATCGGCCAGTACAGCCCGGTCCGGTCCGCGCCGCGACCCGAGAACAGCCGCAACCCATAGCCGACAAACTCGCCGAAGCCGGTGATCACGGAAATCCCGAGCGCGCCAACCCCGAGCAGACCCAGGTACGGCCCGATGACGCTTCGCGAGCCCTCGTAGGTGAAGTCGGCGAAGAAGCTCATCGCCCCGACCATCAGCACGAACTTCAAGTGCCTGGACAGTCGCGGCGGCCGTCCGCCCACCTTCTCGGGTCCCGGATCGGCTCCGGGGCGATCTTCGGCACGGGTATCGAGCGGCTCCATCGAAATCCTCCGTCGACGTACTCCCAACAGCAGAGGCCATCAGCCCGGAGGGCGGTTGCGCGCGGAGCCTCATCGCGCTCAACAATCACCATACCTCCCCGGGGCGACGATTGGACCGGTGCCTCAAGATGCCGCTCAGCTTGACGTCGGCCTTGAGATCGAAGTTGACGTGTGGCGTCGCGCTGCGCCGCTACCGAGCACGAATTAGGGTGAGACCGTCTCGAGTAGAGCATCGACCCAGGAGGAGCCCGTGCCCATCTACGTAATGCTTTGCACGCTCACCGCCGACGGAGTGCAGACGATCAAGAACAACCCAAACCGAATCAGGGAGGTGAACCGGGAGGTAGAGGAGCTGGGCGCGAGCGTCAAGGCGCAATGGGCGACGCTCGGCGAGTTCGACTTCGTCAACGTGATCGAGGCACCGGATGAGAAGACCATCGCCCGCGTGTCCCTCGAGCTCGGTGCGCGAGGCACAGCGCGCTACGAGACGCTGAGCGCGATCCCGATTGACGAGTTCATCGAATCAATGTGAGCCGCGCACTTCACGGGCGCGCGTCGGTTCGACGCGAAAAGCACCACCTGTCCGGCTGCTCACGATGCCTTACCAGCCCGACGTCTAACCCGGTCCGGCTCGGGTAAGTACGTAGCCATGACCGAGGACGTCCTTGTCTGCATCGTCGAGATCCCGAAGGGGAGCCGCAACAAGTACGAGTTCGACCCGAGTTTCGGCGCCATCAAGCTCGATCGGTTCGTCTCGGCTTCGGTCGTGTACCCCACAGATTACGGATACGTTCCGGACACGCTGGCCCCCGACGGCGACCCGCTCGACGTGCTGATCTGCGTGTCCGAGCCGACCTTCCCAGGTTGCCTCGTTCCCGCGAAGACGATTGGGCTGTTCAGGCTGCGGGACGAGAAAGGTCCGGACGACCACGTGGTGTGCGTGCCCTGCCACGACCCGGGCTGGAACGAGTTCGATGACGTCGACCAGCTTCCCACGCAGCTGCGCGCCGAGATCTCGCACTTCTTCTCGGTGTACAAGGATCTGGATCAGAACCGCCATTCCGAGGTGCTCGGATGGGGCAATCGGGAATCGGGGCTGCGAGCCATCCGAGAGGCACGCGCGCGCTTCCGGGCGCAGTCAGCTGGCTGAGCCGGCCGGCAGGCGGGAGAGCGTGGCGTTCCGAACCTCTCAGCTCGGCTTGGATACCGATGCCTGTACGGGCGATCTCGCGTTCGGGGCGGGACTCATCGCTGGCCCTCGACCAAACCGGTTGGGGGCTTCCGGTCTGCGTGATGAGGCGAGGCGCGCCTCAGGTGATCTTGATCAAAGCGCCGATCGCGGTCACGGCGCACCCTCCGAGGACGAGCGCAAGCGCCCATAGTGCCCGGTTGCCGACGACCGCGCCGGCCAGTCCGACTCCGAGGACGCCGAGGGCGCCGACCGCGACCACCGCGGCGATCCAGGTCGGCCCTGGGAGCGCCACCGCGATCAGCAAGGGCGCAAGGGCTCCGAGCAGGCTCGCGCCGCTCGCGAGCGCGCTCTGCTCGGCGGCGCGCCGGACCGCATAGTGCCCCAGTCGGGTTGCGGCCAGGTTGCGGTTAGTGGGCAGGCTGAGCTGTTGAGAGGCATGCCGCAGTCGCCCGCGCGCCTCCGAGTAGGTGCCAACGAACACCGAGAAGGCGGCCGTCACCACGGCCGCTACCGAGATCCGCAGCGCGAGTCCGACGCTGAGCGGCGCGCCGGCCCCGACCAAGCTGGCCGACGCGAGCGTTAGCGCATTGAGGATCCCGTCCGCCAGCCCCAACGAGACCGGGAGTAGCGCCTCCGCGCGTCGTTGTTTCATCGCGCCCGCGGTACGTGCTCCACGAGCCAGTCACCGATCACGAGTTGATCGATGCTATGCACGACCGCACCCGCCCGTTCGATCGCGTCCGTCAGCGCCTGCAGATCGATGCCCTCGCCCTCAACGGACAAATCGGAGCCGACCGTCTCGGCATCGATCTCGGTAATCGTGACGTTCGCGGCCTCAACTCCCGGTACACCGTCGACAGCTTCGGCGACGGCAACAATCCCCGGGCCCTCGAGTGCCCAGTCGACGTCTAGCTTGGCGCGGCGGATCTTCATGATCGTTTGGTCCCCCCGGATGCAGTGGCGCAACTGCCACTTTGTCGTTCACTCTTCCCTGCGGCTCGGACGTCAAAGCCCACTCGCCGTCGCCGGACACCCACGGTCACCGTCTGTTGCCCGTCAGCCGATCTCGTCCGTGCGCCGCCAGGGGCGCACAAGCTCTCGACGTCCGGCGAGATAGGAGATGGCCCGTTTAGGCGCGGCGTCCTCCTCTTCGCTGAGCAGATGGCCGCGAAGCGATCTGCGCTTGAGCGAGTACGCGCGCATGTCCTCGGACAGTCGCACGAGCGTGCGGGCCAGGCGCTCCGCGAGCCTGGCCGCGTGCTCCGGGCCCGGGTCAGCGGCGAGCACGGCCGCGAGGTGTGGCACACACAGGAAGGGCGTGGGCTCATCGTCTACGCGAGCGGGCAGCGCGTCGATCAGATCGCGGACAGCGGCGCGCTCCGCGTCGACGAGAGCCGCGCACGCCGGGCAGCGATCGGGCCCAGGGGCCAGCTTCGAGAGCGCCTCGCGCAGAGCGCCGTCCTGGGCGGCCCGCGCGACCTGTGCGGTGATCGACCGCGCGAACCGTTCGGCCAGCGACGCGTATGCCGTGGCGATCCCGACATCGGAGGCGAGCTCGGCGTACTGCCAGGTGTGCATCGCGCAGAACCCGCCGTAACGTACGTGGGCTTCTCGCTCCTCTTCGCGCCGGGCAAGCTCCCGCTGCGCGCGCGCCATGTAGCGAAAAGGCACGTCCGCGACCCGCGCGCATACGACGCACTGGCCGGGTTGCTCACGAGCGCCTGATGCCCGCTCCGGCGCAGGCTCGGGGATCGATTCGTCCACCGGTGGGAGCGACCAGGCAGAAAGCTCCACGCCGAAGGCGGCAAGTCCGCGCTCAAGGCGCTCGAGGACCGCGACTTGCGCGTCGCTCGCGGGATCGCGCACGGTCGCGAGGACGCGCTCAGCGCTGCTGCGCGTCTCCCGACGGACACCCAGCGCGACATGCTCGACCCAGCGTTCGGCGGCCGACATGAGCGCCGCCCGCGCCGACTCACAGAAGGCGACGGCTGCCGCGTCCGTCACCTGGAGTAGACGAGCTCGGGCATCCGTCCCCGTACGTGGCGGCCGGAGCCGATGGCGCGAGCCGTCGATGGGAAGCGAAAGTCGAACCTCTGAGGTGGCCAGCTCGGGCAAGTTGGTTGGCGACCAGCCCGGGTCGGAGCCGGGCTCGGGCGCCGAGGCGCCAAACGTGTGTGCTGCGATGGTCTCGACAGACTCTCGCAACGAGTGCAGCTCGCTGAGCTGACCGCCGGCGAGCTGGACGAGCAGCGACCGCGTCTCGGCGCGACGGCGCGTCAGCCATCCGACGCACAGCGCGGGCCCCGCAGCTTCCAACTGCACGGTCGACTGCCGCAACCAGGCGTCCGCGGCGCGGCCCGCGGGCGGCTCGGGCCACCGCTCGTCCACCTCGCGCCGTAGGCGTTCGCGAAGCTCCTCGGTCCACCCGCTCAAACGTTCGGCCAGGATCTCGGAAAGCTCGGCCGACGACCGGTTATGGAGTTGTTCAGCGATCCGTCGCTGCTCGTCGAGCAGCTCGTCGATTCGGTGCTCAAAGCGCTCGAGGAGCCGCTCGCGGGCTGGCGGATCCTGGGGTCCGTTCGCCCGCCCGACTTCGAGACCGAGCCGCTGCCGGGCGAGCAGCCGCTCGGCGCGGCGGCGCATCGTCGCCAGAAATGACCGTGACTTCTCCCTCGTCAGGAAGCACACCAGCGAGCGTTCGAATTCCCGCAGCCCGCTGGCCTCGAGACGATCGGCGTCACCCTCGAGTCTCGCCCGCAGAGCCTCCCGCGCCGAGATCGGGAAGATGGACAACTCCCCGTGATCGGGATCTCGGGGCAGGCGGTGGCGAACGAAGCGCACGATCTCCTCCGCCTCATCTGCCGACACCAAGTCGAGCTTGTTGACGACGAAGAACACGCGCCCGACATCGCGACGCACCTTGTGCAGAAACTCCAACTCGGCCTCGCCCAGCGCGGCATCGAAACTCGTGACGAAGATCATCGCGTCCGCGTCGGGAAGGAATCGCTCGGTGGTGGTGGTGTTCGCGGCGATTGCGGAGCCGATCCCTGGCGTGTCGATGAAATGGAACCCGAGCCGGAGAATCTCGGCCGGCACGGTGACGTCGACCGAGGCAACCTGCAGCTCTTCACGCTCGCTGCTCGCCTGCGCCACGAACCGCGCCAACTCACCCAGCGAGACCTCGGTGGGGATTCGGCCCGCGCCGCGGCGCCGCACCATGACGCGCGGCCGCGAGCCGTAACGGACGCTGGTGATCACCGCGGTCATCGGCAGTGCGCCTGTCGGAAGGTATGAGTCTCCGAGGATTGCGTTCATCAGCGTGCTCTTGCCGCGACTGAACTGCCCGACCACCGCGAGCTGGAATCGGTCCTCGGCCAGGCGAGCGAGAAGCTCGCGCGCGCCCTCCTCGGCGGGTTCGTGATGGCGCTCGGCCGCGAGGCTCATCGAGCCGCCGATCAGCTCCGCGAGCAGGAGCTTGCGGCGCCGGTACTCGCTGAGCATCCCCTCGGAAGGATCGGATTGGCTACGCCACGCCCGGCTGTTGACGTTCTCCTGACTGACGCTCACTGGCTTCACCGCTCCTTTCGGGCCCTCATCGGGGTCGGTAGAAGCCATCAGCGCTCGGCGCAGTCAGAAGGCGAGCTTCATCGCCTTGACAAGAACATAGCGCAGCGCCTGACGGTCCTCGACGCCAGTTGTGCCACCCTCCACGCGACCTGAGCGCTTGGGCCGCGGCAAACCGGGAAGGGGTCCGGTTGAGCGGGGAGGGGCGGACGCGCGCCGCTTACTGGCGCGAGATGGTCGCGGCTGGAGAGGCGGATGAGCAGTGCACGATCCGGTCGCGTTCGAGTCGGCCAATCTCGGAGGCGGTAAGCCCGAGCAGCTCGGCGAGGATCTCCTCGGTGTGCTCGCCGAGCAGGGGTGCGCGGCGGACGGGCAGACGGCGGAACGCCGAAAAGTCAAGTGGGGTGCCGGGCATCAGGTAGCTGCCGACGCCGGGGTGCTCGACCAGCTCCCACATCTCATTCTCGGTTGACACACGTGCATCCTCGTGCACGAGCTGGGAAAAGGTCTGGTAGGCGCCCCATGACACGCCAGTGCCCTCAAACGCGGCGCGCACCTCGTTCAGCGTCCGGGCTTCGAACCATGGGCGCAGCACCCCCGCCAGCAGGTCGCGCAGCCGGAAGCGCTCGTCGACCGACTGCAGATCCACGTGCATTGCCTGCTCGATCGCCTGCACAGCGGTGGTCAGGCCCGTGACTTTCACGAGCGAGTTCCACTGCCGGTTCGTGAGCGCGACGATCATCACTCGCCGGCCGTCGCTGGTGGCGAAGTCGTGTCCGAAGGCGCCGTAGAGATAGTTGCCGTCCCGCGGTGTGTCGCGGACCCCGAGTTGCGCCCCGGCAGCCCGGCCGAGGTGGCCGACCACGGCAAAGGCAACGTCGGACAGCGCGACCCGCACGAGCTGGCCCTGGCCGCTGCGGGCTCGGTGGCGCTCGGCGGCGAGCAGCCCGACCGCCGCCATCTCGCCCATCGTGATGTCCCACGCCGGCAGGACGCTGTTGAGCGGGTCGCCGTAGCTGCGCGGTCCCGTCGCCCACGGAAAGCCAGTCGCGGGGTTGACCGTGTAGTCGACCTCGGACGTGCCGTCGCGATTGCCGGTCAAAAGCACCATGATCAGGTCCTCGCGGTGGGCGGCCAGCGACTCGTACGCGAGCCAGCCCCGTCCGGGAAAGTTCGTCAGGAACGCGCCCGCGGCAGCGATGCAGGCGGTAACGAGCTCGCGGCCTCGTTCGGACCCGAGGTCGACCTCGAGCGAGCGCTTGCCCTTGTTCATCCCGGCCCAGAACAAGCTGTCGCCGCTGTCGGCGAGCGGCCAGCGGCGGTAGTCGAGTCCGCCGCCAAGCTGGTCGAAGCGAATCACGTCAGCGCCGAGCTGCGCGAGCGTCATTCCACCAAGCGGCGCGGCGACAAAGGCGGATCCCTCGACGACCCTCAGTCCCGACAGAATGCCCGGTTCGGTCATGGCATCAGTCCCGTCAGCTGCCAGTCGAGCACCGCTCGAGGCTCATCCGCGTCCTCGGCCAGGGCCGAGACCCGCACTCGCAATTCGACCAAACCACCGTCGGCGAGCGGCTCAAGCGCCTCGAGCGCGATCTCCGAGTGCAGCAACTCGCCCTCGAACGTCGGCCCGAGATGGTCGCAGGACCGCCACGCCAAGATCGTGGCCAGGTCTGGCAGCACGCGCGTCAGGTGCGCGGCGGCGATCCCGATTACGTGGCCCCCGTACACAAGCCGCCGCCCATGGGTGCCTGCCGTGGCGTCCGTGTGGGTCATCGCCAGGTTCAGGCTGAGCCGGGCCAACTCCGGGGCGCCGCTCACGGTCTCGCCTGGTTCGAGAGCCCAGCTTGTACCCGGCTTGAGCTGGTGAAACAACGGTCCAAGCGGATCACGCCGCAGCGCCTGCAGCCGCCAATCCGAGGGGACTAGCTCGTGCACGTCGCGCTCCGCCGCCGTGTCCGCGGCCGCCTTGACGTCATCACCGGTCTCACCGGGATCCTCGCCGCGGGTCGGTAGCAGCGGACAGCGGTGAAAGTCGAGCACAACCTGACCGTGCTCATCGCGCGCGACCACACGCAGCAGCACCATCCCTCGGCCCGGCGCGCTCGCGCGCCGCTTGGCGACGACGGTCGTGGTTGTCCGCAACGTCGCGCCGACCTGCACCGGTCGCCCGCCCAGCCCGCGGTAGAACAGGTTGCCGAGCACCCGGCCGCTCGGCGGGGTCGACTGGCCGATCGCTAGGTCGCACACAAGTAGCGGGTGTGCCAGCAACGCGGGCGACCCGGTCACCTCGCGAGACAGTGGCGCGTCCAGCGATAGCCGCAGCCGGTCGCCCACGATCGCCTGGTGCAGCGCCGCCAGACCGTCGGTGATCGTCACGCCCGGTGCCGCAAACGCCTGCCCGACCGACAGATCCTCGTAATAGGGTGGCCCGGTCAGCTCGCGCGGCCGAGCCGGCGAGGCCGCCCGGCGCGGCAGCCGCAAAAGCCGTTCAGCATGCGCGCGCATCGCCTCATCGACCATCCCACCATCGACCCGGACAGCCGCGTCACCGGTCTGCGCCGCATGGTCGAGCGCCGCCTGCACCGCGCCCGCCCAGCGCAGCTCGCTGTCGCTTGCGGCGAACGTCTGGTTGAGCACCGGGACCTGATCGGGGTGGATCGCCCACTTCCCGTCGAACCCGAGATCCCTGGCCGCGCGCGCAGCCCGCGCCAGCGCGAGGCGATCCCCAAGCTGCAGAAACGGCCCGTCGATCGCCGCCACCCCGCTGGCCCGCGCTGCCGCCAGCACAGCCTCCTGGTGATACAGCCAGCGATCGATCCGCCCCTCCGCGCCCCGGCGGCCCAGCGCGGCCGCCAGATCCGCATACCCGAGGATCAGCGCGCACAGCCGCGGCTGTGTCCGTGCGATTTCACCCACCGCTTCGATCCCCTGAGGCGTCTCGATCAACGCCTGCAAGCCCACACCACAATCGAGCTGCTCGGCGATCATCGCCAGCTCTTGCGGCGACTGCACCTTCGGCACCACCACGGTCAACTTCAAAAGGCCGGCCAGCTCACGGACCAGCACAAGATCGTCCGCGAACTCCCGGGAGCCGCTCGGGTTGACACGCACCGCAACGGTGCGTCCCGCCCATTCCGGGCGGGCGAGTGTCGCCAAGATCGCCGCCCGCGCTCGCGTCTTGGCGCCTGGCGCGACCGCGTCTTCGAGATCGAACACGACTTCGTCGGCCGGCGTCACCAGCGCCCTCTCGTGCATCCGCGCCGCATGCCCTGGAACCGACAGGCAGGAACGACGCGAACGGTCCGTCAGCACGGTCGACGTCGAAGTGGCCACTGTTCCAAGATATCTGCCTCAGGTCTTGCGGGCAGGTCGCGCACCAGGCCGAGCAAGCCCAGACACGCCGGCGATTAGGACAGCGTCGTTCGCATCCGGCCCTCGTGAACACGACGACGGGCCATACTTCAGGTCACCGGCCACTGGACGTCTCTGTTTGTGAGGACGATCCGGCGGTGACCGGCATCTGTGCGAGAGATCTGGTTGTTCTGGGGAACCGGATGTCCGAGGCACGAGTGCCGGTCGGGACGAGTAGCACGCGCTACGGACGCTCGTCGACGGACACCTGCATCCGGGCGGATGCATAAGAGCTACGTCGAGTGGTCGATGCGAACATCCTCTTTCGCGACGCGAACGTCGCGCGTCGCCACGAGCAACCTGAATCACGCGCGGAAGGCGGGAAAGACAGACGCTGTTGCGTAGGCGTCAGCCCATTGGGGTGTTGGGTGATAGGGGTCCTCGCGGGAGCTCGCGGACCTCCACGACGGTACAGCGTCGGGGATAGGTGTCGATCCCGCCCCAGTCACGAACCCGGTACGGACACGCAGATCCACGGGTTTTGTCGTAGTACCGAGCCCGGTTGAACCCGCCACCCTTTGGTACCGGGCGTCGTATCCACGGCGGACCAAGCGTCAACCTTGAGAGCCTTGACGTGCGCACGTGCAACACCCCCGCAGTTGTGGCCGCGGCTTTCCCCTTGCAGACCCCATGCAACCTCCTCAAACGCCTTTACCTACTGCGTTTTCACCGCAATTTCAAACCGGGCGCCCCGACCGATTCGTGTTGGGCGACGATCGTCGACCCGGCGGCGCGGCCCACTGCCGATGTCCGCCGAGTGTGGGCCACTGCCAAGGGGTTTTAGCCCACCGTTTGGCCCACCGCGCCCACATTTCCAAATCTCGCCCAGAAGCCGCAATTCTGGAAAATTGATGGTTTGCAGGGAGAAATTAGTATGGGCACGGCTGGGCTTGAACCAGCGACCTCTCGCGTGTGAAGCGAGCGCTCTCCCACTGAGCTACGCGCCCGGCGCCGGGCCGATTCTACGCGGTTAGATCCAGGCCATCTCGGTCGCGCGCAGCACGGCCTGGGCGCGGTCGGCGACCTCGAGCTTGGCGTAGATGTTGTGGAGGTGGGTGCGCACGGTGCTCTCGGTCAGATGAAGCTCGCGCGCGATCGCAGCGCCGCGCGAGCCGGTGGCGAGGAGCTTCAGGATCGCGGTCTCGCGGGTCGACAGCGGTGAGCGCTCGGCGCGCCGGCGAGCGCCGCCGCCGGAGTGGGGGAGGCCGACGACGATCGCGCGCAATGCATCTAGGGAGAGCTCGCAGCGGGTTGCCAGTCGCAACATCGCCTCTCGGTCGACGGCGTCTCCGTGAGCGTGGTGGACCACCATGTCCGCCAGCCGGATCAGCGCCGCCTCGGGCGAGGCGTGCGTGCTGTGGTGTCCCGAGACGGCCCGGGTGAGGGCATCGGGAAGTCCCCACCGCTCGATGAGCAAACCGCCGAGGGCCGCGTGATCCAAGCCGAATTCACGCCGTTCGCGACGCAGGGCATTGTCGGGAGCGTCGCCGGTCGTGGCAGCGGCGAAGGCGGGCCAGACGATCGCCAGGAGGAGCTTGCCGACGTCGTGGAGTAGCGCCGCGGTGACGAGCTCGTCCCGATCAAACGGCCTGACCAGCTGCGCGATCCGGTCGGCGGCTCGGGCAACCGCCTGGGCGTGGGTAAGGCAACGGAGCAACAGCGCCTCGAACTTGGTCTGCCAGGGGAAGGTCACGCTTGGCAGCTGGGCGACTGCGTCATAGATCTGTTCGGGTGTGAGAAGGGCCACCGCCGCCGGCACGCCGGCCACCGGACGATCGCTTCGCTGCTGCGCCGCGCGGAGAACGGCGACGGTCACGCCGATGTCCCCTTCGATTGCGCTGATCAGGTCGGTGCCTCCGAGCGGTCCGGCAAAGGCCGCGCCGGCCAGCGCCCGCTCGACCGCTGGCTGGAACGCCGGAACGGCCTGGAACTCGACGATGGCGGTGCGCAGCTCGCGGGCGGCGGCGGGCATGGGGGGTGCCGCGGGCGAAGCGCCACCCGAGGTCGGCGGCCGCCGGCTCGCGACGGCGCGCTGCCGAGAGCGGCCGCTGTCCTTGAGGACGGCGAGCACGCAATCGACGGCCCCAGGGTCGAACTGCACGGCGCGCCCGCCCAGGATGTACTCGACCGCGCCCTCGGCGCCGATCCCGCGGCGATGCGGGCGGTCGGTCGCGATCGCCACGAACGCATCGCAGACGGCAACGATCCGGCTGGGCAGGGGGATGGC